>Ga0272444_10003791_pt1 | contig 13518 bp, 8 predicted proteins | sample SSMForm13_FD_201033 | JGI IMG/M metagenome (GOLD analysis project Ga0272444, IMG submission 201033) | Marine sediment archaeal communities from Little Sippewissett salt marsh, Falmouth, MA, United States - SSM-Form-13 | ecosystem: Environmental > Aquatic > Marine > Wetlands > Sediment ...
GTCTTGGGGTCGCCTGCACGGGCCAGAGGCGCCGCCACGGAAAGCCCCGCGATGGCAAGCCCCGAAGCCTTCAGCAGGTCGCGGCGAGTGATTTGCCATCTGCCATCTCTGCGATGATCGTCATGCCCCTGTTCGCCGTCATGTCGCTCGCTCATATTGCTCTCCACGGCAAAAACTGTCCGCTAAAGTCATTCTATCGGCGATAGCTCTTCCCACACGTCGATCATTCGATGGTAGTTTGCGATTGTTCTTGGCGTCATTCTGGAAATCGGCCCAGCCGACGTTTGGAGCACCATCCTGGCCTTGCCACCGTCAAAGGCCCGGCGAGTCGCCTCTTCGACGGTCTCGGCGTTCTCGTTGTCCAGGAGTCTCGCCTCGACGTTTCCGCCGAGCGTGATCCTGCCGGCGGCGAGGGCCTTGGCTTCAGCGAAAGTCATGTCGCCGTCGGGTGGCGGCTCCATGGGCTCGAAGAAATCTCCCCCGCGTTGTATGACAAGCTCAAGAGTCGATCTCACATTGCCGTGGCAGTGGACGTGGCTGATGGCTCCGGTGGCATGAATCCGCTCGATCACCTTTTGCTCGAAGTGTTGGACGAGCTCCTCATAGAGCCTGGGCGATCCCATGGGCGGCGTCAGCCACTCGCACCCGCCCATCCATACGTATTCGACAGTGTTCTCGGAAAGGACCACGTCGAGTACGCTCAGGATGCGTTCCAGGCATTGCTGCGTCAGTTCCTTTATCAGGTTGAACTCGGTGATGCACAGTTCAAGGAAGTACTGGTAGGGCATCATTCCGGCGACACAGACAAACGGAGATGAGACGGCGGTGTAAACGATTCCGCGCTGGGCGAAGGATTCCGGCAGGGAAGACATAACCGGAGCAGCCAGGCCCTCGGGCAGTTCCCAGGGCACCGAACGGATCTTCTCGATGTCAGCCAGGGATTCCACGGGATACTTTAACTCCCAGGTCGTGTCGCTGGTGCTGTTGCGCCCGTTGCAGGCCGTCATCGGCCCCTTGGGAGTGTCGATCGTGGTGGTTGTGATGATCTCGCCATTGTCAGCTTTGCGCTGGCTTTCGGTGATCCGTTGTCGTGGCGTGACAAGGTAACGGTTCACAAATGCCGGACATCTCTGGTTGAAGTGCAGGTGCTTGCCCACACGGTCCAGAATCTCCGCCTTGCCGGGGTCATCGACCGTCTCGGGTCGGGCGTATTCAAAGCCCCCGAGTCTAAGCGGGACGCGGTCCACAGCTTCGCCACGCATGACAGCCAGCAGTCGGTCTCGTGCATTCATGGTTTTTGTCTTTGCTCCTCCTGGATGATTGTCCCACCATGCCGGTCAAACACAAGCTTTTGCTGGAAAAGGTCCGCAGAGCCTGTAGACGCTTCCGAATAAGATTACGGTAGAAACCTGTGGCCGGTAGTATTTGCGACAACGCCCGAGAACCTTCCGGCAGTTGCGATTGTTCATGTATCAGGGAGATCCATCTGGCACGCAGGCCATAGGATTGCAGGCATAGAGTGGCAACCGAGTGTGGTGAACGATCAGGAGATGTGATGAATACAGCGGGAATCATTCTATTATGTGCGGCGATGGGAACGGGAACCGCCCTTTCCGCCGCCGAGACGGAGAACAACATGGCCAGGCTGGATCAGTACAACGTTGTCTGGAAGTCGCAAAGCAAGAACTCCAGCGAGTCGATGCCTTGCGGCGGGAGAGACATCGGACTCAACGTGTGGGTGGAAAATGGCGAGGTGCTGTTCTACATGCAGCGCAGCGGCAGCCTCGCGGAAAACAACGAATATCTCAAGCTGGGTCGGGTGCGTTTGCGGCTCGATCCGAATCCGTTTGAGTCTTCTGATTCCGTCTTTTGTCAGGAATTGAAGTTACGCGCCGGGCACGTGGAGATCCATGGAAGCGCAGCCTGCGATGACGGCAAGAAACTCGACGCCACCGTGCGAATCTGGGTCGAAGTGCATCGCCCGATTATTCACGTCGAGGTTGAATCGAGCAGGCCAATCAGCGCCAACGCCTCCTACGAAAACTGGCGACTGGCTGATGAGATGATCCCGAACAACGACCGGCGGCGGTCCTTCTTCAGCCTCAACAAATACCCCGGCGAGGTCAAACTCAGCGGCGACCACATCTCGCACACTTCAGGCGGGGTGCTGTTCTACCACCGAAACCCGGGCGAGAACACGCTGGTCGAAATGCTGATCAAACAACAGGGGCTCGGCGAGTTCAAAGACGATATCGTCAATGACCTGCGCAACCGCACCTTCGGCGGGATGATGGTCGGCGATGGCTTCAAGCCGGCCGGCGAGTCGCAGGGCAAATACCAGACCGCACCCTACAAGGCCTGGGACCTCGCCTCGGAAAAGCCCGCCCGCCGTCACCACCTGCGGGTCGTCACGCACATCGCCCAAACAGAAACGCCGGATGCCTGGCGGCAGGGGGTGGAAGCCGCGACGACCGCCTCGGCGAATGACGTGGAAGAAGCGCGAAAGCAGACTCTCGCCTGGTGGGCTGGGTTTTGGGACCGCAGTTGGATCGTAATCAAGCCAGGCAAACCCGACCCCGGCGACAAGGCCTGGCGGGCGGCCCGGAATTACCAACTGTTCCGCTATCAGCTTGGCTGCAACGCGATGGGCGAATATCCGTCGAAGTTCAACGGGGGCAATTTCACTTATGACGCCAATCTCGTCGGCGGCACGGGCAGGGCGTTCGGCCCGGACTGGCGAAATTGGGGCGGCGGGGTGTTCACCGCCCAGAACCAGCGGCTGGTCTATTGGCCCATGCTCAAGGCTGGGGATGTGGACGCAATCCAGTCGCAGTTCGAGCTCTACCGCAAGGCCCTGCCGGGCGCCCGAGCGCGAGTCCGCGCGCATTTTGGCCACGACGGCGCCGTCTACAGCGAATACATCGGGGTTCCCGGTGTGGCTATGGGGGCTGGGTATGGCTGGGCCAGCGGCCCGCGCGGACGCGGCAAGGAGATCCCCTTCGGCGACCCGCGAGCCGACGCCACCGGGGGATATAACGAACTCGTAGAAAAGGGCGTGATGGCCAACGGGGCGATCAACTACCACTGGGAGTCACAGATCGAGCATGCCTACATGATGCTCGAATACCGCCGCTTCACCGGGGCGGACATCTCGAAGTACGTTCCCTTTATCGAAAACGCGGTGGTTTTCTTCGACGAACACTATCGCCGGCGCCTGAAGATGCGTTCCGGGAGCGAGCTCGACGCCAACGGCAAGCTCGTGATCTACCCGGCGAAGGCCTGCGAGACCTATCGCGGCGCCACCAACCCCGCCGACCTCATCGCGGGACTGCAGGCCTGCCTGGCGGGCATTCTAAAACTCGACGACGATGTACTCAAATTACGGGACAAGGCTTACTACCGGGCGTTCCTGAAAAGACTGCCGCCCTTTACCTATGGCCAGACCAAGGGCGTTCGCGTAATAAAGCCGGCTGCGAGCTGGAAGGTCTATCGCAATGCGGAAATCCCGCAACTCTATCCCTTGTTCCCGTTCAATCGCTTCGCCCTGGGCCGGGACGACATGCAGGTATTTCGGGATTCCTACAGGCTTGGCACGTTCCGCAAGGGCAATGTTGTGAGTTGGCATCAGGATGGCATTTTCTTTGCCCGCATGGGCATGACCCGAGAGGCCGCGGATTTCAACACTCGCAAGCTCGATGACAGCCCGCGAAGGTTCCCCACGTTCTGGGGGCCGGGCCACGACTGGGTGCCGGACCACAACTGGGGCGGCAGCGGGATGATCGGCCTGCAGGAAATGCTGATGCAGACCATCGGCGACGATATCCGCCTCCTGCCGGCCTGGCCGAAGGAATGGGATGTGGATTTCAAGCTCCACGGTCCCGGACAAACCACTGTCGAAGGCCGTGTGCGGGATGGGAAAATCGTGGAAATGAAGGTGTCGCCCGAATCTCGACGAAAAGACGTTACCGTCATGTCGCCCCGGTAGCGGTCCGGAAGTTGGCAATGGTCAGGCGGTAGCCTTGTTTGGCTGATTTTCCATTATCTTTCACGCTACCCCTGCAACCGCTAGGCGGTTTAGCGTATTATGAACGCGGCCCGGGCAATATCTGCTGTCGGGCAGGAAGGTTTGTATTATGAGCGACAAGCAAATGACTCGGCGAGGTTTTCTGGGCACGGTCGGCGGCGCTGCCGCGGCTGGGGCGGCGTTTACGATTGTCAGCCCGCACGTGCTCGGCGGACCCAGGCACCTGGCTCCCAGCGACAAGCTGAACGTTGCCGGTATCGGCGTCGGTGGCATGGGCGGAACGAACCTGCGGAACATGTCCAGCGAGAACATCGTCGCCCTGTGCGACGTGGACCATCGCCACTCGGCCGGGGCGCGCAAGCGTTATCCCAAGGCCAAGTTCCACACCGACTACCGCAAGATGCTCGAAACCCAGAAGGACATCGACGCCGTGCTGGTCGCCACGCCGGACCACACGCACGCGGTTATTTCCATGGCGGCGATGCAATCCGGCAAGCACGTTTACTGCCAGAAGCCGCTCTGCCACGACGTTTACGAGGCCCGCATGCTCGCCAAGGTCGCCAAGGAGACGGGCGTCACCACGCAGATGGGCATCCAGGGCCATTCCACCCAGAGCGTCCGGATGATCTGCGAGTGGATCTGGTCGGGCGCGATCGGCGAGGTCCGCGAAGTCGACGCCTGGTGCAGCCTGTCGTATTACCCCTTCGGGCAGGCATACTGGTCCAGCAAGTGGGGCACCAGGCCCAAGGACACCCCGCCCGTACCGGAAGGGCTCGACTGGGACCTCTGGATCGGCCCGGCCCCGATGAGGCCTTACCATCGCGCCTATCACCCGGCCTCGTGGCGGTGCTGGTGGGACTTCGGCAGCGGCATGATGGGCGACCGCGGCGCGCATACCATCGACCCGATCTTCTGGGCGCTCAAGCTGGGCGCGCCGACGAGCATCGAAGCTACCTCCATGGGCGCCAACTCCGACGTGCATCCGCTCTCGTCGATAGTCACCTACAAGTTCCCCGCCCGAGGCAACCTGCCGCCGGTCAAGCTCACCTGGTACGAGGGCACTCGTCCCCCGCGGCCCGAGGAGCTTGAAGATGGCAGGCAGATGGGCGATCGCGGCGGCGGGGCGATATTCAAGGGCTCCAAGGGCAAGCTGATGTGCGGCATCTATGGCGGCGGCGCCAGGCTGATTCCGGAAAAGGCCATGAAGGCCTTCACCAAGCCCCCCAAGACCATCCCTCGCGTCAACACCAGCCACGAGATGGACTTCGTCAACAACTGCAAGGCAGGCACGCCCGCCGGGGCGGACTTCGCCTACTCCGGCCCGCTGACGGAAATCTGCCAGCTCGGTAACGTCGCCAAGCGAGTAGATGCCCGAATCCTCTGGGACGCCGAAAACATGAAGGTCACCAACATAGAGAAGGCGAACCAATACGTTCGCACCGAGTACCGAAAAGGCTGGAGCCTCTAGACGCGGGATCTGCCCGTGCCCTGTTGTCGACTACTGTTTTACAGGTTCCTCGGTTCGCCGATGGATGCAACGGCGCTGTAGCCGTCTGGTTTTTGTTGCGATGTCTCCAATGTCTCAAGCACGAAAGGATAGGACATGTTCACCAAGATGTTGAATTGTCGAAATGGCATTCTCCCATTGGCGATGCTCATTCTTGTCGCGGTTGGGATGACGGGTTGCGACGGTACGGGCCGGATGGCGAAGTATGAACCAAGGATGTTCTTATCCTTGCCCGATACGTGCAATACGCCGGATGGCATGACGCTTTGCGATAAGACGGGCATCATGTACCTGTCGTGCCCGAACTTCAACGACCCCAATTACCCGGCGGTCATGATGCAGATCTCGCCGGACAACAAGCTCACGAAACTCTGCGACCTGCCCGTTCGCGCCGATACCAGGATCGCCGGGCCCATGGGTCTGGACATCGGCCCGGACGGCAATCTGTATGTGGCTGATAATCAGTACTTTGCCAATGCCGACCATCGTTCGCGGGTGCTGCGGGTGAACATGAAAGAGGGCAAGGTCACGGGCGTCGACGTGGTGGCTGATGGGTTGAAGCTCGCCAACGCCCTGATCTGGCGGGGCGACCGGATGTACGTCAGCGACACTTCCTTCGACCTCAAGGACGAGTATGGCGCGGGTGGCATATGGTGTTTCACGCTGGACGAGATGAACAAGGGCGTCGTCAAGGTCAAGCCCAACGCCAGGGACCCGCACGTGATGGTCAAGATCAACGCCATCAAGGGGCGCGGCACGGGCAACGCCGGGCCCGATGGGATGACCTTCGACGAGGAAGGCAACCTCTACACGGGAAACTTTGGTGACGGCGTGATGTACAAGATGACCTTCAACGCCGATCGGTCGATGAAGTCTTGCGACGTGTTCCTCAAGGACCCGACCCTGACGTGCTGCGATGGCATTTTCTACCGCGCCGCCGACAAGAAGATCTACATCGCCGACAGCCAGAAGAACTCGGTCAAGCGGGTCAGCCTGGATGGCAAGTTGGAGAACCTTTGGCAGAACGGCGACTGCACGGGCGAAGGCAATATGCTGGATCAGCCGTGCGAGGTGCTCGTCCGGGGCAACGAGTTGATCGTAGTGGACTTCGACATGCCCTTCCCGGGCCTGCTCAACAGCAAATTCGACAAGCCCCATACCCTCCACGTGATTAATCTGGAAAAATAGCGCCCGTTATTACTACTAAGTTGCGGCGGAGGCTTGTTCTTCCTTCAGTCGGACCACCTCGTATATATCATGGGCGGTGGTGGCTTTGCGCAAATCTCGGCGGAAGCTGTCGAAGCTCAAAAAGCGGCTTATTCTGGCGAGGGCCTGGATATGCTGTGCGATCAGATCGGTCGGGCTGAGCATCAGTACAATCAGGTCTACTGGCTTGTTGTCCACGCTGTTGAAATCCAGTCCGGCGGGGCACCGTCCCATGGCGATAACGGATTTGGCGGCACCGGGATACTTGCCGTGTGGCAAGGCGAGCCCATTTCCTATCCCGGTGCTGCGGACGCCTTCGCGGTCGAGCACAGCCTTCAGGGCAGCCTGGGGGTCGGAAATTGCACCGTGGGCTGCCAGGAGGTCGATAAGTTCCTTGATCGCATCGTGTTTGTTTTCGGCCTGGAGTTTGGCCTTTATCCACTTGCGGTCAAGCAAGTCAACCAGATCCATGTTGGAAAGACCTCCGCGTTGCTGATATTGGTTCTGTTGCTATCACTGGAGTCTCGACTCTCACGGAAGGCGTAGAGAATGCCGGAGAAGAAGCTGGGAATCCATCTTTTCTCGGTGTTTTTTGCGACCACCGCGAGAAATTGTTCTGGTTTGGCGGGGTGGTCGCCGCCTGCTGTAACCTCACGAGTTTTTTGGCAAAGGCTTTGTATCGACGTTCAAAACCTTGCTTGTCTTTGGAGATATACAGCTTAAACAGGGGCAACGCCACCTGTCTGTTGTAGGATCTCGTGCCTGTAAGCTGTCGGGCAAGCTGTTGGTCGGTCTTGCTCAGGGCGGCGATGAGTCTTCCGGCCTCTGCGTCGGCGAGTAGTTTCCCGCGGCCTGGCGAGAATTGCGGATCCGTTTTCAGGAAGACTGCCAGTGCCCAGATTTGCCCGTAATATCCGACGGTCCGTTCCGGCGCGCCGAGTCTTACGGCGTCTCCGCCGTCCATTACGAGCAGCTTTTCCAGCGGGATCCACCAATCGTTGATGATCGCCTTTCTCAGGTCGGTAAACCTCGCGACGTTGCGTTCGGGTGTGAACCGCACGGTCGGTCCGTTGATTTCATAGCCTTCGCACAGCGTGGCCAGGCCCTCCTCCATCCACATCGGGAGGTTGTCTTTCATGCGGTAGTGCAGCAATTGGTGGAGCCCTTCATGCGAGGCAACGGACATCGAACTGAGCCCGCCGATATCCCAAAAGACGCACACCCCCTTGTAGCAGTATCCGCCGGCGGAGATGGACGCGTACATGCTCCATTGTCCGCCGACGATGGATTGCGTCAGCCCGGCCCACTCTTGGCGCGTGCCCATCATGTAGACGGGATAGGTCTGGGCTGGTGGCTTGGCCTGCAAACCGGTTATGTCCAGATAGTTGCGGTGGGCTGCCTCCATGAAGCCCGGAAGGTAATCGAGTATCTCCGGCCGGCTGGAGGTAGTGTAGATGCGGTAGTGCTTGCTGGTCAACTCGCGCCCGACGTCGTTGCCGACGTTCCAGCTACGGCTGGCGAAGTGAACTCTCAGCGGCTCCGCTCCCTGCCAGGATGGGGTGGTACTGTCACAACCGACGACACCCGCCAGACACGCCGTTATTATCACACCTGTCCACTTCATCTAATCATTGTACAATCCTTCGGGCCAATCGCGAAACCGATCACAGGGTTTTTGCCCGCTCTTCCGAGGGAAATATTGCTGGCCAAGGGCTGAATCGAGTGGATAAAATTGTCTTTCATGACCCGACGGGCGTATTGGCGGCGAACGCTGCCTCGCGGACCGGGCTGAGAAGGAGAATTTCGGATGAAAGTCCGTGCAATAGCTGTCCTGCTTGCGGTCTGTTCTCACCTGACCATCGTGGGGGCCGCCGAGCCCTCGGCGCCCCTGGCCGATCTTCTGCCCGCCGGGACTCTGGTATATGCCGGCTGGGCCGGAAGAAGCCTCACCTTCGACGGCTCGATGTTCGGGCAGTTGCTCAACGATCCCGACATCGCCAAGATCGTCCAGGCTGTTGGCCAGGCCACCCAGCGGGACATCCGCCAAGACGACGAAAAAGCCGCCTTTGGGCGCGTCTGGTCCATGGCGGACATCGCATGGCAGCATCCGGTGGCATTGGCGCTGATCGATCTGCGGAAGGGCGACCATGGCCCCGACCCCACAGGGGTGCTGCTTATCGACCTCGACACCGAACGCGAAGCCTTTGCAAAGCAACTTGATGGCTTGCTTGAACTTATTAAAGAAGAACTTCCCCTTACCGAAGCCACAATCGGAAACGTTACCTACCGAGTACACCGGCCTGACAAGGGACCGGAAGTATCGATCGGCTACATGGGCAACACGCTGTTTGTCGGCATAGGGGCGGGTGCTCCCAAAGCCCTTGTAGAACACCCCCTGACCGGCAAACTCTCTGCCGATAAGAAGTTCACCGAATGCCTCCAGGCCGTCGCCGAAGGCAAGGTGCAGATGGCGTACTTCCTGGATATAACGGCCCTGGTGGGCAAGGTCGAGCAGTTTGCCCCGTCATTGGCTGGAACAGACGCGAAAAATTCGCCCAAGACGCCTGCCCAGAAGGTTCGCGAGCTGACTGCGACTATGGGGCTGGATAAGGTTTCAGTCGTGGCGGGCGCAACGTGGGTTGCCGACCGTGGACTCGCCAGCAGAACGCGGGTCTTCACGCCCGCTCCCCACCGCGGGTTGCTGATGCCACTTGCCGGACCGGAAATTACCGATGCGGACCTGGCCGGTGTGCCGGATGATGCGGACTTCGTGCTGGCGGCAAGATTATCACCGCAGGCGGCCTGGGAGGAGCTTCGCCGGGCGACCAAAGACGCCAGCCCCGATGTCGACCGCGAATTCGCCGAAGGCGTTGGTGAACTGGAGGAAAACCTGAGCATATCCCTTGGCCGGGATCTGCTCAGCCAATTGGGCGACTGCTGGGTGCTGTCCAGCGCGCCTTCGCGAGGCGGCTTCCTTGCCGGAACGATGCTGACGGTGGATGTCAAAGACTCCGTCAAACTGGCGGAGACCTTGCAGAAGATCGAGGCCGGCCTGCTGCCGCCGCCTGCCCCTGCCGACGACGACAAACCCAGCCCGCGCACCAGGCCAGACCAGCCCAGAGTCGAGACACTTAAGTTCGCCCGCGCGAATATACGATACCTCGCACTGCCCTCACGCCGCGAACCCATGCCCGTCGCTCCCGCATGGTCTGTGCATAAGAATCGCCTGATGCTGGCAGGTTACCCCCAGGTCATACAGTCCGCTCTTACCCGTAACGGTGCAGCCAAACCTTTGACGCAAACCGCGGACTTTCGCTCGGCCAGGGGACGAATCGCGGGCAAGCCGTCGATGCTCTTCTACTGCAACGGCCCGAAAATGGCCCGCCAGGTCTACCACTGGGCGATGGTTGGGTGGACCACGGCTGCTAACGCTTTGGCCGGCGAGGGCGTTATGGATGCCCGGGCGTCCTGGCTGCCGCCGCTGGCTACCATCGAGCAGTACCTCCGCCCGTCAATCGCCGCCATCTGTCCGGATGCCGATGGAATCACCTTCGAAAGCTACGGTTCGCTGCCGAACGCAACCCCAATGGCAGGATTGCTGCTGAACCCCCTGGTGTTTTCGATATCAGTGCCTGCCGCGCAAGCAGCCCGCGAAAAGGCCCAGGTCGTACGCGATCAGAACGAGCTGAAAATGATCTCCATGGCAGTATCCATGTATCAGCTCGACCATGGCAAACTCCCGCCCAGCCTCCTGGACCCAAAGATGCGAGCCTACCTCGCCCCTAACGATCGCCTCCAGGCCGCCCTCGCCAAGGGACAGTACATCTACCTCGGATCACAGCTAAAGGGCACCCACCACAAGAACTCTTCCGGGACCGTCATGGTCTACCGCCACGCCAAGGACGATCCGTTTATCCTGACGGCATTCCTCGACGGACAAGTAAGACCCGTCGCTCGGGAGAAGTTCCTGCAACTCCTTGCCGCCCAGGGCATCAAGCCCTGATGACCCAGGCGAGCATGCCGTTGAACAACCAGAAAACAGCCCTGGAATTATCCCCCGAAATCTACCGCCGACACTACGCTCCCTGAAGGATGTTTCAACTGGAGAGGCTCGCCTCTGACTTGCCAGGCCGGTCCACGATCCTGGATCGCCTCGAAAGGCAAAAGGAAGCAGAGTGGGGTCGGAGGCGACCAGCAAGGCTGCCCCGGCAGGGCGTGCGCGGGCATGAATATCGATTTAATTTGGCGCATGTGGTATCAATCGTTGCAGGCGAAGCACAAGAAATATGACGAAAGGCAAAGAACAGATGAGACCGACGACAGCTATCCTTCTCGCGACCGCAATGTTTATGACCTTGGGCGCCATCAGCAATGCCGCCGAGAGTCTCAACGGGGTTGCGGGTAAACTGTTCGACGCGAACCTTGCCGACAAGAGCTTCCGGTTCCTGAAACAGGACGTGCAGTATGACCCGAAGACAGGCGAGGGGCAGGCCTGGCACAAGGGGTACTGGACAGACAGCACAACCTTCAGGCAGTACGAGGAGAGACGGAATCTCGCGGGAATCAAAGAGCCTGTCATCGCCGTGTTTACCGGCCTTGACGCTGCCGCCGCCAAGGCGCTGAAGGCGGGCGAAAGCTTTCGGGCGGATAAGGTCGTTCTCCGCCCTGACCTCAAGAAGCCAACGGGCATCAGCGCCGACGGCCAGACCGTGGTCGGATGGTTCACCCCGCGGCAGGCGCGATTCTCCAGGGATGGCAAGCTGAAACTGGGAGACCGTCAGATCGACGCGGGCGTCAAGCGTGGCGGCATCCGGATTGCCATCGAGCAGGAGAACTGCGCCAAGGACCTTACCAAGGGATTCTGGAAGGCAACGCTCGAAGGCAAGGAAATCGACGGGAAATTCATCGCATCCAGGATGACACTTCAGCCTTTGGTGAACCCGTTTGCCGTCGATGATCCGAAACTCCCCCGAGTACTCGTCGTCGGTGACTCGATCAGCATGAATTACCATGAGGTTGCAAAGGAGGCGCTCAAGGGCATCGCGAACTACCACCGGATCGAGGACAACTGCTGGTCAACCGTCCGCTGTGTTGCCTTCATGGCATATTGGCAGGGAGATTACACCCGCAAAGGGCTGCACTGGGATGTCATTCACTTCAACTCCGGCCTGCACGACATGAAGCAGAAGACTCTCGGGGCCGACTACGCGGTGGCCTTGGATGACTACAAAAAGAACCTTCGGAAACAGATCGAGATCATGAAAAAGACCGGGGCGACATTGATCTGGTGCACCACCACCCCCGTGCCGAACGACCTGGGATCGCCGAGATACGCGTTTCGGTCGAAAGGCGCCGAAAAGGATTTCAACAAGGCCGCGATGGAGGTCATGCGCGAGTACCCGGAAATTCAGATCGACGATCTCTGCAAGGTAGTCAATGAGTCAAGCGTGTTCGATACCTGGCGCAAGGGCAGGGATGTGCATTTCTGGAAGTCGGAGACGCAGGCAGTTGTCGGCAAGGCGGTAGCGCAGGCGGTTATCAAAGCGCTCAAAAGCAGAAAGGCCGGCCAGAAGTAGCCGACGGTCTCTATCGTCTACGCGACCAGGACCAGTGAAAATGTCGCATAAAATATCTCGCAGAGGCTTCTGTCAATTAGCAGCCGCCACATCAATTGGAGGGGCTATGCTTCCCAAAAACATCATGGCTGAGGATTCGTCCGGTACCGGTTCGGCGATGCCGACGCCAATTGTCGCCGGCGCCCCGGAAAAGCAAGGCCTGCAACTGCCCGGGAACCGTTTCTTCACGTTTAACACGGTCGTGCGCGTCCGTCAGATCGAGGTATCGAGAGATAAGGCTCTCGGGCCGGATGAGTCAAGTATTCACTCAGCCAGCGAAGCCCGGACGTTTCGAGAGGCAGTGGAAAAGGGCTGGCCAGGGGCGCGCATAACCTGGGCATTCAGTTGGCTTGCACTGAAGGACCAGCGCAGGGATTATCGCGAATTGAAAGCTCTCGTTGTCTCCTATCACAAAAAGTACGGCGACGAGATGACCTTCATTCCAGGCGCTTATTTTGCGAACATGTATAACTCTCGCGAGCAGGTCAATCGCGACTTGCATGACGGCCTGCAGATGGTCTCGGAAATGGTGGGCGACGGCTATCGCCCCAAAAGTGTAATTGCCGGTTTTCTCGCGGCCGAAAACCTGCGTTTCCTCGCCGAAAAAGAGGGGATTCACGTTTGCCAGGGCAATATCTGGAGTCAGTATGCCATCGACAATGGTGATGGCGACGGCTCGATCTCGTACCCTTATTATCCGTCGCGCGAGCATTTCTGTAAGCCCGCCCAGGGCAAGGGCGATCTCATCGATTGTGTGAACCTCGACGGCTGGACGTGCGATTTCCTGACCGCTCGATTCCCGGGCGGTTCGGTCTGTCGCAGTCGCCAGGGCGTCGGGCCGATCGAAACGGTTCTCCATCTGGGCGACGAAATGGGGGCAAAAGAGATGCTCGCCACCACGGCCACCCATTTCGACGCGGGATTCAAGCTCAACAATTTCGCCTGGGTCAACTGTATATGGGAGATGGGCCTTGTCGAAGGACGCAAGATATACGGTTACAAAGGGCGCAACGGGCTTGGCGGAATGAACATCTGGTTCTCCGAAATGCGGCGGCGCTGGCCCGCGGCCAAGTGCATCACCCTGGGAGAGTTCGGGCTGCTCTGGCGGGAGCAGTTCAAGAACAATGACCAGCTCAATTATCGGTTCGTTCAGCGCGGAACCGGTA
>Ga0272444_10003792_pt1 | contig 13514 bp, 4 predicted proteins | sample SSMForm13_FD_201033 | JGI IMG/M metagenome (GOLD analysis project Ga0272444, IMG submission 201033) | Marine sediment archaeal communities from Little Sippewissett salt marsh, Falmouth, MA, United States - SSM-Form-13 | ecosystem: Environmental > Aquatic > Marine > Wetlands > Sediment ...
GACATCGATCCGGCCAAGACCCAGATAGGTATCATGTCGTCCGGAAGCGCTAAGGGATCGGTGAACACCGTCTGGCTGAGCTGGGACCAAGTAACCACCGGCGTTGACGGCTCGCCGGAGCTGGGGCCCATCGATTATCGCATCTACTGTGGTGAGACTTCCGACTTCACGCCGGGGCCAGGAAATCTGCTGGCGACCACACCGCAGTTGAATTATCCCCACACCGATCCTCGCATCGGCGATCCGGCGGCCAACCTGTACTATCTGGTTACCACCGTGGACGGCAGCGGCAACGAGTCGGCGGTGTCGAACTGGGTGGGGGAGTTCGATCAAGATCTGCAGGCCGCAAAATAGCCGCCATCGGGCATCAATCGGTTTTTAAGGGGCGGGTCTCGAACCCGCCCCTTTCTGCAGCTAAAAACCCTTGAATCGTGGGACTATTGTCTCTATTTTGTTATATAAGAGTCAATTGGTAGAATAATCGGCCAGCAGCCGGAGCGGCCCCCATCGCGAAAGGAACGGAAAAGGTGAAGAACATTCTCCTTGTCGTTTTGGTTCTCGCTCTATGCTTATCTACGGCCGCCAGGGCTTTAGAGGACTGGACCGATCAGGTGCCCGGGTTCAGCCCCTCCGGACGGAATAAGCACCACCTGTGCTACATCTCTCCCGGCCAGGCGCTTCTGTATGGCGGCCGGCTGGGAGTCGGCGGTTTTTTGACCGATCAGACCTTTCTCTACGATATCCGGACCAACACCTGGACCCTGGAGAGCCTGACCGTCAGCCCGCCGGCGCGGGAGAACGGCGATCTGGCCTTCATCGGGGATGACGGCGCTCTGCTGTTCGGCGGCTCGGATGGCACTCCTCGCGACGACACCTGGCGCTACGATACCAGCGAGAGCACCTGGACGTTCCTGAACCCGTCCGTCCGCCCGACACCCCGGCAGGGTCATCGGATGGCCTTCCTCGGCGGCGACAAGATCCTTCTCTTCGGCGGTCTCGACGGGACGGCCAGCGATGAGACCTGGATCTTTGATCTGAGCGAGAGCACCTGGACCGCGCAGGCTCCTCCGGTCAGTCCCTCCGGACGCTGGGATCATGACCTGGCCTTTATCGGCGGCGGAAAGGTTCTGTTGTTCGGCGGCCGGGACAGCACGCAGTTCCTGGCCGACACCTGGGTCTACGATGTCGCCGGCGACACTTGGACGCAGTTGAGTCCCCCCACCGGGCCGGCGGCGCGATACGGCCATGCCATGGCCCATATCGGGGACGATCGGGTGGCGCTGTTCGGCGGCCGCGCCGGCGTGATCTATGACGACACCTGGATCTTCGATCTGGACCAGGAGCAGTGGACCCGGGACCTCAACACCGTCGATCCCTCACCCCGTCATTTCCATGGCCTCAGCGAGACCAGCCTGGACGGGTCCGGCCACCTGGTGCTGTTCGCCGGATTTTTCGATATCGACGACACCTGGACCTTCGGCGGGGGAGACTATCTCGCCTTTCCACCCAGGGAAATTGGCGACCTGGTGGTTCATCTGACGAACGACGCCCTGCAGCTCAGCTGGTCGTATATTTCGGACGATATCCAGGGCAATCCCATCTTCGTGGACCGTTATGTCGTCTATCGGGGCGACGTTCCGGATTTTGAGCCGGGCTACGGAGATTCGATCGGGACCTCCGGCGATGTTTTCTTTGCCGACGCCACGGCCGCCGTGGGGGACACCGGCGTGAATCATGTGTATGTGGTCAGGGCCGTGAGCACCGGGGAGAAGAAATCAGCCGATTCCAATCGCGTCGGAGAGTTTGACCGGCCCCTCGGGAATGGAAGCCAACCGGCCACAGTCCGGCGCTGAGGGCGGGAGAACGATCACCAGAAAAACCCTTTGGACAGCCTCATTTTGGCACGCTCCTTGCATTAACTATCGTTGTTCACTCACAGTTAGGAGAAACACCGGCCGCAGGCGAGGTCGCAGAAATCTTCTAACATATTGATAGAGTATATCTAAAATGTTCTCTTGAATGACCGGCCGGAGCGCCCGGATATCATCTCCCGGCCGCCGGCTCCCGGGAAAGGAATGCAAAACGCATGAAAAGAGCGTGGTATGGACTGTTTGCGATCCTGTGCTTGTCTTCCGGTCTGGCCTCGGCCGCCGATGACTGGGCCCTGAAAAGCCCCTCGCCCCACCCGTCCATCCGGCGTTACCACCGGATGGCTTACGGCGGAGGCGATCGGGTGGTGCTGTTCGGTGGCGGCGTGGGAGCCGCGCTGCTCGATGAAACCTGGGTGTACGATCTCAGCGAGAGCACCTGGACGCAGTTGAGCCCGGCCGTCAAACCGTCGGCCCGGACGGCTCATGCCCAGGCTCACATCGGCGGCGATCGGATGCTGTTGTTCGGCGGCCAATATGAACAGGGCTATGACGACCAGACCTGGGTCTACGACCTCGGCGAGAGCACCTGGACACAGTTGAGCCCGGCCGTCAAACCGTCGGCCCGGGTGGACATCGACATGGCCTTTATCGGCGGCGATCAGGTGATGCTGTTCGGCGGCCAGGACAGCACCGGGTATACGGACCAGACCTGGGTCTACGATCTCAGCGAGGGCACCTGGACGGACATGAACCCCGCCGCCGGTCCCACGGCCCGGGGCGAGCATGCCCTGGCCTACCTGGGCGGCGACCAGGTGCTGTTGTTCGGAGGAAAAGTCACCGGCGGATCGGAGAACGATGAAACCTGGGTGTACGATCTTAGCGCCAACACCTGGACGCAGCAGAGCCCGGCCGGCAAACCCTCGGCCCGGCATTCTCACGCTATGGCCTTTATCGGCGGCGACCGGGTGGTGCTGTTCAGCGGGTACGATGGCGCCCTGGACGATGAGACCTGGGTCTACGATCTGAGTGACGACCAATGGACCCAGGATTCAAATACTACTCAGCCGACCGGCCGGTTCGGCTTCGGGCTCTCCGAGACCAGCCTGCAGGGCCCCAGCCGTTCGGTGCTGTTCGGAGGCGATGATGGCATCTACAGCGATGAAACCTGGGCCTTTGGGGGCGGTGATGTTCCCGCGAGCTATGCCCCGCAGGTGGCCATTACCTTTCCCAACGGCGGCGAGGAGCTGGCCGATTCGACCGTCATCACCTGGACGGCCGCCGATCCGGATCCGGGGGACTCGACCCTGCTGCTGGTCGATCTGGACGTCAGCGCCGATGCCGGCAGCTCATGGGCCGTCATCGACTCCAATCAGACCAATGACGGGGCCTTCTCCTGGAACCTGGGCGCTCTTGCCGACGGGGAAGAGTATCTGATCCGAATCACCGTCACCGATCCGTATGGCCTGTTCGGCACGGACCTCTCCGCTGCCGTCTTCACCATCGACAATCCTGAGGACGACTGGGTTCAGCGGTTCCCGGCCGCCAACCCTTCGGCCCGGGCCCGGCACGACATGGCCTTCCTGGGAGAAGATCAGGTGCTGTTATTCGGGGGAAACGACGGCGCGGCCGACGATCAGACCTGGCTCTACGATGTCGGCGACAGCGCCTGGAGCCTGCTGGATTCCTCCTCGGGACCCTCGGCGCGGGAGCGGCATGCCATGGCCTCTCTGGGGAGCGGTCGGGTGCTGTTGTTCGGGGGGGACGACGGGGCCTCCGACGATGAGACCTGGCTGTTCGATCTGAGCGACACGGCCTGGATCCTGCTGACCCCTCCCGACTGGCCGACTGGCCGCTTTTCTCACGCCATGAGCGCCATCGGAGAGGGTCAGGTGCTGCTCTTCGGCGGCAGAGACGGCGCTTATGACAACGAGACCTGGTTGTTCGACCTCAGCGACAGCACCTGGACGGAGAAAAATCCGGCCACCCGGCCATCGGCTCGAAAGACACACGCCATGGCCGCCATTGGCGGAGACCGTGTCCTGCTCTTCGGAGGGGACGACGGTTCGCCCGATGACGAGACGTGGCTGTACGATCTGGGCGATGATGCCTGGACGCAGCTCACCCCCGCCGTCAGACCATCGGCCCGGTCGGGCCATCGCCTGGCGTACATGGGCGGGGATCGGGTGCTCCTGTTCGGCGGCAGCGATGCCTCCGGCCGCGACAATGAGACCTGGGTGTTCGATCTGGGCGGCACGGCCTGGGTGCAGGATGGTAATTCGGTGCAGCCCTCCGCCCGTGAGGGCCACGGGCTCTGTGAAAGCAGCCCGGACGGATCAACCCGGCCGGTGCTGTTCGGCGGCGATGATGGTGCTTTGGATGGTCAAACATGGACCTTCGGCGGGGGTGATCATTTCGTGCCCGATCCGCCCCTGGTAACGGTAATCTTTCCCAACGGCGGGGAGGTTCTGACCGATTCGGCCGTGATCGCCTGGACGGCGGCCGATCCCGATCCGGGCGATTCCACCCTGCTGCTGGTCGATCTGGAGTTCAGCGATGACGCCGGCGATTCCTGGTCGGTCATCGATTCGGGATTGGTCAATGACGGCGCCTATCCCTGGGACATCTCCGGGATACCGGACGGAGACGACTTTCTGATTCGCATCACGGCGATCGACACCAGCGGTCTGACCGATGACGATGTCAGCGACGCCCTGTTCAGCATCGACAATGTGGCCCAGGCGCCGGTGGTGACCGTGGTCTCTCCCAATGGCGGGGAGGTTCTGGCCGACTCGGCTTTAATTACATGGACGGCGAGCGATCCGGATCCCGGGGAAACAGCGCTGCTGTCCGTCGATCTGGATGTCAGCGCCAACGGCGGGGCGAGTTGGTCACCGATCGACTCGGGGCAGGTTAATGACGGCGCCTACGAATGGGATCTGACCGGATGGTCCGAGGGGAACGAGTATCTGGTACGCATCATCGTCACCGACACCATCGGCCAGGTCGACGCCGACAGCTCGGACGCCGTCTTCACCATCATCACCCATGAGGATGACTGGACCCAGGTCTTCCCCGATCCCCATCCTCCGCTGAGGGCTTACACGGCGCTGGGGTATGCCGGGGGGGACCACACGGTGCTGTTCGGCGGCTGGGACGTCATCAAGCTGCTGGATGACACCTGGGTCTACGATCTGAGCGAGAGCACCTGGACCGGGCAGAGCCCGGCGGCCAAACCATCGGCCCGGGCCGGCCATGCCCTGGTCCACATCGGCGAGGACCGGGTGGTGCTGTTCGGCGGGGGTGATGCCGGTGGCCGGGACGACGAGACCTGGGTCTATGATCTGGGCGACAACGCCTGGACCCAGAAAAGCCCGGCTACCAAACCCTCGGCCCGAACCGACCTGGCCATGGCCTCTATCGGCGGTGACCGGGTGCTGTTGTTCGGCGGTGACGACGGGGCCAACGATGATCAGACCTGGGTTTACGATCTGAGCGATGACGCCTGGACGCAGCTGTTTCCGGCCGAAAATCCCTCGGCCCGGTGTCAGCACGGCATGACCGGTATCGGCGGTGACCGGGTGCTGTTGTTCGGCGGTGACGACGGGGCCAATGACGATCAAACCTGGGTTTACGATGTCAGCGAGAACAGCTGGACGCGGATGTATCCGGTCATCAGCCCGTCGCCGCGAAACACCTTTTCCTTGGCCTATATCGGCGGCGATCAGGTGCTGTTGTTCGGAGGTCACGATGGGTCCTCAGCCAGCGACGAAACCTGGATTTACGATCTCAGCGAGAACGCCTGGACCCTGGATCTCAACACCACCCAGCCGGTGGCTCGATACGGCTTCGGCCTGTGCGCAACCAGCGCCACAGGATCGAACACTCCGGTTCTGTTCGGCGGCTATGGCAACTATGCCAGAGAGGACACCTGGATTTTCGGCGGGGGCGATTATCCGGCCGACCACGCCCCCCAGGTATCCGTTCTGTATCCCGATGGCGGAGAGACGCTGAGCGACTCGGCTACCATCGCCTGGATGGCCTCCGATCCGGATCCGGGCGATTCCACCCTGCTGATGGTGGACCTGGATGTCAGCGCCGATGCCGGCAGCACCTGGGCCGTCATCGACTCCGGACAGGCCAACGACGGCGCGTACCAGTGGAACATCTCCGGTCTCGGCGACGGCACCCGGTATCTGGTACGAGTGACCGCCTTCGATACCAGCGGCCAGAGCGGACGGGACAGCTCCGCTGCCGTCTTCACCATCGACAATCCTGAGGACGACTGGGTGGAGCATCTCCCGACGGTGAAACCATCGGCCCGCCAGCAGCACGACATGGCCTGCCTGGGCAGCGGACGGCTGCTGCTGCTCGGGGGCCAGGATGGCGCTCTCGACGATGAGACCTGGATCTTCGATTTGAGCGACACCGTTTGGACACAGGTCACGACGGCATCTCAGCCCTCGGCGCGGGCGGAACACGCCCTGGCGTACCTCGGCGCGGGCCGCTCGCTGCTGTTCGGCGGGGATGACGGTGCGGCCGACGACCAGACCTGGCTGTTCGATCTGAGCGACAGCTCCTGGGCGCAGCTTGCGCCGGTCTCCAGCCCATCGGCCCGGTCCGATCACGCCATGGCCTTCCTCGACGGCCAGCGGGCGTTGCTGTTCGGCGGGGACGACGGCGGGCCCGACGGAGAGACCTGGCTGTTCGATCTGGCCGATACCAGCTGGACCCAACTGAGTCCAGTCAGCGCTCCCTCGGCCCGATCCGGACATGGCCTGGCCCACATCGGAACGGCCCGGGCGTTGCTGTTCGGCGGAACGGACGACCAGACCTGGCTGTTCGATCTGGCCGACAGCTCCTGGACGTTGCTGCCGGCGGCCACCGCCCCATCGGGGCGCCATTCCCATGCCATGGCCTACATGGGCGGGGATCAGGTTCTGCTGTTCGGCGGCAACGATGGTGTTCGTGAGGATGATACCTGGGTGTTCGATCTCAGCGACACGGCCTGGACCGAGGACTTCAACGCCATACAGCCATCCGCCCGGGACGATCATGAGCTCTGCGAGAGCAGCCTGGATGGATCGACCCACCCGGTCTTGTTTGGTGGTGATGATGGTGCTTTGGATGATCAAACCTGGACCTTCGGCGGGGGGGATCATTTCGTGCCCGACCCGCCGCAAGTGATGGTGGAATATCCCAACGGCGGGGAGATCCTGACCGATTCGGTCACCATCGCCTGGACGGCGACCGACCCCGATCCCGGCGAGACGGCTCTGCTGCTGGTGGATCTGGATGTCAGCGCCGATGCCGGCACGACCTGGGCCGCCATTGACTCGAGCCTGATTAATAATGGCGCGTACTTGTGGAACCTGTCCGGGCTGTCCGACGGCGACGACTATCTGCTCCGCGTCACGGCTGCCGACACCAGCGGTCGGGCCGGGTCCGATGTCAGTGATGCTGTCTTCAGCGTCAACAATGACCCCGAACCCCCGCAGGTGACGGTGGGATATCCCAACGGCGGGGAGGTTCTGACCGACTCGGTCACCATCGCCTGGACGGCGGCCGATCCCGATCCCGGGGAAACGGTCCTGCTGAGCGTCGATTTAGAATACAGCGACGACGCCGGGTCCGGCTGGGCCGTCATCGATTCAGGCCTGACGAACGACGGGGAATACCTCTGGGACATCTCCGGGGTGGCCGAGAGCAGCGAATATCTCATACGGATCACGGTGACCGACACGACCGATCTGTTCGACGCCGACAGCTCCGATGCCCAGTTCACCATCATCACCAGCGAGGACGATTGGACCGAGCAGTTCCCGGATCCGCATCCACCGGCCCGGGACTATTTCCCCATGGTCTATATCGAGGAGGGAAAGGCGCTGATATTCGGCGGCTGGGGCCCCGGGAACCTGACCGACACCTGGGTCTACGATGCCGTCGCGGACAGCTGGGCCCAACAGACTCCGGCCTCCAATCCGAGCGGGCGCCTGTCCCACGCCATGGCCTATATCGGGGACGGCCGGGCGCTGATGTTCGGCGGATGGAACGGCGCCTCGGAGAGCGATGAGACCTGGCTCTATGATCTCGGCGATACCACCTGGAGACAGCTGTCGCCGGCGTCCAAACCGTCGGCCCGCAAGGATCTGGCCATGGCCTACCTGGGCGGCGACCAGGTGCTGCTGCTCGGCGGGGATGTCGGTTCCGAGATCGACGATGACGAGACCTGGATCTTCGACCTCAGCGATACGGTCTGGACCCAGGTGTTTCCCGATCCCACACCCTCGGAGCGGCACGGCCATTTCATGACCCACATCGATTCCGGCCGGGTGCTGCTGTTCGCCGGGGAGCGCCACGGGAAATTCGTCCTCAACGACGAGACCTGGATCTTCGATCTGGCTGACACCAACTGGACGCAGTTGTTCCCGGATGATCCGCCATCCGGCCGCAGCAGCCATGCCATGGCCCGTCTGGGAGAGGGGCGGGCTCTGGTGTTCGGCGGCTCGACCGGCGAGGTCTATTATGATGATGAGACCTGGATCTTCGATCTGGCCGACACCACCTGGACCCGGGATGCCAATACGGTCCAGCCCCCCGGACGGTTCGGCCACGCCATGTCCGAGACCAGTCTGGATGGGGCCACCAAAGTGGTTCTTTTCGGCGGCTACTCCGGTTCGAATAACGACGACACCTGGACCTTCGGTGGCGGCGACTATCTGGTCGGCAGCCCGCAGGTGACCGTTCTGTATCCCAACGGCGGCGAGGTATTGACCGATACGGTCACCATCGCCTGGACGGCCAGCGATCCCAATCCCGGGGAAACGGCTCTGCTGACCGTCGATCTGGATGTCAGCGCCGATGCCGGCACCACCTGGGCCGCCATCGACACCGGGCAGGTCAACGACGGTGTCTATCTGTGGGATCTTTTCGACCGCCCGGACGGCCAGCAGTATCTGGTGCGCATCGTCGCGACCGATCCCCATGAGCACGCTGCGATCGATACCTCCGATGCCGTCTTCAGCATCGACAACCCTGATCCGCCGGCCCCGGTTGAGGATCTGATGGCCGTGCTGGTCGAGAATGCCATCTACCTGGCCTGGACGGCCGTCACCGAGGATACCGCCGGGCTGCCCATCACGGTGAATCATTATACCGTCTATCGCCACAGTGACCCGGGCTTCATGCCGCAGACCTCCGACTCCATCGCCGGCCGGGTCGAGAATTTCTATATTGATTCCTCCTCCGCCGTGGGTGACACAGCCGTCCATCACTACTACCTGGTCCGGGCGGTCGATGTCGACGGCAGGCGGTCGGCCGATTCCAGGCGGGTGGGCGAGTTCGACCGGTCTATGCGGAACGAGGAGAAATGAGAGGTTGAGAGCAGTAAGCGGCAAGCCGGAGACGGTAAGCGTTACGCGGTAAACGTTACGCAGGGGGAAGAGCCCCATAGCCGTATAAAAATCCCAATCCCATATCTCGTGGTCACGATCTCCGATCGATGATCACCGAAGAAACCGGGCGCCAATTCTTTTGAGGTGAGCGTCCTGCGCACAGGCTGTGCGGGAATCAACGACCCCTCTGGAACCGAAGAACTTGGCGCCCGGTTTTTTTATTGATGAACGGCGAACACCAACACGATTTCGATTTTCCTTGACTTATCGCCTATTCCTGAATAAGATATGGCTTGTTGGCCGATCACATCATCCTCACCAGGAGGTGGCGGGTGTCCGTTCACAGAAGAGCCATCCTTCAAAGCATCCCGATCATAGGAATATTGGCCTGTGTCTGTCTGGCCGTTCTGACCCTGTCCTGCGGAAAGAAGGAACAGGTCCAGGAGGAGGAAGCCGCCGTTGCGCCGGAAGCGCAGCAGGCCCAGGTGGTCCAGGCTTACGGTAAGCTGCCGCTGTCCTTCACCGAGAACGCCGGTCAGGTGGCTCAACCGGTCAGGTTCTACCTGCGCGGCTCACGGGGGACGGTGTACTTCACGCCGGAAGAGGTGGTCTACGACGTAGTCGAACAGACCGCCCGACCCGATCACCGGCATCCCGGAGAAGAGCCGGAGACGGCCGAGCCGGACACCGCCGTCAGGCGCCGGGGCGTGGTGGTGCGCATGAAGCTGGAGGGGGCCAGTGCCGACCTGGCCCTCAAGGGAGTGGATCAGCTGCAGGGCAAGGTGAACATTTTCCGGGGCAAGGATCCGGACCAATGGAAGACCAATATCCGCACCTTCGGCAGTATCGTGTACCAGGATCTCTATCCCGGCATCGATCTGACCTATCATGGTCAGGAGGGCCGCCTGGCTCCCCGGCTGACGGTTCAGCCCAGGGGCCGGGTGGATGAGATCGCCTTCCGCTACGAGGGCGCCGACAGCATCTTCGTTGACGGCCAGGGCCAGCTGCGCATCGTCACCACCCTGGGGACTATCACCGAGCCGGCGCCGAACTGCTATCAGGAGAAAGGCGAGGAGCGGACGGCGGTCAGGGGCCGGTACCGCCTGAGGGAGGACGGTCTGGTGGGTTTCGAGATCGGCAAGTGGAGCAAGGATCGGCCGCTGATCATCTCTTTGGCGGGGGGAGAGTGAGCAGATGCATGCCGGTCCGAGATCGTACCCGGTTGTCGTCCTCCTGACCCTGGCGGCTGGCCTGTGTTGGGGACGGTCCGCCGGATGCGGTTCCGACGAGCTGATCTGGAGCACCTTCCTGGGTGGCGCGGGACCGGACAACGGCTATGATATTGCCGTGGACCACGACGGAGGCGTCTGGGTGAGCGGCTTTACCGAGTCTGAGGATTTTCCCACCACCGGGGGCGCCTACGATAGCGTCGCGGCCGACCGCGAGGTTTTCGTGGCACACCTGAACGCCGAGGGAAACGGCCTGGTGTGGTCCACCCTGCTGGGGGGACGGGCATGGGATGAGGGCTATGGCCTGTCGTTGGACGGGATGGGCCGGATCTGTGTCGCCGGAGTGACCGGCTCGGACGATTTTCCGGTGAGCTCCGCTGTCCTCGATACCACTCTGGGGGGCGACTCCGACGCCTTTGTGGTCATATTGGACCCGGCCGGATTGCTCGTCCATGCCACCCTTCTGGGCGGCGGCGGCGACGAGTGGTGCTATCAGATCGCGGCCGATGATTCCGGGCGGGTCTTCATGGTGGGCGGCACCGGCTCGGCCGATTTTCCGGCGACCCCGGCGGCTTTCGATCAAGACCTGGCCGGGGCCTCGGACGCGTTCGTGGCGCGATTGAGCTCATCCCTGGACGCCCTGGATTATGCCACCTTCCTGGGGGGGAGCTCCGATGAGTACGGCTGGGGCATCGCCCTGGATGACTCCGGATGCGCCTCTGTGGCCGGCTACACCTTCTCCCTGGATTTCCCCACCACCCCGGGCGCCTTCGACAGCATTCTCATCGGTTCCACGGACGCCTTCGTGGCGCGCCTGGGACCCGACGGCGCCTCCCTGCGCTTCGCCACCCTGCTGGGCGGCGGATTCCGGGACGCCGCCCGGAGCATCGCCCTGGACGATGGTGGCAGCGCCCTGGTGACCGGCTATACCTATTCCTCCGATTACCCGGTCACCCCCGGCGCTTTTCAGGACAGCATGGGATTTTTCGACGTCAGCGCCTTCGTGACCCGGCTGGACCCCTGGGGCCGTAGCCTGCTCTATTCCACCTTGCTGACCGGATCAGAGACCGAGAGCGGCTATGGGATCGCGGTGGACGATTCCGGAAACGCCTGGGTGGCCGGATTTACCGATTCGCCGGATTTCCCGGTCACGCCGGGAAGCTTCGATGAGGTGTATGGCGGGGAACGAGATATCTTTCTGTGCGTCCTGGACTCCACCGGAGAAGAGCTGCTCTATTCGACCTATGTCGGCGGGCTGGAGTCCGATTACGTCTGGGATCTGGCCCTCGGGCCCCAGGCCCGGGTCTATTATACCGGATATTCCCGCTCGCCGGATTACCCCACTACCGGCGGTACTCTTCAGGAGGACCTGGCCGGCGCTGAGGACGCCATCGTCGCCGCGCTGGAGCCCGGCCACCAGGTGCCGGTCGCCGGGGAGCCGGAGCGGAGGATCGGACCGGCCGGCTTTCGTCTCTTTCAGAACTGGTCCAATCCTTTTAATGCCTCCACCCGAATCCGTTTTGAGCTGCCCGATCCGGGCCCGGTATCCCTGGAGGTTTTCAATACCGCCGGGCAGCGGGTCCGCCGGTTGACGCACGAGCGGTACCCGGCAGGCGAACATGTCCTCAGCTGGGACGGTCGGGACGATGCCGGCCGCGAGGTGACCAGCGGGATGTATCTCTGTCGGCTGGATTATGATGGGCAGCGGCGGGCCATCAAGATGATGCTGATCAGATAGCGCGAACGTTCAAATGCAACCCCTGTCTGAGGGGGAGGAAAGGGATGTCTGGTATCGGAATATTGACCGTGTGTATCGTTACGGTCCTGTTTCTGGGCGCCCCGGGGGAGGTTTCCGGCGACCAGCTGACCTGGTGCAGCTATCTGGGGACGGAAATGAGCGAAAATGCCCTGGCGGTCGCCACCGGAAGCGACGGCACCGTCTACCTGACCGGATATACCACTTCGGCCGCATTTCCGACGACGTCGGGAGCCTATGACAGCAGCTACAGCAACGGCGGCAGCAATGCCTTTGTGACCCGTTTCAGCCCCTATGGATCGGAGCTGGTCTATTCCACCTTTCTGGGCGGTGGCGGATATATCAGCGACACTCAGGAGGGCTGGGGGATCGCCGTGGATGCGTCGGGGAACGCCTACGTGACCGGAGCGACCAGCACGGCCTATTTTCCCACCACCGCGGGGGCCTTCGACACCAGTTTCAACGGCCAGAGCGACGTTTTTATCGCCAAACTGAACGCCCAGGGGAACATGCTCCGGTGGGGGACTTTTCTGGGCGGCGGCCAGCTGGATAACGCCTGGAATCTGACACTGGATGGAGAAGGCAACATCTACGTTTCCGGGAGCACCCGGTCGGACGATTTTCCGATCACCCCCGACGCTTTCGATACCACCCACAGCCGGGGAAACTACGATGCTTTTGTCGTCAAGATGAACAACCTCGGCAGCGAGCTGATCTATGCCACCTATATCGGGGGTTCCAGCTGGGAGCACGGCCAGGATATCGCCGTGGACAAGAATGGCTACGCCTATCTGGCCGGCCGAACCGGATCCGGCAATCTGGACACCACTCCGGGGGCCTGGGATGAAGACCTCGGCGGGACGGCCGATGGGTTCGTGGCCAGGTTCGATCCATCGGGCAGTAAGGCCACCTATATCACCTACCTGGGAGGAAAAGACTGGGATCAGATCGACGGCCTGGCCGTGGATGATGACGGGTTCGCGTATCTGGTGGGTTATACCAAATCGACCGATTTCCCGACGACATCGGGAGCCCACGATGAAGTTCACGATGGTTTTTACGATGATGCTTTCGTGACCAAACTGAATCCCGAGGGGACCGATCTGGTTTACTCCACCTTTCTGGGGGGCGGCAGTGGGGACAATGGGCACGGCATCGCCATCGATGGCTCAGGCCGGGCCTGTCTGGTGGGCGAGACCAAGTCGGATGATTTTCCCACCACGTCTGGAGCCTTCGACGAGACGCACAACGGGGGCTTTGACGACGC
>Ga0272444_10003794_pt1 | contig 13512 bp, 9 predicted proteins | sample SSMForm13_FD_201033 | JGI IMG/M metagenome (GOLD analysis project Ga0272444, IMG submission 201033) | Marine sediment archaeal communities from Little Sippewissett salt marsh, Falmouth, MA, United States - SSM-Form-13 | ecosystem: Environmental > Aquatic > Marine > Wetlands > Sediment ...
AACCCTACACCGTCAGCTTCCCAAGCTGGACGTCGCCGGTTTGAATCCGGTCGCCCGCTCCACTCCCCGTTGTGCCAACAGCTGCCAATCAGTGCCTATCTCTGCCAAGGCCCAACCCTTGTGACGATCCAGGCTGGACGTCATCCCCTCTTCCGACGGTCCTGCTTCTGCCAATGACTGCCAATCGCTGCCAATGGCTTCCTGTAGTTTGTGCAAGATTTAGTGCAAGAAGTCGGGCAGCATCACATGGCCTCCGTCTGGCCGCGGCCGGCAGGCGGGCGGAGATGCAGCGACGGGCCCGGGTGGGGAACCGGAACCAGCGGCGAAGTCCGTCCCTCCCTGCAAACGAGTTGTGGACAGATCTTCAGCCACTCTTCTGATGACGGGCAGCAAGAGAAACGAAGAGGCCTTGAGTGTTGACTGAGCCGGTGATCGCCGGTACATTGCTGCACCTGCCGAAGGACACTCAGGCCCATCGCAGATTGTCGGAGTTGATATGGGCCGTCAGGTCTGGAAGGGGACTTTGGCCGTGATGAGCCGCCAGGGAGACATGCATTCCGAACCGGCAGGCGCGCCGTGCCGCTCGGCGAGAGCTAAGTCCGGTGCGTGTCGGCCGATCCGGGGCGGTGAAGAAGGCGACATGATGCAGACAGGAGCTGACAGCACGTCACGAGAAGGGCAGTCTCCATGGACAAGTGCATCTCGATGAAGGATCAATGGGCCGACGTTATGTTCGCGGGCGGTAACGAGCCGACGGTGAGCTACCGCACGGGAATGACAGTCTACGAGGAATCGTTGATCGCCGGCCGTTTCGTGGGCCGAGGGTGGAACGGATCGGGCTTTGTAAACTTCTACGACGGCCGCATCGACCCGGCGGCTTACCCCGCCCCCCAGGCGTTCTGGCTGGAGGTCGACGGGCAGCTCCTGGCCTCGGATTGGCTCTGGGGCGGGATCGAGAAGCGCACGGAGCATTCGGGCGAGGTTCACGCGGTCATCACTCTGCGGCATGCCGTGCGGCCCGTGATTGTGGCGGTGCACACGAAGCTGGACGGCACGCCGATCATCACGCGCTGGCTGGAGATCACCAACACCGGGGAGAGCCCCGCGGCCCTGGCGGCGTGCGGCACCTGGAGCGGCATACTGGAGCTGACGAACGATTGGCGCAGGCTCCTGGATGCGAGCAAGCAGGCGCTGTATTCCCTGGGCTGCTTCGACAGCTCGCACTGGGCGCGGGAGGGCGATTTCCACTGGCACGATCTGCCCCCCTCGGGTTACCGCTTCGACGGGCGCTATCGGCGTGACCGCTACCGCCACCCATGGTTCATCCTGCGCAACAACGCCCTCGGGACGCACTTCATCGGACAGCTCGCCTGGTCGGGAGGCTACGCCTTCGAGTTCGACCTCACGGCTGAGGCGCGCGACCAGTCCGTATGGGGCCCCGAGCAGGCGGCGCTCTTCTTCCGCGCCGGCCCCGAGGCCCCGGCGCCGCAGCGGGTAATCGCCCCTGGGGAAACCGTCACCGCCCCGGAGATGCACCTGGGCCTGACCTTCGGCGACTTCGACGCGGCCATCCAGGCCATGCACGAGCACATCCGCCGCAGCGTCTTCATGCCCCAGCCGCGCGGCCGGGGCGGATGGGTGGAGTCCGGCATTGGGCCGGAGATCGAGATTACCCTCGAACAGGTCGAGCACGCCATCGACTGCGCGGCGGAGTTCGGCGCGGAGGTGTTCTTTATCGACGCCGGATGGTATGCGCCGCCGCACACTGACTGGGGCGCCTCCGGCGACTGGAACGTGGACCTGAAGCGCTTCCCCGGCGGCCTTGGGCCGCTGCGCGCCCGCGCGCACGAGAAAGGGATGCTCTGGGGCCTGTGGATGGACCCGGAGCGCATCAGCCCCGAGTGCCGCGCCGCCCAGGAGCACCCGGAGTGGGTCATCCGCGGCTATGACGGCCGGCAGATCCACCACATGCTCAACCTGACCATCCCCGAGGCCGCGCGGTGGATGGAGGATCAGATATGCCGCGTGATCGAGGAGAACGAGCTCGAATTCTTCCGCCTCGACTACAACACGCACGGCGTCGGCAGGAACGAGCGCGACGGCTTCGTCGAGAGCCACTTCTGGCGCTACTACGAGACCCTCTATGCCATCTACGAGCGGCTGCGCGCGCGCTTCCCAGACGTGATCTTCGAGAACTGCGCCGGCGGCGGCGGGCGCACGGACCTGGGCATGGTGCGGCGCTTCAGCCACACCTGGGTCACCGACTGGCAGCGGGCCCCACGCTCTTTCGCCATCACCAATGGCATGACCATGGCCCTGCCCCCCGAGCACGTTGACCGCCTGATCGGCGGCCAGAGCGGCTACCTGACGGCGGACTTCGACTTCCAGTCCCGACTGCTGCTCTTCGTGCGGCCCACCATCGCCTTCGGCAAGCCTCTGGGCGCCGAGTGGAACCCGCACACGCTGGCCCGCTTCAAGCGCCTTGTGAGCTTCTACAAGGATTTCGTGCGGCCGATCATGAACACCGGCCGCATCTATCACCACACGCCCGCCCTCTCCGGCCAGGAGCCGCAGGGCTGGGGCGTGCTGGAGCTTGCCTCGCGCGATCGGTCGAAAGGCATCTGCGGGGTCTTTCAACTCTCCGCGCCGGCGGGGCCGGAATGCCTCCTGCGTCTGCGTGGGCTCGATGCCGGCCGGCGCTACCGGGTCACCTTCGACAACACGGGGCAGACCTGTGAGGTGGACGGATTCGTCCTGATGAAGCAGGGCATCACCATCCGGCTGGAAGGAGCGCTCACCTCGGAGCTCCTGATCTGTGAGGCCGTTTGAAGTGCAACGGTAGGTATCCCCGAACCTGACGTTCCTATGTCGGAGGCAATCAGAGATGGCGTACGAGCTTGACCATTCGGTTTGGACAGTCTACTTCGTGTGGTACGCAAGCCCCTTGTTCGATCCCCAGCACAGCTGGAACCATTGGTGCCATCCCCGCAGCTATGTCGACAAGACCGGCAAGGTCAGCAAGCGCGAGATGCGCAACGCTGCCAACTGGATGGCGCCCGGCAAGCGCGACGCCGCGGCGTCGAACTACCCCCTCATCGGCTGCTACGACTCGTCGGACGAGAAGGTCATCCGCTGGCACATGCGCACGGCGCGCGAGCACGGCATCGACGGCTTCATCGTAGGCTGGTGGGGTCCCCATCCCAAAGGTGACCCGGAGGGCAACACCGACAAGCCCCTGGCGATGGCCGCCGAGATGGCCAAGGACTACGGCCTGAGCCTTGCCATCGTTTCTGACGGCGAGGCCGAGCCTGTGAGCATGGTCAGGCGCCTGAAGCTCATCTGGGACCTCTACGGCAAGAACGAATCGTTCCTGGACACTGAAGGCCGGATGATGATCTACACCTGGACCTGGGGCCGCATGGGCACCGCGGGGATAGACAGGGTGAAGGCGGAGCTTGAGGCTTACGGCGCCAGGTACTTCTACGTGGGCGACGCGCCGTTCTCGACCTTCACCCTGCCCAGCGAGACCTCCAAGGAAGCGCTGGCAGAGAGGTTCGACGCATTGGGGCACTTCATCTCCTTGCCGGATAGCCAGATGGTTGAACAGCATGAGCTTGCCCGGAGGATGGGCAAGATGTCGATCGGAACAGTCTCACCAGGAATCGACCTGAGCAGCGTAGAGCTGCGCGCCGGCCGGAACCCCGAGCTCTGCCCGCGCGACGACGGCAGGTTCTACAAGAACAAGTGGGATATCGTGGCCGGTCGTGACATGGATGCAATCTGGGTGACCTCCTGGAACGAATGGCACGAGGGGGCGGAGGTGGAGCCGAGCCGCGACGAGGGGTTCCTCTACCTGCAGATGACGAAGTACTACTCGAAGCTCTACAAGGAGCGCCGCTGGAACGACTTCACAAATGAGGAGCTCGAGGGGTACCTGAACTACCGTATCCCCTGACACTGCTACGGCCGGCCTTTCCCAGCGTGCGCACTGCCATGCTCTCGTGTGCAGCGAGAGAGAGATTCTTGAGGCGGTCGGCCTCTAACGCGCCTCCGACAAAGGAGTTGACATGACCATATACGTGAAGGACCTCCCTTCGACCAAGAGGCACGTTTTAGGCAAGGACTCGGGCTACTTCCCCGCCATCGCCTCAGCCGGCGGGGACCACGTCATCATCGTCCATCGCGCCGGCGCGGGCCACATGGGCAAGAGCGGCCGCTTGGAGGCGTTCATCAGCGAGGACGCCGGCGAGAGCTGGTCAAAGCCGGTGCCCGTGGCCTCCGACGCCAAGTGGGACGTGCGCGAGACCGGCATCGGCGTTACGCCCTCCGGCACGATGGTGGCGGCTTACTTCATCAACAAGAACTACACCGATGCCCCGAAGGGCTACAACGAGGCGGGCAGGGACTTCGAGATGCGCGTGACGCGCTCCCGCGACGGCGGCTGGACCTGGGAGCCCTCGTTCCCGTTCTACCTCAACGTGGAGTACCCCGGCTACTCGCCCTACCGGCAGAACGTCATGCTCGAGGACGGCAGCATGCTCATGGGCATCAACGGCCCCAACGAGCACGGGGCCGTCCAATCCAGCGTGCTTGTCCGCTCCGCCGACGAGGGTTTCACCTGGGAGCCGTGGGGCCTGGTTGCCCCGCGCATGAACGAGAGCGCCTTCCTGCTCCTCAAGGACGGGCGCATGCTTGCCGTCATGAGGTCGGATGACTACGGCAGCTTGTATTCAGCTTTCGGCGATATGAAGACACGCACGTGGACCATCCCCTCTGTGACCTGCGAGGGCTGCGTGGGCACCCCTCCCAGCCTGGTGCGGCTTTCCAACGGCACGATCCTTCTGGCCTACGGCGTGCGCACCGGCCCCTCGGGTGCGCGCGGGATGATCAGCGCGGACGAGGGCAGGACCTGGCTCCAAGACAAAGAGATCATCTTCGGCGACAATGCCACGAACTGGGACTGCGGCTATGCCAATGCGTTGCTCCTGCCCGGCGGACGGCTGATTGTGGCCTACTACACCACGGCCCAGGAGGACCCATGGCGCTGCGATGGCGCGCACTGCCACGTCGTGGTGTGCAGCGAGAAGGACCTTCTTGACGCGGTCAATCTCTAGCGGACTTCTGACAAAGGAAAGAACATGTCCATCCACGTGAAGGACCTCCCTTCGACCAAGAGGCACGTTTTGGGCAAGGACTCCGGCCATTTCCCCGCCATCGCCTCGGCCGGCGGGGATCACGCAGTAATCATCTACCGCGCCGGCGCGGGCCACATGGGCAAAGGCGGCCGCCTTGATGCCGTCATAACGGAGGACGGAGGGGACAGCTGGTCCGAGCCGTTCCTCGTGGCCGATGATGAGTGGGACGTGCGCGAGACGGGCATCGGCGTCACGCCCTCCGGCATCATCGTCGCGGGCTACATGATCGACAAGAATTACACCGACGAACCGCGCGGCTATGACCATCAGCGCAAGGACTATGAGACCTGGGTGACGCGTTCCCACGACGGCGGGCGCACTTGGGAGAAGCCCTACCCACTGAGCTGCAAGGAGTTCTGGGGTTACTCTCCCTATCGCCAGAACCTCCTGATGAGCGACGGCAGCATGCTCATGGGCGTATACGGCAGCCCGGGATGGAACAAGGCCGGGCCGGCGGCCCTGGGCAGCGTCCTTGTGCGGTCGGCCGACGAGGGGCTGACGTGGAACCTCTGGAGCGTGGTGGCTGGGGACATGAACGAAAGCGCGTTCTTGTCCCTTAAGGACGGACGCTTGCTTGCCGTCATGCGGTCGGAGAAGGACGGCGACCTGTACTCTTCCTTCGGCGATGCCGGGGGGCATGCATGGACCAAGCCCGTCAAGGTGACCCAGATGGGGCGGATACCGCCCAGCCTTGTGCGGCTGTCCAACGGCGGCATCCTGCTGGCCTACGGCGTGCGCATCGGCCCTTCCGGCGCGCTGGGCGTCATCAGCATGGATGAGGGTAAGACGTGGCTCCAGGAGCGGGAGATCATCTTTGGCGACAACGCCACCAACTGGGACTGCGGCTACGCCAACGCCCTGCTGCTGCCAAACGGGCGGCTGATCGTTGCTTACTACACCACAGCCCAGGAAGACCCCTGGCGTTGCGATGGAGCGCACCTGCACGTCGTCGTGTGCAGTGAAAAGGAAGTCCTGAATGCGCTCGGCCTCTAATAGGCCTGACCTGCCAACACCCTTTGTGCCACATTCAGTGCTACTGTCCCAAGGCTGCCGTTGCCTCTGGCGCATCGGTTCAGCGAAATGGACCGTTTCGGGGACAGGTCACTTGGCATCGTCACATGGCAGGGGAGCGAAGCCTGCCTGGACGGCTGCGACTGGCTACCGTCCCACGGCCACGGTGGATGACGCAGCCTCAGCGGCGCGTCGCAGCGGCAGATCCGGCAGTGCCTCCATCGTTCCCGCCACGTCCAGCAGCTCCGGGTCGGTGTAGACGTTCATGGTAAGGTCGAGCGAGGAGTGCCTCATGGCGGCCTGGGCCGTGCGCAGGGCTTCCAACGACTTCCTGTAGTTTGTGCAAGATTTTGTGCAGGAAGTCGGACAGCATCACATGGCCTCCATCTGGCGCAGTGTCCTTAGCTCAATAGCTGAAGAGCTCATGGTGGATCTGCGCCCGGGGGACACCTTCATCCGATAGAGCAGTCTCCAACTTGACCGTCATGACCGGCGGACCGCATATGAGGAACTCGTAGTCGGCCAGATCACGTTCCAGCCGCTTCCTAAGCAGCTCGACCGTGATAAGCCCAGTCTCACCCGGGTAGTGGGGGTCGTGGCTGATCACGTGCGTGACGGAGATCGTCTCCACGTTGCACAGCTCCTCTTCGTAGACGATCTCGTTCGTGCGCTTGTTTCCGTAGAACAGGTGAAGTTCGCGGTCAGGCTCGTAGGCCAGTTCTTCGAAGAGCCGCACGAACGGCGTGATCCCGATGCCTCCGGCGATCATGACGATCGGCCGGTTCCCCTTTAGTGCGGCACGCGAGAAGACACCGTAGGGGCCGTCGATATAAACAGTCTCACCGGGCTGCGTCGACTGAAACTCCGTTGTCGCCTTGCCGAGGGCCTTTACCGTGATGCGGATCTTGCCGTCTTCAGGATCGTAATGCGAGACTGTGAAGGGCCTTGTGGGTCCCCACATGCCTCGGCGCCAGTATACGAACTGCCCCAATTCAGGTGCCACTCTTCTGCCCAATGGCTCGGCGGTTATCTTCACGACATTCGGTCCGACACTTTCGACCTCGCTGACGACGTGCCTTTTCGATAGGAGCCCTAACCAGCACAGGATCCTGAACAGATAGAAGGCAGCGAGGACGCTGCCAAGTGCGCGCCAAAAAGTCCCCAGCGCTGTTCCAGTCACTGTCATCCCTATGGCCGTGCTGTGAACCATCACGAATGGCAGGGCCAGATAGGCGGTCAGGTGAAGCAGGTACCACGTCCTGACCTGCATGCGGCCACGCAAGAACACGCTGGTTACGACTATCAGGATCAGAAGGGCAAGAGCGATGTGGCCCAGCAACGCGAATCCCCAGAACGGCCACCCTCCTTGGAGCGACAGCGGATTGAAGCCTTTCTTCTCAAGGTAGTAGAGCGTGATGAACGCCGGATGAAGCACGATAAGAAAGAGAGCGTACCTTCCGACCCTCTTGTGCAGGCCAAGTGCCCAGAGCAGGTCCCTCGTGAACTTGCCCGCGACCTGGCGAAACCCCAGGAAGAACTGCCAGACCAAGAGCATCGTGCCGCAAAGCGCCCCGGCCTTGGCAAGCGCCTTATAGGTCTGCAGAGCAGCGCTGGGCTCGTTGAAACGGACGAACGTGAAAGGGAAGACCGTCGTCAGGCCGATCAGGGCTAAGAGTAATGCCTTCTGAAGCCTGATGCGGCCCACTTGCGGAGCTCCCTTCAGCAGCAGTTAGCTTCTTGACCCTCTGCATCATATGCTACACCGCAAGTGTCCTGTTCGCTACGTCGGCTCCCGTGAGGCTGCCGCCTATGTTGCTACCTGTGGTCGATTCGTCGGCGCCACCGCCAGGGCAGGAAGGGAATTGACTGCCCCTGCCACGTCCAGGAGCTCCGGGTCGGTGTAGACGTTCATGGTGAGGTCGAGCGAGGAGTGGCGCATGGCGGCTTGGGCGGTGCGCGGCGCGACGCCGTGAGCTGGCGTTTGGTTTGCTCGTTGCCAGAGAGACCACCTGCTCGCCCGATAGGCACAGCTCGGCTTCACGCTGCGGCTCTGCTCCCGCACACCATGCCAAAGCACTCCGTGTGGCGCTCCGTATCGCCTCCTGGCTCCTGGCCACCTCCTGGCCGGCCTTCCTTCTGCCAATAGCTGCCAATCGCTGCCAATGGCTTCCTGTAGTTTGTGCAAGATTTAGTGCAAGAAGTCGGGCGGCATCACACGGCCTCCATCTCGCCGTCACGCGGACACAACTGCAGGCAAATGCCTGACCTGCGCCATAGGGCTGATCCGTCGAGCAAGCTACTGTATGAGGTTTGGACTGAGGAAAACGAAATCGAGCGGGTGTCGTAGGCAATGCCGTGGAGCGGAGAGGGTCCCAATCTCGACCGGCGTCGCCTCCAAGTCCGCGAGGGAGTCTGAGTGCGGCTCGCTCGGGAGGGTGCAACAGCCCTGAGATAAGTGGCTGCGATCTGTTCTATTCCTTGTGTTGCGAGGGTGCAGAGGACTTGCTTACGCGGCAAACGCGTTTGTGAAGAGGATGGGGCGACACTACAATCAACTCGGGCCGCGAAGCCCTAGTCCTGGGAGCACAGGGGGACAGGTAGCCCGAGGGGCCGCCAACGTTGGAGCACGGCATGAAGGTAACCAAGTGTGAGACGTTCCTGACAAATGCCGGCCTGAGGAACTACCTCTTCGTTCGCCTGAGCGCGGACAATGGTCTTGCGGGCCTAGGCGAGGCATCGCTGGAGTGGCAGGAGAGGACCGTCGAGACACTCATCCACGAGTGGGTCGAGGATCGCGTGCTGGGCGCTGATCCTGCCGACCTACAGTCGGTCATTGATGCGATGATCCGCGGTCAATATCAGGGCAGCGCCACGGTCATGACGGTCATCAGCGGCGTCGAGATCGCTTTGTGGGACCTGTTGGGAAAGGCGCAAGAGAAGCCAGTGTGTGAGTTGCTTGGCGGCAGGGCACGGGAGCATCTGCCTGCCTATGCCAACGGGTGGTACGGCACCGCTGTGCATCCTGCGCAGTATGCCGCCAAGGCACGTGATGTTGTGGCCTGCGGCTACACGGCCTGCGCCACGATGAGCTCGCTCGTCAACGGGTGCGGCAGCCTGACGCGGAGCCCCTCCTCAACCAGGTCCCGGCCGGGGATGCGCACGATATCACCGCTGCTGTGGGAAGTTACGCAATAGTCGCGCGAACGCGACACGCCCCGAAGCGCCACCACCCGCCTGTCGTCCTCCCCCGGTCCAGCAAGCCGGAAGACGCCCAGAATCGCCTTCGAACCGTCTGGTGATGCGTACTCGAAGGTGCTCCACCCGCCGGCGCGCTCCTCGGCCGGCTCGGAGGTATGGAATACGCGGCAGGTGCGTATCATCGGCCGCACGTGCTCCTTGAAGAACCCTACGGCAGCGGTCACCCGGCGCAAAAGCTCCGCGTTGGGCTCCTCCGCGGACGGCCACAGCCCGGAGATGCAGGGGTTGCCCATGAGCATGTTCATGCGCAGCTGCATGTCCAGGTCGCCGGCCACGTGCGCGTTCAGGCACACCCCGACCACCCGCTCGAGCAGCTCCGGCGCCAGCGCCATCAGCATCCCCTCCTGCATGCGCACCGCGCGCGGGGCCTGCGCCATGTCGCTGATCCACGCGTAGTGCATGCGGGACATCAGGCCGAGGTCCGTGCGGCCGCCGCCGCCGGCGCAGTTCTCCAGGATGAGGTGGGGGAAGCGCGCCCGCACCCTATCCCAGATGCCGTACACGGCCTCGTAGTAGCGCCAGAGCGTGTTCTCAGCGTGGCCGTGGCGCGCGTTGTACCCGCCCTCGCCCGGCTGGTCGCCGTAGTCCAGGCGGAACAGGTCAAGCCCGTGCTCCTGCACCAGGCGCACGATCTCGCCTTCCACCCATTCGGCCACTTCCGGCTTGGACAGGTCCAGCGTGTTCTTGAGCTTGCGACCGTCGCGCTGGGTCGGCCAGTCCGGGTGCGCGCGGATGACATCGCTGTCGGCGCACGCCACCTCGACAGCGCACCACAGGCCGCACCTGAGGCCCTTCGACCGGGCGTAGTCGAAAACCGGCGCCAGGCCGCCCGGCAGCCGGCTGCCGGGGCGCCAGTTGCCCATCTGGGTGCCCCAGGATACGCCCGGGTCGCCGAACCAACCGGCGTCCACCGTGAATATCTCGGCGCCCACCTGGGCCGCGATGTCGATCTCCCGCTTGAGAACATCTTCGGTCATCTCATCCTGCATGTAGCCCCAATTGTTGTAAGTCACGAGGTTGGCTGCACCTGCGGGTGGCAGCACGATCACGCTGCGCCTCTGGTGCTCGTGCAGGGCCTGAGCCATGGCGGAGGCGTCCCCGCACATGCAGCCGAGGTGTACGACGGGCGTGGAGACCGTCTCGCCCGCGTCCAGCACGCGCATGGGGCCGGGTGCAGCGGGGCCGATGCGCAGGAACAGCAGCTCCAGCCGCGGCTCCAGCCGTATCCTCCAGTTGCCGGACCACGCCAGTTGCGCCACAAAGACGCGCCCCTGCCCCTCGTCCCGCACGTAGGCGATGGGGTGTCCCCAGCCGCTCATACCGCCCTCGGCCTGTATCTCCATGGTGCGGCTGCCGATGGGCTGCCACCGGAAATCCCCCTCTCCGCCCCAGACCAGCGATAGGCTTTCATTCTCCGTCAGGGATCCCAGGCTGTAGGGGCCGCAGGAGCCCCTGACGTCCGCCCCGACCGGCGCCGGTGCGATCCGGCCGGACCAGACCCACACCGAGGACAGCGCGGCGGGGCGGTCGGCCATGTTGGTGACCTCCAGCCAGCGCATCAGCACGGGCGTGCCATCCACCACGGTATGCACGCGCAGCGCTACGGGGCGCGTCTGGTGCGCCAGTTGGACGACCATGTGGCGCTGCCCCGGGCGCTCGGCGGGAGCTTCCTCGCAGCCTTCCAGCCGCCAGCCCCTGTGCAGGGAATCGCCGTCCATCTCCAAGCCGAAGGCACTGCCCAGGGCGAGCGGGCCCAGGACCGGCGTGGCGGCGTCGACGATGCCGGTGGGGGAGAGGTTAAGGGCCATCCACCGCCCCTCGACCAAGCCCTCCTGGTAGAACGTCAAGCCGCTGGTATACCGCGCGCCGGGGCCCTGCGGGCCGCTGGTTGCGCGCACGTCAACGTATGGTTCGCTGCCCATTTATGTGGTCGCCTCGCGCTTGAAGATCGGCATTTGCAGCCGTCAAACGTTCCCTTCCGTGATCCCCGGCCAGTCGTCCGTGCGGAACGGGCAGGCGGGGAGGCCTTCGGCATTGTGGAGGTTGCAGACCGGGTTGTCGGCCCAGCCGTAGCGCACTGCCGCCGGCCTGGCCACGCTCGGGCTGGAGACCACGACCGCGTCGCGCACTACCTGAGCCTCGGCCCACACGAAACGCCGGTCCCGGCCCGCCACGGCGAACCCCTTGAGCGGCCCTCCGCCGCGCGCCACAAGGCCGCCTCCGACGTGGTCGAAGTGCACTTTCACGTGGTCGTCCTCGATCGTCATGGACCGATAGACGGGGCCGCTGTGGACGATCCTCTGCCCGTAGCTCACAGCGCGTGCCGCGAGCGAGAGGCGCAGCCCAACGTCCTGCTTGTTCGTCGGATGGATATCGTTGGCTTCGCCCACGTCTATGGCAACGGCCTCGCCCGTGTTGGGGAGGGACAGCGCCATGCTTTGCGCCTCCCGCAGCTCCGCCCACGTGCTCTCGCCCGGGTCCTGCGCTGAGGCCATGTAATTGGCAAGCTGCACCCACAGGAAGGCGAAGTCGTCCTGCCCCCATGCATCCCGCCAGCCCTGGATGACGGCCGGGAAGAGCTGGCGGTACTGGTAGGCGCGGTCCACGTTGGACTCCCCCTGGTACCAGATGGCTCCGCGGATGGCGAAGGGGATCAGCGGGTTGATGATGGCGTTGAAAAGGCAGCACGGCAGCGTGAAGTCGCCCAGCACGGCTGACGGAGCCAACAAGGGCGCCGGCGCGACCCCTTCCGCCCGCGCCCGCGCGACCTCTGCACGCAGCTTCGCGATGCCCTCGGGCGTGAGGGCCTCAAGGTAGTTATCGTAGGCCTTCTCGCGCTCGGCGAGCATCTGCTCGCGGCGCCTAAGGATTGGTGCAAGGTCGGGGTCCGCACGAAGGGCCTCGATGGGCGTCCATGCCTCCGCACACGAGCCGCCCCAGGATGCGTTGATGAGCCCGATGGGCACGCCGAGCTCTTTGTGCAGGGCGCGGCCGAAGAAGTATCCCACGCCGGAGAAGCCGGAGGCGAACTGAGGCGCGCAGACCTCCCACCAGCCGTCGGTGCGCGCCAGCGGGCGCACGGCTATGCTCCGGGGGATGGTCGTGAGGCGGATTCCCGGATGGTCGGCGGCCGCGACCTCATCGGCGCCGCTACGGCTGAGCTGGAGGGTCATTTCCATGTTGGACTGGCCGGAGCAAAGCCAGACGTCGCCGACGGCGATGTTGGCAAGCGTGCGGACCTCCTCGCCCGCCCGGATGGTCATTTCAAGCGGCCCGCCGGCCTTCATGGGATCGAGGGTCACGCGCCATGCGCCGTCCGGGCCGGCGGTCGTGTCGATGGACTGGCGGTCTATTGTGACGGCGACCTTGCATCCCGGCTCGCCCCAGCCCCAGACGGGGAGGGGCACGTCGCGCTGAAGGACCATGTTGCTACTGAAAACGGACGGCAGTATGAGAGGCTTCGACATGGCTTGACATCCTTGCGGGGTCAAGGAAATTTCGACGGCGGAAGTGCCGGAGCAGCACCTTATTGCCAACAGGGCACGCACTATATCCGCCTACAAGCCGCGGCGCAAACATCAATCTTACCTGCAACTCTTTGTGCCACACTATGTGTTCCAGCGCTGAGGCTGTCCAGCGCGCCATCCGGGCAGGCCCCGACAAGCAGGGGCGCTCTGACCCCCTCCCCGAGAATTGATCCAGGAGTTGTGAGAGAATCCAGACGGCCATAAGCCGGGAAGGATATTATCGGATGAACAATCGATACAGGGCAGAGGAGTTGGATCGAGAGGGAGGGCGGCTCTTGGTCTCAGTACGCCGGAGGGGAAGATGGTCGCCCTCTGCTACCTTTTCGCTGCCGTGATGGGCGGTGCAGCTTCAGCGGCTCGCTGCAGCGTTAGGTCCGGCAGGGCGTCTATTGCCCCCGAAATGTCCAGCAGCTCCGGGTGGCCCCTTCCCGGTTTTTGTGCCAGTTGCTATGAGAGAATCCGTTGGGGCTGTGGCGCTGGCTGCTCCGGAGGGAGGGGCGAAGCCCCGACCGCAGGAGCAG
>Ga0272444_10003796_pt1 | contig 13510 bp, 15 predicted proteins | sample SSMForm13_FD_201033 | JGI IMG/M metagenome (GOLD analysis project Ga0272444, IMG submission 201033) | Marine sediment archaeal communities from Little Sippewissett salt marsh, Falmouth, MA, United States - SSM-Form-13 | ecosystem: Environmental > Aquatic > Marine > Wetlands > Sediment ...
CCGATAATACTTAACGCTATCGGATCTTCGAATACTTTTGGATTATCAAGAATCTGATGTGCTGCCCCCATCATCCTAACTTTATGTGCGGTTAGACTGGGGTTATTGTGTTTCATACATTTCTCCCGATGCTTGGCTTGCCCAACCATTTATTATCAGGTCACTTTGTCCTGGTACGTTGATATGGGATGAATTTTCAAGCAGTGCGTTAGAGGGTCAAATCCTTTTTCTTTACAACCCATTACACGCAATATGACCTGTCAAGGAGAAAGATTTTTTCTTTATCTCCTCCTACACATTCTTTTTCTCGAAAAGGAAGAACAGCCCGACATATATGACGCTCAGGATGATGATAACGATCCAGTGGTTCCACCCGAGAATGCCGGGAAAGGTTATTTTTCCGTAGTTCCCCCACGTTAATATGGAGGCTTTCATGGCAGGATATGCCTCGGCGTAGAGTGCGGCACCGGCAAGCATGCCAAAGATAACGATCAAGGCATCCCACCGTCCTTCTCCGAGAGCACCGGCAGCCGTACCGGGACAGTATCCCGCAATAGCCCAGCCGATTCCGAAAATAAGACCACCGATTATGTTCGCCCCGAGGGAGGTGGATTTGACACTTAACGAAATAATGCCGAAATCTTTCAGAAAATATATTCCGACCATACCGACGATAATTGCTGAAAGCATGAATTTAAAGATAGTGAAATCCGTCAGCCGCATTGCCCCGACCTGCTTGTCATAGCGGATGACATGTGCCTTCTGCATGAGAAATCCGAAAAGAATGCCCGTTATAAGTCCGTAGATGAGGTCCATGATCTCTACTCCTTTCTGTACAGCATGCGCGCCGTTATCACGCCCGCAGCAAAAAAGCATATGAGTGACACGAAACCACTGATTGAGAGCTGAGCCAGACCGCTCAGGCCGTGTCCACTCGGTCACCCTCCCGCCAGACGGGCTCCGAACAAGGCGATAACACCGCCCAGAAAGGCAACGAGAAACCGCGTTGCTTTGTTCGTACCAAACCGTCTCTTCCACATGGGAGGTATCGCCACGGCAGTAAAGTCACGGGACATCTGTGCCGAAATAAAAGCGCCGAGGATGACACCGATTACAAACAGCATCTGCCAGTCCACTTTTACTTTCGTTCGCACGAAGTATGATGATTTCGCCACATGTTCCGATGCAACCGATTTTTCCAAGAAACCGGCGGATCGTACATAGGTCGTCGATGCCCCGAAGTATTTGCCCCCAATAAGCACGGAAAGACAGAGGACAAGGCCCGCCACGGCACCGGCAAGGTACGGAGACCAAGTTTTTCTGATTAACATGTTCATGTCTTTAACCATTCCCCCTTTCCTCTCATAATACATCAATTGCCACAAGCAATCTGATTCCTCTTTTCCTTCCCAAATATTGATCGTTGAAATCTGATTACCTCCAGAGTTTTAAGATGTCCGAGGATGTATAGTTACATTCTCATGCCCCTCTTTTTTCTTCCGAAGTTGCTGGCATCCACTTTATACGCTGCATAGGCCATTTCGACCCACTGGCAGAGCAGGGGGCGGGTATCCCGCGGATCGATGATATCTTCAATGCCGAAGGCTTCAGCGGTTCGGAAGGGTGATCGAATTGCTCGATACGTATCTTCCAGATCCCTCAGATAGGCTTCCGGGTCGGCGGCGGATTCGATTTCCGCCCGATGTGCCGCATATACCCCCCCTTCGATCGGAATATTGCCCCAGACGGCCGACGGCCAGGCAAAGCGCCAGCTCAAATTTTCGTCTGAACTCTGGGCCCCTCCGGCAACACCGAAGCATCGCCTGATGTACATAACGGCAACGGGAACGGTTGCCTGCGTCAGTGACATGCTCGCCCGCACTCCCTTTCGAATCGTTCCCTGTTCCTCGCTTCTCTTGCCGATAGTGAATCCTGGCTGGTCGGAAAGATTCACGATGGGCAGATGAAAAGTATCACACATATCAATAAAGCGGGCGAATTTTTCCGCAACGTCCCAATCGAACGAACCTGCCGCGTGCATGGGATCATTTGCCAATACGCCGACGGGATAGCCGTTCAGGCGGGCAAGAGCGGTAATTTGCGAGCGGCCCTGATACTTACCGATCTCGAAAATGGAATCCCGGTCTAACACGAGATCCAGGAGTCTTCGTATGTTATACGGTTTCCTGATATTCCGGGGAATAAGGGAGAAAAGTTCTTCTTCCCGGCGCGTGGGGTCATCGCTGCTCTCCTTTCTCTCGGGCATTTCCCAGGCGTTTGACGGAAGATATGATAGAAACATTTTGGCCTGTTCTAACGCATCGTGTTCGTCTTCGGCCACGTTATCGACCACGCCGGTAAGATGGGCGTGGAGTTTATACCCGCCGAGTTCCTCTTTAGTGATATCCTGTCCGAAGGCAGCTTTTACCAGAGGCGGCCCTCCGACAAAAACCTGGGCCTTTTCCTTTACCATAACTGAAAAATGGCTCTCTACCATATACATGGCGTTGAGACCCACCAACGCGCCAAAACCCAGGGCAACCACGGGCACTTCAGACAGGATGTCCGCCTGCCCTTGCAGTCCACCGGGATCGAGTTGCGGGAGTTCCGTATGCCCGATTTCAAGAATTTCCTTGATACTTCCCCCGGCGCCTTCGACCAGTCTGATCATGGGAAGCTTGAATGCCCGGGCCATTTTGATGAAGTAGGTCCCCTTTGCTTTGTACATTCTTCCGACTGATGCGCCTTTTATCGTAAAATCATCTCCATGAATCGCGACAGTACGGCCATTCACTTTGCCGATTCCCATGACAAACGGGCACGGGATAATGCTGAGGAGTTTATCTTTTTCTTTCTTGTCATAGACCGGCACACCCGTTAAAATGCCCCTTTCGATAAAGCTATCTTTGTCGGCAAAGGCTTCTATCCGCTCGCGCACGGTCATTCGTCCGCTCTTGTGCTGCTTGGCAACATTCTTATCGCCGCCCATCTGAAAGGCTAATTGCTTCCTTCTCTCTAAATCTTCAATCTCTGGCTTCCACATAAGACAGAGTTCTCCTTTCTATTGATTGCAATTGTGGCAAGTACATCTGATGGACAGGCGTCGTGCCTACAACATTCTCTCTTTTATTTGACGATAATGTTGTAACCGTTTATACCAGAAAAATCCACAGAGAAATAAAAGGACTTTGGAGTGAGGAAATTGGAGGGAGAAAAAGATTTGACCATCAAAACCCCTGTTAATTGCCTAACAAAGAAAGGTCTAATATATTGTTTTAGTATTGTTTTCATTGATTATGCCTGACTGTTCAGCCGTAGTGATCAACTGTCGGATGAAAGAGTCCGGTTGGATTTATTTCATTATCAACAAACATGAGTCAAGAGCAGACCTAACACTTTACTTCTCTTGGGCGTTAATGGGGTCAAACCTTGATTATTGATTTAATTATATTGTATTTTCGCCCCATTTCAGTTTGCTTTGATATTTCTGACTTGACAATGCGTGCCCTGCGGCTCACCGCAGAATAAGTTAAACCGAATAACTCCCCGATTTGTTTGTTCGTATGCAGACCGGTCCCTCTTAAAAAATAAAGATGTCCCGTTCCTGGATGTCTTTTTGCAAAATTCGATCTGATTGCCCGAGTCTTGTAAGATCAAAATTGTTTGCCTGTGCCGCACTCTTCAAAATCTTAGCAGGATCTTTGTCCTTGATAATCCGATTGAGCAGTGGAAGTTCTTCGTCAGATTCCTTTTTAAGATATTTCTCCGTAATTTTATCCAAATACCCTCTGGTTCCAATTACAATTCCATATCGCAGGTTCTCAAAAATCTTAGCTTCTTCTTTAGAATATCTTTGAACCTGTTCACGATACGATTTGTGTGAATCCTCCCCGTTAAATTATGAAAGAATCAGATCCGTATTCAGCCAGCTAATATGATTCGCCTTGTAGGCATAGGTACGATAGCTGCATCAGATATTCATCATTTTGAACCAGAATGCTCTTGAATCGTCCCTGAAAAAGATGGCCGCGACGAAAATGCCTCAAATTAAACCGACGTGTGTAGGTCGTACCTAGCCATTGCATGCTCTTGGATAGGTTTTGATGATTCGTTCGAATCAGCAAGTGATAATGATTGCTCATCAAAACATAGGCAAATATGTCTACCTCAAATCGATCAGACATCTCTTCTAAAACACCTAAGAAGACGTCATAATCATCATCCCCTAAAAAGATGTCACGGCGCTCGTTCCCCCTGGATAAAATATGGTAGATTGCACCCTCAAATTCTATGCGTAGTGGTCTGGCCATATTGAACTACTAACCACATCCATGAGAAGTGTCAATTCAGTTTAATCAATAATCAAGGTTTGACCCCACTTATGCCCAAAGGGGGAATGACACTCGACGTCACAAGTGATGGAAAATTTAACCTTATGATACCAAATAGAATATCATTGATTGTGTCACCTCTATACCCCTCTTTAAAAAAGAGGGGCTTCAATGGAAAATTCCGTATGTTATGGCAGGCAAAGGTGAAAAACCCTGTCTTCCTCTTAATTTCTATCGTCCCTGAGCAGGGGCGTTTTCGCACGTTACCCACTCGATACGCGGTGCTTTAAACGTGAATTTAGCCGGATCGGCTTTTTCCAGAGCAATGGCCGCTGCATTCTTTTCGTAGAACGAACCGGGTTCATATGTCAAGCCACGGACCAGTCGTTGTTCTTCTCTTTTTATGGTGTAGTGGACATATCGTCCGATGACGGGTGCGGTGACCCTCGTCAGCAAACCAAATGTTTTATACAGGTCCTTCAAAAGGGACTCCATTTTTTTCATAATCCTATCATCGTGACGATACCACTTTCTCATCGCCCAGACGGCACCGGCATAGGTAGTTCGCAACGGTCTCACCTCCCATGCAAAACGATCGCGAATCCTCTTGTTCGGATGGTCTTTATACTGCTGCCAACCTGCCAGAAACGTTCTGATCAATCGGGCAAGACTGGGACCGTTAACCTCGAAATCTCGACGAAAAGCGCCGAGGAGATAGTGTTCTTCACGACCGTCGTGAATGTGTCGGTGCCGGTAATTGAAACGATATTGACCATGGGCATCGGCCAGCGGCATTTCCTCTTCCGAAAGAAGTGTCCCCTCTTGCCGGTGCTGTTCGTATAAAGGTGTGCCGGGAATCGGTGTATACAACATGAATTGATGAAAATCCGTATCGTGACTGACGGCATAGTCGATGACCTGTTCTATGGTCTCGGGGGTGTGATTTTCCAGTCCGATAATCGAGGAACCCAAAACGCGAATCCCATGTGATTGCAGGTGGCCCACGAGTGACCGGGTATCGACATTTTTTAATTTTTGATAGGTGCTTTCTTTACCTTCAAGACCCATCCATACCCATGAGACTCCCAAACCCACCAGTTGTTCAATAGTGTATGACTCTAAAACACGGGCCGAACTGAAAACAAATAATGCCCAACTTTTTTTGTGTTGCTCCATTAGTTCAAGGAGCCTGAGTGCTCGTTTCCGATGTAGAAGAAAGTTCTCATCCATCGTAAAAAACGATTGTACTTTCAGCTTCTTTTCCAGTTCACACATGACGGCAAAAAGGTCATCTCCGGTTTCATAGAAATTGATATGTTTCCCCTTCCCCCCGAACAGGGCGGAGGTGGAACAGAAATTACAACCGACGGGACAGCCGACGGATGGAATGAGCATGGCCGCAGTATTCCCCGGCCTCATCGGGAGGGAAATACCCACTATACGGGTATCAAACCCTGAGTGCACCATGGGATGCCGGACCGGTTCATTGGTGTCCTGTCCGAGAAATCGGCGGAACCAGCGAACGCCTTCACCCTTACAAATATGGTCTGCGTCAATAATATCCCCGAGGTTGTCCTTGTTCGCGATATGCCCGCCCACGACAATCGTGGCTTTCGGCTGATATTCCCGGATAAGTTCACACATCTTCCGTACCTTGCCGATATTGGGAATGATCGAACTGATTCCCACGACATCATATGAATGATTTCTGAGTTCGGTGATAAAACGGTCGAGAGACGGAAAATCCAGCAGTGTACATGGTGCATCAATATTGGATTGAATCATCATCAATCCGAAGGAACGATGAAACATGCGGAGGGAGAAACTTCCCTGAACCCGTGTCACCTGATTATGGTACAGTTCCATGGGATTGATCGTGCGGCTGCCGTATTCATCATCTTGCGCATACGGTCCAAAAACACTGGATAATAAAATTTGCGCACCTGTTCCCAGGGGGTGGACAGTATGTTCTTCTGTCATCAAATCTTGCCTCACTTTCAGTAATCGTATTCAGTACACACAACAAGTTTTGTATTACACGAGAGAGGGAAAAGATAGGCGTCCAAACGGGTTTTACAAAAGTTTTACAAATCAAGTTTTCGGGAATTACACCGTGATTGACAATCTCTGTGTGCATATAAAAAAAATGAAACAGATCATGATGAGCGGTTTGAAACATTGACAGCAGTGACAGTGTGTTGTAGTGACATAAAGTCATGATTGATCGAACAAAATGGTTTTTTCACCCAATCTTTATTTTTATCTTTTCCATCGTGGCACTGGCAACATCGCTGGTTCTCTATATCTATTGGTATGTGGAAGTCAGCACAGGCCTCGAAACGATGGTGAGAAAATTTAATCTTGATACCTCTCAGATTTTTACACCGCAAACCTGGGTGGTGATTATGGTACTCTCCATTCTCGTTGGAATTATCCTGGCGGGAATCTTTATTATTTTTGTCTACAACCAAAAATTGGTACAGCTCTATCGAATGCAACATAACTTTATCAATAACTTTACCCACGAATTGAAAACCCCCGTCACATCACTGCAACTATATCTGGAAACCTTTCAAAAGCATGAGCTTCCCCGGGATGATCAACTCAAATATATCCGGTTCATGATTCAGGACGTAAACCGGCTTGCAGATAACACCGGCCGCATATTGAATCTTGCACGGGTTGAAAGCAGGAATTACGAAGGGGAGTTTGTTACATCAGATCTCGTTACGATTGTTGAACAATTCTGTAATGATAACGATCACCTCTTCCGGAATTGTGCGATCATCATTCATAATCCTTCAGGCCGATCGTTTCCCTATCGCATCAATCCGTCATTATTTGAAATGCTCATTATGAATCTGTTGACAAACGCCATAAAATATAACGAATCGGACATACCAAACGTTGATATTACGTTTCTTCCACAAAGACGATCACTGCACATCAACTTCGAAGACAACGGTATCGGTATCGATAAATCCGAGCTTAAGAAGGTTTTCAGGAAATTTTATCAGGTTGGGCTATCGGATAATATGACGGCCAAGGGAAGTGGAATTGGCCTGTATCTGGTACAGAATATTGCCAAAATTCACAAAGGTACGGTCAACGCCCGGAGCAAGGGGGTGGGGCAAGGGTCAATTTTTACGGTCGTGTTACCCTTTAAACCTGAGAAGAAGCAATAGCGAGAGACCGCTGTGAACAACGCTGAGAAAAAAAAGATCCTTATCGTTGAAGACGACGCACACATAGCGGAAGGTATGAAATTGAACCTTTCACTTCAGGGTTATACTGTCTTCATTGCCCCCGATGGACCGTCAGGCCTTCAGCAGTGGAAAGAATTGAACCCGGACCTGATCGTACTGGATATAATGCTTCCCCATATTGACGGCATATCGGTACTTCGAAGTATCCGCCTTGAGGATGAACGAATCCCCATTCTCATCGTCTCGGCCAAGGGAGAGACTGATGACAAGATCAAGGGCCTCTCATATGGAGTGGATGATTATCTTGCGAAACCCTTCCATCTTGATGAGTTTTTATTACGAGTAGAGCGTCTTCTCACAAAGGTTTCATGGTATCGCAATGATGATCTGAACAATGCCCGTCTTGATACCCTGCCAGAAACGTACTCATTTGGAGAAAATCGGATCAATTTCACCACCCATACCGCTCAGTGTAAATGCGGCCTAGTTATACTAACTGAACAGGAAGTGAAACTCCTGAAACTTTTTATCGCCAATCGTGGAAAGCCGCTTTCGCGGCAGAAGCTGTTGGAAATAGGCTGGGGATATACGAGAAACACAACAACGAGAACGGTGGATAATTTTATCGTACGATTTCGGAGATATTTTGAAGATAACCCTCATGAACCGATTTATTTTAAAAGTATCCGATCGATCGGCTACCTTTTTGCCCACGATTAACATTCAGAAAGGCTATTTGCACAATCCCTTCTGAAAGATACTCCTCTTTCTGTCTACGTAATTCTCTCTTGTTTCAAATATGCAACCTTCTTACCATCGCATAGTTGCTTAAATGCAAATGTTTTCACTCCTTATGCCCGGACATGCCAACCATAACATTTCGAAATAATTATTCAATCTCATTAATACCGTTTGTTCCGCATGATTGGCATGATTTTCGCTTTACAAACAAGAAGGAATCGAAAATCATGAAAATTGCCATACCCACATGGAATCACCATGTTTCAACAGTGTGTGATTTTTCCGATCGTCTGCTTATTGTTACGGTGGAGTCCGGTCACACGACAGACCGGACGTTCGTCCCCTTTTTAGAAAGGACGACCTTAGAAAAAGCCGCACGATTACAAAAGCTTGGCATCCAGATATTACTCTGCGGTGCTGTATCAAAGCCTTTACAAAGAATGCTGGTGGCTTCCGGAATCCGCGTCATACCGTTTTTAAGGGGTACCGTGGACGATGCCCTTGAAGCCTACTTAAAGGGTTATCTTAGTGATCCGCGCTTTAATCTCCCCGGTTGTTCTTCAGGCAGATGGCGTCGCAGAGGAAAAGGCTTTGGACGACGAGGCGGATATGGTGGTCGAGGTAATATAAACGGAGGGAAAAAAGAATGAAAATCGCAGTCACTTCCTATGGGGAGGAACTCGGCAGCAAAGTCGATCACAGCTTCGGAAGAGCCAGGTGGTTTGTTGTGATAGATCTCGACGAAGGTACTTTTCAGGCACATTCAAACAAACAGAACATAGACGCTCCTCAAGGTGCAGGGATTCAGGCTGCACAGAACATAGCAAATCTGGAAGCAGATGCCGTATTAACGGGTAATGTGGGACCGAATGCATTCAGGACGTTAAACGCCGCTTCCATTAAGATTTTTATTTTTAACAAAAATATCGAAACGGTCGAAGAGGCTCTGTCTGCATGGAAGGCAGACAATTTACAAGAGGTTACAGATGCGACAATAGAAGGACATTGGGTTTAGGTTGGTAGCATAAATGCGACTTTTCTTTTTGACATAAGGTGCAAATCGGCTACCTGCTTCAGCTTTCGGAAGATGTTTCTTTTCGCATCCATTTGAAATACCGGTATATTTCGTACCGGATATACTCAGAATCATTATGGCACGCTTTTTGATACATTAATAATAAAGGTTTTTATTTACGACAAATAATACAGGGAGGTGATGAGCATGCCATGGGGTAATGGAACCGGACCCTCAGGATATGGTCCAATGACCGGGAGAGCGGCAGGTTTCTGCGCGGGATACCAGACGCCGGGGTACTCGAATCCGATCCTCGGAAGAGGTTTGCGGGGCGGAGCATATTACGGTGCGCCAATACCGTTGAATACTCAGTGGATAGGTCCATATGGGCCTGCAGGCATATATGGCGGTTTCGGAAGACCCTTCGGCCTCGGCCGAGGTTTCGGATTCGGTCGCGGTTTCGGCCGTGGACGGGGACGAGGATGGTATGGCAGGGGACGTGGCCGTTTTGCATACGGGTGGTAACTAACCACGATCGCAAGCGGTCTTCTTACAAGAGGTGATGTATGCCACCGGGAGTTGGAACCGGGGCATAGGGTCATCGCCCGTGAAGAGGGCGCGGTCTTGGCCTTTTCGGAACGGACAGAAAAGGAATGCAGAAATCTGATGAAAATGCCGGATTTTTCGGCAGATTGAGAAATTTTTTGAACTCGATCACAGCGGAACAGGCAGCGGCAGGAGCCAGCGGCAGAGCCGATAGGGTCGGTGTCAAAATTGTTCATACTATAATTCACATATAAGGAGGTATGTATCATGCCAGGTGGAGATGGAACTGGTCCTCTCGGTGGGGGATCAATGACAGGTAGAGGAATGGGCTTGTGCGCAGGGTATCCAACCCCCGGTTTTGCCAATCCTGTTCCAGGAAGAGGGTTTGGTCGAGGATTCGGCAGAGGTTGGGGAATGGGCCGTGGAGGCGGTTGGGGTCGTCGGAATTGGTTCTACGCAACCGGTTTGACCGGATGGCAACGTGCCGCATATGGGTATCCGTCTTACGGGGGAGTTGCGCCCAACGCGATGCCATATGCCGCACCTTATTATCCGCCATACCAACAGGGATTCTCGAAAGAAGCTGAACTCAATGAGCTTAAGTATGAAGCTGAGTATCTCGAAGATGCCCTTGACGGCGTGAAAAAACGCTTGGCCGAGTTAGAAGGTGAGGCTGCCGACTAAAAAACAGGCCGAAGAGAGCGCTGGTAAAGATACCTTTCTTTTCAGCGCTCTTTTTATGTGATATTTTTTGTAGAATAGTATTTGATATCCAAGAATAAGTGATTATATTTACAAGTGTAAGAACAAGAAGCTTAGTAAACAACATTTGAATCGGTTAAATAAGTGCAAGTTAACCTTCATGTTAACCAAACAGCGTGCTGCAAAGCATAGACCGGTCAAACAAGGTCTTGCACGAAAGGGGTAAGAAATGAAAATAGCGGTCACAGCTATCGGAGCATCAATGGATGCCCCGGTCGAGGCTCGTTTTGGTCGTGCACCATATTTTATAATTATCGACACTGAAACGATGGCACACGAAGCAATAGAAAATCCGAACATCTCCGCAGGAGGTGGTGCAGGCATTCAATCGGCACAGCTCATTGCAGAACGTGATGTTAAATTTGTGCTCACGGGAAATTGCGGTCCCAATGCGTTTAATGTTTTCGGTGCCGCCGGGATCCAGATCATCGTCGGTGTCACGGGAACGGTAATCCAGGCGGTTGAACAGTTCAAATCGGGCGCTTTCGATGCAACAAACCAGCCAAACGTGGAAAGTCACTTTGGTATGGGCGGTGGGCAAGGGATGGGTCAAGGTATAGGTCAAGGCATGGGCGGTGGCCGTGGCATGGGTCAAGGTATGGGCGGCGGCCGTGGCATGGGTCAAGGTATGGGCGGTGGCCGCGGCATGGGTCAAGGTATGGGCGGCGGCCGTGGCATGGGTCAAGGTATGGGCGGTGGCCGCGGCATGGCACCGGCAGGAGGCATCGGATACCAGGCTCAACAGGGCGAACTTTCAAAGGATGAAGAACTGGCTGCCCTCAAAGAGCAGACTCGCATTCTCCAGGAGCAGCTTAAGAACATTCAAGCCAAAATAGACAAGAGTGAAAAGAAGAAATAGAGCGCGGCGACGACGATTCGGTACCCTGAAAGGAGCAAAAACGTTGAACATAGCAATCGCGAGCGGCAAAGGCGGAACGGGAAAAACAACGATAGCAACAAACCTCGCTCTCATTCTTGCCGACAAGGGAAACGTGGTACAACTTCTTGATTGTGATGTCGAAGAACCCAACTGCCACATCTTCATGAAGCCGGAGATAGAATCATCAAACCCGGTTACCGTATCGAAGCCGGAAATCATCAAAGAGAACTGCACGGGATGCGGCATCTGTGGAGAAGTCTGTGAGTACAGCGCAATTATTGTCGTCAAAGGCTCTGTCCTGACATTTCCGGAACTATGCCACGGTTGTGGAGCGTGCAAACTGTTTTGTCCTGAGGAAGCAATCATCGAGGTACCCCGAGAAGTCGGTATCATCGAAACGGGAACGAGCAACGGCGTTGCCTTTATCCAGGGGCTCCTCAATATCGGAGAATTAATGTCCCCGGCAGTTATCGGCGGTGTCAAGAAAACGGCCAACGCTTCAGATGTTATAATCTATGATTCCCCTCCGGGAACATCCTGTCCGGTCATCGAGGCGGTAAAAGACGCAGACTTTGTTCTTCTGGCGACGGAACCAACCCCTTTCGGGCTCAATGATCTGGAGCTCGCCGTTGGAATGGTGAGAGCGTTGAAGCTCCCCTTCGCGGTGGCTATCAACCGGTGTGATATCGGAAATGATGATGTTAAAAACTATTGCGAACGAGAGAATATCAATGTCGTCCTGGAAATCCCCGATGATAGAAAAATTGCCGAAGCTTACTCACGGGGAGAAATGATCGTCCGTACATTACCCGAATATCTGATATTATTTGAATCCGGCTGGAAACGAATCACAAACCTCTATGAGAATGAATCAGAAAAGACAATGACCTGAAATGAGAAAGCAACCATGAAAGAAATTGTTGTCATAAGCGGAAAGGGAGGCACCGGGAAAACCAGTATCGTCGCATCATTTGCAGCACTGGCGGACAAAAAGGTTCTGGCAGATTGCGATGTCGACGCGGCGGATTTACACCTTGTCCTCAACCCTCACATTAAGCATCGCGAAGCTTTCAGCGGCGGCAAAAAGGCCAGAATTACCGACACTAAGTGTATCGCCTGCGATAGATGTATTGAAGAATGCCGTTTCGATGCTATACACTATCCTGTTTCAACCAATGGAAAAGGAGCAGAAACGCCACATATAAATCCCATTTTCTGCGAGGGATGTGGTGTCTGTGTTCGTATTTGTCCCGCCGAGGCAATTGCATTTGACGATGCAGTAAATGGCGAGTGGTACACATCGACAACAAATTATGGCTTTATGGTACATGCTCGCCTCGGCTTTGCCGAAGGTAACTCGGGAAAGTTGGTCACCCTTGTTCGTCAGGAGGCAAAAAAAATTGCGGAACGAGAGAGTCTCGACTATATTATTGTTGATGGCTCACCGGGTATTGGCTGCCCTGTTATTGCATCAGTTACAGGCTCTGATGTCGTTTTGATAGTAACCGAACCGACACTTTCGGGAAAACACGATCTCGCACGCGTGACAAAACTGACAGCTTATTTTCGCATTCCCACTCTCGTGTGCATCAACAAATGGGACTTAAATCCTGAAATTACAGAACAGATCGAGACCGAAGCAACACAAAACGGTGTCAGGATTGCGGGACGAGTCCGCTATGATAACGCCATAACCAAGGCACAAATAATGAAAACCAGTGTCGTCGAATACACAGGCGGCGCTGTTTCCGAAGATATAAAGACGGTGTGGCGAAATGTCATTTATTCTCTCGGTTAACAACTAAATACAACAGGAGTCCATATTGAAAATATCTCTTGACTGTTTCCCCTGCTTTCTCAGGCAGGCCCTGGAGGCAAGCAGAATCTCAGGCGCGGATGAAAACGAGCAGAAAAAAGTATTAAACTCGATAATGAGTACATTGCTGACGGTACCTCCGGATATAACACCCCCGCAAATCGGCTGGTTAATTCACTCCACGATCAGAGAAATAACGGGCAATCCTGACCC
>Ga0272444_10003797_pt1 | contig 13508 bp, 17 predicted proteins | sample SSMForm13_FD_201033 | JGI IMG/M metagenome (GOLD analysis project Ga0272444, IMG submission 201033) | Marine sediment archaeal communities from Little Sippewissett salt marsh, Falmouth, MA, United States - SSM-Form-13 | ecosystem: Environmental > Aquatic > Marine > Wetlands > Sediment ...
CGGCCAGGCTTCGAGCAAGATCAAATAGGCCTTGAATCGCCTGGGTTTTGCGCCGCAGATCGTTCGACGGGTGGCTATCGCTACCTACGAGCTGGCGATCAACCTGGTGATCCATACAACCAACGGCGGTGAGATCATTGCCGAGATCCAGCCTGACAAGATCGTGATTCGGGCTGTGGACACCGGACCCGGCATCCCCGATGTTGAAAAGGCACTGCAGCCGGGCTATTCCACCGCCGAAGAGTGGATTCGTGAGATGGGCTTTGGTGCCGGTATGGGTCTGGTCAATGTTAAAAAGTGCGCTGACGAGATGCTCCTCGAATCACCCAACCATCTGTGGACCTCGGTCAAGGTGGCGATCTACCTGGATGAACGGCGCACAGATAAGCCCTCGGCCTAGGTAAAGGCGAGGACTTGGGAGAGAAACGATGAAGTTGGACGCGATTCGCCAGGACCTTTCGTTAAAGGTGCAGTCGGCGGGAGACCGGTTGGACAAGCAGGTGACCGGTGGTTATGCCTCTGATCTGCTGAGTTGTGTGATGGCCAAGGCCCAGGCCGGTAACGTTTGGGTCACCTTACAGGCTCACCCCAACATTGTAGCCGTGGCCACGCTGTTGAACCTGGCGGGGATCATCATTACGGAGGGGGTGGAACCTGATCAGGCTACCTGTAGCAAGGCTGACGAAGAGGGGGTTCCCCTCCTGACGACACCGTGGACAACCTTTACGGTGGTTAGCAAGTTAGCCGAGCTCGGGGTACATGGGGTGGACGCGTGACAGCAGACAGCGACGCCTTGTGCGAGCTGCGAACGATTGAGGACCCAAATCTGGTCCACTGGTCGGCTTGTATGCGTGAACTGAGCATGCACCTTCTTGACGCTGTGGAGAACTCGATCAACGCTGGGGCGACGCGTGTCGAATTGGACATTGTGGAAGACCTGGCGGCAGATTGGTTGTACCTTACCATCCGAGATAATGGCCGGGGGATGAACGCCGAGCAGTTGGCGCGCATCACCGATCCCTACTATACGACCCGCACCACCCGCCGGGTTGGGTTGGGCATCCCGCTTTTCAAAGCTTCGGCGGAACGCTGCGACGGCGGATTGAACGTCACTTCGCAACCCGGCGTGGGCACGACGCTCCAGGCCACCTTCCGTCACAGCCACATCGATCGCCCCCCTTTGGGCGATATGGTGAGCACGCTGATGACCATCTTGCTGTTCGATTTCGGCGACCTGGCTTATCGCCATTGCGTTAATGAGCGGGAGTTTGCCTTCGACACGGCCCAGATTCGGGCCGAACTAGGCGGGGTCCCACTGTTCGAGCCCGAGGTGCGACGGTGGCTGCGGCAGTTTATCGCCGAGGGTGAGGTGGGATTGGGCACAAGTTCGAAATTCGAAATTCGAAAGTCGAACTTGGAAGGAGATTGATGCCTTTTTTCACCGCAGATCTGCATCTTCATACGGTTCTTTCAGCTTGCGCCGAGCTGGAGATGCTCCCCGAGTTTATTGTCGAGCGCGCCGAGGAGTTGGGCTTGAGCCTGATCGCCGTGACCGACCACAACTCGTCGGAGAATGCAGCGGCGATGATGGCTGCAGCAGAGGGGACCGAGATCACGGTATTGCCGGGGATGGAGGTGCAGACGCGCGAGGAAGTGCACATGGTGTGCCTGTTCGACTCGTTGGAGCAGGCGCTGACGTGGCAGGGCGATGTCTATGGACATCTCCCGCGTTTAAAAAACAAAGAGGAGACGTTCGGGACCCAGATCGTGTTGGCGCCGGATGGCAGTCCGTTGCGGAAGAACGACCGACTGCTGTTGACCTCGACCGACTTTACGGTGGAGGAGGTGGTGCAGCGTGTGCGGCGGCTGGAGGGGTTGTGTATTCCGGCCCATGTGGACCGGCCGGCCTACAGCATCATCGCCAACCTGGGCTTTATCCCCCCCGATCTGGGATTGGTCGGCGCCGAGATCTCGCAGCTCGTCGGGCTCGAGGAGGCGCGCCAGCGGTTCCCGCAGTTGATGGATCTGGCGCTGGTGGCGAACAGCGACGCGCATCGGCTCAAGGACATGGTCCGGCGCACGACATTGAAGATGGAGCGGGCAACTGTCGCCGAGATCGCTGCGGCTCTGGCTGGTGAGGGGGGGCGCGGGGTATGGATCGATGGAGTCAATTCAGGGAAGGTGACGAGTTCAGCGTGAGGTTTTGAGGACGACATTGAGCTTGTGGGTCGAATCTGCGGATCAAGATTTATTTTCGATAACGGAAGAAAGCGGCCAGCGTGCCGTTCGTACCTTTCAAACTGAAAAGCTGTTTGGGGCCCTTTTAGCGAGTGCGCCTGGGTCAGGGGACATTGTGGGCCAGGTCGCTGCGCTTGTAGAGCAGATGCTGAAAGAGGGACAGTCCCTGGGCGCTTTGCTGCCGGCGGTTTTAGGTATGTTGCCGCCAGGCGAGCACGTCCCGTTGGCCATCCTTCGTGTCGTTGAGGGTATGGAGGCGCAATTGGTAGAAGTTGACGCCCCGCCCTTGTTCTTGGTCCGGCGCGGCCGGCCGGTCCTACTGCCGGTTGTGGAGGAAGAGATAGCGGGCCGATTGGTTCGCCAATGCGACTTTGCTTTACAGGAAGGCGACCACCTGGCGATGGTCAGCGCCGAGTATATTCGGGCCAAGGGCTGGGATCGCCGGTGGGGTTGGCGGGACGTGGCGCTCTCGATCAAGCGATTGACCGACACCGGCGGTGACGCCGAGCAGTTATTGGGCGCTTTGGTCCGGATGTATCATCGCCTGGCCCAGGGCGAGCCGGCGCCAGCGGTGACCGTGCTGGCGATGCACATTCGCCCCCAGCGGTCGGCGACCGTGTGGAGCGGCCCGCCGGCCAATCCGGTGGACGATGCGCGGGCGGTGGAGCGATTTTGGGCCGAGTCTGGCCGGCGGATCATCTGTGGAGACACGACGGCGGCTGTCGCGGCCCGGATATTGGGGCGGTCGCTGGAGCAGGAACCAAGGCCGGCCGTGGGCTGGGCCGAGGTGCCGCCCACCTGGCGGCTGGAAGGGGTGGATCTGGTCACCGAGGGGGTGGTGACGCTGCGTAAAACCCGCGAGCGGTTGAATCGCGCGCGGCGCGCGGCGGACCTGCCCCGGGCAAACGACGGAGCAACCCGTCTGGCCCGGCTGCTGCTGGAGGCAGACGTGATTCGTTTTCTCATTGGCACGGCGGTAAATCCCGCGCAGCGGGACGGCGGCGTCTCATGGCGCCAGGAGGTTGTTCACAACTTGATAGCAGATTTAGAAGCACGTGGCAAAATTGTATCGGTCGAGTACCTTGGCAAGAAAGACTGAGAACTGGTAGCTGGGAACTGAATCCATAGGCCTGACAAGGAGGTGCGATTCTATGGATGAGAAAAAGATAGGTGTGTATATCTGCGACTGCGGCATCAACATTGCCGGAACGGTGAACACCGACCGGGTGGTCGAGTTCGCTGGGGGGCTGCCGTCCGTAGTCGTGGCTCGGAAGTACAAATACATGTGCTCCGAGCCAGGGCAGGATATGATCAAGAAAGACATCCAAGAGTTGGGGTTGAACCGGGTGGTCGTGGCTTCCTGCACGCCACGCATGCACGAGGTCACCTTCCAGACGGCCGTTGCCGAGGCTGGCATCAACCCCTACTACTTTGCGATGGCCAACATTCGCGAGCATGACGCTTGGGTGGTGGACGACGCTGAGGAAGCCACGGCCAAGGCCAAGCGTCTGGTCAGCGCCGCGGTGGCCCGCGTTGGCTACCAGGAGGCGTTGGAATCGCGCAAAGAGCCCGTCACCCGAGCGGCTGTTGTAGTCGGTGCAGGCATCGCCGGTATCCAAGCCGCACTGACAATTGCGGATGCAGGGTATCCGGTCTATCTGGTGGAGCGTGACCCCTCCATCGGTGGGGTGATGGCCCAGTTGGACAAGACCTTTCCTACGCTGGACTGCAGTACCTGAATTCTCGGCCCCAAAATGATGGATGCCGGTCGGCATCCCAACATCACCCTTCTGAGCTACAGCGAGGTCGAGGACGTTACCGGGTACGTGGGCAACTTTAAAATCAAGGTGCGCAAAAAGGCCCGTTATGTGGATGAGAGCAAGTGCACCGGCTGCGGTATCTGCTGGAGTGTGTGCTTGACCAAACGCATCCCCGAGTTGAAGCTGATCAAGATGGGCCCGATGAGCATTGGTGAAAGGAGGCCAGGAGAGCGATGAACACCGAGCAAGTTGTCAAGATTATTGACAGTTACGGCGCTGAAAAGACCGCCAGCCTGGCTGTGCTGCAAGAGATTCAGGAAGCGTACAACTACTTGCCGCGCGAGGCCTTGGAGCTGGTGGCGGAGCGACTAGATATGCCGCTCAGTGAAGTGTACCATCTGTCCACTTTCTATCGTACCTTTAGCCTTGTGCCCAGGGGCAAGTACTGCATCCGCGTCTGTATGGGCACAGCTTGTCATGTGCATGGTGGACCGCTGATCTTGGAGCAATTCGAGCGTTTGCTCAAGATCAAGGCCGGCGAGACGACGCCTGATGGGGAGTATTCGCTGGAAGCGACCTCCTGCCTGGGGGCCTGCGCGCAGGCGCCCATCGTCATGTCAGGCGGCCAGGCCTTTGCGCAGATCACAACGGATCGCGTTGCTGACGTCATCGAAGCGTGCAGTTGCGAGATTCCGGAGACAAACTGAGGAGGTAGGAAGATGCCCAAGATTACGAGTTTGGCAGATCTGCAGCAGCTACGGCAGAAGCTTCAACATGACATCAAGGCCCGCACGGACGCGACCACGACCATCACGGTTGGCATGGGTACGTGCGGTATCGCCGCTGGTGCCCGCGAGGTTATGCACGCGATCCTCGCCGAGTTGGACAAGCGAGAGATCGACGCGCACGTGACCACCGTGGGCTGTATCGGCATGTGCTCCAAGGAGCCGCTGGTGGACATCCAGCAAGGCGATGAACCTCGCATTACCTACGGCAACATCGATCCGACGATGGTGCCACGCCTGATCGAAGAGCACGTCGTCCAGGGTCAAGTGGTGGACGACTGGGTCGTCGGACGGGTGGACGGATAGGAGGATGATGATGACAGAACAATATCGAGCCGACATCCTGGTCAGTTGTTTGCACGACCGCGCGCCAGACCTTGTTCCGGCTTTGCAGAACGAGATCAAAGAGCGCGGATTGGCCGGCGAGGTGCGGGTCGTCGAGGCCGGTTGCCGGGGCTTTTGCTCGCTGGGCCCCGTCATCTTGATCGAGCCCGAAGGCACCTTTTACGTCGGTGTGCAGGCGGCTGATGTACCAGAACTGGTAGAGGAGACGCTGGTCAAGGGTCGGGTAGTTAAACGGCTGACTTACCGCGAGCCCGCGACCCGGCAGCGCATCCCGAACTATGCGGATATTCCCTTTCACGGCAAGCAGCAGCGTATCGTGCTTCGCCACTGCGGGCTGATCGATCCCACTTCCATCGACGAGTACATCGCCGTTGGCGGGTACCAGGCGCTGGGCAAGGTGCTCAGCGAGATGACGCCCGAGCAGCTCATCGAAGAGGTCAAAAAGTCGGGGCTGCGGGGGCGCGGCGGGGCCGGGTTCCCGGCCGGCCGCAAGTGGGAAGCAGGTCGCAAGGCCGAAGGCGACATCAAGTACGTGCTGGTCAACGGCGACGAGGGCGATCCCAGCTGTTTCATGGACCGCGCCTTGATGGAGGCCGACCCGCACAGTGTCCTCGAAGGCCTGATCATCGCCGCTTACGCGGTCGGTGCGCATCATGGCTTTTACTACATTCCCTATGAGCACACGCTCTCGGTGAGAAACACCCGCACCGCCATCGAACAGGCCCGCGAGTATGGACTGTTGGGCAAAGATATTCTGGGTTCCGGATTTGACTTTGACGTCGAGATTCGCCTGGGTGCGCACTGCTTCGTGGGCGGCGAGTCCACCGCGTTGATGGCGGCCGTCGAAGGCCGGGCTAGCGAACCTCGCTCCAAGTATATCCACACCACCGACAAGGGCGTTTACGATCGCCCCTCTTGCCTGAACAACGTCAAGACGCTGTCCATTGTCCCCGAGATCATTCTCCGCGGCGCCGACTGGTACGCCGGCATCGGCACCGAGAAGAGCAAGGGCACGACGGTCTTTTCGCTGGCCGGCAAGATCAACAACGTCGGGCTGGTCGAGGTGCCGATGGGGATTACCCCGCGCGAGTTGGTGTTTGACATCGGCGGCGGCATTCCCAAGAAGCGCAAGTTCAAGGCATTGCAGATCGGCGGTCCCTCGGGCGGTTTCCTGCCCGAGAGCCTCCTCGACATGCCGATGGATTACGAGACCCTGGACGAGGCTGGTGCGATGATGGGCACGGGCGGCGTCATTATCGCCGACGACCATACCTGCCTGCTCGATACCGTCAAATTCTTCTTAGAGTTCCTCCAGGAAGAGTCCTGCGGTAAGTGTGGGCCTTGCAGAGAGGGCCTGCCCCAGATGCACGCGATCATAACCCGCATCGTGGAGGGCAAGGGTGAGGTGGCCGACCTGGAAACGCTCGAAGCGTTGGCCAAGTCGATCAAGGTGACCTCACTCTGCGGCCTGGGCAAGTCGGCGCCCAACCCTGTGCTCAGCACACTGCGCCACTTCCGCGACGAGTACCTGGCGCACATTGAACAGCGGACGTGCCCCGGGGGTGTCTGCAAGGCGCTGATCACCTTTACTGTCAACGACAACTGCACCGGCTGCGGTGCCTGCGTACGCAAGTGCCCGCAGGACGCGATCAGTGGTGAGCTCAAGCAGCTCCACGTGATCGACCAGTCCCTGTGCATCAAGTGCGGGGTCTGTCGGGACACTTGCAAGTTCGACGCCATCACGGTGGCCTAACGGGAGGAATACGACATGGCTAAGCTCATTATAGACGGACAAGAATTCCACGCAGAGGAGGGCCAGACCGTTCTGGAGGTCGCCCGGCAGAATGGCATTGCAATTCCAACGCTGTGCTATCACCCGGTGCTGGAACCGTTTGGTGCCTGTCGTCTCTGCATGGTGGAGGTGATCCGCCGGGGCTGGTCCCAGTTGGTTACCTCCTGCACGTACCCGGCGCGGGACGGCATCGAGGTCAAGACCCGCTCGGTACTGGTGCTCGAGGCGCGCAAGGCAGTGCTTGGATTGCTGCTTTCGCGTTGCCCCAACGTGCCGGAGATTCAGGAGCTGGCTCGGGAGTACGGCGTGCTTGAACCGCCTTTCCCGGCCAAGGACCCGGAGGAAGAATGCATCCTTTGTGGTCTGTGCGTGCGCGTGTGCCACGAGATGGTCAAGGCGGACGTACTGAACTTTGTGGGCCATGGCCCGGACCGCCGGGTGGGCCCGGCCTTTTTGGAAAAGACGCGCCAGTGCATCGGCTGCGGCGCCTGTACCATTGTCTGCCCGACCGGCGCGATCGAGATGCTTTTGAGCCGCGAGGGCATCTACTTTGACGAGGACTATGCGGTCTACGAGGAAAAGCCGCTCGGTCCCACCAGTGCTATCTACGTACCTTCGCTCCAGGCGGTACCGCGCGTGCCGGTTATCGACACGGATGCCTGCATCCGCTTCCGTCAGGACGACCGCACCGAAGGCGAGGTCAACGACGCCTGTGGGGCGTGCCAGATCCTGTGCGAGGGTGGGGCGGTCAACTTTGACCAGCAGGACGAGGTCCTCGAGCTGGATGTGGGCAGCATCATTGTGGCCACCGGCTTCCAGATGTGGGATCCTCACCAACTGCCACAGTACGCTTACGGTCAGTCGCCCAACATTATCACCGGACTCGAGTTCGAGCGCCTCTCTAACGCCGGTGGTGTCACCGGGGGGCAGATCCTTCTGTCCGACGGCCGCAAACCGGAGAAGGTGGCCATCATCCACTGTGTGGGCAGCCGCGACAAGAATGCGCACGAGTACTGCTCGCGCATCTGCTGTATGTACTCTTTGAAGCAGGCCCATTTGGTCCGCGACAAGACCGGTGCCGAGGTGTACGAATTTTACATGGACATGCGCGCCTTTGGCAAGGGCTACGAAGAGTTCTACGAGCGCGTCCAAGAAGAGGGTGTGGTGATGGTCCGTGGCCGGGGGGCCGAGGTCGAGGTCCTGCCCGATGGCAAGCTCCGCGTCAAGGGCGAGGATGCCGACCTGGGCAAGCTCCTGGCGGTCGATGTGGACATGGTGGTGCTCAACACGGCAATCGAAGCCCAAGCGGACGCCACCCAGGTCGCGGCGCTCTTTGGTCTGGGCCGCACGCAGGATGGCTGGTTTGCCGAAGCGCACCCGAAACTGCGCCCGGTGGAGACAAACACGGATGGTATTTATCTGGCCGGCGTGTGCCAGGGACCGCGCGATGTGCCCGATACTGTGGCGCACGCGAATGCGGCGGCCTCGATGGCCCTGGGCTTGTTGAACCGGGGCGAGGTGGTTGTCTCGCCGCAGGTGGCCTACATCCCCGAAGAGTTGTGCTCGGGATGCCGCATCTGCAACGCGCTCTGTCCCTACAGTGCGATCACCTTTGACGAGGAGCGCCAGGTCTCGCAGGTCAATTCGGCATTGTGCAAGGGCTGTGGCACTTGTGTGGCGGCCTGCCCGTCAGGGATCATTGTCGGGCGGCACTTTACCGACGACCAGATCATGGTGCAGATCGAGGCCTTGCTGGAGCCGGCCCGGTAGAGGAGGATACTGATGAGTGAAAAACTTTTCGAACCCCGCATTATTGGGTTCCTGTGCAACTGGTGTACCTATGCGGCGGCGGACACAGCTGGCGTCTCGCGGATGAAACAACCGGCCAATATCGACGTTATCCGGGTCATGTGCTCCGGGCGGGTGGATCCCACCTTTATCCTGAAAGCCTTCCGTGAGGGGGCCGACGGGGTCTTGGTCGCCGGCTGCCATCCGGGGGACTGCCACTACACCGAGGGTAACTACAAAACACTGCGACGCATGACGCTGCTGCACCAGATTTTGGAACAGATGGGGATCGACCGCAGGCGCTTTCGTCTGGAGTGGGTCTCCTCGTCCGAGGCGCCCAAATGGGTCCAGTTGACGCAAGAATTTACCGATCAAGTGCGCGCTTTGGGACCGCTGAACTGGTCCGGAACCGTGCTTGCCGGCCTGCCGACCGCGGCCGAGCATGTCTGCGCGCAGGAGGTGGCCGAATGAGTGAAAAACCTAAACTGAAGCTGGCTCTCTACTGGGCTGCTTCGTGCGGCGGTTGTGAGATCGCCGTCGTCGAGATCAACGAGAAACTGCTGGACCTGGATGCGGTCGCCGACATCCTCTTTTGGCCGGTGGCTGTGGACGCCAAGTACGACGACGTGCGGGCGATGCCGGATCACCATATCGACGTTTGCCTCTTTAACGGGGCCATCCGCACCTCGGAGCAGGAGGAGATTGCGCACCTGCTGCGCTGCAAGTCCAAGGTAATGGTGGCGTTTGGGTCCTGTGCCTGCGAGGGCTGCATCCCCGGCCTGGCAAACTTTTACAGCCGGGATGGCGTCTTTGAGCGGGCCTACCTTACCACGCCCACTACCGACAACCCGGAAAAGATCTTGCCCCAGACCGTCACCAAGGTGCCGGAGGGTGAGATCGATCTCCCCGAGTTCTACAATACCGTGTTGACGCTCGACGATGTAATCCCTGTGGAGTACTACGTACCGGGCTGCCCCCCGCAGCCGCACCAAATCTGGGCGGTCATCGAGGCCATCGTCACGGGCAATCTGCCCGAACCGCCGGCCGTTGTTGGGGCGGGCAACAAGACGGTCTGCGATGTTTGCCGGCGGACCAAGGGCGAGAAAAAGGTCAGCAAGTTCTATCGCCCCTTTGAGATAGAACCCGACCCCGACATTTGCCTCTTGGAGCAGGGTATTGTCTGCATGGGTCCGGCTACCCGCAACGGTTGCGCCGAAGATAGGGCGCTCTGCGTCGAGGTCAACATGCCCTGTCGGGGCTGCTACGGGCCGCCCCCCGGCGTAACGGACCAGGGCGCCAAGCTCGTCGCATCTCTGGCTTCGGTCGTCGATTCCAACGACCCCGAGGAGATTGAACGCATCCTGAGCGATATCCTGGACCCGGCCGGCACCTTTTACCGCTTTAGCCTATCCAAGTCGCTGCTGCGGCGAGCCAAGGTCTGAGGAGGAAGCCCCATGAAAAAAATTAGCATCGATCCCATCACCCGTTTGGAGGGCCATGGGCGCATCGACATCTTTTTGAATGATGGGGGGGACGTTGAAAACGTCTACTTTGTGATCCCGGAATTGCGCGGCTTCGAAAAGTTTGCCGAGGGCCGGCCTGTGGAGGAGATGGCCCGGATCACACCCCGCATCTGCGGCGTTTGCCCTGAGGCCCACCATATGGCGGCGACCAAAGCTGCCGACGCCGTCTATCACGTCGATCCCCCTTCCGCTGCCAAAAAGCTGCGCGAGCTCTTTTACAGCTTTTTCTTCTGCTCCGATCACGCTACCCACTTTTACATCCTTGGAGCACCCGACTTTGTCATGGGGCCGGACGCCCCGGTGGCCGAACGCAACATCCTCGGTATCATCCACAAGGTCGGTCTGGAAATCGGTGGCCGTGTCATCCAGCACCTCGCTGAGAACCACGAAGCGATCGCCATGATTGGCGGTAAGGACATCCATCCCATTGCCGGTATCCCCGGTGGATGGAGTGCACCGATCAACGAGGAGAAGCGCGTTCGCCTGGAAGAGATCGCCCGTAATGCCGTCGAGTTTGGCCAATTCAGTCTGAAGCTTTTCGCTGATGTTGTATTGGCCAACGAGGGCTATATGGAGATGGTCTTGAGTGAGGCCTTTGCTGTGCCTAGTTACAGTATGGGCTTGGTGGACGAGAATAACAAGGTCAACTTTTATGATGGCCACGTTCGCGTGGTCGACCTGGAAGGCAACGAGTTCGTCAAGTACGCGCCCCACGAGTACCAGGACGTTCTGGCCGAAAAGGTGGTCCCCTACTCTTACCTCAAATTCCCCTACCTGAAAAAGGTCGGCTGGAAGGGGCTGGTTGGGGGCCAGGACAGCGGTGTCTATCGTGCGACTCCACTCTCCCGGCTCAACGTCTCCGATGGCATGGCCACGCCGCTGGCCCAGGCCGAGTATGAAAAGATGTACGAGGCGGTTACCGGGGATCGCAGTGGAAGCAAGCCGATCCATCACACCCTCGTCTGCCACTGGGCTCGCCTGGTGGAGATGCTCTACGCCGCCGAGCGCGCTGTCGAGTTGGTCACCGATCCCGAGATCGTCAGTCCGAACGTGCGTACCTTCCCCAGTGAGACACCCACCGAGGGCGTCGGAATTGTGGAAGCGCCGCGTGGCACCTTGACCCATCACTACTGGACCGACGAGAAGGGGATTGTGCAAAAGGCTAACCTGATCGTGGGCACGACCAACAACTATGCCCCCATTGCCATTTCACTGAAGCAGGCGGCCCAGGCGGTCATCAAAAAGGGCGTCGAGATCACCGAGGGCACCCTCAACCGGATTGAGATGGCCTTTCGCTCCTACGACCCCTGCTTTGCCTGTGCGACGCACACGCTTCCCGGCAAGATGCCCTTAGAGGTGCGCATCCACGACGCCGACGGCGAGATCGTCCAGGTAGTGCAGCGGAATATGGGCTAGAAAAGACCTTTAGTGGTCTGTTTAGGAAGCAATACGCCTGGTAGGGGCGAGGCATGCCTCGCCCCTATCGGGCTATTTCCGTCCCTCGGGGCGCAATCTCATTAGCATCTGGAGAGATCTTTTCCGTGAAAACGATAGTTGTTGGTCTGGGCAATCCGATCTTGTGTGACGACGGCGTCGGCATCCATGTAGCTATGGCTGCCAAAGAGGCCTACGGCAAGGACGACGTGCATTTCGTCGAGGCCAGCGTTGGTGGTCTGCGCCTACTGAGCGTGATCAACGGCTACGAGCGTGTTGTCCTGGTCGATGCGATCATAACCCCGGACGGCCGGCCCGGCGAGATCTATCGCATGGGCCCCAACGAGCTCTGCGCCTCGCTGCACGCCGATTGCTCTCACGATATGTCCCTCCCCGTGGCAATGTCCTTCGGGCGCAAGATGGGCATGCCGCTGCCCGCCGACGAGGATTTTATTATTGTTGCCATCGAGGTCGAGGATGTGAGGACCTTTGGTGAGGAGTGTACGCCTCAGGTGGCCGCGGTGATCCCCCAAGCCGTGGAGGCGGTGTTGGCCGAACTGCAGAACATGGCTTCATCGGCTCATTGATGCGCGAACGCTTTTCGGTGGGGAGAATTGCGGTCGGAGGTGATCGGCGGCCGAGAATTTCCGATGGAGATTATCGAGGTGGCATGATGGGTTATGCTTCCCCTGGTCCTATTGCTTCCTGCAGCAGGGCCATCTCCTCCAATAATGCTAGGGATTCCTTGGCCGATTCTTCATCCAAGCGGTTGATGGCAAAGCCGGTGTGGACGATGACATAGTCGCCCACGCCAGCCTCGGGCACGTAAGTCAGGCAGATGTCGCGCACCACCCCGCCAAAGTCCACTCGCCCCATGCGCATCAATTCGTTCGATCCATCTATCTCCAGGATCTTGCCTGGAATGGCTAAACACATGAGCAATCACCTCATAAGTCGCTTTGCAAAGTCCTGTTTTCTTCTTTGTATCGCGCTACCCGCTCTTCCAGCCAGCCTAACCACACCTCCATCCCTTTACCTGTCTTGCACGAGAGCGGGAAAAAGGCTACATTGGGGTTGAGAATCTCGATCCCCCGACGGAAATGCTCGACGTCAAAGTCAAAGTAAGGCAGCACGTCAATTTTATTGAGCACCACGGCCTGCACCCCCTGGTACATGGGGGGGTATTTGTAGGGCTTGTCGTCGCCCTCCGGCACGCTGGCGATGAGCACGTTGTAATGAACGCCCAATTGGAAGGCGGCTGGGCAGACCAGGTTGCCCACATTCTCGACGATCAGCAGATCCAATTCGGCCAGCGGAAGCTGGGGCAGCGCGCCTTGCAGCATAGCCGCATCCAGGTGGCAGCTGCCGCCGGTCGTGATCTGCACCGCCGGCACGCCGAGCGCGGCCACGCGGTCGGCGTCGATGGTCGTGGCCAGGTCGCCATCCACCGCGCCAATGCGGCACTTGTGCCGCAGGGCCTCTACCGTTTGGGTGATCAGGCTGGTCTTGCCGGCTCCAGGGGAAGCCATTAGGTTGATGGCCAGGACGCCGGCTTTGTCCAACCGGGTGCGGTTGGCCGCTGCCAGGGTATCATTGGCGCTCATGATCGATTCGACGATCGGGACCCGTTTGGTCATTGGCTGGAGCTCCTGTGTAATCAACAGCCATGATTATAACACAGGGTGGGGAAAGCACCAAATGGGTCGGGAGACTCTGCGAGTCCGCAGGACTCTCGCAGAGTCTCCAAAGCTCTCTTTGACAAGCCTGCCAATTCTGGCTATAATGCCGACGCCTGGGTGCAACAGGCAGGAGCAGAACTATGCCGCAACTTGCCGCGCGTTCC
>Ga0272444_10003799_pt1 | contig 13500 bp, 14 predicted proteins | sample SSMForm13_FD_201033 | JGI IMG/M metagenome (GOLD analysis project Ga0272444, IMG submission 201033) | Marine sediment archaeal communities from Little Sippewissett salt marsh, Falmouth, MA, United States - SSM-Form-13 | ecosystem: Environmental > Aquatic > Marine > Wetlands > Sediment ...
GGCGGGTATCAAACACCTGAACCGTCTCGAGCAGGTGCTGGCGCGGCGCGAGATCAGCGCGCCGGACGTGGAAGGGGTGATGCTCAACCAGGCCGGCGACGTGGTGGAAGGGATCAGCAGCAATCTGCTGCTGCGCACCGGCAAGCGCTACCTGACCGCAGCGATTGTCGATTGCGGGGTGGCGGGCGTGGTGCGGCAATTGGTGTTGGACATGGCGCAGGTAGAGGATGTCGAGGTGCAGGTGGCGAAGGTGAGCCGCGAGGACTTGAGTACCGCCGATGCAGTGTATGTAATGAATTCGCTGCTGGGCGTGCGGCCAGCCGCTTCGCTGGACGGCAGAGCGTATGCCACCCAGCCGCTGCCGGACTTTCTTCAGCGTGCCCATGCGGCATGTTTCACTGCCAACGGGGTTGTTTGATGCAGAAACTGCTCGGTGCCATTGTTTTGCTGATGAGCCTGACCATCGGTTGGTACTGGATGGCTTACCAGAACTTTCTGAAAGCGCCGCTGCACCTGGGTGAACAGGGCCTGGTGCTGCTGGTCGAGAAAGGCTCGAACCTGAAGCGTCTGGCGCGGGATCTCAAACAACAGGGCGTGTTGAGCAACGACGACTACCTCTACTGGCATGCGCGCTGGCACCAGCAGGCCGATCGGATACGCGCCGGCGAATACCTGGTGCCGCAGGGCACCACGCCGCCACAATTGCTGGCCTTGCTGATCTCGGGCAAGACCATCTCGCATACCCTGACCCTGCTCGAGGGCTGGACCTTCGAGCAGGTGCTGGCGGCGGTACGCAACAACGAGGTGTTGCGGCATGAACTGGACGGCATGGACGCCGAACAGGTCATGGCGCATCTCGGTTATCCAGGGGTGCACCCGGAAGGCCGCTTTTTCCCCGAAACCTATGCCTTTCCGCGCGGCACCACCGATAGCGAGTTTCTGCAGCGCGCCTACCGCATGATGGAGCAGCAGTTGGCGGAGGCCTGGACGGCCCGCAACCAGGAACGCATCATGGTGAAAACGCCTTACGAGGCCTTGATCCTGGCCTCGATCATCGAAAAGGAGACAGGTGTGCCGGACGAGCGCCCGGAGATTGCCGGGGTATTCACGCGCCGCCTGAAACGTGGCATGAAGCTGCAGACCGATCCGACCGTGATCTACGGAATGGGCGACAGTTACGACGGCAATATCCGGCGCAGGGACCTGCTGCAGGACACGCCGTACAACACCTATGTGCATCGTGGCCTGCCGCCGACACCGATCTGCATGCCCGGGCGCGAAGCGATCGATGCGGCGCTCGATCCACTGCCGGGCAAGAGCCTGTATTTCGTCGCCACCGGCGACGGTCGGCATGTCTTCTCCGCCACCCTGGAGCAGCACAATGCCGCCGTGCGCAAATACCAGCTGAAACAATGACCGGAAAGTTCATCACCATCGAAGGTATCGAAGGCGCGGGCAAGAGTACCTGCATGAGCGTGGTGGCGGAGCAGATCGAGCGCCACGGCATTCAACTGATGCAGACACGCGAGCCGGGCGGGACCGAGCTTGGCGAGGCGCTACGTGAGCTGCTGCTCGGCCACCGCCATGATGGCATGGCCGACGACACCGAACTGCTGCTGATGTTCGCTGCACGCGCCGAGCACCTGCAAAACAAGATCCTGCCGGCACTGCGGTCTGGGCAGTGGGTGCTGTGCGACCGTTTCACCGATGCGACCTATGCCTACCAGGGTGCGGGCAGGGGTGTGTCCCCGCAACGCATCGCGGCGCTGGAGGATTGGGTGCAGGGCGAACTGCGGCCGGACCTGACCATCGTCATGGACCTGCCGGTGGCGCAGGGCCTGGAGCGCGCCGGCAAGCGCTCGACACCGGACCGCTTCGAAAGCGAGGCCATGGGATTTTTCGAAAAGGTGCGCCAGGGCTACCTGGATATCGCCGCGGCACATCCGCAACGGGTGCGGGTGATCGATGCCTCGCGCACTCTGCAAGAAGTCTCCGACGCTATCGCCAAAACCATCGAGGATTTCATCGGTGGCGTCTGAGTTGCCGCCACCTCGGGCCTTGCCCTGGCACCAGCCGCTGTGGGAGCAGGTGCGGGCGCGCCGTGGCCAGGGCACATTGCCGCATGCCCTGTTGCTGACCGGCCCGCACGGCGTGGGCAAGCAGCAGTTCGCCGCGCGCCTGGCGATGGCCCTGGTGTGCGAATCGCCGCAACTTGAAAAGCAGCCGTGCGGCCAGTGCAAGGGCTGCACCCTGGCGCAGTCCGGCACCCACCCTGACATACACTGGTTGCGGCCGGAAGAGCCGGGCAAGGCGATCCGCATCGATGCGGTGCGTGAGCTGATCGGCCGCAGCACCCTGACCACCCAGGCAGTGGGCTCGCGGGTGTTCCTGATATCACCGGCCGACGCGATGAACCGCGCCTCGGCGAATGCCTTGTTGAAAACCCTGGAGGAGCCCACCGCGTCGAGCACCCTGATTCTGATCAGCAGTGATCCGCACCGTCTGCCGGCGACCATTCGCAGCCGTTGCCAGACACTGGTGTTCAAGCCGGTGGATGCGCAGCAGGCGGGGGAATGGCTCGAGGGGCAGGTCGAAGGCGCTCACAAGCAGGCGCTGCTCGCCTTCAGTGGCGGGGCGCCCTTGCTGGCCCTGGAAGCGGCCGAACAGCAGCGCCTGCAGGGCATTGCGCAGTTGCTCGGGCAACTGCTCGAGCTAAAGTCTCGCCGAGTCAATCCGATGCAGATAGTGGAGGCATGGTTGGCACGGCCGCTGGATGGCCTGCTCGACGACCTGTCGCGCGCCTGCAGCGACCTGGTGCAGGTGTGCGCGGGCGTTCAGGGTTCACGTTTGTTCAATCCCGGGTCGGCTGCGCAGTTGCAAAGCCTCGCCGAGGACATACACTTAGCGGAATTATTCCGATTTATTGACCGGTTCAACGAATTGCGGCGACTCATGACGCACAACCTCAATCCGCAGATGCTGCTGGAAAAGATCGTCACCGACTGGTTGGCCCTGACCCGACCGGGGGTGCGCTGATGGCCGCTCCGCGCGCGCGCCAGGGGATCCTGTCGCTGACCATCAAGGACAAGAATGCCTTGTACGCCGCCTACATGCAGTTCGTGAAGAACGGCGGCCTGTTCATTCCCACCAGCAAGGATTACAAGCTCGGTGACGAGGTGTTCATGCTGCTCAGCCTGATGGACGAGGCAGAACGCATCCCGGTCGCCGGCAAGATCATCTGGGTGACCCCGGTGGGCGCGGAAGGTAACCGCGCGGCGGGGATCGGCGTGCAGTTCAGTGACCAGGATGGCGGCATGGCACGCAACAAGATCGAAGGCTACCTGGCCGGCGCGCTCAAGTCGGACAAGCCCACCCACACCATGTGAGCACCCGGCGCTCAGGTTGTATCTCTCATGCTGGTTGATTCCCATTGCCACCTCGACCGGGTCGATCTGTCCACCCACAACGGTCAGTTCGCCGAGCTGATCGAAGACACCTGCAACAGCGGCGTGTCCCACATGCTGTGCGTGTCCATCGACCTGGAGTCCTACCCGGCGATGCTGGCGCTGGTCGAGGACTACCCGCAGATATTCGTCTCGGTCGGCGTGCATCCCTGCGACCACGAACGGCGCGAGCCGGAGGTGGATGAACTGGTGCGGTTGGCGCAGCACCCGAAGAACGTCGCGATCGGCGAGACCGGCCTGGACTATTTCCGTGCCGAAGGCGACCTGGAATGGCAGCGCGAGCGCTTCCGCCGGCATATCCGCGCGGCGCGTCAGGCCGGCAAGCCGCTGATCATCCACACCCGCGAGGCGCGCGAGGACACCATTGCCATCCTGCGCGAGGAGCAGGCGCAGCAGGTGGGCGGGGTGATGCACTGTTTCACCGAGACCTGGGAGATGGCGCAGGCGGCGATGCAACTGGGTTTCTACATCTCGTTCTCGGGTATCGTCACCTTCAAGAATGCCGAAGAACTGCGCGAGGTGGCGCGGCAGGTTCCGCTGGAGCGGATGCTGATCGAGACCGATTCGCCGTATCTGGCACCGGTGCCGTTTCGCGGCAAGCCGAACCAGCCCAAATATGTGTCGCGCGTGGCTGAGACCATCGCCGAACTGCGCGGCATCAGTACGGAGGAACTGGTACGCATCACCAGTGACAACTTCTTCCGCCTGTTCGCAGCGGCCAGTCCCTGAACCTGTCCAAACCGTTGCTTTGACCATGTCGCAAGGAGCGCTGCATGCAAAGGATCGAGCTTTCCCCTTCACGCAAAGGCCGTGCATTCGCCTTGCTGCTGTACGCGGCACTGGCAGCGCTGATCGCCGCCGCTGATTTTGTCCCCTGGGTGTTGTGGCCGGCCGAAGTGCTGCTGGCACTGATCCTGGGCGACGCCTATCGCCGCAGCGCCGGCCTCGGCCGGGCAGCGGTGATCACCCGGGGTGCAGACGGGCAGTGGCATTTTGCCGCCCCGGGTATCGCCGAGCAGCCATTGCTGGCGATCGAGCCACGGCTGGTCGCCCCCTGGCTGCTCAGTGCACGCCTGCAAGGTGAACGAAAGCGGCTATGGATACTGGCTTTCAGCGATGGGCTGGATGCCGACGCGCATCGGCAGCTGCGCCGCCTGGTATTGCGCGGCATCGCGCCGCAAATCGCCTAGCTGGCTGAGCGGGATTTTTTGCGCGGCACATAGTTGTCGGGGATCAGTACCGTGGCCTGCAGCTGGTTGTCGTCCTGGTCGGGGAAATCGATGTTGTAGTGCAGGCCACGGCTTTCGCGCCGGCGTCGCGCCGACTGCACAATCAGGTCCGCCACATCGACCAGGTTGCGCAGTTCCAGCAGGTCGTTGGAGACCCGGAAATTGCCATAGTATTCGGCAATCTCGTGCAGCAGCAGATCGGCCCGGCGGCGGGCCCTGGCCAGGCGCTTGTTGCTGCGCACTATGCCCACGTAGTCCCACATGAAACGCCGCAGTTCCTCCCAGTTGTGTGCGACCACCACCTCTTCGTCCGAGTCGGTGACGCGGCTCTCGTCCCACGGCGGCATGGATGCCTGGGCCTGCAGCCCGGGCAGGCGCTCGAGCATATGCCCGACCGCCAGCTCGCTGTAAACCAGGCATTCGAGCAGCGAGTTGCTGGCCATGCGGTTGGCGCCGTGCAGCCCGGTGTAGGCAGTCTCGCCGATCGCATACAGGCAGTCGATATCGGTCTCGCCGTTGCCGTCCACCTTGACCCCGCCACAGGTGTAGTGCGCGGCCGGCACCACCGGCAGCGGCTCCTTGCGCATATCGAAGCCCAGTTCCAGGCAACGGGCATGGATGGTGGGGAAGTGTTCCTCGATGAACGCCGCCGGTTTGTGGCTGATGTCGAGATACACACAGTCTGTGCCGAGGCGTTTCATTTCGTGGTCGATGGCGCGCGCCACCACGTCGCGCGGCGCCAGTTCGGCGCGCTCGTCGAAATTCGGCATGAAACGGGTGCCATCCGGCAGCAGCAGGCGGCCGCCTTCGCCCCGTACCGCCTCGCTGATCAGGAAGGACTTGGCTTTGGGGTGGTACAGGCAGGTGGGATGGAACTGGATGAATTCCATGTTGGCGACCCGGCAGCCGGCACGCCAGGCCATGGCGATACCGTCACCGGTGGCGACATCCGGGTTGCTGGTGTACAGGTAGACCTTGGCGGCGCCGCCGGTCGCCAGCACCACGCACTTGGCGGCCAGGGTGATCACCCGCTCCTTGCGCAGGTCGAGCAGGTAGGCGCCGATGCACTGCTTGGCGCCGCGTTCATCGCGCCGGGTGATCAGGTCCACCGCGATATGGTGTTCGAGCACATCGATATGCGGCTGGGCGCGCACCTGGCCGACCAGGGTGTTCTCCAGCACCCGGCCGGTGGCGTCGGCTGCGTGCACCACGCGGCGGTGGCTGTGGCCGCCTTCGCGGGTCAGGTGGAATGTGGAATCGCCGGTCGGCGGGGTCTGGGTGAAGGCCACACCTTCCTGCTGCAGCCACTGGATGTTGGCCGGCCCGTGCTCGACCACGGTGCGCACCACCGAGGGCTCGCACAGGCCGGCGCCGGCGCGCAGGGTGTCCGCGACGTGCGAGTCGAGCGAGTCCTTGGAATCGAGCACCGCGGAAATGCCGCCCTGGGCATACAGGGTGTTGCCCTCGGCAAGTTCGCGTTTGGAGACGATGCAGCAGGAAACCGATTCGGGCAGGCGCAGGGCCAGGCTCAGGCCGGCAGCACCACTGCCAATAATCAACACATCGACCGTGTGGTCCGGAACATTCGCCATCAGGGTTTGTCTACCATCGGAATCACTGCCAGGCAGGGAGTTTTCGGGATTCGCAGGGGCGACCAGGGAGTTCGGCTACGCGAGGAAACCCGTTCGTCGGCCATGCAAACAATGCTAAGGTTAAGGCAACCCGCGGTTCATACCAATACTATTCGCCGATACAACAAGAAGTCCGTCCCTGCCTATGTTGTCTTTTGCATCTGCCAGCCCCCTCGGCAGCTCCATTTTTCCGCAGACCTGGCGTGAACTTGCGGAAGCTTTCCCTGTCCATACTTGCAGAGTTCGACTGGCTCGGCGTGTTGACCGGGAGTCATTGTTATGACCTCCAACAAGGCGGCCGACCAACTGCTGGTGGAGCGGGTACAGAAAGGAGACAAAAAGGCCTTCGACGTGCTGGTGCTGAAATACCAGCAGAAGATCGCAAACCTGATCTCCCGCTATATCCGCGACCAGTCCGAGGTGCTGGATGTCACCCAGGAGGCCTTTATAAAGGCCTACCGGGCGTTACCTAATTTTCGCGGGGAAAGCGCCTTCTATACCTGGCTGTACCGGGTGGCGATCAACACCGCGAAGAATCACCTTGCGGCCCAGTCGCGCAGGCCGCCGCAGGATGATATCGAGGCCGAGACCGCCGAACAGATGGATATGGGGACACGCCTGAAAGAGCAGGACACCCCAGAACGGCTGGCGATGCAGGATGAGATCGCCAGGACCATCAAGGCGGCACTGGACGGCCTGCCGGACGAACTGCGAACGGCGATCACCCTGCGTGAGCTCGACGGACTGAGTTACGAGGAAATTGCCCAGGCGATGGACTGCCCGATTGGAACGGTGCGTTCGCGGATATTCCGCGCACGCGAAGCCATCGACAACAAACTCAAACCGCTACTTGGTGCCTGACCATGAGTGAAACTGCTGACCAGCAACAAAGTGAACGTCTCTCCGCCTTCATCGACGGTGAATTGTCGTCTTCCGAACAGGATCTGCTGAGCCGGAAACTGGCTGTCGATGCCGCATTGCGCAGGCAATTGGGTCGCTACCAGCGGGTCAGCGCCCACATCCAGCGCGATCTGCAACAGCAACAGGTGGATGCCACCGGCGTCGCCGAAGCGGTAAGCCGACGTCTCGCCGAGGAGCCGACCGTGCTGGCGCCGCGTCGCAAGGGTATCCAGGTGCCGAGAATCGCGCTCGGCGCGGCCTTGGCGGCCACGGTGGCGGCGGTGGCGGTGGGCGTCGCGCCGGGGCTGCTGGACCAGGGCGAGGAGGTGATGCAGCCGCAGACCTTCGCCTTTGCCCCCAGGCTTTCGGTGCCCAGTTTCCCGGCGGCCACGGTTGCTTTCGGCGATACCGCGACGGTCGCCAATCGGCTGAACGAGACCGACGAGCGCTGGAAGGTGCTGCAGCCGGAGATGCAGAAAAAGCTCGACGGCTATCTGCTCGAACATAGCGAATACGCTGCGCGCCTCGGTGTCACCTCGGCCAATGCCCATGTCGGATTCATCAGCACCGATGCAGCGCGTTAAACGACGCTTTTTTGGCATCCTGCTGTTGCTGTGCGGCGTTGCCCAGGCGTCGGATGAGGCGTTCACGCTGTTCGAGCAGATGCGCGATGCCCTGCATACTCAGGACTACGAGGGGCGCTTCGTCTACCAGGTTGGCCAGAACCTGGAGGCGATGTACATAGTGCACCGGGTCAGCGGTGACGCCGAACTGGAACGCCTGGTGGCACTCGATGGCGAGTCCAAGCAGGTGATTCGTGGGGGCGGCGCAGTGGCCTGCCTGGCACCCGGCAAACATCGCATGAGCGTCATCGAAGGTTCGCCGCTGGGGGCCTTGCGGCCGCAAAGGCAGGGCGATAGCGAGGCGTTGCGAAAGCTTTATGACTTTGAACTGGGCGAAGACCACCGCATTGCCGGCCGGCTGGCGCGGGTGGTGCGCATCAAGCCCAGGGATTCGCTGCGTTACGGCTTTGAACTCTACCTCGACAAGTTGACCGCGCTGCCGCTGCGCTCGGTGGTGCACGACCCGCAGGGGCGGGTCAAGTCGCAGACCCTGTTCGTCGAGCTGAAGACCGGCGAGCAGGTCACGCCCATCGAGCGCGACGTTTCGGCCCTGCAACTGACAGAATCCGCACGCATCACCGTGCCTGCGGGCGTGACCTCACCGGAGCAGGCGGCCTGGACCTTCCGCGGCCTGCCGAACGGCTTCGAGGTGCGCAGTTACCGGGACGAGCCGGCCAGGTCGCGCCAGCATTTCATCCTTTCGGACGGACTGGCGGTCATGTCGGTGTACATCGAGCCCGCCGAGAGCGGCGCCCTGAATGGTTTCTCCAACCTGGGGGCCGCGCATCTGTATGGCGAACAGCGGCACGGTCACCAGATCACGGTGGTCGGCGAAATGCCGGCGACGACCCTGCGCATGGCGGCCCAGGCGATCGCGCCTCGATGATCCAACAACAGGCCCGCGTACTCGAGGTGCAGCAGGACAGGGTGCGCGTCAGCACCGTTCGTCAGTCCGCCTGCCAGTCGTGCAATGCCAAGGGCGGCTGTGGCACCTCGCTGATCGGCCAGCTGTTTCCCGAGCGTCCTGCCCAGCAGTTCTGGCTTTCCGCCGGAGGTCTGTCCGAACTGCCAAGCGTCGGCGATCAGGTGCTGATCGGTATCGACGAACACTATCTGCAGAACGCCACCCTGATGCTGTATGCGCTGCCCTTGCTCGGCCTGCTCGGCGGTGCCGTGGCCGGCGCCTGGCTCGGCGCGCAGGCCTGGAGTCCATTGCCGGCCGAGCCGATGAGCATCCTGATGTGCGCGCTCGGCCTGCTGGGCGGTCTGCGCCTGGTGCGGCGCCACGGCCGGGCGCGGGAACGTCGCCTGGGACAGGCAGTCAAATTGTTGCGTATCGAACGCGCTGCCGCCCAGGTGGGCGTGCCGTTCGCTATGCCAGGCAAGCTTGAAAACTAGGCGCCGACCAGGCGCCTTCAATGGTTAAGAAGATTCAAGGGAAGGCCCAAATGCGTTTAAAAATCCAGATTCCGTTGATCGCCGGTATTTTCCTGATGAGCTGGCTGTGGGGCAGCCAGGTGATGGCGCGCTCGTTGCCGGATTTCGTCGAGCTGTCCAAGAACAACGCCCCGGCGGTGGTGAACATCAGCACGCGCCAGACTATCCGTGGCCCGCGCATGCACCGGCATTTCGACCTGCCCGAAGACGTGCCGTTGCCGGACCTGTTCCGGCGCTTCTTTGAAGACGGCATCCCCGACATGCCCGAGCGCGAAGGCCAGTCGCTCGGTTCCGGTTTCATCATCTCCGAGGACGGCTACATCCTGACCAACCATCACGTGGTCGAGGAGGCGGACACGATCGAGGTGCGCCTCAGCGACCGCCGTATGTTCGAAGCGCAAGTGGTGGGCAGCGACAAGGGTAGCGACGTGGCGCTGATCAAGATCGAAGCGGATGACCTGCCGGTGGTGAAGATCGGCAAGAGCAGCGATCTGCAGGTCGGCGAATGGGTGCTGGCGATCGGTTCGCCGTTCGGTTTCGACCACACGGTGACCGCGGGCATCGTCAGTGCCAAGGGGCGCAGCCTGCCGAGCGAGAACTATGTTCCTTTCATCCAGACCGATGTCGCGATCAACCCCGGCAACTCCGGTGGCCCGCTGTTCAACCTGGACGGTGAGGTGATCGGGATCAACTCGCAGATCTACAGCCGTACCGGCGGCTTCATGGGGCTGTCGTTCGCCATCCCGATCGAGCTGGCGATGGATGTCGCGCAGCAGATCCGCGACACCGGCAGCGTGGCGCGCGGTTACCTGGGCGTGCTGATTCAGGACGTGGACCGCGACCTGGCCGAATCCTTCGGCCTGGACCAGCCGAAAGGCGCGCTGGTGTCCAAGGTGCTGCCGAACACCCCGGCCGCCGAGGCCGGTCTGCAGGTCGGCGACATCATCGTATCGTTCAACGGCAAGCCGGTGCGCCGCTCCGGCGAACTGCCGCCGATGGTCGGTGCCAGCCGGGTGGATACCGACGCGGAACTGGAGATCATCCGTGACGGGCGCAGCCTGCGCAAAAGCATCCATATCGCGCAACTGCCCGCCGATGAGCCTGCACTGGCCTCGCGTGCGCAAGCGGCCGAGCCGGACCTGGTCGAGGAACTGGGCCTGAGCATCTCCGATCTGACCCCGCAGGCACGCGAGAGCAGCGGCCTGGCCAGCGGTGGTGCGCTGATCACCGCGGTGGGCGCCGGGGCAGGGCGCAGTGCCGGCCTGCAGCGCGGTGATGTGGTGAAGATGTTCGACCGGCAGACCGTGCGCGACGCCGCTCATCTGAAGGAACTGATCGAACAGGCGCAGGACAAGGGTACGGTGGCGGTGCTGATCATGCGTGAGGGTGACCCGATGTTCGTGCCGCTGCGCATGCATGAGTGAGGACGCGCAGCTGCTGCTGTACTACCGCGAGGGATGCCATCTCTGCGAGGAGTTGGCATCCCTGCTGTTTCGCGGCTGGCCGCAGCTTGCCGAAGGCATGCAGTGGCGCGATGTCGACAGTCATCCGCAATGGGCCGAAAACTACGGCCTGCGGGTGCCCGTGCTGCTCGAGGGCGGGCGGCTGGTGGTCGAACTGGTAGCGGACCGGGATGCACTGCAACAACATTTCGGCGCCCCGGATAATCCGCTATAATCCGCGCACTTAGCCGGTTCCGAATGCGGAATCTCCAGCCGGAGGTTCCGTTTTTTCATGCCAGTTTCCGAACACTGCCAGGACCTGGTTCGACCGGATCCCTGCCACCCATCGCCGGATTGCGTGACGCCACTACATGACCGACCTCAGCCACATTCGCAACTTCTCGATCATCGCCCATATCGACCATGGCAAGTCGACGATCGCCGACCGCTTCATCCAGGTGTGCGGGGGCCTGAGCGAACGCGAGATGGCCGCCCAGGTGCTCGATTCGATGGACCTGGAGCGCGAGCGCGGCATCACCATCAAGGCGCAGTCGGTCACCCTGAACTACACCGCGGCCGATGGCGAGACCTACCAGCTGAACTTCATCGACACCCCGGGGCACGTGGACTTTTCCTACGAGGTGTCGCGTTCGCTGGCGGCCTGCGAGGGCGCACTGCTGGTGGTGGATGCGGCGCAGGGGGTCGAGGCGCAGAGCGTGGCCAACTGCTACACCGCGATCGAGCAGGGCCTGGAGGTGCTGCCGGTACTCAACAAGATCGACCTGCCCTCGGCCGACCCCGACAAGGTGTGTGCCGAGATCGAGGAGATCATCGGCATCGATGCCTCTGAAGCGCTGCACGTCAGTGCCAAGACCGGCCTGGGGATTCCCGATCTGCTCGAAGCCCTGGTGAAGAGCATTCCCGCGCCTGAGGGCAACGCGAGCGATCCGTTGCAGGCGCTGATCATCGACTCCTGGTTTGACCCCTATGTCGGGGTCATCTCGCTGATCCGCGTGGTCAACGGCGAGATCCGCCCCAAGGACAAGATGCAGATCATGTCGACCGGGCGGACCTTCCAGGTGGAGAAGGTCGGCGTATTCACGCCCAAGCGCTTCGACAAGAAGGTGCTGTCGACCGGCGAGGTGGGGTTCGTGATCGCCGGCATCAAAGAGATCGACGGAGCACCGGTGGGCGATACCATCACCCTGGCCGACAACAAGGCGGCAAAACCGCTGCCGGGCTTCCAGGAGATGCGCCCGCGGGTATTCGCCGGGCTGTACCCGGTCAGTTCGGATGACTACGAGTCGTTCCGCGATGCGCTGCAAAAGCTGAAACTGAACGACTCGGCATTGCACTATGAGCCGGAAACCTCGCAGGCACTGGGTTTCGGTTTCCGTTGCGGTTTTCTCGGCATGCTGCACATGGAGATCGTGCAGGAGCGTCTGGAGCGCGAATACGATCTGGACCTGATCACCACCGCCCCGACGGTTGTCTACGAGGTCGAGCTGAACGACGGCGAGGTGATGCAGATCGACAATCCTTCCGACCTGCCGGATCCGAGCAAGATCAACGAGGTGCGCGAGCCGATCATCGAGGCCAACATCCTGGTGCCACAGGGCCACCTGGGCAATGTGATCAACCTGTGCGTGGAAAAGCGCGGCGTGCAGAAGAACATGCAGTACCTGGCCGGCCAGGTGCAGCTTACCTACGAACTGCCAATGAACGAGGTGGTGCTGGATTTCTTCGACCGCCTCAAATCGGTCAGTCGTGGCTACGCCTCGTTCGAATACGAGTTCAAACGTTTCCAGGCGGCCTCGCTGGTCAAGTTGGACATCCTGATCAATGGCGAACAGGTCGATGCTTTGTCCTTGATCGTGCACCGTGACAATGCCGAGAGTCGCGGACGCGAGCTGACCGATCGTATGAAAGAGATTATTCCGCGGCAGATGTTCGAGGTGGCCATCCAGGCGGCGATCGGCAGCAAGGTGATCGCGCGCTCCACGGTCAAGGCGCTGCGCAAGAACGTCACCGCCAAGTGTTACGGCGGCGACGCTACGCGCAAGCGCAAGCTGCTGGAAAAACAGAAGGCCGGCAAAAAGCGCATGAAGCAGGTGGGCAAGGTGGAGATCCCGCAGGAGGCCTTCCTTGCCGTGCTGCAGGTCGGCAAGGATAATTGAGCGCCGGCGTGCGCCGTACCCCAATCTAGGATTCATCAGCTATGCAGTCAGCGCTTCTGGTCGCCTTCTTCGGCGCACTCGTGTGGATTATCTTCCAGTTCGGCATCGAGCCGGCCCTGGCGGTCGGCACCCTGGTCAGCGGTATCGTCTGGTTCGGCTATCGCCTGGTCAAGGGCAAGCCGGAGGATCGCGACCAGTTGCCCGCGTACGCGGAATACGCCCGGTCCTTCTTCCCGATCTTCCTGGTGGTGCTGTTGCTGCGTGCCTTCCTGGTCGAACCCTTCCGCATCCCCTCGGGTTCGATGATGCCGACCCTGCTGGTCGGTGATTTCATCCTGGTCAACAAGTTCACCTACGGCATCCGCCTGCCGGTGACCAAGACCAAGGTGATCGACAACAACGAGCCACAGCGCGGCGACATCGTGGTATTCCGCTGGCCGGTCAATCCGCGCCTGGACTACATCAAGCGTCTGGTGGCGGTGCCCGGCGACAAGGTGCGTTACCAGAACAAGGTGCTGTACATCAACGGCGAACCGATGCCGATCCAGCCGGTCGGCCCGTACACGCCGGTGGGTTCGGGGATGCGCGCCCTGGGTT
>Ga0272444_10003801_pt1 | contig 13494 bp, 10 predicted proteins | sample SSMForm13_FD_201033 | JGI IMG/M metagenome (GOLD analysis project Ga0272444, IMG submission 201033) | Marine sediment archaeal communities from Little Sippewissett salt marsh, Falmouth, MA, United States - SSM-Form-13 | ecosystem: Environmental > Aquatic > Marine > Wetlands > Sediment ...
GCCTGCGGCGACCTGATCCGCAGGCAGCGCAGCCGCCGGTTTCTGGAAAGCGACTGCGGCGGCCGCAGACTGGGCGAGGTGCTGCTGGACCTGGGCGCCGCCCTGATGGCCGGCACACCCAACGGCGTGCGGATGGACCCCGCCTCCGGGCTGCTTTACAGCCCCGGCCACTTTACCTGGATGGATACCAATTTCCCGGCCGGAACCCTGCGGGCCGGCTATCCCGTTGAAATCCAGGCTCTGTGGTTCGCCGCACTGTGCGTTTTGAAGCGCATCGACCCCCAGGAGAGCGGCGGGCCGTGGCAAAAAACCGCGGCGCGCGTCCGCCGGGGGCTGCAGCAGTACTTCTGGCAGGAGCAGGCGGGCTATCTGGCTGACTGCCTGCACGCCACGCCCGACACGCCGCCGCAGCGGGCCGAAATCGACGACGCCCTGCGGCCCAACCAGCTTTTCGCCCTGACCCTGGGCGCGCTGTCTGCGCCCGAGGCCTGCCGCCGGGTGCTGACGGCCTGCGAAACGCTGCTGGTGCCGGGCGCCATTCGCAGCCTGGCGGACCGGCCGGTTTCCCGCCCGCACCCGATCCTGCACCAGGACCGGCTGCTCAACGACCCCCACAACCCCTACCAGGGACGCTATCTGGGCGATGAAGACACCCGGCGCAAACCCGCCTACCACAACGGCACGGCCTGGACCTGGGTCTTTCCGAGCTTCTGCGAGGCCTGGGCCCTGATCTACGGCAAAGCCGGGCATGCCACCGCCCTGGCCTGGCTGGCAAGCGGCACGCGCCTGCTCAACCGCGGCTGCTGCCTCCAGATGCCCGAAATCGTGGACGGCGACGCCCCCCACCAGCAGCGCGGCTGCGACGCCCAGGCCTGGGGGGTCAGCGAGCTGCTGCGGGTCTGGCTCAAGCTGCAGCCGTAAAGGGCAGCGGACTTGACCTTTGGCCTCGGAGCGAATAAGAATCAGCCCGTTGGTCTGTCGCAGCGGCGGGGAGCCCACCACCGGGCGACGCCAAGCGGGGGCAGGCCCCCATCCCCTCAAGGGCGCGCCGTTTGCGGCCGAAAACTAGCGCACCTGCGCCTGGCGCCCGGGAATTATCCCAGGTGCAAAATCGACGGTTTCGGAAAAAACTCCAATTTCTGCGTGCGCTGCATCTCGAAGTCGCTGCAACGCACAAAAGTACGCCTCACGCCGCTGAGATTTGCGCGCCTTAATCTTGGCGCTTTTTTCGAAACCGTCTGGTTTTTGACTTTTTACTGCTTCATAAAAATCTTTCGAACCTAACGCCAAATCCTAAGGAAACAACATGGGGCTTTTGCAGACCTTTCAAGTTTACCCGACCATCCCCCCGAAGCTCGCTTTTATCGAAACCCTCGCGCGCAACTACTGGTGGAGCTGGCAGCGCGATGCGGTGGACCTTTTCCGGCGCATCGACCCGCGCCTGTGGGCGGCCTCCGGCGGAAACCCGCTGGTCTTTCTGACCCGGGTCTCCCAGAGCCGGCTGGAGAACCTGGCCGGCGACAACAGCTTCATGGGCCATCTCGACCAGGTCCGGGAGCGCTTTGAAAAGCGGGTCCTGGCCCCGCTGGAGAACTCCAGCGCGCCGCTGGGGCCGGACAACTGCGTCGCCTATTTCTCCATGGAGTTCGGCATCCACGAGAGCCTGCCCCTTTACTCGGGCGGCCTCGGGATCCTCGCCGGGGATCACCTCAAGGCGGCCTCGGCCGTGGCGCTGCCGCTGGTGGGGGTCGGGCTGCTCTACCGCCAGGGGTATTTCCATCAATACCTGGATCAGAACGGCTGGCAGCAGGAGGCCTACCCGGAGACCGATCTCTACACGGTCCCGCTGCGCCACGCCAAGGTCGACGACGAGAATATCCGGCTGTCGGTGGCCGGGCCCGACGGCGAGATTCTCGCCACCGTCTGGCGGGTGCTGGTCGGCCGCATCCCGCTCTTTCTGCTGGACACCAACCTGCCGGAAAACACGCCCGGCGTGCGCGACCTGACCGCGCGGCTCTACCCCGGCGACGGCCGGACCCGTCTGGCCCAGGAGGCCCTGCTGGGCATCGGCGGCATGCAGGCCCTGGCCATGATGGGCATCACGCCCGCGGTCTGCCACATGAACGAGGGCCACAGCGCCTTTGCGGGCATCGAGCGTCTGGCCCAGATCATCTCCCGCTACGGGGTGGACCTTAAAACGGCACTTGAAATCGTGCCGCGCACCACGGTCTTCACCACCCACACCCCGGTGGCCGCCGGGCACGACGAATTTCCCGTCGAACTGGTGCGGCCGGTGCTGCGCCCCCTCGCCCGCCGCCTGGGCCTTCCCGAGGAGCAGGTGCTGGCCTGGGGCCAGGCCGCCGGCACGGGGCCGAACGCGCCGCTGTCGATGTTCGTTCTGGCGCACCGCATGTCCCAGTACTGCAACGGCGTCAGCCACCTGCACGGCCAGGTGGCGCGGCGCATGTGGTCCCACGTCTGGCCCGACCGCCCCGAGGACGAGATCCCGATCACCCACATCACCAACGGGGTGCACATCCCCTCATGGATCTCCTCGGGGATTTCAACCCTCTTTGACCGCTACCTGGGCCCGGACTGGAGCCTGCCGCCGCGCGACCCGGCCAACATCAACCGCATCGACGAAATTTTCGAAGAGGAGCTCTGGCGCACCCACGAGATGAGCCGCACGCGGCTGGTGCGCACCTGCCGGGAGCTGGTGGTCAAGCAGTACCGGCGGCGAAACGCCCCCCTGGCGGTCATCCGCGAAGCGGAATCGGTACTGGACCCGGGCATTCTGACCATCGGTTTCGCGCGCCGCTTCGCCACCTACAAGCGCGCCAACCTTCTGCTGCAGGATGCCGACCGCCTGGAGGCCCTGCTGACCTCGGAAAACCATCCGGTCCAGATCATCTTCGCCGGCAAGGCGCACCCCAAGGACAACGAGGGCAAGGCCCTGATCAAGCGCCTGATCGACTTTTGCCACCGCCCGACGGTCAGAAACCGCGCCGTCTTTCTGGAGGATTACGACCCCTGGATCGCCCGCCAGATGCTCCAGGGCGTGGATGTCTGGCTCAACACCCCGCGCCGCCCGTTCGAGGCCTGCGGCACCTCCGGGATGAAGTCCGCGGTCAACGGGGGCCTCAACGTCAGCATTCTCGACGGCTGGTGGTGCGAGGGCTACGCCGAAAACCGCGGCTGGCGCATCGGCAACGGGGACGACTTCGACGATCCGGGCTACCAGGACACCATCGAAAGCCAGGCCCTTTACAACGTGTTGGAAAACGACGTGATTCCGACCTTTTATGAAAAAACGGAAGGGGACATCCCCATGCGCTGGGTGCGCATGATGAAGGAGGCCATGAAAATGGTCATGCGGGATTTCAGCGCCCTGCGGATGATTCAAAACTACCAGCACCGCTTCTACCTGCCGGCCGCGCGGCGCCTGAACGAACTGCTGGCCGACGACGCTCACGAGGCGCGGGCGCTGGCCCGCCAGCGGGAGCGTCTGGTGAGCCGCTGGGGGGAAATCGTCGTGGAGCCCCCCGAGCGCCCGGCGGCCCACCCTTTCCGCGTCGGGGAGGAGTTTCGGATCACCGCCGTGGTACACCTGGGCGAGCTCCAGCCCGAGGAGGTGGCCGTGGAGCTTTACTACGGCCCGCTTAAATCGGTGGATGCCCTGGCCAACAGCTTCACCCAGCGGATGGAGATGGCCGCCTGCTACGAGCCGGGCCGCTATCTTTACGCCTGCAGCATCTCCTGCCGGATTGCCGGCCGCTACGGGTTCACCGTCCGGGTGTCGCCATTGGCCGACGACTGGGTGAAATTCACGCCGGGCCTGCTCACCTGGGCCTGACGCCCGCCGCGCGGTCCCGGAAAAGGCGAGGACCGCAGAAAGGAGCACACCCCATGGCCCCTGCCACACGCAACCCGCGCATCCTGATCGTCACCCCCGAGGTGACCTACCTGCCCGACGGCATGGGCAACATGGCCAACTACCTGGCCGCCAAGGCCGGCGGGCTGGCCGATGTTTCGGCCGCCCTGGTCAGCGCGCTATATCAGCAGGGCGCCGATGTGCACGTGGCCATGCCCGACTACCGCGGCATGTACAGCGACCAGCTGCCGGAGATCCTCAAAAAGGATTTCAAGATGATCCGCCAGGTCATGCCCAACGACCGGGTCCACCTGGCCGAGGACCGTGCGTTTTTCTACATGCACCACGTCTATTCCAATTACAGTTGGGAAAACATGAAAATCGCGCTGGCCTTCCAACGCGAGGTGATCAACAACATCGTCCCCCGCGTGCGCCCGGACCTGATTCACTGCAACGACTGGATGACCGGTTTGATCCCGGCCATGTCGCGCCAGATGGACACGCCGTGCCTCTTTACGATCCACAACATCCACACCATGAAGACCTTCCTCGCCCAGATCGAAGACCGCGGCATCGACGCGGCCTATTTCTGGCAGCACCTCTTCTACGAGAACATGGCCTACGATTACGAGGAGACGCGCGAACAAAACCCCGTTGACCTGCTGGTCAGCGGGGTCTTCGCGGCCCACTTCGTCAACACCGTCAGCCCAACGTTCCTCAGGGAAATCGTCGAGGGCCGCCACGGCTTCGTATCCCAGCCGCTGCAGCACGAAATCAGCAACAAGTACCATGCGGGCTGTGCGCTGGGGATCCTCAACGCCCCCGACCCGTCATTCAACCCCGTGGAGGACCCGGCCCTGCACCGGCGCTACAGCCCCGCCGAGCATGTCGCCGGCAAGGCCGCCAACAAACACTTTCTGCAAAACCGTTTGGGACTGATCCCCAATCCCCGGGCGCCGCTTTTCTTCTGGCCCTCGCGCCTGGATACGATCCAGAAAGGCTGCGAGCTGCTGGCCGCGTCGCTTTACAAGATCGTTTCCGAGTTCTGGGACCAGCAGCTGCAGATCGTTTTCGTGGCCAGCGGCGAATACAAGACGGTCTTTAAAAACATCGTCGGCTTCCATGATTTCGCCCGGCGCGTCGCCATCTGCGATTTTGACGAAAATCTTGCCCGCCTGGCCTACGGTGCCGCCGATTTCGTCTTGATGCCGTCGCGCTTCGAACCCTGCGGGCTGCCCCAGATGATCGGCCCGATCTACGGCGCCCTGCCGGTGGCCCATGACACCGGCGGCATCCACGACACCGTCGCCCACCTGGACATCGCCGCCGACCGCGGCAACGGGTTCCTCTTCGAGGTCTACGACCCCAATGGCCTCCAATGGGCCACGGCCGAGGCCATGCGCTTCTTCAACCAGCCCCAGGCCGTTCGCGCGGCCCAGGTCGCGCGCATCATGGCCCAGAGCGCCGCGACCTTCAATCACGCCGTGACCGCCCAGAACTACATCGATCTCTACGAAAAAATGCTCGAGCGGCCCCTGATCCGCACCTGACCCGCGGTACCGAGCGCCCCCCCGATGAGGCGCCGGAAAACCCGGGCAGACTTCCAACCCAACCCGTGCGGCGCCTGCATAGCCGACGTCCTACCCCAGGTTGCGGGCGGCAAACTCCCAATTGACCAGGTGGTCCAGAAACGCCTGAATATAATCCCCCCGACGGTTCTGGTAGTCGAGGTAATAGGCGTGCTCCCAGACGTCGATGGTCAGAAGAGGCGTCAGCCCGGCCGTGAGGGGGGTGTCGGCATTGCCGGTCTTGACAATTTTCAGGTCGGCGCCATCCCGCACCAGCCAGGCCCAGCCGCTGCCGAACTGCGAGGCCGCGGCATCCTTGAATTCGGCGACAAACCCCTCATAGCTGCCGAAGGCGGCGTTGAGTGCGGCCGCCAGGCTGCCGTTGGGGACGCCCCCGCCGCCGGGCTTCATGCTCTGCCAGTAGAAATTGTGGTTGAAGACCTGCGCGGCATTGTTGAAGATACTGGTCTGCTCGGGTTTTCCGGCGGTTTTCTGAACCAGGGCGACGAGATCCATTTGGGCCCATTCGGTCCCGGCCACAAAGCCCCGGGTCTTGTCCACGTACCCGCGGTGGTGCTTGCCGTAGTGAAACCCGATGGTCCGGGCTGAAATATGGGGTTCAAGGGCGTTTTCCGGATACGGCAGGGGGGGCAGGTCGATGGCCGTTTCCCCGGCCCTGCCCTGTCCACGCCCGCCCAGACCGGCCAGGTGCAACATCGCCAGGGCTCCCATCCCGGCTGAGACCTTCAAAAAAGTTCGCCGTGCCAGCATACTGGACCTCCTTTGCAATCGTCTAAGGATCGGATCTGGTCCTAATTGCCAACAAGCGCGGGGGTGTGTCAACCTCAAAATGGGGCGCGCCAGCGGCGGGCCGTTTGGCCGGCTTGAAGCGCCGGCGGCCGGGGGGGAGGCTTTAAGGTGCGACGCCCCTCAGGCATCCTCGGTCGTTGGCGGGCGGTGGGAGCGGAAGGTCGGGTGGCCGCTGCCGTCCACCGGCGGCCAGATCTCGAAACGCGCGGCGATCCCGTAGGCGCGCGCCTTGCGGCAGGTTTCGGCCTCGGCGGAATCCAGTTCGGCAATTTGCTGCGGGGTGGGCTCGAAAGCGTCGGGCCGCTCGATGGTTTTCCAACCATAGCCGGTGATGAAATGAGTGGCCCGGGCCTTCGCGTTATCGGCGCTTTTGTCCAGGACCCAGACCGTGACGATGGCCCCGCCGAGATTCCAGGTCAGCGGGCTGGCCGGGTCGGGTTCGGCGGCAATCTGAAAAACAAAGGTCCTCACGCGGCTCGGCTGCCTTTCTTCCAGTGGCCGGTCCCCTTTGGGCGAGTTGCCCGGAGCGCTGCGCGCCTGCCGGGCTCCGCGCCTTTGGGCGGCCGGGTGTCTGACGGCTGAAGGCGAAAACGCTTACCCTATCGGACGGCCGCGGGCCAAACTGAAACCGCCCCTCCGGGCCGCGCCGCTTTCCGCCATCGCCGGAAGTACCCGGGCGGCGGCACCCCCCACTTTACAGGGTGTAAAAATCCCCGACAGCATGGCCTGCAGAGAACCGCCCCACCGGCTGCTTTCCCCAAAAAAAAGTATCGTTTTCAGAAGGTTGCACCCCCACTCGCCAACCAGCGGTTTGGCACAGGCGTTGCTCAAGAAGGCATCATCTGCAATAGCCTATCGACAAGGGGTCCGGTGGACAAAGGCATCACGATTTTAATCGCAGACCGCAACCGCCACGTCCGGGAATTTTTGAAACGGGAGCTGGCGGCGGTCGGCTACCGCGTGCGCCTCGCCAAAAACGGGCGGGAGGTGTTGAACTGGGTCAACCACTACCCGCCGCCGGATCTCCTGATTCTGGATCTCAATCTGCCCGACGAACCCGAACTCGGCATCCTCGAAAAACTGCACCAGGCCATGCCGTCGCTGCCCGTTGTGGTCCACAGCTTCACCTGGGATTACGACAATTGTCCGGCCGTGGTGAACGCCGCGGCCTTCGTGGAAAAAGGGGGCGGCAGCATCGAACAGCTCAAGCGGGTGGTGGAGGAGGTTCTCGCCGATCACGGCCCGAGTCCATCGGAGGAAAGTGAGGAGGCATGAAGGAGAAGGACCAGCATTACGCGGCAATGAAGCGAATCCTCCTGGCGAGCATGATCCTGCTGCCGGTCGTACCGTTTATTCTGGCCCTTTGGATCGGCCACTACCATTTCACCTCGGCCCTGGAAAACTCCACCATCGCCAGCATCACGCGCATCGTCGAAGACCACCGCCACATGATCGATTCCTTCCTGGCCGAGCGCCGCAGCGATCTCGAGTTTGTTCTCAACACCCACAACTACGAAAGCCTCGGCCGCCCCGAAACCCTCAAACGGGCCCTGGCCTTGCTCCAGCAGAGCTCAAGCGCCTTCGTCGACCTGGGGGTTTTCGACCAGAGCGGCATGCACGTCGCCTACCAGGGGCCGTTTGAACTCAAATGGAAAAGCTACCGCGACGAGCCCTGGTTCAAAGCCGTGATGGAAAAAGGGGTTTACATCAGCGACATCTTCCTGGGCTACCGCAAGGTGCCCCACTTCGTGATCGCCCTGGCCAAACAGGACGGCGCCTCGCAGTGGGTCATCCGGGCCACCATCGACACCCAGATGTTCAACGAACTGGCGGGGCGGGTGCGGATCGGCAAAACCGGCGAGGCCTTCCTGCTCAGCGCCCAGGGGACCTTTCAAACCGAGCGCCGCTCGGGCGGCCGTCTGATGGCGCAGGACCCCGATTTCAGCTGGTATCCGGTGGAGGATCAGAGGGTCAGAATATTCATCGAAAGCGACAGCCAGGGGGACACCTACCTGTATGCCACCACCCGCCTGACCAACAAAAACTGGCTGCTGGTGGTGCGCCAGGAGAAGGCCGACGCCTTCAAGGCCCTCAGCACCGCCACCCATCTGATCCTTTTGATCTCGCTGCTGGGCGGTGCGGTCATCATCGCGGTGGCCTTTTACCTGACCGATCGCATCGTGGCCCGCATCCAGCAGACCGATCGCGAAAAAAACCAGCTCAACGAACAGCTCATCCGCGCCCATCGCCTGTCCGAGCTGGGGGAGATGGCGGCCGGCTTCGCTCATGAGATCAACAACCCGCTGCAGGTCATGAAAAGCGAACAGGCCCTGATCGAAACCATCATCGCGGACCTCAAGGCCTCCGGCCAGCTGCCGGAATCCGAAGACCTGAAGGATCTCGAGGATTCGGTCAGCCAGATTTCGCTCCAGATCGCACGCTGCTCGAAGATCACCCACGCGATTTTGCGCTTCGGCCGCAAAAGTGAGGATACGGTCCAGGATTTTGACATCCAGGCTTTCATCCCCGAAGTGATCGAGATGGTGGCCAAAAAGGCCAGCGTCGAAGGCATCGCCATCCATCGCGAAATCCAGGACGGGCCGGTTTTCATCCACTGCGACCCCTCCCAGCTCCAGCAGGTGCTGTTGAACCTCTTCAACAACGCCATGGACGCCATCATCGCGCGCCACGGAACAATAGGCGGTGAATTGACCGTCAGCTCGGCGCCGACCGGCAACGGCCGCGTCCGGATAACAGTCAACGACAACGGCTGCGGGATCGATGCGGAGAACCTGGATAAAATTTTCTCGCCCTTTTTCACCACCAAACCGGTGGGCAAAGGCACCGGGCTGGGGCTCTCGGTCTGCTACGGCATCATCCAGAATCTTGGGGGCGCCATGACGGTTCAGAGCGCACCCGGCGAAGGGGCCACCTTTGTCATCGATCTGCCCGCCACGGCGGCATAAAGGGGCGCGCGGCGCTTTTGGGCCGGGGCACGGCGCCATGCCGCCCACGAAATGAGGGCACCCCCTGTTGCCGGGGCCGTCAACCAAACCGGCCGGGAGAAACTAAGATGCGAAAACCGAAGATTCTGCTGGTGGACGACGAGGAGCGTTTTCTTTCAACCACCCAGAAAGTGTTGCGCAGGAAAGGCTATGACGTGCTGACGGCCGGCAGCGGGGCCGAGGCGCTGGTGACGCTCGACCGCAACCCAGTTGACGTGGCCATTGTGGACGTCAAAATGCCCGGGATGGACGGGATCGCCACGCTCAAGGAGATTAAACGGCGCCACCCCTTGGTGGAGGTCATCATGCTCACCGGCCACGGCACCTTCGAATCGGCTGTGGAGGGGATGAAATCGGGCGCCACCGACTACCTGACCAAGCCCTCGGAGATCGACGAACTGCTGGAGAAGGTCGCCGAGGCGTTTGAAAGACGGCGGCGCCTGGAGGAGAAGATCCGCACCATCCAAAACCACCAGACGCCGCAGGAAAAGTAAAAGCGCCATGACAACGTCAAAAATCGAGGCCACACCGAAGCCTGAGCGCGCTTTCATGCGCCGCGACGGCCGGATCTACTTCAGCCGCCAAACCGAGCGCAAACTGTTTTTCATCCTGACCCTGGTCATGCTGGTAGTGGGCATTCTCTACCGTCTGGGTGTGATTTAGGCCATGAACGCCGGCACCGCCTTTTCCCTGCGCTTCTACCTGACGACCCTGACCCGCCTGTCGGTCAACCCGCGCGCCGTGTTCGCCGAGCTGCCGCCGGAAGCCGGCTGGAGCCGTCCCCTGGGCATGCTGGTGGTTTCCAGCCTCCTTTTTGCCGGCGCCTGTGTGATCGCTCAGCCGGGCCCACAGCCGGTGTACCTTGGGCTGATCTATTTCGCCAACGCCGTGGGCATGACCCTTATCGCCGCCGGCGCCGGCTGGCTGATCATCAGCCTGATGCGGGGCCGGGAGATCGCCTTCCGGCGGGTTTTCACCATTTACTCCCTGGCAGCCGGGATCACCCTCCTGGCCTCCTGGGTTCCCGGGCTGGTCCTGCTCACCGAAGCCTGGAAGTGGTGGCTGATCGGAACCGGCATGACCCGCGGACTGGGTCTGCCCCGCCGTCAGGCCCTGACGGTCGTGGCCATCTCTATCGCCCTGATCATTCTGCTCTTCTGGTCGCTCCAAACGCTGCTGCCGGCAACAAGCTGAGTCTCAACCGCCGGGCGGGGTGTTTTCAATTGCGGCGCATGCGCTTGGGGTCCGCGAAGTGGACACCCGCCACAGGAAAGCCTACCCAGGGGTTGGGGCGGCCGACCGGCCGCGAAAAACCGCCTTTACAGCCTGTAAAAAATTTCGACAACGCCCCCCCGGCAAGACGCCCGGGGCAAACCGCTCGGATCAAAATTACATGTTTTTAAAGGTAGTTAAACCAAAAAGATATCGCTTCAAATGGCATACGGGTTGCAAAATCAGATCGCCAAAGGTTCCCGCCAAACCATTGAAAACAAGCACACGCGCCATTTATCGTTCACCAGAGGAGGCACGGCATGAAAAAACAAGCGCTATTACTCGTAGTGACCCTCGGCACCATCCTTCTGTGGGGCAGCCTGGGGCAGAATTCGGCGGCCTCGGCCCAGGACAGCCTGCGCTACAGCCAGGCCGCACAGGTTTACCGGGCCTTCGGGAAGGAAGGCGTGGAGATGTTCCAGAAAAAAACCGGCATCCCGGTGGAGGTCTTCGTGTCCTCCTCCTCATCGGCGGTCAACCGGCTGATGAACGGTTTCGCCGACATCGCCAGCACCACCCGGCAACTGTATTACCGCTACAACGAGTATGGCTACGTGGAGATCCCCTTCTGCAAGGACCCGCTGGCCGTGATTGTTCATGCCGACGCTGCGGTGACGGATCTGACGATTGATCAGCTGGAGGAGGTTTTCAGCGGGAGCATCACCACCTGGCGGGCCCTGGGCGGAGCCGATGACCCCATCATGGTGGTGGTTCCCGGCAAAGACACCGGCGCAAATCAGAATTTTCGCCGCCAGGTGATGAAACACAAGGAAATCGTCTACGACCTGATGACCTACGAATCTACCGACGTCATCGATGTCGTCGCAAAGTTTCCCGGGGCCATAGCATTTATCTCCCGGGGCGCCAGCATCACCACCGAGGGCGTCAAGGCACTCAAGATCGGCGGGCTGTCCCCCGGAGATCCCGCCTACCCCTTATATCAGGTGTTCTCCTATGTGACCAAGGGCGAGCCCAGCGGCCCGGTCAAGGCGTTCGTGGATTTCGCCTTTTCCCCCGAGGCCCAGGGGCTTTTCAAAGAAAGGGGCATGCTGCCCATGACACGCACCCCATAAAAGCCTCCGCAGGGCGGGGCCCTCCCCTCGTGGCGGGCCGCCGCCCCGGTGGCACCCAACCCCGGAGGCATGCCGATCCCGAAGGTAAAACTTGGCGCCGCAGGCGACAGGGGAAAAAGCCCTCACGGGGAATTCAACCCGCGCCCCACCATGGCCTGCGGGTTTCCCGTTTTTGCTTGATTTACGATCAATTATTGACCTATATTCTTTTGCTTAAAAGGGATGCCGGTTCCCCACCGGTAACGCAAGCGCTCCGGAGCCCAGGGCGGCATACCGCCCCCAATTGCGGCCGAACCGAAGAAAACGAGCATGGACGACCAAAGACTCCTCTCAAACGCCTACTACAAGCATCTCCATCGCCGCCTGGTGATGATTGTCGTCCTGGTTTCGTTCGCCCCGATGATCATAGCCATCGGGGTGATCCTCGACCAGTTTCGGATATCCTACCGAGAAAAAATCTATGCCCATCTCGAGGAGTTGGTGCTCAAACACAAACAGGGCATCGACACCTTCCTCACCGAAAAACTCGGCGACATCCGATTTGTGGCGGACACCTTCGACTGTGACCAGCTCGGCGACCCGGCGTTTCTAAAAGACATGCTGATGATTCTGCGGCAGGAATACGGGGGGGTTTTCGAGGACCTCGGCCTGATCGACGGCAACGGGCGCCAGGTGGCCTATGCCGGACCCTACCTGCTGACGGAGGCGGACTATTCCGAAGCCGATTGGTTTCGCAAAGCCATCGATGCCCCCTATTTCATCAGCGACGTCTTTCTTGGGCTGCGCGGCACACCGCACTTCATCGTGGCCGTCCGCAAGGATTTCGAGGGTGGCCCCTGCCTGTTGCGGGCCACCATCAATTTTGCGGCCTTCAACACCCTGGTGGAAAATCTGCGGGTCGGAAAGACCGGATTCGCCTACATCCTCAACCGCGACGTGGAATTTCAGACCAAGCCCCTCTACGAAATCCCGCTGACCAAGGACGGCTACTTCGCCAACTTCCTGAAGAGGGGGGCCGGGGCCTCCCGCCCGGTCTACATCGTCGAACGTGAAGACCGCAAGGGGGTCCCCAGCATTTTTGCAACGGCTTTTCTCAAGGACAACCAGTGGCTGCTGGTCTTTCAGCAGAGCACCGAGGACGCCTTCGCCGACATCAGCCGCACCCTGAACATCGCCATCCTGATTTTCATCGCCGGCGCCATCGCGATCGTGGCCATGGCCCACATTCTCTCCGGACGCATGGTGGCGCGCATCGCAGTTGCCGACCGTGAAAAGGAGATGATGAACCAGCAGGTGATCGAGACCGGCAAGCTGGCCTCGGTGGGAGAGTTGGCCGCGGGCATCGCCCACGAGATCAACAACCCCGTGGCCATCATGGTGGAGGAAGCCGGCTGGATCGAGGATCTGCTGGAGGACGAAGACCTCGCCCAGACCGAAAACAAGGCCGAATTCCAGCGAGCCCTGCAGCAGATCAAAAACCAGGGCAAGCGCTGCAAGGAAATCACCCACAAGCTGCTGAGCTTCGCTCGCAAAACCGACTCCCGGGTGGAGGATGTGGCGATCAATGATCTGATCCAGGAAATGGTGTCGCTCTCAGCCCAGCGGGCACGCTACAGCAAGGTCACGATGGAAACCCAGCTGGCCGAGGGGCTGCCCCCGCTGCAGGTCTCCCAGACCGAACTGCAGCAGGTGTTTCTCAACCTGATCAACAACGCCCTGGATGCCATGAACCAGACCGGCGGGTCGCTCAAAATTTCCACCCACCAGGCCGACGACAAGATTATGGTCGAATTCGCCGACACCGGACCCGGCATCCCGCGGGCGAACCTGGGCCGCATTTTCGACCCGTTTTTCACCACCAAACCGGTGGGCAAGGGTACTGGCCTGGGGCTTTC
>Ga0272444_10003802_pt1 | contig 13489 bp, 10 predicted proteins | sample SSMForm13_FD_201033 | JGI IMG/M metagenome (GOLD analysis project Ga0272444, IMG submission 201033) | Marine sediment archaeal communities from Little Sippewissett salt marsh, Falmouth, MA, United States - SSM-Form-13 | ecosystem: Environmental > Aquatic > Marine > Wetlands > Sediment ...
CATGTAAGCGCGGTCAATCTGGAAGGGATCTTCCCCGAATGCGTCGTCCATCGTATCCCACGCGCTCTGGCTGGAACCCTCCGCGCCCGAACTGAAACGCGCGCCGAATGTAAGCTCGTCGGTAACCTGCGAGACGAACCCGAAGTGAAGCATGAACTGCGGACGCTGGGCCTGCATTCCATCTTCCGGGTAAACCCCGTAGAACCTTATGTTCAGATCGCCGTACGGATGGAACGCACGATCCATCGCGTCCACACGGTCGCCGATTTCGGCGATCCTGTCATCGAAACCGCCTACCGTCCCCTCAAGGGTGTCAATGCGTTCGGCGTTGCTGCTGACAAGCTCCATGAGTTCGTTAATCTCGGGCTCGAACTCGTCCCAGAGCATGTCGATGATTGCCTCGACATCGATCGGTGGAGACTCGTCGGTATCGTCCATCATGGCCAGGAACTGGTCGTACAGCCTGCTGACTACCATCGCGAACTCGTAACGGGTCAGCATACGGTCGCCACGATAGGTGCCATCGGGATAGCCTATCACAAGGCCTTCATCGGCAAGATACTCGACCGCATCATACGCCCAGTGATCCAGGGGTACATCCTCGAAATTAGCCCTTGCGTCGGCGGACCAGGCAAAGCCTGCGATAAGGCCCACCAGGGCCAGAACTGCGATTCTCTTCAGCATTGCTTTTCCTCCCTCTGGGTTGTACCAGAGAAAACAGGATAAAATCATAGTCAAAACGGACTTTTATTAATATCGATTAAGAGCTCCGGATTTCACCCGGTGCTGCGACGCGGGCATCGTAGCAGCTTGTTATCTACGCGTCAAGGTTTACGAAATTTAATAAGGTATAATAAAAAAACCCCGGTACGTAAACCGGGGTCTTTAATCGGATTATAAACGCCGATTATTAATAATCGGACTAGCTCTTCTTCGGCCTGGGAAGCAGCTTGTCCATCTGCGACTTCATGTCCTGCCGGAATATCTTTCGGCAGCTCTCGAGATGAGTCAGGCAGTGGAGCAGGTTCTTGACAATGTCGGGCTGTTTCTTCACTACATAGTAGTAGTTCCACTTGCCCCTGCGGCGATTGTCAACAAGCCCCATCCTCTTAAGGAGGCCCAGGTGACGGCTGACCGTCGGCTGGGGAACCTTCAGAACCTGCTGGATGTCTCGCACGCAGGCTTCGCCGAGCTCATTCAGCATGAAGATGATCTTGAGACGGCTCTCATCGGCCAGGCCTTTGTAGAGTCTCTCGATGTCCTTGGTTGTTGAATAAATGATTTCCATAATTCCTCCATCGGCATATCTGTGATTTATTTGCGACCGCAATATAACGGATAGATAAAGCAAAATCAAGTGACATTCGTCAGTGTAGACAGAGATAAGCTAATTTATCGGGATAACCGAATTTTCGTTCATTTTTTAACCCCGGGACTTACTTTAAGTCTTAATTTGTCAATATCTTTACTGCTTTTTAAAATACTATTTCTGCATATCGGCGTCCTGATCAGGATTTGGATGTGGTTACATCCTTATTGTCCATATCTAAACTAGTAAGTAAATACATAGTTAGCGCTACTGACCGGATTTAATAGCCGTGGTTAAAATATAATTAAATCGAAATTTAACTTTTTTTACACCTGTTGTCCTTCTTCATCGCCATCAGGCGTAATCAGTCTGATTTCTCCCTATTAAGCACATTCCGCCCGGTCCAGCGATATTAAAATAAGGGCAGACCGGGAGGTTATAACAATGATTGAAGTCATTATCGCTCTGATCGTTCTGGCGGCCGCAGGTACATTTGGAGCGGCCTGGTTCACGGGGAACGGTAGTCGCGAAAAGCCCGTGTTACCAGATCCGGAACCTATCGATGATGTTCCGGAAGTGCAGCTCCCAAAATCCGTAGCACCCACTCCGGAATGGAAGAGTGACGAAGACTCCGAATTGCCGGATTCGGATCAGCAGGTGGAAGAGTACGAAATCCGCTCAAGGATCAATGGCGACTATCATACTATCGAGGATATTTCAGAGGAGACGCTTGAACTTCTTGAGACACTCAATGAAGCTCTTCCGAAGCTCCCCAACGCCACACTCGACCTGATGCCTGTTCTCGCGAAGCCGGGCGCGGGTGCCAAGGAAATAGCGGCAATTATCGAGAGAGACCAGTCGACAGCCGCCAGAATGCTGCGCTGGGTTAACTCAAGTTTCTACGGGCTCGAGGGCAAGGTAAACAGTCTCCAGCGAGCGGTTACCATCCTCGGAATCGACACCGTGCGTTCGGTAGTGCTTGAGGACGCTTTTTCGCGCGGTGTGAAGTTCCGCGGACTGCCCGGCCTGAGTCCTCACACTGTATGGAGGCATGCCGCCGCGACCAGCATTACCGCCAAGCATCTCGCCCGTCACGTACGGGGCGTAGAGCCCGATGTGGCTGCGACCGCAGGGCTCCTTCACGATATCGGAATCCTGCTCCTCCTTATTCTCGAACGCCAGAACCTCAAGGGCATTCTGGAAGTATCGCGGGATTTCAGGGAGCCGCTGATTGAAAACGAATTTGATTTCCTCGGTTTCAATCACCAGGTCTGGGGCGAGTGTTTCGTCAGGGCATGGCATCTGCCGGAAGAGATCGCAGCGGCCATCGGACGACATCACTGTCCGATGAAAGAACCGTTCGACCGTCTTGCCGCTGTTGTCTGGCTTGCAAATTACATGGTAAGCAGAATCGGGTTCGCCTGCCCGCAGGATCAGGTGTCGATTATCTCGGACGAGGATATCGAGCCGCTTACAACAGTGCTGGGTATCAGGACTCCCGTCGAGCGCTATATCACCGAGGGAATGGTTCGCGAGATTGTCAGCGCTACCTCCTGCTGGCACACATCCGAATTCACTCCGACCGCCACCGATGCCGAGGCGATGGTCGAATAATAACTCCGGGACAGTTTTTTTCGCCCTGTACGGATTATTCCGCGCGAATTTACTCCTTCTTGCCTCCAAGAAAGTGGCTGAACAGATCGATCGGGATCGGGAAGATCGTGGTTGAATTCTTCTCCGCCGAAATCTCCACCAGGGTCTGAAGGTACCTGAGCTGCACGGTTACCATATTGCGGCTCATGACATCCGCAGCCTCGGCAAGACGCTTGGAGGCCTGGAACTCGCCCTCCGCCGCGATAACCTTCGCGCGCCTTTCTCGTTCGGCTTCGGCCTGTCGGGCCATCGCTCGCTTCATGGTTTCGGGAAGCTCGACATCCTTGATCTCCACCATGCTGACCTTGATGCCCCAGGGATCGGTCTGCGCGTCGATGATCGTCTGCAGCGTCTGGTTGATTTTTTCGCGGTTCGCCAGTACCTCGTCAAGCTCGTGCTCGCCGAGGACGCTCCTGAGGGTGGTCTGCGCTATCTGGCTGGTCGCAAGGTTGTAATTGCGGACATTATTGACCGCCTTGTTCGAGTCCATCACCTGGTAATAGATAACAGCGTTCACCCGGATTGTCACATTGTCGCGGGTGATGACCTCCTGCGACGGAACGTCGAGCGTGATGATACGGATGTCCACCTTGCGTATCGTCTGAAAAATCGGCACGACGAAGACAATTCCCGGTCCGCGCAGACCCTGGAATTTTCCAAGCGTATACAGAACGATTCGCTCGAACTGGTAAGCGATCTTGATGAACGCGCTAACGACGATGAAAAATATGAAAATTCCGATTATGATGCCGACAAGACTTTCCATTTTATTTCCACCTCTGTCTATTTATTATGCAGAATGTGTATCTCTCATGCTCCCGGCCTTATGAAGGCTGGAGTAGCTGGTTTCATGCTTTACCGGATACAAGGTCGACCTTTCGGACAACCAGGAACTTTCCTTTAACCGCCACAACCTCGATATCCTCACCTTCCTGAATCGAGCCGAAATCGCTTACCGCGTCCCAGTACGCTCCCGCGATATACACTTTCCCGCGCTGGTGCGGACTGCATTCCTTCCTTACCGTGCCGACCTGCCCGACCAGCTCATCCTCGGGATCGAAATGCCCCTTCAGAGAAAAGTACTCGGCGAACATCCATGCCGACAGAAAAAGTGCGGCCACCAGAAGGACCGCGAGCCCTCCGAATATCCAGGTTGTCCAGCTAAGCAGGAAGGACATATCAGCCTCCATCTCGATTAGAGACACAATAAATCAAATTTAAACAGTAATCGCAACTATGCCGCTTCCCTGTAGACGCGAGAATGCCCTTACAGTTGCGCTATTTCGTACGATTATCTAACCATCATTCAGGCCAGAGGGTACTCTCCGGCCTCTCCTTCGGAGTGGTCCATATTTCGATAGTGTTTCCCATCGGATCTTTCACCGAGAAGCCCCAGTATGAATCCTGCCGCCATTCCGGTTTCGACTGAAATTCGGGAACACTCGCATTCTTCAGCCGCTCTACTGTCGGGCTAAATTCCTCTTCGGGAACCTCCATCGACCATGATATCCCGTCGACTTCTCCACCATCGTATCCCGGCTGCCAGGTCCACTTTTCAATAACCGGCAACGGCTCGTGCGACCGGAACATCATGAGCTGAAAACCTTCTGACTGGTAAACAAGCCATGCCCAGTCTTCCTCGTTACGGTACGATTGCTCCTGCATTCCCAGAAGGTCGGTATAGAATGACCTCATGGCATCGACGTCATTCACCATCACGAAGAGATACCGGATGTTGATTTTCGGATCGGATTTCTTTTCGTCGGTCATAACGTTATCCTCTGAAATTCCGGATTGAATAATTTATCCAGGAATAGTCGGGCATCCAGCACAGGGCCATATTGTATTCGGATGTGCCGAACAGAGCAAATTTACCCCGGTTCATTTAATTTACGTACAGAGGCAATCAGCGATTTGCGTCTTGACGTCAAGTCGACTATTTTTATTGTTCCTGAGGATTGGCCTGAAATATCGCCTCAGCCAGGGAGGAAGCCATGAATAAAATCGGTAAGATATCGTACGCGATCCTGCTCGCGTGGTTCGTGTTCATCATAATCGTCGGCTGCACCAGCAGTGAAGTTGAGTTGCTGGTCGGTGCCATTACGGGACCTGCGACTGTCGACGAAAACACGTCCGCCGACTACAACGTCACTGCATCGGGCGATACCGGCATCAGCTATCTCTGGGCGCTCGATCCGACATCCGCTGGAGCGCTCTCCAATTCCACATCGGAAACCTGCATCTTCATGGCGGGTGAAGCTGACGGGGATGTCGATGCAACCCTTACTGTCAGCGTCGATTCGGACAATGCCGGACCGGTTGTCAGGTCACTCGACTTCACAGTCGAGGATCTCACGATCCCCGATACCGGCTGGGTGCAGACATGGGGCAGCACTACTAGCGATCGCATCAGGTCAGTGGCCATCGATCCGACTGGCGATATATATGTCACCGGTGAGTTCACCGGCACAGTCGATTTCGATCCCGGAAGCGGCGTAACGGAGTTTACATCGAACGGGGAAGAAGATGTGTTCCTGGTGAAATTCGATTCGGACGGCGCGCTGCTCAGTTCATATGCTTGGGGGTCGGGAAGGCGCGATCAGAGCTACTGCGTCGAAACGGATGATTCGGGAAATGTCTATATTTCCGGCGTTTTCTATGGAACCGTCGATTTCGATCCCACCGCCGGAGTTGATGAGCATTCCGCCGACGATGCAACCTTCCCTGATTACTTCCTTACCAGCCTTGCATCCGACGGAACTTACCGCTGGACACTCACATGGTCGGGGCTTTGCAGCACGGGAATTCCCGAAGGGATCGGGCTTTGTGTGGATGACTCAGATAGCGTGTTTGTCTCCGGTTCCTTCTGCGGAACCACCGACCTCGATCCGACCGACGGTATCGATAATCATGTGGCGAGTGGATTCTATGACGCCTTCCTGATCCGGCTCGATACCTCGGGCAGCTTCTACTGGGCAGAATCGTGGGGCGGCCCTGTGGATGACATCGGCATGGCGGTCGATTGCGACAATGACGGCAATCTGTATGTTGCGGGCTACGATGGCTATGGGCATGCATTCCTCAGAAAAATGACGTCGACCGGAGCACTTGAATGGTCGACAGGCTGGCTCTACTCGTCATGTAATGACGTTGCCATTGATTCATCCGCCAACGTCTACGTCACCGGCGATTTCATCGGCCCGACAGATTTCGATCCCGGTTCCGGTGATGATATCCGCACTTCGGAGGGACTCTACGATGTCTTCCTCTGCATGCTCGATACAGACGGGAATTACCAGTGGGCAGTCACGTTTGGCGGCGTTGATGGCGACAACTGTAAAGGCGTAGCTCTCGATTCGTCCGGCAATCCATTCATTACGGGCTTGTTCATGAGTACTGTAGATTTCGATCCCGGACCGGATCCGGACAATCGCACATCCGATGGGATCGGGGACGCGTTCCTGTCTTCCTTCGACTCATCCGGCAACCTGTTATGGGCGCGCACATGGGGCGCTACTCTCGATGACATCGGCTACTCGGTCGCGGTAGCCCCGACAGGCGAAATTTTCGCTGCCGGTGCATATTCGGGTACTGTCGATTTCGATCCCGGGATCGGCATGGACGCGCACTCATCAAATGGTGAGTACGACTGCTTCCTGATACGCTTCTTCCCTGACGGCTTCTGGTAGGATCGCTTAAGTCCGGCTTGCCTGTTAATAAGTATTGTCCACTTACAGCCCCTATGGTAAACTTCGTATGTACGCCGGGTTGACCCGGTCCCTTTAATGTTGATGAATGTGGTTCCCGAATCAGGGAGGACCTCCCCCATGATGCTGATAAATCGGTTTTCATATTTGCCTGCTAATCCCACCATACTCGTCCTGATACTGCTGCTCGCTTTCAGCGCGGTATCCTGCTCGGGCTCGGGACGCGGCCAGGGCACTGTCGCGCCGCCGATTGTAGATGATACTCCCACCAATCTGGGTGCGGGATTCAGCGGCTACTCCGAAGGCCATAACATCCTCGGGGTTTGCTCGATTAAGTTCGATCCGGTCACCTGGACAACCCAGGTCATCTTCCATCGCTCGGCCGAAATCCACCTCAACCTGAGCTCATTCCTTAATCACCAGAACTGCCCAAACAGCTCCTGCATCAGGTGGATCGTGACCGGCTACGATCCGGCAACATCGATCTACCGGGTGGAAATGACCCTTACCAACCCTACCCAGTACTCACCCTATGACATGCGTGTCATCTTCGAAGGCCTACCGTTCGATGAAGACCTCGGCAAGGGATGGGAAGTGAGGAATCCCGACAGCTATACCAATATCTGGGACCCCGATGATGAATGGGATGAAGACGATCAGTGGCTGAACCCGTTCATCGCATTCGAGAAAGAAGACACCGAGCGCCAGTTCATGGCGGATCCCGACGGGGACGGTCCGGAGATTTACAACGACAGCGAATTACTTCTTATCCATATCCCCCCGGACGCTGTCACGGATGGTGTAATTGAGCTGATTATCGACGCAAGCTGGCCAGGCCACTGCAACGAGCCCTACCAGATCGTCACCATGGAGCAGTCAGGCGACCTCCAGCCGGGTACAAACGATCCCGACTATGCAGTGGATTTCGAAGCCGTGGTCGCCGACTGGCAGTTCGACATCTCCGGCGTATCCCTCTACCTGCCTGATATTGTCGATAACGACTATGACGGCTGGGTGGAGATGGACATGGTTCCGACAGACGAATGGCCTCCTGAAATCGGTATGCCTCCCTGGGATGATGACATCATCGAATTCCTCAGGGTATACGGTAACTACAAATTCGACACGCTCAGAAAATTCACCTGTACCATCGTTAACGACAGGGAAGTCGAAGCGGGGATATACGAGGGCATTGTCCGTGCGGAGAGTCCTGATCCAACTGTCCAGGACTTCGAGCGGATGTATCATGTCTACCCGTTCGACGTGGACATCGGCGGATCGGGAGGCACCGAGTCCGAGCGGCTTATAATTGTCTTCTCGAGCTACTCCAACGATACCGATTCCGATATCTACTGCTACCACTTCGAGACCCGCACCTTGATTCGGCTTACAAACGACGGGGGTGTCGGCTCCGATGAGCTAGAGGTCTGCGTTAACTATAACGCAACCCGTATCGCCTTCATATCGAATTACGATCCTATCACCCATGAACTGAGGGATTTCGAGCTGTTTACGATGGACATCCCCTACTCGGGAAAAGTGCCGTCGCCGGCAAACTCCGATAACAAGGCAAGCTGGAATCAGGTCACCGGGGGAGTTAGCGATCCGCTTAATTACTGGGACGAGCGCATGCCGGATTTCCATCCGAACGGCACCACGCTCGCGTATTCATCCGATGAGACCGGACAGTCCGAAATCTATACCATGGTGCCCGGAAGTCCCGGAACCCTTCACAGGGTGACCTACAACTACGCGATCGACGAAGCGCCGCATTACGACCGTGGCGCAGATCCGGCAGGATCACGACTTTTCTACCACTCGACCAGAGCGGGCGGCGGGAACTACGAAATCTACGGCATTGATCCAAATGACGACGAGGGCGCGGGCAACTGGCCTGTCAGGTACACCAATAACACCGCTTTCGACGGCTACCCCACAACACGTGGCGGTAATCCCGGCACCGGCCTGGATCCCGCCCTGGTATGGACCAGCGACCGCGAAGGCGACCCCGATATCATGTTCGCCAACCTTGTCACCGACGAAGTGGTGAACCTTACTCATTCCGATGAAGGACTCGACCAGGAATGGTTCCCGTCGTTCTCACTCGACGGGCAGTGGATCGCGTTCATGTCGGACAGGAACAACTACAACTTCGACATCTGGCGCATGACCTGGGAGGGCGCTAACCTGACCCGTATCACGAACGATGATATGCCCGATATGGACCCGTGCTACGGCGGCGGGATTTAGTTCCCTTAGCTCCGCTATTGTGCCGGTAGCTTCCAGCTATCGGAATTTTTTAATCCGCAATTTCTCCACCATTCCTGGCTCTGGCTAATCAAAACATTCTTTCCTCACCTCGGTCTGTCTCCGTACGTTGATGAATTGCGTTCTATTAATTCCGATAGCTGGAAGCTACCGGCACGCTCCGTTTGATGGAACCACTCCCCGCTGTTATCATACGTTCACCCGATACGGAGGAAGGAGTTATGCGCATCAAACGCCTGTCTTTAGCAGTCACTATTGTCATTCTTTTAAGCACCGGAACTGCCGGCACGCAGGAGATGTCCGGTACCGAAGCAAGCGGACACATCCTGATCGGAACATCACCCGCAGCTGATTATTCTGGCTTGCAGGAGGCTATTGATTCTGCAGGCGATGGATCGGTCATCTATATCGAGCCGGGCTCCTTTTCGGCGGAGCCTTCCCGTTTCACCGATCCTCAGTGTGGAAACTGCCTCGATCCGTCCGAGACAGCCGCCGCGTCGACCGGATTTGTCATCCGCGGGAAATCACTCACCCTTATCGGATCGGGACGCGATTCAACCGAGCTTGTAACCAATGCCGGCTACGGAATCTACATCGAGGACTGCCCGCAGGTGGAGATTCTCAATCTCGCGATCACCGGCGGGATACGTGATCAGGACGGCAACGCCACATGCGCTGCGGTTGTCGCGCGAAGATCATCCGTGGAGATTGCATACTGCGAGATTCACGACAACCAGGGCGATTTCGAGACGACGGTCGCGGGTGTGGGCGGCGTGATGGGTCGCGAGGGCGCAATTCTCCACATCCATCACAACCTCATCCGTGATAATTCCTGGGATGGTGTCGCTTTGTATCGCGGCGCGTCCGCACAGATTCATGATAATGAAATCCGGAACGGCCGTGGCGCGGGAGTGGGTATCACATGGGACGCGAACGCGTCAGTCATACGAAACGACATCCACGATTACTGGAAAGGCATCGGTTCCTTCGGAAACACACGTGTGGCGGTGCTGAATAATTTCGTGCACGATCTCGACGGTTGGGGGATTGTCGCGACCGGGACCAGCGACATGATCTGCCGTAACAACACGGTGGTGCGATGCGGTAATGTCGGAATAGCCGGCTGGTCGGAAACCGCTTCGATCGAAATCGTCGGCAACATCATCGCGTTCAACGGCTCCCGCGAGCAGTGGGTCGCGCCGAGGGTAGGAATCTGGATGAACTGCAAGCCGGGGAATTTCTCGATCGCTTACAACGACATCTTCCTCAACCACGAGGCCGCAGTGGCGTTCGGTTACGTGGAGTACGATGACGATACCTGGAGTTTCGAGGAAGAGCGGGAATATATCGGCAGCGACGGAAACATCGCTGTTGACCCGATTTTCATAGACGAGGGTCCTTCGATCGCGTCCGAAAGCCCATGTGTAGACACGGGCGATCCGGAAGTGCTCGATCCCGACGGGACTCTATCGGATATCGGGCTGACGGGCGGACCGTATGCGTGGTGAAAAATCGAAAGGAAAGATCTAATGGCAGAGAAGAATTTTGATATCGCGATAATGGGAAGCGGACCGGGAGGCTACACGGCCGCCATACGCGCCGCTCAACTCGGTATGTCGGTAGGCCTGATAGAGAAGAAGCATCTCGGCGGTACCTGCCTGAACGCGGGATGCATCCCTGCGAAGGCGCTGATCCAGTGCGCTGCGGTTTACGAGCAGGCGAAAAATGGACGTCAGTACGGCCTGAAGGCATCCGACCTTATCGCCGACTGGTCGGGCATGCAGAAATACCGTCACCGCTGCGTAATACGGCTCAGGAAGGGTGTCGAGTCCCTGATGGAGAAAAATAAAATCGATGTCATCCGCGGACACGGTCGTTTGACAGGCGCGTCGACCATCAACGTGGAGGGTACATCGGTCGAGGCGGAGCACATCATTCTGGCGATGGGCTCGTACGTGAGGTCACTTCCGTCATTGCCAATCGACGGAGAGAAGATCATCACGTCGGATCACGCGCTTGTGCTTGAAAAACTGCCGGAGAGTATCCTGGTCGTAGGAGCAGGGGCTGTGGGATGCGAGTTCGGATGGCTTTATTCCACACTTGGTGTCGACGTGACCATTGTCGAATACCTCGAGCGTGCAATCCCAATGGAAGACCCGGAGATATCCGAGGAAGTCGAGAAAGCACTGAAGCGGAATAAAGTAACTTTGCACAATAACTGCGCGGTGGAGCGAGTCGATACTTCGGGCGACAGGGTTGTATCGACCGTCAAGCCTCGCGACGGAAGCGATGAATTCACCATCGAGACCGACAAGGTGCTTGTTGCCGTGGGACGAGGTCCCGCGACCGGGGATTGCGGGCTGGAGGAGATCGGCATACCGATGGAGAAGGGATTTATCAAGGTGAACGAGTGGCAGAAGACCGGAGTGGGGAATATACGTGCGATCGGCGACGTGCTCGGCGGGCTCATGCTCGCGCATCGCGCATCGACTGAAGGTCTTTTCGCGACCGAGGTAATCGCCGGACTGGAACGCAAGCCGATTAATTATGAGAACATCCCGCGCGCGACCTACAGCAAGCCGGAGATCGGCAGTGTCGGGCTGTACGAGCAAGAGGCGCGGGATCAATACGGTGATGACGTTTATGTGGGACGGTTCCCGTTTTCCGCATGCGCGAAGGCTGTAATACTGGGCGAAACTGCGGGATTCGTTAAGTATGTCGCGGTGGGGAAAGAGAAAAAACTTGTCGGAGCCTGTTCTATCGGCCCTCACTGCACCGATCTCATAGCAATCGCCGCGACAGCAATATCACAGGGCTTAACGGCAAGAGAATTCACCAATATTGTACAGGCACACCCGACATTATCCGAAGTCTGGCATGAAGCCGCGCACGATCTCTTCGAAGGCGCTATAAACGCTTAGGTTTTGTTTCTTGGAAATGCCACCCTACCCCATACACTGCGCGACCGTTATGTCTCCCCTCGAGACATGATAAATAAGCTCCGCCTTCTCAATGTCTTCCTTCATCAGTTCCAACGCTTCATCTATATTGGTAACCGGTGTAAGACCGAGAGTTCGCGCAAGATCATTATCCATTCCGGTCATTACAATAACCCGGAACTTCGACGTCTTCTCCTTTATCGCATGAACGGTCTGCCCGTAGACAACGTAATGCTCCTCGAGCTTCGCGCGGATGGAAGGCATGTCCAGCGGCGCGAAATCGAGAATCGCCTGATTCCCGTAGCCCTCCGAGCAACCCATCAGGTAAAGCAATGTCCCGCCGGGCTTAAGGACATGCGAAACATTGTCCATACCCTTGTGCGACTGGATCAGGTTGATGTCCTTCGGGAAACCACCCGCGGATGCGATTACGATATCCGCCTGCCTCTCGCAGGGCACAATAAAATGAGCGTCCGCGAAATCGCAAGCGCTTTTATGCGTGTCATATATCTCTCCCGCTGCGAAGAAACCGAATTCCTTTTCCGGCGTGATGACCGAGCTGATCGAAATGTAATTGACACCCTCAAGCGCCAGCCTCGCGCATTCGAGCATATCATCACTCACGGGATTACCGTCCAGACTGCCTGACTTCACCATGCGATGCCGTCCGTGTCCCTCCAGATCCCATGTCAGCGAGTGATTCGACGCTATTGTTTCAAGCGACGCGATTCCGGGTACGATCAGCTTCCGTCCGCCGCCGTAACCCGCGAAATAGTGATGCACAACTGCGCCGTAAAAAATCACCATCCCCGCTTCTTTCAAAGCGGCATTGACATTGACCTTTGTGCCCGATGATGTCGTCCCGCAATCGATCAACGGTCCGGACGGATCGTGATGAACCACTTTCACTCTATCGAAAGCCGGACCGACTGTTTTTCGAGCGACCTCATCGGTCGGTTTCTTATGCGACCCGAGCGCGATGAGGATTTTTATTCTCTCATCGGGAACACCATATTCATTGAGCAGGTCGATAAGCCACGGGAGTACTGTCTCCTTTCGGTTCACGCGGGTATGGTCCTGCGTGATAATCAGCACATTGCCTTCGACCTTTTCCGCCATTTTCTCAAGCGGCTCCCATCTTGGCGGCCCTTCAAGGCATCTGCGAAGCTCATCTTGTGGATCTTCGAGCGGAGCCATCTCGCGCGGATGAAGTGTACGGACATCCTTGTCGTCCGGAAGTTCCATCATCACCGAAGTCTGGTTGTATGGAAGTGTGATGATCGCCATTGTCGTCGAGGGCTTGATGTTACATCAATATCAGGATTCCGTCTCCGATTCATCCGGCTCGTCCGGCGGGAAAATGATATCGTCCGGTGGACGGGCGATCTGTCGAGCGATTGTCAGCGCGTATGCGAGAAAAACCTTCCGGTCGCCCCGTGAGAATTTCCCGAGCGACACGCTCAGCGGCACGTAGGGATTCTCCTTGACCTTCCCGATATCGGCAAGCTCCAGCCATAGCCGATGCGCAAGATCCGATGGTATCCCGCGATTGGCCGCATCGCCGATATCCACCTCTACTCTCGCGGATTTCCCGTCGCCGGGAGAATAGATGC
>Ga0272444_10003803_pt1 | contig 13485 bp, 12 predicted proteins | sample SSMForm13_FD_201033 | JGI IMG/M metagenome (GOLD analysis project Ga0272444, IMG submission 201033) | Marine sediment archaeal communities from Little Sippewissett salt marsh, Falmouth, MA, United States - SSM-Form-13 | ecosystem: Environmental > Aquatic > Marine > Wetlands > Sediment ...
TACAAGGTCAGCCCCACGCTGAAGCAGGCGTTGGTGGTTCCCGGTTCCCAGCAAGTGAAGAAGCAGGCTGAAGCGGAAGGCTTGGATAAGATTTTCACCGAGGTCGGCTTCGAGTGGCGCGAATCGGGTTGTTCGATGTGCCTGGCGATGAACGACGACGTGCTCAGCGCCGGCGAGCGATGCGCAGCGACTTCAAATCGAAATTTTGAAGGGCGTCAGGGAAAAGGCGGCCGAACGCATTTAGTCAGTCCGGCGATGGCGGCCGCGGCGGCCATCAAAGGGCACTTCGTCGATATTCGCCGGTGGGAGTATCGTTAGAAGCCAGGCTAGCCTCTCCCGGCGGGAGGGGGACAAGTGAGGGAAAGAACATGCAGGCATTCAAGGTTTTAAAGGGGAAGGTTGCTCCGGTGGAGGCGTTGAACGTCGACACGGATCAAATCATTCCAAAGCAGTTTCTGAAGCGAATCGAACGCACCGGTTATGGGCGGTTTTTGTTTTATGACTGGCGCTACCTGGACGACGGTGAAACGCCGAATCCGGACTTCGAGCTGAACGCCCCGCGTTACCGGGGAGCGTCGATTCTTTTGGCGAAGGAGAACTTCGGCTGCGGCTCCTCGCGCGAACACGCGCCTTGGGCGCTCAGCGATTTCGGTTTTCGATGCCTCCTGGCGCCTTCGTTCGCGGATATTTTCTATAACAATTGCATTAACAACGGCATCCTCCCGATTCGTTTGCCGAGCGCCGTGATTGACGCGCTGTTCGGGGAAGTCCGAGGCTGCGAAGGATTCGAGTTGACCGTCGATCTGCCGAAGCAGACGATCGCTGGGCCGGATGCTTCCGAGATTGCGTTCGAGATCGATCCATTTTTAAAAGAGCGCTTGCTCAACGGTTGGGACCAGATTGGTTTGACCTTGCGCCATGAGGACTCAGTCGCCGCTTACGAAAAGGCGCATGGGATTGCATAGACGTTGGGGAGCGAAAGACACATTTTTGTGGATGCTGGAACGTTATTCAAAGGCCGCCAGGGGAATCTTGGCGGCCTTGGGTGTATTTCGATGTTGGGAAAGAAGGGATTGGCGGCTTAATGTCGCCGGCGCCACCGGCGGCGGCCGGTGGCTAACGCCACGAGTCCCGCGCCGAACAAGACGAGTGTGGCCGCCTCCGGAATCAAGAAGAAAAGCGGCCCGTCCACGATGACGTCGTCGAGATAAATAACGGGGGTATCCAAACTCTGTTGAAATCCTCTTGTGAAACGAAACCGGATTTCATGCTCTCCCGCTTCTTCGAAGAGAGCGGACGCTAAAAGACTGTATTCAGTGACGTCCCGAACGGCATATTCAAAATCGAAACTGTCCATGACGATTCCATCAATCAGCAGTTCTACGAGGCCGCCGTCGAAGTTGCTTCCGCCCGAGCCGTCAAGCATGGCAATCTCGCTGGAAATGCTCAGTGTTCCGGCGCTCATGTAAAAGGATTGGTAGATCCCCCCTCCGGCGGGAGGGCTGACGGGCGTGCGCCTGACTTGTCCGACCCGAAACGCGGCGCTGAGGCTGTTTGTCCCGTCGTTGTCGGTGTCGAAAAAAACGACTTGAGGATAGTTCCCATCGCCCAAGGCACCATTGGGCGTCGTGAAGACCGTCCAGCCATCGAGGGTGCCCAGTTCGAAGTCTCCGTTGGCGATCAGTGGAATCGCATGAGCCTGCAAGCTGAGCACAAGGGCCAGCAAAAGCGGCAATGCGGCCGGAATTCGACTCCGACGATGCATTCTCTGGCCTCCCCACCTCATCTTCCAATGGAGCAACGCATAGAAACACCAATCCACGAGAAATGATAGCAAGAGGTATGCCTAAAGTAGTAAATCTACAAAAGCCTGAAATTCAGGGATAATTGCCTTATCATTTACAATTCTATGAATATAGGTGATAAAAATAAGGCAATTAGGTGCCAATTATATGCATGCAGTTGCAGCTCGAAGCAACCCGGTTTGGGCTGCCTGGAGTGAAGGCTCGAGGAAATATCGCCGTGGAATCGGCTGCTTGTCAGCTCAATGCCGGTTCGTCAAGCGTGAGTGTTTTTGCATCCGCGTCCAGCGTGGCCTTGGCGCCGATCGGCAGCGTCCAAATGTTTTTGATGTGACCGAAGGGCACGTTGTAGAGCACGGGAATGCCAAGGTCGCCCAAGCGGTCCTGAACCACCTCTCCCAGTTTGGGCGATTTGTCGTAACCGCTCCGGCCTTCGACGTGTTCGCAATCGGCGCACTGGCCGACGACGATGCCGGCCGCCGCTTGGGCCTTGCCCGACAGCAGCAGCTGCGTCAGTACGCGATCGAATTGATAGGGTTCGTCGCCGATTTCTTCAATCAGGAGAATCTTGCCCTTGGTATCGAGTTCGTAGCGCGTGCCGAACAGATCCGTGGTCAGGGCGAGATTGCCGCCGGCGAGCGCTCCGCCGGCGCGGCCCCCGGCGATAGTAACCGGCTCGGGGCCCTCCGGGTCGACGGGCAGCGTTCCCAAGGGTTTGCTCGACGTCACCATATTGAGAAAGTTGTTCTTGGTGAAATCGCTGATCTCCCGGGCGAACTCCGAGGCGATCATGGGGCCGTGAAAGGTGATGAGGTTTGAGTAAATGCCCATGGCAATGTGCAACGCGGTAATGTCGCTGTATCCGATAAACAGCTTGGGATGCTTCCCGATGAGTTCGTAATCGAGCCGGTCCATCATTCGGTGGCAACCGTAACCGCCTCGAATGCAGATAATGGCGTCGACTTCGTCATCGGCGAAAGCGGCGTTCAAGTCTGCGGCGCGATCCGCGTCCTTGCCGGCGAGATAGCCCAAGTGCCAGTCGTGGACGTGCGGGAAGACCTTTGTTTTGAAGCCCAGTGCTTCAAAGGCGGCTTTTCCCTTGGGCAGCGCTTCATCATCGTTCGGCCGGCTGGCCGGGGCGACGATGGCGAACGTGTCTCCAGGTTTTATGGCTTTGGGTCGGATCATAACAAAACCTCCAATATTTGAAGTATGAAGAGCGAAGGGCGAAGTACGAAATTTCTAGAACGGTTCTCGTAATTATTGTCCAAATGAGAAGCAAAGAGTGGCGACACCGCCCATGCCTTTCTCCCCCTTACGAAGGGGGAGGAGAGGGAAACAGACAATACTTTCGAGAGATACTCGAGTGGTTTCACCTTATGGCAACGCCCAATTTCTTGAATCTCGATTCTCGCCTACCGGCTTATACTTTTTGACTCTTGCCAATGCCCTTTGTTTTCTTGATAATCGTCGTGAGGATGGCAATGAGTTCATCGCATTCAGCCATGAGATCTTTGAGTCGAGCAGTCGGCACGATATTAACAGCAGCGAGGAGGCGAAGCCAATACAGGGTCTCGCGAGCCTCCTTGCGGGCAATCGAATATTTGGAAATAAAGTCAGCCCGACTTTGCCCTCCTTGGCCCTCCTCGACATTTGCTCCAATGGAGGTCCCGGCGCGAAGCAACTGGGACACCAGGATTTTCTCCACTCCCGGTTCACCGGATAGAGACTGGGATAGTTTAACGATTCGCACGGCGAAGTGAAACGTTCTTTCACCCAAGTCCCTTTTTGGTATTTCTGCCTCATTCATCATTTCGCTCTTCGCTCTTCGGCCTTTGTACTTCTTTGAGCGCTCCCGCCTTGACCTCAAACAGCTTTGCCCTTGGCGCTAAAGGCGCGAGATGCTCGATTTCGGTGGCGGTAATGAGAACCTGGCCGCCGCGGTCGATTTGCTCGAAGAAATGTTGGCGGCGCTTTTCATCCATCTCATAAATCACATCGTCGAGCAACAGAACGGGGTCCTGGCCCGTCTTTTGCTTCAGCCATTCGATCTCGGCCAGACGAAGAGCCAGGACGCCGGTGCGGCGCTGGCCTTGGGAGCCGAAGGCGCGCAGGTCGCGTCCCTCGAGGGCGAACTCAAGATCGTCCCGATGCGGGCCGATGGAGGTTGAGCCGTTTTGGATGTCCCGGTCCCGCGCGCCGATCAGTCTTTCATTGAACGCGGTCTCCAGGGATTGCCCCTCCACGGGAACCACCGTACTGTGATAGCTTAAGGAAAGAGTCTCCCGCTCCTCGGTGATCCGGTTGTGGAACCGTTTCAGCCCCTCGGCGATTTCCCGCGTTGCCGTCTGCCGGGTTCGGATGACCGGCGTTGCGGCTTGCACCAGCTGCTCGTCCCAGATTTCCATCTCGTCCGGAATCCCTCTCTTGCTCTGAGCGCGTTTCAGCAGTTGGTTACGTGCTCGGAGAATGTGCTGGACCTTCTGGAGTTGAGTGATGTGCCGGGGATCGACCTGAGCGATTGTCAGATCGATAAACCGCCTGCGGGTCGTAGGGCTGCCGCTGACGATTTCCAAGTCCTCGGGAACAAACAGCACCACTCGCAGGCGTCCATAAAGATCGCAGATGCGCTTGAGCACTCCGCCGCCGACTTTGACCTGCTTGCCTTCCCGTGAGAGGCCGAACTCCAGGGTGTTGTCCTCGTCGTCATCCAGAACTCCCTTGGCGTAGGCCGCCGCTTCCTCCCAGCGGATGATCTCTTCGTCGCGCCGAGTGCGATGGGAAGTCGACGTGGCTAAATATCCCACGGTTTCCAACAGCGCGCTCTTGCCTTGGGCGTTCGGGCCGAAAAAAAGATTGATCCCCGGCGCCAGCTCAAGATCGATAGCCGCCAAGTTGCGAAAGTTGCGTATCTTCAGACGGGTCAGGGGCATTGGCCTTGTTTATTGCCGGGTCCGGCTTGCGCCGGGGCTCCGGGACAGTGGTTCAACTCAGCTAACTCTCAAAAAGCAAGGTAGTTATACCAGAGTCTTGGCGGATTGGCTACGGCTTTCCCTTCTTGACAATGGCCTCCAGCGGTCTATATTTACACTTCTGTTTTTCGGATCAGACTGCCTGGAAGGGAGAAGCGATGCAAGGGCAAGATTTTACGATGGCCGTTCTTGGGGTGGGCAATATGGGGGAAGCGCTGTTGGGGGGCGTTCTTCGGGCAGGTATTACATCGAAAGAGCGCGTCATTGTCTATGATGCCAGCGCAGAGCGGCTGGCCAAGATCGCCGAGCAATTTGGCGTTCGAGCGGCGACCGGATGCGTCGAGGCCGCTGCGGACAGCGAAGTTGTCCTGCTGGCAGTCAAGCCCCAGAACCTCCCGGCGATTCAAAAGGAGTTGCAGGGGAAATTTCACGCCGGGCAGTTGGTGATCTCCATTCTGGCGGGGATGCCGGTGTCGAAGCTTCGAGCGGCTTTGGGGCCGGAGCCGACGATTGTGCGCGTGATGCCGAATCTGCCGGCGCTGATCGGCCAGGGCATGTCGGTCGTGGCCGATGACGCGGCCGAGCCGGAGCAGGTGGAACTGGTGAAATCGATTCTGGCCACCGTGGGTGGCGTTGTCGCCTTGCCGGAAAAGCATCTGGACGCCGTGACCGCTGTTTCGGGAAGCGGTCCCGGCTTTGTCTATCTATTTATCGAGGCGTTGGCCGAGGCCGGAGAAGCGGCGGGCCTGCCCCGGGAGGAATCGCGAAAGATGGCCGCCCAGACCTTCATTGGCGCGTGTCAGTTGTTGGAGAGATCGGGCGAGCCGCCGGAGGAACTCCGCCGCCGGGTTACGTCGCCGGGCGGCACGACGGAAGCGGGGATCCAGGCGTTTGAGGAACTCCGATTGCGGGATGTTTTTAGGGCCGCGATCGAGCGAAGCACCCGCCGCGCCGAGGAGCTGGGCCGTGGATAGGATGGTGCAATGATTACCACTGAGCTCCAGGGATTCCTGTTTGTGGTGATCAAGTTCGTCAGCGACATCGCGATGCTGATTTTGCTCATTCGGTATGTCGCCGCGCCCTTTCTCTACACGCAAGCGGGTCCTTTTCTCCAGGCGATCAACCAGGCGGCGATGGGAATGAGCCGGCCCTTTCACCGCGTGACCTATTGGATTGGATTCCGAAAGAGCGACGTCTCGCCGCTGGCGGCGATTCTGGCGATTTTGGTCGTTCGAGGGGCGCTGTTCACGCTGGTTCCCGCTTCGTTCGGCGCTTCGGCATTGGACCGCATGGCATTACTCTGGGGCCAGCAGCAGAGCTTTGTTTTGGGGTGCACGAGTTTGCTGCGCCTGACGGCGCTGGTGCTGTTTTTCTCGATCATGTTTGCCAAGGCAGGCGGTTTCTACGGCAGTGTCTTCTTCCGGGTTGTGGACGACGTTGCGGCGGCCGTTTTCGGTCACGTTCGAAAGGTGCTTCACCTGAAGAATCTGTGGGCGCTATTGGCCGGGGGGCTGGCGTACGTTTGTTTGATGTACGCCGCGGCGCTTTGTTTGCTGTGGTGGGACATTCACTTTCCGTTTTTTTGGGCGCAAGGGGCGCTGACCGCGCTGGCGGCGATCCTCTATGCGATGATTATTCTGACGTTTATTTTTATCGCCGTATCGTGGATTTCGCTGTTTTCCGCGCCGGAGGAGTCCAACCGGGCGTGGCTGTTTTTGCAGGCCATGGTGCGCCCGGCGCTGGAGCGCTGCCGGCGATTGCTGCCTTGGGCCCGCATTGGCATGCTTGACCTTTCTCCGATGGCGTTTTTCCTGGCGTTGTTTCTCGGCTTGGCGATCATGGGCATGTTCCAGAGGTTGGTGGTGCAGAGTCTGGCCGGTTCCGGCGGGATGGTTCCATTCTAAAGTGAGACGCTATTGAAAAAAGTTCAAGAGTTCATTCGAAATTTCTCTATTATTGCGCACATCGATCATGGGAAGTCGACGCTGGCCGACCGGCTCTTGCAGCGCACGGGGTGTATCTCCGAGCGGGAAATGCGCGAGCAGGTGCTTGACACGATGGACCTGGAGCGCGAGCGGGGCATTACGATCAAGGCCCAATGCGCCCGAATGCCCTATCGCGCGAAAGACGGGCGGGAGTATACGCTCAACCTGATCGACACGCCGGGTCACGTGGATTTTCATCACGAGGTGTCCCGCTCGCTGGGCGCCAGCGAGGGAGCGCTGTTGTTGGTCGACGCCTCGCAGGGAATCGAAGCGCAGACCCTGGCGAACTTCTATAAGGCGCTCGAACGGGACCTGACGATTATTCCCGTCGTCAACAAGATCGATCTGCCTCAGGCCGACTTGCACAACGTGATGCTCCAGATGATGGATCTGTGCGATTGCGAGGAAGAAGATATCCTGTTGGCCAGCGCCAAGGAAGGCAAAGGCACGGAAGCGATTCTCGAAGCCATTGTCCGCCGCATTCCTCCGCCGCAGGGGGACCCGGAGGCGCCCTTGCGGGCGCTGGTGGTCGATTCGTTTTTCAACCAGTATCGGGGTGTCATCACCTTGATTCGCCTCGTCGACGGTTCGATCTCGGCGGCCAACGATATTCGCCTGATGTCGAGCGACCGGCTGTATGAGGTGGATGAAGTCGGCGTGTTCACGCCGAAGATGAAGAAGGTGGAGCGATTGTCGGCCGGCGACGTCGGCTATCTCATCGGCGGCATCAAGGAGGTTTCCGAGGTCGACGTTGGCGATACGCTCACCACGCGCCGCAATCCGGCCACCGAACCGCTGGTGGGCTATCACCCGGCCAAGCCGATGGTGTTCTGCGGGCTTTTCCCGACCGCCAGCGGCGAGTATGTATCGTTGCGCGATTCGCTGGAGAAGCTCCATCTCAATGACAGTTCCTTTTTCTTTGAGCCGGAAAGCTCCGACGCGCTCGGATTCGGTTTTCGCTGTGGCTTCTCCGGCCTGCTTCACATGGAGGTGATTCAAGAGCGGCTCGAGCGGGAATACGAGCTGGAGCTGGTGACCACGGCGCCGAACGTTGAATACGAAATCGTTACGACCGGCGGAGAGACCCACCTGATCGACAGTCCCAGCCAGATGCCGTTGTGGCAGCACGTGGCGGAGATTCGCGAGCCGATTGCCGAAGCGACCATCATTACCTCTCAGTCGTCCGTGGGAGCGATTATCCGGCTGGCGATTGACCGGCGGGGAGTGGAGAAGGGCTCGGAGTACCTCGAAGGCGGGCGCGTGATCATGCGCTACGAGTTTCCGCTGGCGGAGATCGTGACCGATTTCTTCGATCGGTTGAAGTCCATTTCCAGCGGCTATGCTTCATTCGACTATGAAGTCGTCGGTTTTCGATCCGCTGACTTGATCAAGTTGGACATTCTTGTCAACAGCGATCCGGTCGACGCCCTCTCGGTCATTCTTCACCGGAGCAAATCTTCGAGCCGGGGCCGGCAGCTGTGCGAGAAGCTCAAAGCGGTGGTGCCCCGGCAACAGTACGCCGTGGCGATTCAGGCCGCGATCGGCGGCAAAATCATCGCGCGCGAGACCGTGTCGGCGTTGCGTAAGAACGTGACCGCGAAATGTTACGGCGGCGACATCACTCGAAAGCGCAAGCTGCTCCAACGGCAAAAAGAGGGCAAGCGGCGCATGAAACAGGTCGGCAACGTTCAGATCCCCCAGGAAGCCTTTATGGCGATTCTTGAAGTCGAGTGAATGCCGCTAAGGGATTCGAGCGATTCTCGGAATGATTGTCCAAATGAAAAACAAAGGGCGGCGAGAGACCTTCTCCCCCTTACGAAGGGGGAGCTCGAGGGGGTTGATTTTTAAGAGCGTGGGCCGTGCCGCTGGAGAAAAATGTACCCCACCCCGCCTCCCCTTATAAAGGGGAGGAGAGGGAAACGGTTAATACATTCGAGCGATACTCTCATTGGGTTACAAAATGAACTCTGACGCGGTCGGTTTGTACATTCATGTTCCTTTTTGCCGGCGGCGATGCGGGTACTGTGATTTCACAACCTGCGCCGGCGGTGAGGATCTTTGGGACCCGTACGTCGAGGCCGTGGTCAGAGAGCTGCGGCATTGGAGCGCGCACGTCGCCGGACGGCGGGTGCATTCGATCTACTTCGGCGGGGGGACGCCCAGCCTGCTCGGGCCGCGGCGCGTCGAGCGCATGCTGGAGGCAGTGCGGGAAGGCTATGCGTTCGAACCGATCGCCGAGATCACGCTGGAGGCGAATCCGGAGACACTGAGCGCGAGCCGGTTGGAGCGATTGCGGGCCGCGGGGATCAACCGCCTGTCGATGGGCGTGCAGAGCTTTCAGCCATTACTCCTGGAGCGGCTGGACCGTTTCCACCGGTCGGGAGCGGTGGAGGCGGGGGTGCAGTGGGCCCGCAAGGCGGGATTCGACAACCTTTCGCTTGACCTGATCTACGGTATTCCCGGTCAAACGCTGAGCGATTGGAAGCAGGACCTGGAAAAAGCGGCGGATCTCGAACCGGAGCACTTATCAGTTTACGAGTTAACGCTGGAGCCCTGGACGCCGATGGGCCGGCGCGTCGAGCGCGGGCAGGAGCGGCTGCCGGATGAAGAGATCGTGATCGCTCTGTATGAATGGAGTGGGACCTTCCTGCCGGCACGGGGGTACGAGCACTACGAAATCTCGAATTTTGCCCGTCCCGGCCGCTGGTGTATTCACAACGTGCAAACCTGGCGGCAGGGCGAATATGTTGGCGTAGGGCTCGGGGCGCACTCGCATTGGGCCGGTCGCCGGTTTCGAAATCCTTTGAGCCTGGAAGCGTATTTGAGTCTTCCAGACGCGGCAGGCGACGAAGCGGCGGGTGTCCACGGACTCCGCTGGATCGAGGGAGAGGCGAAGTGGGCCGAAGCGCTGATCCTGGGGCTGCGGCTCCTGACCGGAGTGGCAATCCGGCGGCTCGAGCGTCGTCTGGGAAGCCGGTTGCCGGGGCCGATGGCCGAGACCTTGAACCAATTCGCCGCTCGGGGTATCCTGGAAAGGCGTGGAGATTGTGTCCGGCTGTCGCGCCGCGGGCGTTTGTTGTCCGATAGCGTGTTCGCCGAATTAGTCGTGTGAGGGCCGGTTCGAAGCGGCCCTGAATCCTACTTTGGGAGAATTTCAGTCCCTATGCTCAAACGGCTTTATCACTATTCAACTCTGTTTCTGGAGCGGCGGCCGTGGGGAATCCAGCTGCTGTATCATTCGATTCGGCATTACAAGCTGTACGAATTTATCGAAGCGCTCGTCGTGGCTTTCGTCTTTGCCATGGTCATTCGCAGTTTCTTTTTTCAGGCGTTCAAGATTCCCAGCGAATCCATGTGGCCGACGCTGCACATCGGGGACCGGCTCTTTGTCAACAAGATGGTCTATTACTTCCATCCGCCGGAGATCGGGGACATCGTGGTCTTCAAAACGCCGCCGTTGATTTACAATTCGCGCAAGCCGATTTACATCAAGCGCGTGGTCGGTCTCGGTGGCGATGAAGTGTCGATCGTCAACGGCCTGCTCTATGTCAATGGCAAGCGAGTGGCTCACCCGGCGATCCTGCGGAATCGCTACACGGTGCACATCCAAAAAATCCGGGGGGGCGATTTGCCGCCCGTGTTCGCGATTTACTCCAGCAAGGTGGTTCCCGAGGGCGAGCTGTACATGTTCGGGGACAACAGCGCGCGCAGTTCGGACAGTCGCTGTTGGGGCGGCGTGCCGCAGAAGAACGTCAAGGGAAGGGCCGCCCTGCGGTGGTGGCCCTGGAGCCGGTTTGGACTGATTGAATGAACCGAGGCCCGGTCGATTCAGACTCGCGAAGCGCCCGCCGTTTTCAAGTTTGGATCGGGCTGTCCTTCCTCTGTAGTCTGGCGGCGTTCGGCGGGCTTCGTCCGCTGGCGATTTTGGCCCTGGTGTTCAGCCTGGTCGCTTTTCGAGGAACGCGTGGGGAGGCGGGGCGCGTCTTTCGAAACGCGGCGCTGTTTTGTCTGGGGCTTTCGGCGTTGGCGAGTGTGGGGCTTGCCTTTTGGGTGTTCGATTCTCAGCCTTACCGGGTGGCCTCCCAGAGCATGGCGCCGGCCCTGCAGTCGGGCGACCGCATTCTCGTCGCAAAGCATCACTATCGATTCCACTCGGTTCAGATCGGGGATATCGTTGTGTACCGGCCTCCCGATCCGATTTTCGATCCCCGCCGGCCGATTCTCATTAAGCGAATTGTGGGGCTGCCGGGAGATCGCCTGAACGTGGAGGATGAGCGGTTGTTCCGCAACGGCCGGCGCGTCGAACAGGAATCCATGGCGACGCTGCGCTATTCGATGGTTCCGGCCGAAGCGACCGGGGCCGCCTCACTGTCGGGGGAGACGATCGTGCCGGAAGGAATGATCTACGTTTTCGGCGATAACAGCGCGCGCAGTTATGACAGCCGCCAGTGCGGCGGTGTGCCGGTGGAGAACTTGCGGGGCAAGGTTGTTTATCGCTTTTGGCCGCCGTCTCGAATCGGAGTTGTGAAGTAAAGAGGCTGGAGGCGGGGTGCCTGTTCGGCGTTGTTTTTCATGATGCTTTTCATTTGGCAAACGCGATGATTCAAAGCTCACTGTTGCTCCAGTTTCCCGAGTTGACGCACGGCTTTTCGACCGCGGCTGACGTTCCGGTCGGCGGAAACATGAGCCTGAACCGGGGGCCACGGGAGGAAGTGCTTGCCAACCGCCGCCGGTTCTGCGAGCGCCTGGGATTGGACCCACAATCGCTTGTGATGGCGGATCAAGTGCATAGTGCGCGCGTGTTCTGCATCGCCGGCGAAGATCGGGGAAAGGGAGCGCAGGAATTGATCAGCCCGCTCGGCTGTGGCGACGCGCTGTGCACCGGCGAGCGGGATTTGCCGCTGTCGGTCCTGGTGGCCGACTGCGCCGCCGTGTTTCTCTACGATCCGGTCCGCCCGGCGATTGGTGTTGCCCATTCCGGCTGGCGCGGCACGGCGGAGGCCGTGGCGCCGGCCTTGATCGATACGATGCGGCGGCGTTACGACGTGCGCCCGGCGGATCTGCGCGGCTGGATTTCGCCGTGCATCGGACCTGAATCGTTCGAGGTTGGTTCTGAAGTGATCGATCTCTTTCGCCGCCAACAGCCGCGTGTCACACGGCAGCCGGGCTGGTGGCATACGGCGGGGGAGAAGAACGGCCAACGCTGGCTGCTGGACCTCAAGGAAGTGATCCGCCGGCAGCTGCACGATTCAGGCGTGCCCGAGCCGCAAATTGACGTTTCCATCGACTGTACGTTTCGCCAGGAGCGATACTTTTCCTATCGCCGCGCGGGGGGCAATGCCGGGCACATGATGGCCGTACTGGCCCTGAAGGGCGCTCCGGGAGGACAGGGATGAAACGCGGTTTGTCTCCCTTTACGCGAAGTGTTGTATTGCCGCTGGTGTTATGGATTCCTCTGCTGGCGGCTCTGACGCCCGCGCTGCAGTCCCAGCCCCTTACGAGCCGGAACGAGGATGGCCTGTTGCTGGCCATCGTCGTGCTTCTGGCTGTCTTGCAGGTGACGTGGAAGCGCCTTGCCGTTCTCTTGCGGGTTCGCTTGTTGCCGCCGGCCTTGTGGGTGTTCCTTTTTCTCATGAGTGTGCGGGCGGTGTCTCCGGCCGGGATGTATCATTATGGATGGTTTTCCACGATCTTTTTTGTGGGTACGCTGCTTGTTCTTCCTCGGTCGGAGGAAAAGGCCCGGAAGCTTCGCAGTCCCGCTCTGGTGGTTTTGACGCTGGGGGTGTTTTTTCTGCTGGCGGCCGATCTGGTCCTGGTCATCATTCAGCCCTCGGCGATTCCGATCGTGATCCCGGCGTTTTGGCTGGAGCGCATTGGATTTCTGTGGCCGCTTTTGTTTTGCGCAGCCACGACCCTTCTTTTATCGGCGGACTTGCGGACGGTTCGTTGCGTTCTTGGAATCTTGCTGGCGCTGTACGCGGGGCTGGCGGTCAAGGAACAGCGGTGGAGCCGGCGCATTGAACTCTCCCTGGCCAGGGGGGAGGCGGCGCTGAGCGAAGGTCGTTTGGAGGAAGCGCGACAGCGGCTGGCGGATGCCCGCTGGTGGAACCAGCGAAAGCGAATCGCGGGAATCGATCCCGACGTGCGGCGGCTTCGAGCCCAGTTGTATCGCCGCCAGGGGCGGCCGCTGGGCGCGCTATTCGAAGTCAAGCAGGCGATCCAGGCTGCTCCGGAGCGTGCCGGCGAGTTTCTTCAGTTGGCGGGTCCGGACGCGCTCGAGTACGCGGCGCGTATTCCCCTGACGCGCTTAAACGACCTGGGCCTGATGGTGGACCTGGAACCGGGTCCGAATCCCAAAACCTTCTTTCTTCTCGATCGCTGGGGCCGGGTGTTTCTCCATACCGATTCAGGGATTGAATTTGCTTTCGACGCGGTGCGGGAGCCTCAGGTAGGAAGCGAACCGGCCGACCTTGAGATCGTTGGCGAAGGCGCGGGCGCCATTGTGATGAACAAGCGCGGGGAGTTTTTCTTTTACGGCGAAGTTCCGACTGCTTTGAGAGAGTTGCTGGCCTCGGCGCGCGTGCCGGCTCAGACGTACGTCGACTTCGAGTTAACGCCCCAGGCGCGCGGCGCTTATCTGCTCTCGGACCGCGGCTCGGTGATCGCCGTGGGGTCTGTCGAGGTCGAGATTGCGGACGAGGAGCGAATCCAGTGGCCCTACTCGAT
>Ga0272444_10003804_pt1 | contig 13483 bp, 7 predicted proteins | sample SSMForm13_FD_201033 | JGI IMG/M metagenome (GOLD analysis project Ga0272444, IMG submission 201033) | Marine sediment archaeal communities from Little Sippewissett salt marsh, Falmouth, MA, United States - SSM-Form-13 | ecosystem: Environmental > Aquatic > Marine > Wetlands > Sediment ...
AGTTGAAGTTCCTTCTGGAAGCACGGGCCACTCAGGATGTGGCTGAGAAGCGCTACAGACGTGGCCTGGTGGACTACCTGACCGTCCTGGAGGCCCAACGAACGCGCTTTCAAGCCGAAGAAAGCCTTGTGCTGGTTGATCTTGCCATTCTAACCAACCGGGTAGCCCTTCACAGGGCCTTGGGCGGTGGCTGGGGAGAATTGGCCGGGAAAAAAGGTTAAGCGAATTCCCGAGAAAGAGCAAATCGTAAAAAGTCCCTTCTGCTCTCTTCGTGAGCATTTGCGCCTGTGGGCTTAAAAAGAGACGGGCGCACTTAGAATGCTCGGCTAAAATGCTCAATTGTTCGCAAAGGGCTTCTTACGAAACCTTCAAGAAAGATGATCTGATATGAGCAAAACAAAGACACGGCTCTTACATGTTGTCATCACCATTGGATTAATTGCCCTGGGTGCCTTGGGCATGCGCGAACTAACGGCGAGCAAGCCCGAAATTGAAAAGCGCAGACCCTCTACTCCGACTCCGCTGGTTCGAACCATCAAAGTCAACGTTGGGCCGCAATCGGTCACGGTCCAGGGCGAAGGCACGGTTCGGCCATCGCAGGAGATTCAACTGGTCCCTGAAGTGGACGGCAAGGCCGTTTATGTGTCGCCTGCCCTTGTGGACGGAGGCCAATTTAAGAAGGATGACATATTGCTGCGCATTGACCCGGCAGACTACCACTTGGCCGTTACATTAGCCCAAGCCAAGGTCAAGGACGCTGAAAGCAAACTGCAACTGGCTGAAGAAGAGGCGGCTGCGGCAGGAGAAGAGTGGCGCATGCTCTACGGGGACCAGGTTGAAGACCCCAAGCCCCCGCCCTTGGTGGCCAAAGAGCCGCAACGGGCAGCTGCCCAGGCCAAGCTGGAAGCCGAGCGAGCGGATTTGAAAAAGGCCTTTCTGAACCTCGAAAGGACTGAGCTGGCAGCACCTTTTGACGGAAGGGTAAGCCAGAAGGGTGTAGACCTCGGCCAATATGTCTCCCCAGGGCAGTCTCTGGCCACGCTCTTCTCTACGGAAGCGGCTGAGATTGTCGTGCCCCTGGAAGATGAAACCCTGCGCTGGTTCCATGTCCCTCGCTTTACAAATTCTGAAGGTCCTGGTTCGACGGCAAAGGTGCACGCCCGCATTGCCGGTCGGGAACGCTCGTGGGACGGAGAAGTCGTTCGTGCCGAAGGCAAACTAGACGAACGGACCCGGATGATTAACGTGGTCGTCCGTGTGGACGAACCCTATGCCACAAGACCTCCTTTGGCTATGGGTCTCTTTGTTACTGTGGATATTAAAGGCCGCCAGTTGCCGGAAGCGGGCGTCATTCCCAGGCAAGCTTTGCAGGAAGACGATATGGTTTGGGTCGTAGATGGGGGAAACAGGCTCCGTTTTCGCAAGGTAGACGTGGCCCGCGTTCAGGGCGACCAGATCGTGGTAAAAGACGGCCTTAAAGATGGCGAACTGGTAGTCATCACACCGTTAAAGGCAGTCACCGATGGCATGGCCATCCGGCCTGCTGGACATGAGGAGGATAGCCCTTCATGAAAGGCATTTTGGGCTGGTTTGCCGAAAACCATGTTGCCGCCAATCTTCTCATGTTTTTCCTTCTCCTGGCCGGCGCTGTTACAGGATTGACGATGAAACTCGAGGTTTTTCCTGAGACCTCGCTGGACCGGATTTCCGTCACCATGGAATACCGCGGCGCCTCACCGGCTGAGGTAGAGGAGGCGATCGTCCGTCGTATTGAAGAAAACGTAGCGGGCCTTGCAGGCATCAAACGGATCGATTCACAGGCCAGAGAAGGATTCGGCTCCGTAAACATTGAGGTCATGAAGGACTGGGATCTCAAAGAACTCCTAGATGAGGTCAAGGCCGAGGTGGATCGCATCACCACCTTTCCGGAAGAGGCAGAAGAGCCCGTGGTTCAGGAGCTGACACGGAGAACCCAGGTCATTAACGTGGTGGTTCATGGCAATGCATCGGAATCGACGATCAAGCACCTTACGGAGAGGATCAAAGACGATATTACGAACTTGCCAAACATTACCTATGCCGAGCTTTTTGGCATACGTCAAGGCGAGATTCACATAGAGGTTTCCGAGAAGACTCTCCGTCGATACGGACTCACCCTGGGACAGGTGTCCGATGTCGTGAGAAGGGCGAGCCTGGATCTGCCGGCAGGGAGGGTGAAAACAGCCGGGGGCGAAATCCTGGTGCGGACCAAAGGTCGGCGGTATTATGCCAAAGATTACGAGGATGTAGCGGTGATCGCCCGCCCTGACGGGAGCAAGGTGACATTAGGCCAAATCGCCAACCTGAAAGACGCATTTGAGGATGTAGACATGGCCACCCATTTTGACGGCAGGCTGGCCGGCGTGATTGAGGTATACCGTGTGGCTGATCAGAATGCTCTGACTGTGGCTGATACAGTGAAACGCTATGTGGAAGAGATCAAGCCCAGTCTGCCTGCGGGCGTGGACATCGATTTTTATCGCGATAGATCCAAGATACTGCGCAGCCGCATTGAGTTGTTGTTGAGGAATATGGCCATCGGCTTGGTCCTGGTAAGCATCCTCTTGGGGCTCTTTCTCAACGTTCGGCTCGCCTTCTGGGTCACTCTGGGAATTCCCATCTCCTTTGCAGCAGGCATCTGGGCTCTGCCCAGGTTTGATGTCTCCATCAACATGATCTCTCTCTTTGCCTTTATCACGGTCCTGGGTATTGTGGTAGATGATGCCATTGTTGTCGGGGAGAATATCTTCCGCAAGCATGACGAGGGGCTAAAGGGCCTTGACGGTGCCGTGCAAGGCGCCCTTGAGGTGGGCCGACCGGTCATTTTCGCAGTGCTTACGACGGTGGTGGCCTTCTGGCCTCTGCTCATGGGCACTGGCTCCATGGGCAAGGTCATGCGCAACATCCCCATTGTGGTGATTCTGGTCTTGCTCGGCTCTCTGATTGAGTCGCTGCTGATTCTCCCTGCCCACCTGGCGCGGTCCAGATATAATTCTACTAGCCGCCATGTGGGACCTCGAAAGGAAAGGGGCGTGGCCAGGGGGCTCAAGTGGGTCATCAGGGGTCCTTACGCCAGATTAGTCGATTTCTGTGTCCGGTGGCGATACGTTACCGTGGCAGTAGGCATTGCCGTGCTTCTCATAACTGTGGGTATATGGAAAGGCGGATGGATCAAGTTTACCCTCTTTCCCAAAGTGGAAAGCGACACCCTCATCTGTTCTCTTACCATGCCGGCAGGGACACCCATTGAGCGAACTACAGAGATCGCCACCCATTTGGAACGCTCTGCAAGGGAGGCTCTGGCAGAGGAGGACAAAAGACGCCCTGAAGATGCGCCGCCCCTCTTTGGACACAGCATTTCTTCCGTGGGATTGCACATGGCCGGCCGCGGCCCCATGGCCAAGGGGCCTAGCATCGGAAGCCATCTGGCTCAGGTCCGGGTGGAAATCCTGGAAGGCGAAGCGCGGGATCTGACGGCCACCCAATTGGCCACCGCGTGGCGCGAAAAGACGGGCCCCATCCCGGATGCCGAATCTGTCACGTTCCAAAGTGCCCTTTTCAGCGCCGGTAATCCCATTGAAGTACACCTCTCCCTGGACAATCATGAGCAACTTCTGGCAGCCGCAGATGACCTTAAGAAGGAGCTTAGGGGTTATCCGGGGATATTCGACGTGGAAGACAGCTTTTTGCCGGGCAAAGAGGAATTGCAGCTGAAGCTAGAATTGACCGCCCGCAGCTTGGGCCTGACGTTGAATGACTTAGCCCAGCAAGTGAGGCATGCCTTTTATGGGGCAGAGGCCTTGCGTTTTCAGCGGGATCAGGATGAAGTCAAAGTCATGGTCCTCTACCCCGAGGCAGAGCGGAAGTCCTTGGGCGATGTGGAGAAGATGCGCATACGCCTGCCCGACGGCTCTGAAATCCCCTTCAACCACGTGGCTGAGGTGAAAAGGGAACAAGGCTATGCCTCCATCGAGCGGGCCCAGCGCCGGCGTGTGATCAAGGTGGCAGCCGATGCAGATGAGACCATCGTCAATGCAAATGAGGTGCGCCAAGAACTGGTGAAGGATTTCTTGCCGCAGCTGCAAAACAGCTACCCCGGATTGCGATATGCTATAGAAGGTGAAGGGAAAGAACAGAAAGAGTCCATGGCCGATGTGGTCCGAGGCTTTGCCATTGCCCTCTTCTGTATTTACGCCCTCCTGGCCATTCCCTTCAGGTCATTTTCTCAGCCCTTTGTGGTCATGTCGGCCATCCCCTTTGGCCTTGTCGGTGCTGTGGCAGGGCACCTCATGATGGGCCACAATCTGAGCCTTCTGAGCATGTTCGGAATCGTTGGATTGGCTGGCGTGGTGGTAAATGATTCTTTGGTTTTGCTTGACGCTACCAATCGCATGCGCGGTCAAGGCTTGACAGCCCATGACGCCATTACCCAGGCCGGTGCCCTGCGCTTCAGGGCCATCATCCTCACCTCTTTGACCACCTTTGCCGGCTTGACGCCCATGCTTCTGGAACGGAGCCTCCAGGCCCAATTCCTCATTCCCATGGCCATAAGCCTTGGCTTTGGCGTCCTCTTTGCCACAGGGATCACCTTGCTCCTGGTCCCTTCGCTGTACATGGTCTTAGAAGACGTGCATCAAGTGACAACCTACCTCAAAACCAAGCTGGCTCCTCGCTTCCCAGCCTAGGGGCACATCGGTTTTTTTGGGGCCTATGGCCGCGAACAGGCACAATTCTTCTTGACTTTTCGTCATTACTGATATAAAGCCCATCGAGCTATTAGTTCAGGCCTCTCGTTTTCTGGCCGTGGTTAGGGACAAAATACGTTGCTGAACATATTCCTGAAGATTCAACACCGCCTAAATCCCCTGCATGTCTATTGTCGCTTGATAGATAAGGGCCTGGACAAAGGCACATCCATCTCCATATGCAAATACTACGAACTTCTTGTCTACTGCTGGATTGCCTGGTTCACCGCTGTGGGTGTGCAGATTTGTAGGTTTACACAACGCATGGGCTAGGCCCCCCTTTCCTTATTTTCCTTCAATCGCCATTGCCTAACACGTCACGCCTTGCCTTTTCTTGAAATCCTTTGCATCCCACTTCTTGAGCGTGTTTCACTGATGCGGGAAAATAGCGGCATATGGTGGGTTTTACATCGTGAATCTGACAGATATAGTGATTCGTACCGGGCAGTTTTCCCAGCCAGGGACATCTCTCCGCTACGGCCCCTGTCTTGGGATCAATCCAAACCTCGTATGCGTACTCTCCGTCGCCGATTGGTCTGGGGCGGACCCATTTCAGGATATCGGCCCGGCCCTTTCCTTCCCAAACCCGCACGTCCGCTTCTTCCACTTCGCTGAAAGAAGCATAGAGACAGCAATTGCCACATCCTTTACAAACGAAGGTTTGCAGGGAAAACCTCCCGGGCATCCTGGCTTGTCCCTAACCCGTGCCGCTGTAAAAGCGGGCGACAACGCCTTTTAGCACTGTAGCCAGAAGATAGGCGAGCCCGGCAATGACCACGATGGTGGCCCCCGCAGGGAGGTTAGGCTCAAAGGACACCATGAGTCCAGATGTGGTAAAGACCGCACCAAGAATAGAGGCCAGGACCATCATCTGACCGAGGCTCCGCACGAAGTAGCGGGCCGTGGCTGCCGGCAGGGTGAGCAAAGCAATAACGAGCACAATGCCCACGACCTGAATCAGAATCACCACGGTCAGGGCTATCAGACAAAGGAGTAGGAGGTAGGTGGCCACCACTCCGATGCCTTGAAGTTCACTGTACTCCTCGTCAAAACATACAGCCTGAAAACGTTTATAGAAAAGAAAGACCGAGACAATGATAAGGCCGTCAAGGCAACCCAGGAGAAGCACACTCTCTGTTTTCACCATCAAGATGTTGCCGAAGAGATAGCTCATCAAATCAACGTTGTAGCCCGGTGTCTTGTAGATGAAGAGGACCCCCACGGCCATTCCAACGGCCCACAGGGCACCGATGATGGTGTCTTCATGCTGGTGGAAGCGCAGGCTGACGAGACCAATGACCAACGCGGCCACAAGGGCCGCCGCCACTGCGCCATGGATGGGATTGTAGCCGTAGTAATAGGCGACCCCCATGCCTCCGAGGACAGTATGGGAGATCCCGCCGCTGATGAATACAATGCGTTTGACAACCACGTAGGTCCCCGTCACCCCGCAGGCCACACTGGCAAGCAGGCCGATGATGACGGCGTTTTGCATGAAATCCTGGCTTCTCAGCACCTCTAGGAACTCAAACATCAAACACCCTTCCAACGACGGGAATTCCGACCCTTCTAGGGTATTGTCTTGCGTGAAATGGCATGGCAGTTCAAGGCCTAAAGCTCAAAGGCTTCCAGCTTTTTGGTTCCCGTCAAGTAGCTACAATTCACAGGTATGCTTCAACATGTGAATCGGTCCGCTGTAACAAGCCTCCATCACATCGCCTGTAATCTGCTGTGTGGGGTTGCACACAAGGCGGCGGTTCACGCAAGCCACGCGATTCACATAGGTAGAAATAAAGCCCAAGTCGTGAGAAACAAGCACGATGGCCACGTTCTGGTTGAGTTTTTTCAAAAATTCGTAGATGTCTTGTTCCACCCTGCCGTCTATACTCGCTGTGGGCTCATCAAGGAGAAGCAGTTCCGGATTGCCTACCAAGGCCCTTGCCATGAGCACCCGCTGTTTCTGGCCACCAGACAGGGTCCCGAAACGGTGATCACGCAGGTTATAGATCTCGGCCTTTTCCATGGCCTCATCTGCCGCCTGACGATCGCTCTTGCGATACCCTCCCAAGATCGGGGCCTTTCCCAGCCGGCCCATCAGAACCACATCGATGACGCTCACCGGAAAGCTTCCATCCAGGTTTGCATGCTGTGGAACATAGCTGACAAGATGACGGGCACGCTCCGGAGCCTTGCCAAAGACGCGAACCTGGCCCCTTAAGGGGCGAATGAGGCCGAGAATCAGTCTCAGAAGCGTCGTCTTACCGCTGCCATTGGGACCCACTACACCCAAAAAATCGTGTTCTCCCACGGTGAGCGAAATGTCCTCAAGGATGAGCTCCCCGTCATAGGCGAAATCGACATCAGAGATCTCAACAACGGCCTTTTCTTTGCTCATGGCATCACCGACAACCCTTTCTTAAATGGCACGCCCCTATGGAAGTACGACGCCTTCGACTCGCTCTAAATCATCACCAGGGCCGAGTCCCCACCCCTTCTCTGTTTCCATTAGGTGCCGCCGTTGAGACATTTTTCGCAAGTCCCCTCAAACCGTACATCAACATGTTTGACAAGGCGTTTCCCTTTGGCATGAAACCTTTTCAGGTCTAAAGGGAGCAAGTCGGACTCCAGGCACTCTATGAGACCGCATCGGCTGCACACAAAATGCGGATGATCGGGGTGATGGTGAGACTCGCCCATGCCGTATCTCCAAGCCCTGTCCCCTGCTGACAGGCGCCTGACCAGGCCCCTCGCTACCAGGAGGTCCAGAATCCGGTAAAGCGTAACCTTGTTGATCGATATCCGGCTTTGGACCCGCGTCATGATTTCGGCTGCCACCAGCGGCCTCGACTCCTCACCAACACACCGGAAAACGGCCTCGCGAAGAGGAGTCGGGTCCAAGCCACCGGCTTGGAGCATCTCCACATAGTTGCACATTTCACACATCGCTCTAGGCTAATACGTATGCAACCAAGTTGCAAGTCGAGAAGAAAGAAAAGGCAGGGCCATTTCTGACCCTGCCCTTCATCCCTGAGAAGAGGCTGTTGATAAAGGTGCGACTTCTCCTAGCGTCTATTGCTCAGAACTAATAGAGCTCGATATTGTCAAAGGCAAACCCATCTGAGAATCTAAAGGTGCTCGAAACAATGGGATTGTTGCCATACTGCTGGAACTTGACCTTAAAGGCGCTGTTGTAGCTGATGCCGGCTGCCGCAACGGCTGTATCGAGGTCGACTTCATAGACTTGCCAACTCGAGCTCACACCGTCAGCGGCGGTCAGGCCCTGTACCTTGTACCAGGTCGTGCCATCAGCGCTGACAGCCACGCCATCGCTATTATGTGAGCCGGTAAATGAGGCCGGCATCACATGGTTGCCGTCGTTAAACTCCTTATGCTCGAAGCTGAGTGTCACCCCGCTCTGTCCTTCGAGGTTAACGTTTAGAACCAACTCGTTTAGCGAGAAGCTCATCCATGTGTAGCTGTCCATGGTGAGGTGGTAAGCACCAGAGGCCGGGCCGTTGAGGGCCGTTATCTGGATTCTCCCCTTGCCTGTAGCCGATGTGCTCCAGTAGTCTTGAAGACTTCCAGTTTCAAAGTCCTCTGCAAACGGAAAGACTGCTGTTGGCTCGGTCAGCACCGTGAGCCTTGCCTCGTTGCTTGTGGCCATGCCTCCGGCATTGGTGACTTCACAGCGGAACCTGGCACCATCATCTGCTGCGACGGTAGAACCGGTGGTGTAGCTTGAGCTGTTGGCACCGGTGATGTAGCTCCCGTCGCGCTCCCACTGATAGCTCAGAGGCCCCGGTCCTGTGGCCACCACACTAAAGGTGGCGGTATCACCCTCATTCACCGTTTGGTCTTGTGGTTGCTGGGTGATAACGGGAAGGGCACCAGACTGGACAGTAAGGGTAGCGCTGTTGCTGGTAGCACTGCCTACGCTGTTGGTGACCCTGCAGCGGAACTGTGCCTGGTCATCTGCCAAGGTGGTGGCAAGGGTGACATAGCCGGCGCTCGTTGCCCCTCCGATGTCTGCCCATGCGCCGGCAAATGGCATCTTTTGCCACTGATAGGTCAACGGCATGGAGCCTATGGCCGCCACGCTAAATGACGCGGTCTGGCCATCAGTGACCGTCTGGTTTGATGGGTGCAATGTAATAGTGGGCGCAGACCCGGCCACGGTCAAGGTCGCTGCGTTGCTCGTATCGCTGCCGTAGGCGTTTGTGACCGTGCAGCGGAACTGCGCCTGGTCGTCCGCCGAAACAGCCGGCGGTATCGTGTAGCTCCAAATGACGGCGCCTGGAATGGGTGCCCATGAACCTCCAGAGGGCATCTTCTCCCACTGGTAAAAGAGCGGCGCTGAACCGGTGGCCATCACGCCGAACGTAGCCACCTGACCTTCAAAGACCGCCTGGCTTAGCGGCTGTGTCGTAATGGCGGGCACACCAGACTGCACCGTCAGCGTGGCAGCACTGCTCGTATCGCTGCCGTAGGCGTTTGTGACCGTGCAGCGGAACTGCGCCTGGTCGTCGGCCGAGACAGCCGCTGGTGTCGTATAGCTTGCAAGGACGGCCCCTGGTATGGGCGTCCATGAAACAGCGCCCACGGGGTCCTTCTCCCACTGGTAGAAGAGCGGCGCTGAACCGGTGACGACCACGCCGAATGTAGCCACCTGACCTTCAAAGACCGCTTGGTCGAGCGGTTGCGTCGTGATGGTCGGAGCGCTAGACTGCACGGTGAGCGTTGCGGCACTGCTCGTATCGCTGCCGTAGGCGTTTGTGACCGTGCAGCGGAACTGCGCCTGGTCGTCCGTTAATACAGCCAGCGGCGTATTGTAGGTCGCTGCAATGGCGCCGGGGATGAGTGCCCATGTTCCGGCAGACGGCATCTTTTCCCACTGATAGAAAAGCGGACCTACGCCTGTGGCCGCCACGGTAAATGCGGCAGTCTGACCTTCAAAGACCGCCTGGTCAAGCGGCTGCGTCGTGATGGTGGGGGCGCTGGACTGCACGGTCAGCGTTGCCGGGTTGCTCGTGGCAGTGCCGTATGTGTTTGTGACGGTGCAGCGGAAATCTGCCTGGTTGTCTGCTAGTACAGCCGCCGGCGTGGTGTAACTGGCCCCCGTGGCCCCAGGGATTAGTGTCCATGAAACAGCTCCCACGGGGTCCTTCTCCCACTGGTAGTTCAGGGGTGCTGTGCCGGCAGCCGTTGCGGTGAATGTGGCTGTCTGACCTTCAAATACGGCCTGGTCAAGGGGGTCCATGGTAATGGTGGGACTGCCGGACTGCACCGTGAGAGTGCCGCTGTTACTGGTGGCACTGCCGATAGCATTGGTAACAATGCAGTCAAAGGTGTCACCGCTCTCTGCAAGGGTGACAGGTGGCGTGGTGTAGCTCGCACTCGTGGCCCCAGGGATGTTGGTTGTACTCCTTCGCCACTGGTAGCTCAAGGGCGGCGTTCCTGTGGCCACGACCGTAAAGGTTGCGGTTTCGCCTTCGTTCACCGTCTGGCTTGCAGGGTCCGTGGTAATGGTCGGGGCTACACCTGCCTGCACCGTGAGGATGGCTGGGGTGCTGGTCGTGGAGCCTGCAGCATTTGTGACCACGCAGATGAACTCGTCGGTGTTATCTCCAACGGCAACGGGTGCCGTGGTGTAGCTCGCACTCGTGGCACCGGCAATGTCTACTGGTGAGCCACCGCCAAGGGGATCCTCTTGCCACTGGTAGAAGATTGGCAGGCATGCGCTATTGGCCTCCACAGTGAATGTGGCGGTCTGGCCCTCGAAAACTGCCTGGTTCAAAGGCTGAGTAAGAATGGTTGGTGCTGTAGCATCTACCGTGAGGACAGCTGCGGTGCTGGCAAGGGGAATGCCAGAAGCATTGGTGACGGTGCAGATGAACTCGTCGGTGTCATCTGACGTCCCCACGGGAGGCGTGGTGTAGCTCGCACTCGTGGCACCGGGAATATCCACTGGTGAGCCACCGCCAAGGGGGTCTTCTTGCCACTGGTAGGTCAGGGGCAGGCATGAACTCGTCGCCTGTATGGTGAAGGTTACTGTCTGGCCGATACAAGCTGACTGACTTGCAGGCTGAGAGAGAATCGTGGGTGCTGTCTGGTCCACCGTGAGGAGAGCTGTGTTGCTGGTAGAGGGTCCTGCAGCATTTGTGACCACACAGTCGAACAGGTGGGTGTCATCTGCTATGCTAAGGGAGGGCGTAGTATAGGTCGCACTGGTAGCCCCTGGGATGGGCGAACCGTTGTCTTGCCACTGGTAGGAGAGGGGCGGACATGAAGTTGTCGCCCCCACCGTAAATGTGGCTGTCTGGCCCACACAAGCCGTCTGGGGCAATGGGTCAGTGACAATAGTGGGTAGCGTCTGGTCCACTGTGAGAAGAGCTGTGTTGCTGGTAGTGGTTCCTGCAGCATTTGTGACCACGCAGGCGAACAGGTGGGTGTCATCTGCTACACTCAAGGCCGGCGTGGTATAGGTCGCACTGGTAGCCCCTGGGATGGGCGATGCGTTGTCTTGCCACTGGTAGGAGAGGGGCGGACATGAAGTTGTCGCCCCCACCGTAAATGTGGCTGTCTGGCCCACACAAGCCGTTTGGGGCAATGGGTCAGTGACAATAGTGGGTAGTGTCCCGTCCACCGTGAGGAGAGCTGTGGCGCTGGTAGCCGTTCCTCCAGAATTTGTGACCACGCAGGCGAACGTGGAAGCGTCATCTCCCGCACTCACAGGCGGCGTGGTGTAGCTCGCACTGGTAGCCCCTGGAATGTCTGTGCCAGTATTTTGCCACTGGTAGGAGAAGGGCGGACAGGTGTCTGCCACTACCACAGTAAAGGTGGCTGTCTCGCCAATACAGACTGTCTGGGGTGACGGGTCAATCACAATGACAGGGATGCTTACTAATATCACTGTTAGGGTTGCTGGGTTGCTGGCGACGGTACCTGCGGCATTGCTGACATTGCAGATGAACTGGTCGGTGTCATCTGTCATCTGGGTGGGCAGTGTGGTGTAGCTCGCACTGGTGGCCCCTGGAATGTCTACTGGTGAGCCACCGCCAAGGGGGTCTTCTTGCCACTGGTAGGACAGCGGCACGGTGTCTGTGGCCACCACGCTAAATGTGGCAGTGCCGCCTTCACAGACGGTCTGGTTTGACGGGTGGGTGATGACAACAGGGATCGAAGGTGTCAGCACCGTAAGGACGCCCGGACCGCTGGTGGCAGTGCCGTCCCCATTAGTCACGATGCAGCGGAAGCTGGTGCCGTCATCTGCTGCGACAAGAAGGGGTGTCGTATAGCTTGTGTTTGTCTCGCCTGGAATCGCGGTCCATGTGCCAGCAGGTGGCATCTCTTCCCACTGATAGGTCAGAGGAGACGTGCCCGTGGCTGCCACCGTAAATGTGGCTGTTTGGCCTTCATATACTGTCTGGTTCGCCGGGTGGCTCGTGATCACAGGTGCACCAGCCCCTAAAACAGTAAGGGTGGCGCCGGCGCTCGAAACAGTGCCTGCTGCATTGGTAACGTTGCAGCGGAACTGGGATCGGTCGTCTGCCATTGTCGCAGGCGGTGTGGTATAGCTCGTGCCCGTGGCTCCCGGGATCGCTGCCCACGCACCGCCAAAAGGCATCTTTTCCCACTGGTAGGACAGGGTTCCTACCCCGGTGGCCGCGATGCTGAATGTGGCTGTCTGTCCGTTATCAACTGTCTGGTCTGCTGGATGGCTGGTAATGGTGGCAGCGCCTATGACGGTGACGGTGCCTTCGTTGCTGTAAACATAAGTGGTATATCCCGCGTTGTTCGCCCTGCAGCGGTACCTTCTGTCGTGATGATCGGCAACATTAACCGGTCCAGTGCTGTAGGCTGGATCAATCGCTCCGGCAATGTCTGTCCAGGCACCGCCGGACGGCCTGGTTTGCCACTGGTATTCCAGATCCGTACCGAGTGCCCAGACACGGAATACGGCAACGGCGCCCACCTCGACGGTGCGGTTTTGCGGATGAATAATGAAGGTGGGAAGCCTGGGTTCGACGGTAAGGGTGGCAACTGCCGTGTCCACACCGGCGGGGAGAACACTGTTAGAAACGTTACAGTAGTACTCTGACTGGTCGTCTGCCATGGTAGTTGGCACAGTCCTGTAGCTCGACCGGGTTGCCCCTGGGATGGCCGCATATGAGCCGCCGGAAGGCCTCCAGTACCACTGATAGACCAAGGCCGGGTTTCCCCTTGCGATCACACTAAAGGTCGCCCGTTGGCTGACTGTCACTGTCTGGTCTTGCGGGTCCGTGATAATCAACGGCGACATGAGCACGATGAGCGTTGCGGGGTCGCTGTAGACGGTGACGTCGTCGGCGTCGTCTGTGATTACGCAGCGAAACACTGCACCGTTATGCCCTTCCGCTGCCGTGAAGCTCAAGCTGGCAGTAATGGCGGTGACGTTATCTAGGATAGGAACCCCGTTCATTGTCCACTGGTACTGTAACGTGCCCGTCCCTCCCGCCGTTACGGTGAGGTTCACCGGGTCGCCCACAGAGACAATTGTCTGGTTAACCGGTTGGACAGTAATGGTGGGGGCGGCCTGGGCCGTAGAACAGACCATGACCGGGATAAGAAGGGTTATCGCCAGAAAGAGCAGGGACTTAGTCTTCATAATGTACCTCCGCGAAAAGATTCGTCTTCAGAGCTCAAGCATAATTTTATATAAT
>Ga0272444_10003805_pt1 | contig 13482 bp, 9 predicted proteins | sample SSMForm13_FD_201033 | JGI IMG/M metagenome (GOLD analysis project Ga0272444, IMG submission 201033) | Marine sediment archaeal communities from Little Sippewissett salt marsh, Falmouth, MA, United States - SSM-Form-13 | ecosystem: Environmental > Aquatic > Marine > Wetlands > Sediment ...
AGCGAATCCCGTCCGAGCCGCACTCGTCGACCTCGATCCGCTGCATCGAACAGGAGGCATCGGCGCCGACGTCGATGCCAATCTCGACGGCGTCACGGACGGCGCATCGCTCGATCGTGACCGAGCTCTGGCCGAGGAGCGAGATCCCCGTCTTGCCTGAGAAAGAACTGCAGCTGCGAATCTCGACGTGCGCGTCCCCGCTCGCGGAGAGGCCGCCGTCGGGATTCGCGTCGAACGTGCATCCATCAAGATCCAGCGCGGAGCGGTCGCGCACGTCGACGCCCCACCCTCCGCAACGCTCGACGTCGGAACCGAGGAGCGAGGCCTCGGCATCATCGATGAGGACAACCCCGCCACCGCGATCCGAGACGAATCGTGTGCCACGCACCGTGGCGGAGGACGCGTCTTCCAGGAGGAGGCCGACGCCCTCATTGCTTTCGATCTCGCACCCGCGAACCTCGACGCGGGCGCCGTCCTGCGCGTGGACGCCGTGAGAGGCGCAGCTTCGGATGGTGCAGTCCTCGAGAACCGGGCTCGACGTCGACGTCGCGATCTCGACTCCGGTCCCGACGGCACTCGAGATCGTGCAGTCGGCAAGCGTGATCGATGCGGACGAAAGCTCGACGGCGGGAGCGGGAAGCGTCGTCCCGACGCGCTCGATCAGGAACCCCTCGATCCGCCCAGCGCTTGCGTGTGTCGCGCTGACCGCGGGGTCGAATCCGTACCCGTAGCGGATGACGGTCGTGGCCGGGCCGGCACCGATGAGGTTGACGCCGTTCTTGAACTGCAACCCCTCCTCGTAGACTCCGGCGGCGACGTAGATCGTGTCACCGAATCGGGCTTCGTTGAGCGCGCCCTGGATCGTCGTGTGCGTGCCGGTGCCTGCCTGCGAAACAAGGAACTGCTCACCTGCGACCGGGACGGCGGCGCACGTGAGAAGGAGGGCAGACAGGAAGAGCAATCGAAGCCTTGCGCGCATGTCGCGATTGTACAGGCTGCACGGGCCGCTCCAAGCCGTCGAGCGGACGCAACGTGAGGTAAGATTCGCCGGGAGGGAGCATGCGAACGTTCTTCGCGATTCCGCTGCAGGAAGGTGTCCGCGAGTCGATCCGATCGGCCGCGGGGCAACTTCGGGCCGCGACACAGATGAGGGCCTCCTGGGTTCGACCGGAGAACTACCACCTGACGGTGCGGTTCCTGGGGGACATCGAACCGATGCTGACGGTCGACCTGACGAACTTGGCGGATGAGCTCGTCGCAGACAGGAAGCCGTTCGAGATCCCTCTCGAGCGCATAGGCGCCTTCCCGTCATTCGACAGAGCGCGTGTGCTCTGGATCGGGGGCGACGCTCCGGACACGTTCGTCGACCTCGTCGGGAACCTCAACGCGCAGATCACGCGCCTCGGCTTCAAGCCGGAGCGGAAAGCGACGATCGCCCACGTCACGATCGCCCGGGTCAAGGGCCGCTTTGACGAGCAGCTGGGATCGATCGTTCGCGACCTCGGGCCGCTCCGATCGGAGTCCGTGCACGTCGACCGGATCGTGTTGATGCAGAGCGAACTTGCGCCCGGCGGGGCGATCTACACACCCCTCGCGGAGGCACACTTCGGACGACGTGAGAGGCAGGAAGGCGGATGAGCGGATCGTTCGAGCAACTCGACCACACCGCCGATCTCGGGTTGCGCGCGCGCGGCGACACGCTCGAGGAAGCCTTCCGGCAAGCGGCCCGCGGGCTGTTCGACGCGATGGTCGACCTCGAACGGGTCGCTCCCGACCGCCGGCACACGGTCTCGTGTACGTCGCAGACGGTCGAGGGGCTTCTCGTCGAGTGGCTGTCCGATCTGCTGGCGCAGAAGGACCTCTCTGGACTTCTGTTCGGAGAGTTCGAGCTCGAGATCGCGTCTCGGGAGGACGGATTCGCGCTACACGGAACCGCGCGAGGAGAACCGCTCGCGCCGGGAAGGCACGATCCGAAAGCGGAGGTCAAGGGAATCAGCTACCTCGGCCTGCGCGTCGAGGAGACAGCAGACGGTTGGATCGCGGAGTGCGTGCTCGACGTCTAGGAGGTGAGATGCCGGAGAGATTGACGCTGGAACCGGTGGGACCGGCGAGGTTTCGTCTGCAGCGGAGCGGGGGCATGCGCGTGCCCGGCCTGGTCTTCGCCGACGAGGAGACGGTCGCGCAGCTGCACGAGGAAGCGTCAAACCCCGAGGCGTGGAGCGCCCTCCGACAGGTTCAGAACGTCGCCTGTCTCCCGGGAATCGTCGGCGCCTCGCTCGCGCTTCCCGACGTGCATCCTGGGTACGGCTTCCCGATCGGCGGCGTCGGCGCGTTCGATCTCGACGAGGGCGTCGCGGTCGTCGGCGGGGTCGGGTTCGACATCAACTGCGGCGTCCGGATGCTGGCGACACAGCTGAGCCGCGGCGAAGTCCTCGATCAGGTCCAGTCGATCGGCCGCGACCTATTCGAGACGGTGCCGGCAGGCCTCGGATCGAAGGGCGAGCTGCGCCTCTCCGTCGCCGAGATCGATCATGTGCTCCTCGAGGGCGCAGCGTATGCCGTCGGGCAGGGATTCGGCCTCGACGAGGATCTCGCCTTCATCGAGGAGGGCGGTCGGATCGAGGGTGCCGATCCGACGTGCGTCAGCGCGCTGGCGAAGAAGCGGCAGTTCGGGCAAGTGGGCACGCTGGGATCGGGCAATCACTACCTTGAGCTGCAGTTCGTAGAGAAGGTGCTGGATGCGGGCGCCGCAGCGGCGTACGGACTCGGCCTCGATCAGATCGTCATCTCGATCCACACGGGATCGCGAGCACTCGGCCATCAGATCGGGCAGGACTATCTCAAGGAGATGGCCGACGCCGTCTCGAAGTACGGCCTGGACGTTCCGGAGCGGGAACTGGCCTGCGCGCCCATCGGAAGCGCGGAAGCAAGGCGATACCTCGCCGCGGTGGCATGCGGAGCCAACTGTGCGTTCGCGAATCGGCAGGTCATCGCACACCTCGTCCGCACGTCACTCGAGCGCACTTGCGGGACCAAGCCGGACGCTACGCGGACGGTCTACGACATCGGCCACAACAACGCGAAGATCGAGGAGCACTCGGTCGACGGCGAGCGACGGCGCCTTCTCGTTCACCGGAAGGGCTCGACTCGCGCGTTCGGGCCGGGTCGGCCGGAGGCGCCGGAACCGTACCGGCATATCGGGCATCCGATCTTCGTCGGCGGGACGATGGGCACAGCTTCCTACGTGATGCGCGGAACCGACGTGGGCATGGAGACGACGTTCGGCAGCGGCATCCACGGCGCAGGGCGTGCGCTTTCACGGAAGAAGGCGGCGAAGCGGTTCTGGGGGGACACCGTGATCTCCGACCTCGCCGGCTCCGGCGTGCTCGTGTTTGCCCACAGCAAGCGGGGGGTCGCGGAGGAGGCGCCGGGAGCGTATAAGGACGTCGAACGGGTCGTTGGCGCGGCGGAAGCGGCGGGCATCAACCGCGCGGTGGTCAAGTTGCGACCGCTGGCCGTGATCAAAGGGTGAGCTAGCCGGCGCGATCCCTTCGCCAAACCGAAAACGCGCGTGTCTCCCGAACGAGCGCACGAGCGAGCTTCCTCGGATCGTGCTTGATGGTTTCCTTGCCCGCCCACTCGGCCGTGCCGACAAGATCGGTCCGGAGGACGGCAAGCCCGTACGGGTTCGGCGTGAGAAGGTCGTCCTCGACCGGGAGCGCCGCTTCGTCTCGATACCCTGCGATGAGAGCCGCGTCCGGCTCCGCCTCGTTGACGAGGACGGCGTCGAACCGCCGCAGATCGATGTAGTCCGCCAGTGCTTCGAGATGGTCGCTCAGCGTGAAGCTGTCCGTCTCTCCCGGTTGCGTCATCAGATTGGACACCAGCACCTTCTCGGCAGGCGCTCGCTCGATGGCCGCGGAGATACCCTCGACCAGGAGGTTCGGCACGAGGCTGGTGAACAGGCTTCCCGGTCCGAGCAGAATCAGATCTGCCTCGGCGATGGCCTCGAGAACCTCCTCGTGCGCGGGGACGGGCGACGCGGCAAGCTCGACGCGGAGGATGCGGCGCGGGTCGGTCGCCAGCTTCGTCTCCCCTTCAATGCGAGCGCCGTCCTGCATCGTGCCGATGAGGTGGGTCTTGGTCAGCGTTGCCGGGAGGACGCGGCCGCGGATGCTGAGGAACTGGCTCATCGCAGCCACGGCGCCGTCGAAGCCGCCTGTGGCCTGTTCGAGTCCGGCGAGGACGAGGTTGCCGAGCGAGTGGCCGCGGAGCTCCGCGGGGGCGACGAATCGGTACTGGAAGAAATCGGAGAGCTTCGTCTCGTCCTCGGCGAGCGCGAGGATGCAGTTTCGCACGTCTCCCGGCGGGAGGACGTCGACCTCCTCGCGAAGGCGGCCGGAACTCCCTCCGTCGTCTGTCACCGTTACGACGGCGGTGAGATTCGAAGTCTCCTCCTTGAGACCGCGGAGGAGCGTCGACAGCCCGGTCCCGCCTCCGATGGCGACGACGCGGGGGCCGCGCTCGAGGAGCCTCGTGCGATAGATCATGGTCGACGGCTTGAGGCGACGATCGGAGGAGACGCTCCGTGCGACGGACCGAACGAGTCGCGCCAAGGCGAACCCGAATCCCGCCGCCCCGAGGGCGAACACGAAGACCATGATCGCGACTCGTGCCGCCCCGCCTTCGGGGAGGGTCCGGTAGACCCAGCGGACGAGGTCGGTCCCGACCGCATAGAGAATGGCGACGACAAGGATCCCCATCGAGAAGACCGACAGAAGGATCCACCGCTTGACTGCCATGCCCGGCGTGAGCCAACGCAGCAGGCTGCGGAACTTTGCGTTCACGTGCTTCTCCGGAACGACGCGTCGACGACGCCCGGAACGGTGTTGAGCGTGCTGCGCAGCTCGTCGCTCGGGGCGACGGAGTATCGTTCGTGGGCTCGGACAACGACGGCTCCCCCCGTGTCGACGAGGCGGAAGCAGACCGGAGCCTCGCCGGCGTGCTGCGTCAACTCCGTTTGGACTCGCGCGAGCGCGTCGGAGTTCAGATCTCCCATCTCCATCGTCAACAGGAGCGAGATGGTCATCCGCTCGGAGACGTCGCCGAGCGAGAGGATCTCCTCCGCGATCAGGCCGACGTCGCCGTTGCGGCGATCGGCGACCACGGCGACGCCGATCAGCGCATCTTCCTGCAGGAGCTGCGCGCCGGCTTCGAGCACGCGGGGAAAGATGGTGATCTCAACCTCTTCGGTCCCGTCTTCGATCGTGATGAAGGCCATCGGATCGCCTCGCTTCGTGTCGATGCGACGGATCTTGTTCAACCGTCCCCCGACGATGCCCTTCCCGCCCTTCTCGAGTTCCTTTGCCTGGTGAGCGGAGAGGCAGTAGAAATCGAGCGCCTCCCGGTGCTCGTCGAGCGGGTGGGCGGTGACGTAGAGACCGAGAAGCTCCCGCTCGAACGCGAGAAGGTCGCCCCGCTCGAATTCGGGCTCGGCGACGACCGGATCTGTCGCGTCTTCCTCTTCGAGACAGCCGAAGATCGACTGCTGGCCGGTTGCACGCTCGTGCCGCTTGCGCTGCATCAGCTCGAGACCCTCGGAGAGGTGCCGCAGCAGGCCGCGTCGGGACGCCCCGAGGCCGTCGAACGCGCCAGCCTTGATCAGCGCCTCGAGCGCCTCCCGATCGAGACCCTCCTCGTCGACTCTCCGGCAGAGGTCGAAGAACGAGTCGTACGGCTTGTCCTTGCGCGCGTTGACGATGGCGGCGACCGCACCGCGACCCACGTGCTTGATCGCGCCGAGACCGAACCGAATCCGGCCTTCCGCCACGGGCGAGAAGCCGAGGAGGCTCTCGCTGATGTCGGGCGGCAGCACCTCAATTCCCATCTCACGACACTCGCCGATGTACTCGGCGACCTTGTCCGAGTCACCTTGCACGCTCGTCAGGAGCGCCGCCATGAAGTGCGTGGGATGGTTGGCCTTGAGGTACGCGGTCCAGTAAGAGACGAACGCGTAGGCAGTCGTGTGTGACTTGCCGAAGCCGTAGCGTGAGAACTTCTCCATGTCGGCGAAGGTGCCTTCCGCCTGCTCACGGGGCACGCCGTTGGCGAGACAGCCGTCGATGAACTTCGTCTTGAGGCTGTCCATGATCGCCTTGTCCTTCTTGCCCATCGCCTTGCGGAGAATGTCGGCCTCGGCGAGCGTGAAGCCCGCCAGCACCTGCGCCATCATCATGACCTGATCCTGGTAGATCGGCAGGCCGTAGGTGTCTTCGAGGATTCCCGCGAGGCTCGGATGCGGGTAGCTGATGGATCGACGTCCGCTCCTCCGCTCGACGTACTCGTCGGTCATCCCGCTTTCGAGCGGCCCGGGACGGAAGAGGGCGAGCAGAGCGATCAGATCTTCGAATCGATCGGGCAGCACGCGGCGGATGAGCGACCGCATCCCCGAGCTCTCGAGTTGGAAGATTCCTGCAGTTCGCGCGTCGCGGATCAAGGCGAACGTCTTCGCGTCGTCGAGCGGGATCGACTCGACGCAGAGGTCGACGCCCGCTTGCTCCTTCAGCGCATCCAGCGTGTCGTCAATCAGCGTGAGATTGCGCAGTCCGAGGAAGTCGAACTTGAGAAGCCCGACCGCCTCCACGTCGATCATGTCGAACTGCGTGACGAATTCCCCTTCACCGAGCCTGAGCAGCGGGACGTGGAGCGAGAGACGATCGGGCGCGATGACGAGTCCGGCGGCGTGGGTCGATGCGTTTCGCGTCAATCCCTCGAGCCGCTGGCCGATATCGATGAGTCGCTTGATCTCCGGATCGTCCTTGTAGAGCGTGGCCAGCTCGGTGACCCGCTCCACGGCCGCCTTGAGCCCCCAGCCGAACGGGATCAACTTGGCGACCCGGTCGGTCGTGCCATACGGAATGCCGAGGACGCGCCCCACGTCACGGACGACGCTGCGCGCCGCCATTCGATCGAACGTGGCGATCTGGGCAATCCGCTCCCACCACCGCTCGCCGCCGTACTTCGCGCGCACATAGTCGATGACCTTGTCGCGTCCCTTGATGCAGAAGTCGATGTCGAAGTCCGGAAGGCTGATGCGATCCGGGTTGAGGAAGCGCTCGAAGATCAGCCCGTACTTGAGCGGGTCGACGTTCGTGATTCGCAGGGCGTAGGAGACCAGGCTTCCGGCCGCAGAGCCGCGACCGGGGCCGACCGAGATCTCGTGCTCGAGCGCGTAGTGCACGAAGTCCCAGACGATCAGGAAGTACGTGCTGTACTCCATCTTCTCGATGACCGACAGCTCGAAGTCGAGCCGCTCGCGAACCTCATCGGTGATCTCGCCGTAGCGCTCCGCCGCCCCGGCCTCCGCAAGCGTGCGAAGGTACGCGTTGGAGTCCGTCTCGCCCTCCGGCAGCTCGAACGGCGGGATCATCGGCTTGCCGAAGGTCAACTCCACGTTGCAGCGATCCGCGATCCGCCGCGTGTTGGCGATCGCCTCGGGGACGTCGGCGAACAGCTCGGCCATCTCCTCGGGCGTGCGGAAGTGATAGCCCTCCCCGTCGAAGGTGCGATGGTCGGGATCGTCAAGCGTGCGATTCGCCCGAATGTTGAGGAGCACCTCGTGAGCGAGCTTGTCGTCCGCCGAGAGGAAGTGGACGTCGCTGGTTGCGACGAGCGGGATCTCGAGCTCGCCCGCCAGCTCGCTCAGCTGGCGCCGGAGCCGCGCGTCCCGCTCCGTTCCGTGATGCTGAATCTCGATGAAGAAGTTCCCCGCCCCGAAGATCCCCTGCAATCTTCGAGCGGTATCCGCGGCGGCGTCCCGCCGGCCGCTCTGGAGCAACCTGGGAATCTCGCCGCTCTCGCAGGCGGAGAGCGCGATCAGACCGGCCGAATACGATTCGAGCAACTCGTAGTCTGCGCGCGGACGGTAGTAGAACCCTTCGGTATGCGCTCGGCTGACGATCGCAAGGAGATTGCGATACCCCTCGTCGTTCTCCGCGAGCAAGACGAGATGGTAGTAGCGCTGCCCGTTCTGCACGTTTCGGTCGCGACGGTCGCCGGGCGCAACGTAGATCTCACATCCCAAGATCGGCTTGATCTCCTGGCGCTTCGCCTGACGGTAGAACTTGACCGCACCGCTCATCACGCCGTGATCGGTGAGCGCGAGAGCGTCCATCCCGCACGCCTTCGCGCGGGCGAGGAGCCCGGCGATCTTGCAGGAGGAGTCGAGGATGCTGTACTCCGAGTGGACGTGGAGGTGTACGAACGGGCTGCTCATCGGGACGGCTCCTCGACGAAGATCACCTTGATTTCGCCCGGCATGACGAGCCCGAGTCGTTCCCTCGCGGCTTGCTCGATCGCGACCGGATCGTCCGCCGAAGCGAGCCGGTCTCTCAGCTCCAGCTGCGTCTGACTCGCCTCGATCTGGGCGAGTTCGAGCTGATCCAGTCGCCGCTCCCGACGAGCAATCTCGAGCTGCCGGCTGACGAACAACGTGACGATCAGAGCACTGACTACGAGAAGAGCGAGCGCGAGCCATAGCCGGGGAGACAGACGGACTCGGCTCTCCCCACGTCGGCGATCCCTCACGTCCTCACCCCTTACGTGGAACGGTCGAGGGGACGCGTTTCGGTGCAGAGCCAGACTTGCCTTGAATCCCGAAGCCCCCCTCGGAGAAGATCCACGATCCCCGCTCCTGACCGCCAGTATAGAGAGCAGCGACGAGGCGAGCAACGGACATTGGCCCCGTGTTGCAGAGGGTACAGACGGGCTCGATAATGGTCCGAGACGCGATGGGAACCGCAGATTGTCTGACATGAAGGAGCATTCGATGCGCACAAGCGACCTCCGAGAACGATATCAGGCGTACTTTGCCGACCGAGGGCACAAGCGACTGCCGAGCTCGTCGCTCGTGCCCAACGACCCGACGCTCTTGTTCACGTCCGCCGGCATGGTGCCGTTCAAGGAGATCTTCTGGGGCCGCGTCGACCCATCCTTCGACCGAGCGACCACCTGCCAGAAGTGCTTCCGAACGACCGACATCGAGAACGTCGGTCGCACGGCGTACCACAACACGTTCTTCGAGATGCTCGGTAACTTCTCCTTCGGCGCCTACTTCAAAGAGGGCGCAATCGAGCTGGCGTGGGAGTTTCTGACGAAAGAGCTCGGCGTGGACGCAGAGCGTCTCACCGCCGCGGTGTACGAGGAGGACGACGAGGCGTACGACATCTGGCGCGACGTCGTCGGCCTTCCGAGCGAGCGCATCGTCCGTCTGGGAAAGGAACACAACTGGTGGGGGCCGGTCGGAGCATCGGGTCCGTGCGGTCCCGACTCGGAGATCCACTTCGACGCGGGCGAGGAGCTCGCGTGCGGGCCGGAGTGCCTCGGCCCCGCCTGCGACTGCAATCGGTTCAACGAGATCTGGAACCTTGTCTTCATGCAGTACGACGCGAAGGAGGACGGATCGCTGACTCCGCTCGATCGGAAGAACATCGACACGGGAATGGGCGTCGAGCGGACGACCGCAGTCCTCCAGGGAGCGGCGTCGGTGTTCGAGATCGACGTCTTCCGTCCGATCGTCGAGGCAGTCGAGGCGAAGACGTCGGTCCCGATGGACGAAGAGGGACTGCGTCACAGGAATGTGGTCGCCGACCACGTGCGTAGCATGCCGTTCCTCGTGGCAGCCGGCGTCATGCCCGGGAACGAGCGCCAGGGCTATGTCATGCGGCGGCTTCTCCGTCGCGCGATCCGCTCCGGAGAGCGACTCGCCCTTCCTGGCGGCTCCCTCGGTGGCATCGTGGATGCCGTCATCGAGTCGATGGGCGATGTGTACCCGGAGATCGTCGAGGCACGCGAGACCGCCCAACGGGTGATCGCCCGCGAAGAGGAGACCTTCCGGCAGACCCTGCGAGACGGCGAGCGACGGCTGGAGAGGCTGATCGAAGACGTGCGCTCCGACGGCGAAACGGTGCTCCCCGGCGATCGGGCGTTCGAGTTGACCGACACGCACGGCTTTCCGCTCGAGATGATCGAGGAGATCGCGGCCGAGGAGGGGCTTGAGATCGATCGGGAGGGATTCGAGAAGGCGCTTGAGGCGCAGAGGAAGCGCTCGCGAGTAGACGTCTCAGCTTCGGCTTCTGTAAAGGCTGACGCCGACGTGATTCCGGCCGGGAAGAAGCCCACCGTGTTCCTTGGCTACGAATCGATCGAAACGGAATCCGTCGTCGAAAGCGTCCTCGGGAAGCTTACAGGAGAGAAGGCTCGTCTCGTCTTCCCTGCGTCGCCGTTCTACGCGGAGGCAGGCGGGCAGATCGCGGATACCGGCCGAATCGAAAATCTCGACCGGGACGGGCGCGCGATCGTCACGGGCGTCAGTAAGAACGCGAAGGGCGTGTTTCTGCATCACGTCAGCGATGTCGACGGCTCGTTCGAGATCGGCGATCGATGCCAGCTGTCCGTCGACCTCGACCGCCGTCGTCGGATCGAACGAAACCACACAGCAACGCATCTTCTCCACGCTGCCCTGCGTGAGGTCCTCGGCACGCACGCGGCGCAGGCAGGCTCTGTCGTCAACGACAAGGAGCTTCGTTTCGACTTCTCCCACTTCGAGGCGATGACGGATGAGGAGATCGCACGCGTCGAGGACATCGCCAACGCTGCCGTTCTCGCCGATCTGCCGGTGACGACGGTCGAGCTGCCGCCGGACGAGGCGCAGGCGTCGGGCGCGATCGGCTTGTTCGAGGACGAGTACCGAGGTCGCGCCACGGTCCGCGTCGTTTCGGTGGAAGGCGCGAGCAAGGAGCTCTGCGGCGGAACGCACGTTCGACGCTCCGGCGAGATCGGCTTGATCAAGATCGTCTCCGAGGAGTCGATCGCCTCCGGCGTCCGCAGGATCCGTGCGGTCACAGGAGACAGACTCCTCGAGAGGCTTCGCGAGCAGGACGGGTTTGCAGCACGCATGCGGGAAGCCCTCGGCGATGACCCGGAGTCAGGCGCTGTGCGCCTGAAGGAGCAGATCGACGAGTTGGCGGAGGCGCTCGAGGCATTCGGCGCCGACCGAAACCGAGCGATCGCCGAGGAGCTGGCCGGATGCGCCGAAGAGCTTGGTGATGTCAAGCTCCTTGCACAGCGAGTCGACATCGAAGCGGACGGCCTCAAGGACCTCGCGGACCAACTTGAGGAGCGGCTTCGGCCGGGCGTAGTCCTGTTGACGAGCGGTGCAGGGAATCAAGGCATTGCCGTGTGCAAGGTCTCGAAGGGCATCGAGCATGGGCCTAGCGCTGGAGACGTTGTTAGGGCAATGTCGTCAGACCTAGGCGGCGGGGGAGGAGGCGGACCGACGTTCGCGCAAGGTGGCGGACCGGACACATCGAAGCTGGACGAGGCCCTGACCACGGGAAGCGCGAAGGTGCGGGCGGCTCTGGAAGACTGACCACACCTACAAGTATTGCTACGTGGCGAGCCGGATCGGCGAGCAAACGTAGAGGAAGCCCTGATCGGCGTCCGCGATCTTCTCGCCTGCAGGTTCCATCAGCCCGGCCTTCTCCGGCGCTGCGAGCCAGAGTGCAACCTCTTCCGAGTCGATCCGCTTCAGCGCATCGACGATGTACTCGCCGCGGAAGGAGATCTGGACCGCCTCCGCAGGCGTCTTCTTCACCCGGACGCGCTCCTCGGCCTTTCCCTTGTCTTTCGAGGAGGACGTGATGCGAACGGCCGTCTCTTCTGCGCTGGCGTGAATCGTGATCGCGCCCGAGTCCTCGGCGGCGGTGATCTCGATCCGCTGGAGCGCCTCGAGGATGGCCTTCCGATCGAACGAAAGGGCGATCGGGTTGTCTTGCGGGATGACGCGCTCGAAGTTGGGGAACTCCTCGGCAATCGTGCGCGCCATGAAGGTCACGCCGTTCGCTTCGAAGAAGAGCCCGCCTTCGCCCCGGTAGATGGCAACGAGCGGGAGCCCGATCTGGGTGAGCACGCGATCGAGGTCCGTGAGGATCCTCGCTTCGATGAGATGCTCCCCCTCCTCGCGTAGTTCCTCGACGGCGAGAGTCTTGACGGCGAGCCGATATCCGTTGGTCGCGACCATCTTGAGGTGCTCGCCCTTCAGCACGAGGTTGACGCCAGTCAGGTTGAGCCGCGTCGTCTCGCCGGCGCGCAGCGCAGAGAACGCCGTCTGCTCGAGGCCGCGGTGGAGCTGCGACGCCTGGACGGAGGCGATCTTCGTGTCCGGCAGCGGCGGGATCTCCGGGTAGTCCTCGAGCGGGAGAGTTGGGAGATCGAAGGACGCTTCGCCGCACTGAACCTTGACCATCGTGCCGTCTTCGGCGTCCGTCCGAAGCGAGATCTTCTCGTCCTCCGGAAGGTGCGACGCAATCTGATTGAAGACGGTCCCGTTGAGGACGACCGCCTCCTCGCCGCCTGCGTTCTCGATCGGGATCTCGCAACGGACGGCGCGTTCGAGGTCCGTCGCCTGAAGCGTGAGCTCCTTCGCTCCGATCTCCATCTTCAATCCGGCCAGAATCGGCATGCTGCTGCGGGTACCGAGCGCGTGGCTAGCGAGTCGAACGCCGCGGACCAGATCGTCCTTCAGACACACGAAGTCCATCGATGACCCCCTTGAATCGGAATGCCGTTGCGATCATACCCGATTCGCCTAGAGCCCATCAAAAGGCAGGATCGAGCCGATCCGTGATCTGCGTGAACACCTCTTCGATGGTCCCGGTTCCGTCGACAACGTACACGCGGCGGTCAGCCTCGGCCATCTCGAGGTACCCCTCCCTGACACGTTGATAGAAGGCGTGATCCTCCTTCTCGATCCTGTCTCCCTCGCCCCGCTTCCGGCTGAGGGCGACATCGACGGGCACGTCGATCAAGAAGGTGAGGTCCGCCTCGTGTCCCTCGGTCGCCGCGTCGTTGAGACTACGGATCAATTCGAGATCGATTCCGCGTCCGTAGCCCTGGTACGCCATGCTCGAGAGGCGATAGCGGCTGGTCAGGACGGTCTTGCCTGCGCGCAGAGCGGGAAGGATGACCTCGTGTGTGTGCTGCGCGCGGCTGACCATGAACAGGAGAAGCTCGGAGAGCGGGAGCATCTCCTCGTGCTGTCGAGTGAGCAGGAGCTTCCGAACGCGCTCGCCCACGGGCGTGCCGCCGGGCTCCCGCGTGGAGAGGACGTCGTACCCCTTCTCCCGCGCTAACAACTTGAGGTGACCGAGCAGCGTCGACTTCCCGGTGAAATCAAGCCCCTCAAGGGTGATCAGCTTGCCGGCGAGATCGACGGAGATCACCTCCCAACAGAACGCCTAGAACAATCAGCGCTGCGCCGACTGTAATGCAAGCGTCGGCCAGATTGAACACCGGGAAGCCCCGGATCTCGAAGAAGTCGACCACGAATCCGTAAGCGGCCCGGTCAATGAGGTTCCCGATCGCCCCGGCGAGGAGGATCGTGGCGCCGGCTCGCGCCCAGCCTCCGCGCAGTCGATCGGTCAG
>Ga0272444_10003807_pt1 | contig 13477 bp, 11 predicted proteins | sample SSMForm13_FD_201033 | JGI IMG/M metagenome (GOLD analysis project Ga0272444, IMG submission 201033) | Marine sediment archaeal communities from Little Sippewissett salt marsh, Falmouth, MA, United States - SSM-Form-13 | ecosystem: Environmental > Aquatic > Marine > Wetlands > Sediment ...
ATCTGATATATAATAGCACTTTGTTATGCCTCGTAATGCTCGAATTGATGCTCCCGGTGCCCTCCATCATATTATCGTAAGAGGCATCGAGAGAAGAAAAATATTTAATGATGACGTTGACAGGATTAATTTTCTGGATCGTCTGGGGAAGGTGCTTTCAGAAACCCATACAACATGTTTTGCATGGGCTCTGATTCCCAACCACTTTCACCTTTTATTGCCTACAGGTGCTCGTCCGCTTTCCACTGTTATGCGCAGGCTTCTAACCGGACACGCCATGAATTTTAACCGTCGACATCGTCGAAGCGGCCAGCTTTTTCAAAACCGATAAAAATCCATTCTTTGTCTAGAGGATACCTATCTATTGGAACTTGTACGATATATTCACCTTAATCCGATTCGGGCCAGGCTGGTTACGGACATAAAAGCACTGGACAAATACCCTTTTTGCGGGCATGCTGTTATCATGGGGAAAAAGAAAAAAGAGTGGCAAGATGATGCGTATGTTCTGAAACTATTCGATAAAAAGAGATCAACTGTGCGGCGACGTTACAAAATATTTGTTCAAAAAGGCATCCAGGATGGCAAGCGTCCCGAACTCACCGGAGGAGGACTCATCCGAAGCAGCGGCGGCTGGTCTGTGATCAAGTCTCTTCGGCGTGCAAACATCCACTTTAAAAGTGATGAACGAGTGCTTGGCGATTCTGATTTTGTTGAGAGGGTTTTAAAGGCTGCCCATGAGTTTCTTGAACGCAAATACCATCTAAAGTCGCAGGGCTATGATATCGATAAACTTGCTGATCGGGTGGCTGAGATTTTTTCCATTCAACCGGAAGAAATATTTAAGCCCGGAAAGCAACCGGTAAAAGTAAAAGCAAGAAGCCTTTTGTGTTACTGGGCGGTCAGAGAGTTGGGGTTTACGATGGCGGACCTGGCTCCAAAGCTCAACATCTCCCAGCCTGCGGTCAATATGAGTGCTCGGCGTGGAGAACGAATAGCATCAGAAAATGGATATTCATTGATGGATGAATAGAATCTTATAATATTAGGGGCGTGCCATAAGTCTCTATGGCTTTTAGTCGCCTGGAAACGGTTTGGTTTGGTAATCGCAAATTCATTTGCCTTTGCATTCAAAACCATTTATTAAATCAATTATTAATAGGTTTCCCGGATCTTAAATCATTGGCCCTATGCCCGCTGATCGCAGACTCTGCCGTCTCGCATCGTTGGCGAAACCAGGAGCGGGTGCCCTCGAACGAACAGGATGGAAGAAGGGCGGAACTTTACGCTGCGTCAGATGGCCCATAGCCCAATTCATTAATAGATAAAATACGACAACCACTTAGCCACTCAAAATTATGAAAGATCGTTTCCTGCTGCAATATCGCATCGTAAAGCGCTTGGGAAGTGGCGCAATGGGGGCGGTCTTCCTTGCGGAAGACACACGTCTCAAGCGGCACGTGGCCCTTAAAATTTTAATGGACGACCTTTGCCGGGAACGGGAGGCCCTGGCCCGATTCCAGGTGGAAGCTGAAGCGGCTGCGCGTCTGAACCATCCCGGCATCGCTACGGTTTACGCCGTGGAAGAAACCAAGGGACAGTATTTTATCGCCATGGAGTACGTGACCGGCAAGTCGCTCAAGGATCTCATTGTCTCCGGCGGATTGGATCTTTCTACCTTTTTCAAATACTTTATCCTCCTTTGCGAGGCACTCACCCACGCCCACGAGAACGGAATAATCCACCGCGACATCAAGCCGGGGAACATTGTCGTCACCCAGGAAGAAGCGCCCAAGCTTCTGGATTTCGGGTTAGCGCGAATCCAGCGTGGACCGCAATCCACCGAACCCGGTCTTACCCAGGTGGGGACCATCATGGGATCCCCGGCATACATGAGTCCGGAACAGGCATTGGGACACTCCTTGGACCATCGTAGCGACCTTTTCAGCCTTGGGGTAGTAATGCGGGAGGCGCTTACCGGTAAAAGGCCTTTTCAGGGAGGCAATTTTCAAGAAATTTTGGCATCCCTGACGCGTGACGAACCCGAACCGGTTGAAACGCTCAGGCCCGATACGCCCCCCCTCCTGGCTTATCTGATAAAGAAATGTCTTGAGAAAGATCCCAATCGCAGATACCAGACCGCCCGGGACATATTAAATGATCTTCGATCCGCTGAGGCCCAAAAAAGCGCGAAAATCGTCCCCGCCCCCCTTCAGCGTCCGGCCGCTAACCACCGTCGGATCCTCGCCGTTGTCTGCATGGCTGTGATTCTTATCCTTTCTTTGACCCTTTCGGCCTGGCTCTTGTACCGAACGCAGCACAGCCCGGCGGTCGCCACCGGACGGATTTTTAGGATACCCATTGCCGGCGTGGATAGCAGCTATTCTGGAGGTGGCGCCGCAATTTCTCCCAACGGCCGGATGATCGCATATGTCCAGGAAGAAACGCTCAGGGTGATGGACCTTGAAACAGGCCAGGAATGGGGAATTCCCGACGCGAAAACGGTGGAGCAGCAACCTTTCTGGTCTCCGGACAGCCGTTTTGTCGGCTATATTACGGATATGGGAAGATATATCCGCAAGACTCCGCCCAATGGAGGCGGGAGCGCCTTGATCTGCAATGTCCCGGGATGGGGTTTCGCAGGCGCCGCAACATGGGGTGGGGAGGGAAAAATCATTTTCGACGTCTGGGGAGGGGCTTGGACCAAGGCCATTGGGCTGATGCGAGTCTCGCAGGATGGCGGCACTCCCGAGCATATTCCCGAATTTGGTAAAAAAGAAAGGGTAAGCCGCCAAGCGCCCTGTTTCCTCCCAGACGGAAAAACCCTGCTCTATGTTGCCGTGGGAGCAAACGGATCTTCCGAACTGATGATTTGTTCCAAAGGAATTAACAGGTCCTTGGTGCGCTACGAGGGGGAAAGCATCTTTAATCCCGTCTATTCACCATCCGGTCATATCCTCTATCAAAGGGGATTGGCCGGCAATTATGCGATATGGGCTCTGCCTTTTGCTATTCATAGCCTCAAGGAAACCGGGGAAGCCTTTCTGGCGGCTGCCAAAGGGGTTTGGCCCAGCTGTGCCACGGACGGTACTTTCGTCTATCTGGAGGTGCCCGCCATGAACCAGGAAATAGTCTGGGTAGACCGTCAGGGCAAGGTTCTTTCTCCCATTGGGAAGGAACTTGCCGCAACTCAGATCGGCGGCGTTGCCTTATCACCGGACGGTGGCTTGATCGCCATGGACGCCTTCGAAAAAAGCTACGAAGACATCTGGATCATGGACACCCAGCGCGGCGTTCGGACACGACTCACCTTTTCAAAGGCAAGGGATGCAGAAGCTGCGTGGGCGAATGAAAAGGAACTCGTATTCACATCCGAAAGACAAGGATCGAGCGAGATTTTCCGGCAAAGGTTAGATCCAGGAGCAACCGCCAAACTCTTAGTAACTGGAGCGGCCGCAAACCCAAACTGCTCAACCATCGATAGCGCTATCGCATTTGATATGATTTCTCCCCAAACGCGCCGGGATCTTTACTATCGCCACTTTTCTTCCAAGGTTCCCACGGACAACGCGCAGCCGGTTGTGTTTCTCAAAACCCCTTTTGACGAAGCGATGCCCCAAATTTCCCCCGATGGCCGCCGCTTGGCCTTCATGTCGAACCAGTCGGGAAGGTGGGAGGTATTAGTGCGGCCTTTTCCAAAAGGAGAAGGCGAATGGCAGGTATCGGTGGAAGGCGGCGGGTATCCGCGGTGGAGCCATAAGGGAAACGAACTGTTTTTTGCCACGCAAAAAGGTCTTATGAGCGCCAAGGTTAGTGCCCGCACTGTATTTGCCACTAAACTCCCCCAAAAGCTCTTCGATTGGAAGCATTTGGGACTCTACCTTGTCCGACGCTACGATGTGAGTCCCGACGGTCGTAAATTCGCCGTTGTAAGGGAAACCGGAGCAGCAAAGCATACCCTCGTCATCGCCCAGAATTGGCAGGAAAAAAAGCCGCACCTTGGGACTTTGGAGTAGGGCTTATGGAGATTTTGGGGACGCTCATTGGAATATTGATTGACAACTGATAGAGAATGACGCCACCTCCTTGTCGCGCCATAGCTTTTCAGCGAAGGCGGACCGTTAATCATGCTTCATCATTAAACACCCATTAATAAAAGGCAAATTGCCCTAACTTCGGGGTTTGTTGGTTCGGTGTGTAAAAATATGCAGAAACCGTTTTTTGTTTTAAAACTTCAATTGTGTTATATTTTGTTGGCTTGGCAAAAACCAATTTGAATGAGGCTAATCATACTGCAATGTTAAGAGAAAATCCAGATGGAACCCGAACTCCCCTGACAATGCCAAACCATCCAACAATCAAGAAATCAACCCTGAGAACCATCTTTACTCAAGCAAAAATATCAAGGAATGAATTTTTGAATGCGTATTATAAATAATTTCTTGTAATTTTATTCACCTTCACCGAAAATAGCGCTATACCAGAACCGCATTTTGCTACGCTTCATGCAGTCTGGTAAGCTTTCCGTTATTTGCGACACGATGTCGCTTAATTGAATGTCCGCACGCATTGTTAAGCGCTACAGACCTACTGAGGGTTTAAAAGGTTGAAGACCTCTCCTGTGTGAGTCGTATGCGGTCAGGCTGCAAGTCTCTAACGTGCTTGCACGGAACTGTAGTACCGCCCCGACAAGCCGGGATCTGCGACCGGCGTAGAGGGCGCACCTAAGTCATTCATAGGATCAATTCTGTGGAACGTGGAAATCTCATATCCCCGCCTGAAAACTCAGGCAGGTGAAACCGTAAGTCACACTGTTGGGGGTTTGGGCGTAAGATGCGGGAAAAAGCGAATGTCAATCTGTAATGGGTTGGATACGGGTTCAAATTTTGTCCGGCTCGAAAGAGAGCAGACGTCCCCTGGGTGTCCCGTTACGAGAACACTGAAAGCACTACCTTAAGAGAGGAAAGCAAAAGATGGCCGCCAATAGGCAGGCTGGTGCACCTCTCGCCGAAAGGCATTGTAGCTGGCAGTCAGTATAGTAACGTTGGCGTAAATTCTACTCCGACGGGTGGCCCAATAAGGGCTCGCCTTCTGGGAGGCTTGAGCCCTGTGATGGGAATCTATCACGCACGGTTCTTAGGGGACTTGGGGCTGGCAACAGCCCCCGGCTACCCGGTCGCTCAGCCAAAATATGGAAGATCTAAGGCACTGGAAATATCACGCTATGAACGATTGGACAAAGAGGGCAAAAAGATATCATGAAGCCATCCGTACCGTTCTGCTTAAGGAATGGGATCCTATCGGAGTGGCTGATATCCCGGAAGCTCAAGATGAATATGACGCTTATGTCACAGGGGTGTATAAACGGTTAATCTCACGAGCATCCGAAGACGCTCTGTTTGCGTACCTCTGGGAGATCGAAACCGACTATATGGGATTATATGGCAATGAAAACCATACACGGGCAATCGCAAAACGGTTTCTTGATGTAAGAGAATTCATTGAACAAGGTAGCAGGATGTAATGCATCCGTCCTCGGTTGCATATACACGTTTCGTCAAGCGAGGATGCATAACGTACAGTGGACACATGTCCTATGCAACAATTGATGATCCGGCTTTACCAACCTGATGATCAGCTTACGGCAAGACTGCCGGGTGGGTCGAATGCGCTTGTCGACTTTGTCCAAATGGTGGGGGAAACGCTGAATCAACCTGAATTCGAGCATCCTCCGCAGGAGAATCGCGCCCTGGTGATTGCGATCTCCCCGACCGGCAAGGTGATCGGATGGGCTATTGACCAGACAGGAAATATTCTTCATCCTGAACAAGACGTTGTCGACCGTACGCTTCATGAGCTGACGCCGCCTACCGTTGTTCATGGCGCAATCGTGCTGGCTATCCATTATGCGGAAACCTTATCAGGCGACAATTGGGTACCATTTCCACAGGAATGGAACGATATTCTGAAAACAGCAGGAGAACCGATACCTGTGGATAAACTCGTCATGCACTACTTTGAAACACTCTAAAGGGTTGACACCACCCATTAAGAGAGAGACCATGTCGTGAATGGTTGTAACGTTCCACTTCCGCTGCTCGTTGTGATTACGGCACTTGTGACCGTTTCACTCGTCATCTTAACAGACCTTCCTCTCTGGGGATCGTTGTTGGTTTGAGTTGTTGTTGCCGTTGTCGGCCTCTTTTCAATCGACGTCATCGTTGATGTCGTTAAGATGCGACAACGTCAAAACGGGAGATCGCTCGATACGTCAGCGGAATCAGGGACAGGGCAAAGAAGAAGGATGCTCTCTCCTTTGTCACGAAGAACCGATGAGTTGCAATTGCCAAAAGCTCCTAAAGATCTGTGCTGTCCAGCATTCCGTTCTTCAGCGATCGCCGTCATTGTATAGGGACAGCCAGCGTTATCTGAAGCCCTCGAGCGTGCTCTTGCAGAATAGCAGATCACACTTGGCGGTTGTCTTGTGTATGATGGCGCTCCTCAATGGGGGTGTACCGTCTGCAAGACAAAATTTGGCGCCATAGGACTGACTGCGTGAAGAGGAATCGTGATATCCACCATTATCGCAGGGTAAAGAAAGAGCAAAAGTAAACAAAACGAGAAATATTTAACTATCCATAAATGATTATTTTTGTTCAAGATCAAGGCATGTGAAAAAAATAACCACCCCAGTACGATCTGCCGGCCCTACGGGGCAGGCAGGTATATGTGTAATATTTCGAGGATTATTTTTTGAACATAACGCTTTAGATTGGGCAAAAAAAACCATTTATGGATGGACACGAACTAAGTTCGGAAGTTATCACCCGTTTTTTAAAAGAATCAGGTATGATGAATGTTTTTAAAAGTGCATTGCTGGCAATACTGATTACGGTTTTTACCGGGTCCTGTTCGGTTATCTCTCAACAAATCCGGACGGATGCGATACCACCGGTTGATTTTAAAATACTTATTCAGAAACCGAATAAATATAAAGGAAATACTGTGATCCTGGGCGGGTACATCCTGGAAACCGATAATTTGACGGATCAAACCAATATTAGAGTCCTGCAAGCACCCCTAGGAGTCAGAGATGAGCCCAAATCAAGGGATTATTCAGAAGGAAGATTCATAATCTCGCAAAAGGGCTTCTTGGACCCGGAGGTTTACAGCAAGGATCGAAAAATTACCGTGGCGGGCACAGTGGTCGGCTGTGTGGTCGAAAAAATCAATGATTTTTCCCAGCCATATCTCAAGATTCAAAGCCGTGAAATATACCTTTGGCCGGAAGATCAAGCGTATTACCCCGATCCTTATTATGAACCCTGGCTTTATCCATACCCCTACTATTGGTATCGGTATCGCCATTATCCCTATTACTGGTAAAAAGAGAGCATAACCATCAAACCATACCGGTACATTCTCGCTATTTTTTTCATTATGCTTGTGAAGGGGTGCGCTTAGGGGGTCTTTTGATGGAGTTCCAGTTGGGACGCAACGAAATCCCAGTTCACCAGTTTATCGAGTACCGTCTCAACAAAATCGGTACGCCGGTTCTGATAGTCCAAATAATAGGCATGTTCCCAGACGTCAACGGTAAAAATCGGTTTAAGTTCATGAGCAAGGGGTGTATCCGCATTTGAAGTTGCCACTATTTTTAGTGTGTTACGGTCCAGAACCAACCACACCCATCCGCTGCCAAACTGACTTTTGGATGCCGCCAGAAAATCCTTCTTGAACGTATCAAAACTTCCGAAGGAGTCTTGGATTTTCTTTACCAGCTTGCCCTTTGGTAACCCACCGCCACCCGGTTTCATGCATTGCCAGAAGAAAGCATGGTTCCAGGCTTGTGCGGCATTATTAAAAAGGTCCAAGTATTCTTTTTTATCCGCGGTGAGATGGATGATCTCCACAAGGGTTTTATCCCGGAAGGTGCTGCCCTTGAACAAGAGGTTGGCCGTGGTCACATACCCGGCATAATGTTTGCCATAGTGAAGGTTCATGGTTTTTGCTGAGATATAGGGTTCAAGCGCATCTTCCGAATATGGAAGTGAACTTTGAACAAAGAGGGGCTTTTCCTCGGCGGTTCCACATCGGCTGACAATCAAAGCAAGGCAGATAACCAAGAATAGGGGGATTCCCTTCCGAAAACTATGAAATCGTTGAATTGGCCAATGAATCATGTCATCCCTATTAATATCCAACCCTATTCCTGAGTTACCATTCGACGCCGTCATTAATCGGAAAATCGGTCTGAATCAACACCGGAAATTTCGAATCTAATTTTTACGAGTTCATCAATTTTGAAATGCAACATTCGGCTGGTAAAAAAATCTAAATTAGGATAATCGACACATTCTTCATATCTTTTAAACTTAATTACAAAAGAGTTTTTGTGTCAAGTATTTTCGTTTTGTCAAAACTTACGACATGGTGGCAGAATGGACCGGGTTGTCTTCACCTTCTCGGAAACAGCCCATCCGTTTTGTCGGCCCAAATAACATAGACAGGAAGCAATTGGGAGGAACTTTGTATGTCAGACGTTAAGATAACGAGAAATTATATACCGGGTTGCATCGGTCGAGTTGCTGAACTTCATGGGTCCTACTACCATGATCATTGGGGATTCGGTTTCTTTTTTGAGGCCAAGGTGGCAACCGAGCTCTCAACGTTCCTGGGTCGATATGACCATAAGCGTGACGCCTTCTGGACCGCAATGCTTGAAAATCGTGTTGAAGGCTCCATTACCATCGACGGAATCCACGCTGAGAGCCAAGGGGCGCATCTTCGGTGGTTTATCATATCATCCAAGCTGCGGGGGCACGGGGTGGGTAATACACTCATGGAAAAGGCTGTAGATTTCTGTAAAAAAAATAACTATAACCGCGTCTATCTTTGGACATTTGAGGGCCTTGATGCAGCGCGTCACCTATACGATAAGTTCGGTTTCAGACTTATAGAGCAACATGAAGGGACGCAGTGGGGAGTAACGGTCAACGAACAAAAATATGTTCTTGATTTATCATAAAATTTCACCCAACAAATCGTTCCAAACGGCTAAAACCCGAGGCATTTTAGGAATAGTTTTTTTCAGGTTTCACTGAAGGATTTGCAAGGACGTTATCGCGTGTGTAATTCACTGATGTTGGTTAACAGCGGTCATTTATTACTTTCCATCGGAATTCGAAGGTCTGGTTTCAGGTGTCGGGTGTCAGGAGGACGAACGTAAGAGCTGACACCTGAAACCTGGATTGCTTGAGCTAAATCACCAACAATCTTGATTTACACCCCGTTATCACTCAATCAGCACTTGACAGATCGGGTTTTATCGAAACTTGAAAGGATTTTTTTAATCGGATTCCAGTTGTTGTAATTTTTCTTCAAAAATAGCCTTTTGTGCCTCTAAAACACCAGAGGATTTCACAAGTTCATCATAAAGTTTTTCGATGTCTCCTTGGCAACGATGAATTGACTTTGAAAGCTCCGTTATTCTGTTACCGTCACCGGCCTGTGTGGCCTTTTGCATGTCAGCATGAAGTTCAGCGAGCGTTTTTTCATGTTTTTCAATCCGGGTTTCGGTCCGTTGGAGACGCTGCTCAAGGGGCTTGAGTATCCTGCTACGTTCGGTAATACATTCCGAACGCCGACGTCTTATCTCTTTTTTGGACAGCTTTATCCGGGTGTTGTCCTTTTCAGTCTTCCCGGGATCTGATATCAGAACATCTTCTTCATCTTTCCACCCGCCTTTTTCCAGAAACCGCTGGTAACCGCCTTCGAATAGAAAGATTTCATCGTTATTAAACACAATCAAACGTTCGGCAAGAATTTTTAAAAACATCTCGTTGTGAGTTACCATCACCACCGTCCCGTCAAAACTGTCGATGGCGGCTAGAAGGGCATCACACGATTCCAAATCGAGATGGTTGGTGGGTTCGTCTAACAGCAGCAGGTTTACCGGGGTAGTCAGAAGCTTACCGAGCAGCACTCGGCTTTTTTCACCACCGGAGAGAACGCCAATTTTTTTTAAGGCCTTATCGCCTTCAAACAGCATAGCCCCACAGATATTGCGCGCCTGCTGACGATCGACATCTGAATGCGAATAGAGAATTTCCTCTTCAACGGTTCGGGTATTGACCAAGTTTTGGATATTGGTCTGTTCAAAAAAACCTTTCCGGACAGCGGGGTTATAGACAATATTACCGCTTTGCGACCTGAGCACGCCAGCCAGTAGTCTTAACAGCGTGGTTTTACCTTTACCGTTTTTTCCGACAACGCAAATACGCTCTCCTGCACTGATGGTAATGTTAAAGTCCTTTATTAACGGTTTGCGGGAATCGTAAGAAAAGTTTAGATCCCGGACACTTAAGACGTTCTTGCCGAGAAAAGGGCTGCTTCTGAACGCAAAATCAAGGGTTTTGAACTTCTCCAGTTTTTCTTTTTTCCCTATTTTGGCCAGGGTTTTAATTCGTGACTGTACCAGATTGGCAAGTCTGGCCTTGGCCCTGAAACGCTCAATGAACTGTTCGATTTCCTTAGAACGTCGCTCATCTTTAATTCGGGTCTTTTCGTGCACCTCTTCTTCCTGGGCGATCTGGGCGTAAAACTTTTCGGTATTTCCAGCGATTTTGCGCACTTTTTTTCGGTATATTCCCATAGTATGGGTAACCAGTTTGTCCATAAGCCCCCTGTCATGGGTGATAAGCATCATTTCACGAGGCCAGCTCATCAAAAAGCGTTCTACCCAGCGGATGGAAGTTATGTCGAGGTAGTTGGTGGGTTCGTCCAAAAGTAATAGATCAGGCTCGGAAACCAGAACTTTGGCAAGGTTCAGGCGAACCTGGAATCCCCCGGAAAAATCATCCGGGTGGCGTTGCATGTCCTCTTTGTTGAAACCCAGGCCCGTTAAAACTTTTTCAACCTTCCAGTAATGTCCACGTTCCTGGGATACCAGCCCGGTCATAACCTCTTTGAGAACTGTATCCTTCGTAAAATCGAGATTCTGCCGAACGTAAGCGATTCGGTAATGTTTGGGGATGCTTATGGTCCCGGTGTCCGGAGACTCTTCTCCGATGATGATTCGAAAAAGGGTTGTTTTTCCGTGTCCATTGAGGCCAACAAGTCCAATTCGTTCCTTAGAATTGAGCTTGAAGCCGGCACCCTCAAAAAGAATTTGAGAACCAAAGCTTTTATGAAGATTTTCAACACCGATCATATTTCGTCTAATGGCAAAGCCGGTCGGCCACTATATTAAAAACGTTCAATTTTGCCTGCTCGGTTAAATTCGTAGTTTATATTTACCCGGGATTCAAGTCCAAGGGCAATTCTACATCGACAGCAGAATTGGACAGATGCCAAGCTGCCCGCAAGGGCGAGGGGCGTTTTGTAAAGGTCTTGCAGTGGGGTATATTAGATTATGCCAAGATTAGCAAGATGAGTTAATAACTTCTTCGACTCACTATCCGCGTGCGGGCATGCGCGTACGAGCATCATTTTTACCCGGCGATACTTTTTTATTTCACCGGGCCATTACTCCATTAATTCTTACGGGGTGCAGGCCATACGGCCGGAGGCCAATTGGGGCGAGGCCCCTAAGTTCTCAGAATAATAAAATACAGATAAAAAAAATTCTACACAGACAAAGGGTCTTTTATAAAAATAATCACTTCTTCCTCTCTGCGCATTCTGCCTTTCGGCTTTGAAATATTCTCATTTTTTTGGAGGTCAATACGTTTTAAATTATATCCTTCTTCTAAATACTTGGTCAGGGTTCTTAGCATATTTTGCTGAACATTTTCATCATTTTGAAATGCAAGTTTTTTACAAACGGATACCGTTTCTTCAACCTCGCATTGATCTTCAGCCTCCAATCGATCTTCAACTTCGCATTGATCTTCGGCCGGCTGCAAATTTTCCTTTACCTTTTCGCTAGTTGACAAAAATAAGTTTGAGATGTTCTCTAGACCCCTTCTGTCCTTTATACCCATTTCCAGGCTCTTTTTTTCCATTTAGAATGCGGCCTCTTGCCTCTCCCCTTTTTCGCTTAAGTAGTTATTTCCTTTCTATCCATCCTCATCGTTAAAAAAAGAATTTGTGGATTCGGTTGCAATAGCTTCAACCATTTCTGAATAGTTAGATTGAGGAGAATAAGTGGAGAATTCCTCCATCTCAGAAGTCGGCTGCTCAAGCACAGGTGATTTCACGGACATATCAATATATTCCTCTGTTTTCTGTAAGATATCCTCCGTCACGCTCATTGTATTGAGATCCGGGTACATCCTGTCCGCCTCTAAGCCAATAACCTCTTCAGCCAAGTTTTCGTAATCCTTGTGTCCAATGGCATTTTTATCATAATCTCCAACAGGCAAGCCATAATCCGCCGTTTCCCTGAGGCGGATATTGTAACGAATTACCGTCTCAAAGACATTGTTCCCAAATTCTGTTTTAACCTTGTCTAAAACAATCCTGGAGTAGCGTGTCCTGCGATCATACATGGTGATAAGAGCACGAGATTTAACATCATGGCCAATTTTGTCTTTAATCAGGATAATAATTTCTAACAGTTTGGCAACACCACGAAGAGAAAAAAGGCTCATATCGATTGGGATAATTACTTCTTCGCAGGCACGAAGGGCATTAAAGCAGAGATGCCCAATACTTGGGGGACAATCAATTACAACATAGTCATATGTCTTTTTGAGTGCCTGAATAGCATGAAACAGCCTATTTTCCCTGCCCTCCAATCCTGAAAGCTCTTGTTCAACAGCACTGAGAATCAGGCTTGAGGGAGCAAGGTCAAAATTGTCTTTAATCGGCACCAAAATATCTTCAATCCCTAAGAACTGATAATCCTTTGGAGTTATAACATGATAAATGCTTCTCGCAAGATCGGAAGGCATTACATTCAAACCCATGGTTGCGTGAGCCTGAGGATCAAAATCGATAAGTAATACCTTCTTCCCTTTTAAAGATAAAGAAGAGGAAAGGTTAATGGCTGTTGTTGTTTTACCGCATCCTCCTTTTTGATTCGCACTTGCAATAACTCTCATAAATCTCCTCCTTTATTATATTTAAGAACAGTAATCGACCTTTATATTAAATGAAAATAATTTTCAAGTAAAAACACGACATATAGTAATATTTTTCTGATTACCCCCAAGTTATTGTATATTGTTGGGTTTCGGGACAAGTAGGGTTGATGAACTCGTAAAAAGCCAAAATTTAGACGGCAAAGTAAAAAGTCCAAGCTCCCCCGCCAAACATAGGCGGGATAAAAAGGCGTCGCGAATTTCTTGGAATAAGGAGTACTTCTGTACCGCTTACTTATATGATCAAACTCGAATTTGGAAATGTTGTGAAAATGTTGAGGCTTTAAATAAGAAACTCGGCGGGCTGAATTCCCTGGGTAGAAGGATGTATACTTTTAACAATGTTTCGCCGGAATGCGCCCGATTGGGCGTCACGTTCAGCCAAATCCGCC
>Ga0272444_10003809_pt1 | contig 13474 bp, 14 predicted proteins | sample SSMForm13_FD_201033 | JGI IMG/M metagenome (GOLD analysis project Ga0272444, IMG submission 201033) | Marine sediment archaeal communities from Little Sippewissett salt marsh, Falmouth, MA, United States - SSM-Form-13 | ecosystem: Environmental > Aquatic > Marine > Wetlands > Sediment ...
CAAGGAGTCCGAGGGGGCTGCATTGGGTGCCGCCATACAATCCTTATGGTGTCATGGGCATCAGAATGGTTCAGGTGAACAGATATCGGATATAACAGATCGGTTTGTCTTAGTAGATGAATACACCCGAGAGAAACCCATCGCTGAGAATGTGAAAAGCTATAGAACAATCCAAAAAGCCCATGATCATCTGCGCGACAGACTATTCAGATTCAATAAGTAATTGGGTTTAATCTGATCTTCCATCTGATTTTGCTTTTCTCATCCTTGTTACCCGGTTAGCCAGCCACCCTATTCTGGTGTTTTCACGATTATCCGCCTCAGGTATAAAGGGCTTGATATCCAGCAAAGGGGTTCCATCCAGCATATCAACATCCAAGACATAGACCATGTTATTCTTGATACCGCTCAATCGTACTACGGATAACCCGATGGGGTTGGGGCGTGCAGGGTATCTTGTGGCGAACAGTCCTCTCTGCTGGGTTTCTAGGTATGGGGTTACTTTGAGGCTGTATCCTGTCGATCTGTGGAACACGTAGAGCAGTATAATGTGTGAGAACCCATCCAAGTCCTGCAATGCTTCAACGTATTCCTCTTTGAGCTCTATTACTCCTTCGATGCCTACTGCCCCGATGGGTTGTATGGGTGTTCCCTTTGGGTCTGTGTGGGGTGTGTGAATTACTCCGATGGGTGAAAACTCCATATATGTAGTATTGGTTAGGTGTTGAAAAAATGTAATGGCTGAATTCATTCTGTGAATGGGGCAGTGTCTGTCGATGATGGTTTAACTAATACTAAGATGCTTGCGTTGAGCATTATCAAGACCATGGGTTAGTCGCTTATTTCATAAACCCATGCCCCAATACCTTTTCAGAACCAAGATGAAGGATTTACGTCCACAGAAAAAGATGAGAACCCCTGATGAAATGTTAAAACACCTCAAGAGCACTACGCTTCAGCCCAAGTATAGTGCTGGTGTCTGGTATTTCTACCCGGGAGCCAGCAGGTTCCACGAGCCCTACGTGGATAAAGGCACCATGGAGGAGACCCTCCGTAAGGTGGCTTGGATGTATGATGAGGGCTATATTGATTCATCGTTTGGTGTTGAGGCTCATTATCCCAACGAGGTGAACTGGGAAAACCTCCACCTCTACAAGGCATTGGAGAAAGAGACCGGCGTCAAGCTCCTAACAGCCATACCCTTCCTCTTCTATGAGCGCAGATACCAGCATGGAAGCCTCAGCAACCCAGACCCAGAGATCAGGCAACACGCCATCGAGAGAACCAAGGAAACGTTAAAGCTCAACAAGGAGCTGGACACAGAGTTCGCGGTGATTTGGCCCGGTATCGATGGTTACGAGAATCCCTTTGGGCATGACTTCTATGGGATGTGGGAGCACTTCGAGGCTGGATTAGCAGAGGCTATGGATGCTGTACCGGGGGTCAGGGTGGCGATGGAGCCCAAGCCCTACGAGCCAAGAGGCAATAACGTCTGGAGAAACACAGCAAATGGGTTGTTGATGTGTAGGGATGTGGAGAAACGCCTCAAGGCACCCGAAAACCGAGAGACCTTGGATAAAGGTCATGCCATGGTTGGGTTGAATCCTGAGGTTGGGCATGTCTTGATGGGGCACGAGGAGCTAGCCTATAGCTTTGCTTCTGTGCTCAGGGAGGCTCGTCTAATGCATAGCCACTGGAATGCTCAGCCTTTGGGGAACTATGATCAAGATCTTAACATAGGGGTTCTTGGCTATGATCAGATGCTCGCTACTTTGCTGGTCTTTAAGATGCACAGCTATACGGACTACTATGGTATTGATATTAATCCTGAGAGGATGTCTGTTGAGCGTGCCCTTGTGCTGAGTATGAATAGTATGGACGCTGCGGCTGATATCATCAATGGACTAGATTATGATACCCTTGTTAAAGCCATGTATCATCCCGGTGAGTATCCGGGAATAGTCGAGGATGTCTTAACAAGGGCATTAGCACCTAACAAGGATCGCCTCCGACCCGTTCCCTAGTTTCCTCTCTATTTATTTATCCAAAAAACTTAGTTCTTTTGGGGTTTTATGATAGATGCCTTTGGTATGACTTTGATGGCTTATTTTGATGATCCAACAAGTGTGCATGTGCAAGAACACATCCAATCCACGCCACTTCGCATACCATCACAAGAACCAAGAGCAGGGCAACCCTATTGGGTTGATTCGTCTCAGAGTAAACTTTAATGATGTGAAAGGTGACTGGTTTGATCTTTATATGCTTCAGCCAGAAGAGGTCGATGGTTTCATTGAGGGTACCGGCTGGAGCCTTGAGAGAGTGAAAGTAGCTGAAGACTTAGCTAATCCGATGTTTGGGGTAATTCTCAGAAACTCCGGTTAACTCCCACATATTTTTATCTTCAGTCTCATTTTCCTCTGTCAATGCAGCGAGTCGTTGTAGTCGGTACATCTGGTTCAGGAAAGACCACAGTCGCTGCTAGGATAGCCAAGGAGATGGACCTTCTTCATATTGAGTTGGACAGCATCCACTGGCTTCCCAACTGGACCGAGTTGCCCGACGAAGAGTTCAGGGCACAGGTAGCGGAAAAGATCACCGTGGATAGATGGGTTGCTGATAGCAACTACAAGATAGTAAGAGACTTGCTCTGGAAAAAAGCGGATACACTTGTTTGGCTTGATCTTCCCTTCAGGGTTGTCTTTTGGCGTGCGATGAAGCGTACTCTGAGGCGGGTCTGGACCCGCGAGGAACTCTGGAACGGTAACAAGGAGGATCTTTCTGCTCTTTTTGGGCGTTACGCTATGCCTGTCTGGGTTATCAGGACCTATTGGCGTAGGAAACGGGATTACCCAGAGATAATATCCAAGCCAGAGTATGCTCATCTAAGGTTGGTTCACTTGCGATCTGTGGCTGATACCGAGGCGTGGCTCGATGGTTTAAAAACGGGTTAATTCATATTTCTTTAAATAACTCCCCGTTGGATATGAAGCGAAAAGGTGCCAAAGGATGCGTGTAGCCGTAGTAGATAAAGAAAGATGCAAACCCGATAAATGCACACAAGAATGCATCAGGTTCTGCCCCATGGTCAGGACCAGACGAGAAGCCATCAGACAGGACGAGGACGGCAAGGCATACGTCTCAGAGTATATTTGTAGCGGCTGCGGCATCTGCGTCAAGAAGTGCCCATTCGATGCACTGCGTATCGTTAACCTGCCCGATGAGTTGGAGTCAGAGCATCTCCATAGGTTTGGACCCAACAGCTTCACGCTCTACAGGATTCCAAAACCCAGGCGAGGCAACGTGGTAGGGCTTCTTGGTAGAAATGGTATAGGAAAATCTACCCTGCTCAAGGTGCTCGCAGGGGAACTCATTCCTAATTTTGGTAAATTCGATGAACCTCCCACCAAGGAAGAGGTTATCGCGCACTATGTTGGTACACCCATGCAGGAATACTTTGAGGGCGTCTACGGCGGTGGCTTCAAGGCGATCCACAAGCCCCAGTACGTGGACAAGATCCCCAAAGTAGTTCAGGGCAAGACTGGTGATCTTCTCAATACGTTGGATGAGCGAGGTGTACTTGACCAGATTGTCGATGATCTTGAGCTGGGACACCTATTGGATCGTGATCTAACTGTGCTCAGTGGAGGTGAGTTGCAGAGGGTAGCCATCGCCACAGCTATAATCCGGGATGCCCCAGTCTATCTCTTTGACGAGCCCAGCAGTTTCTTGGATGTTTATCAGCGTACACGTGCCGCACGGATCATCAGGGGGCTTGCTGATGATGATCGTATGGTTATTGTAGCGGAGCACGATCTCGCGGTCTTGGACTATATGAGTGATGAGATTTTCATCTTCTATGGTGAGCCCGATGTCTATGGTATCGTCTCCAATGTGCATACTGTCCGCGAGGGTATCAACATCTATATAAACGGATATATTCCAGATGAGAACGTCCGCTTCAGACAAACCCCCATAGTATTCCATGAGAAACCACCCCAAGAAAAACAGGCAGTCTACTATAACGTATTAGATTGGAGCAACTTGGCTATGGATTATGGTGACTTCAAGCTAGAGGTCGATGCAGGCGGCATCGGTATGGGTGAGGTAGTAGGCATTCTGGGCATGAACGGGATAGGAAAGACCACCTTCGTGAGGATGCTTGCCGGAGTAGAGGCGCCCACAGAAGGGCAGGTTAACAACCCTGAGATAAAGGTGAGCTACAAGCCCCAGTATATTAGCTCCAATGTTGAGGGAACAGCGGAGCAGGTTCTGAGAAAGGCGGCGGGAACCAAGTTTGTTGAAAACTGGTACAAGGCTGAGGTCATCGAGCCCCTGCATGTGAAAAGGATGCTGGAAAAAGAGGTTAATATCCTCAGTGGTGGAGAGTTGCAGCGGGTTGCTATCGCCGAGTGTTTGAGTCGTGACGCTGATATCTATCTTCTAGACGAGCCCAGCGCATATCTGGATGTCGAGGAGCGGTTAGCCGTAGCCAAAGCCATCAGGCGTATCACCAAGATGAGGGGAGTAACAGCCTTCGTCGTAGAACACGATATCGTTACTCAGGACTTTATCGCTGACAAAATAATGGTGTTTGACGGTGAGACTGGCAAGTATGGTCATGCTGGTAACCCACAGAGCCTAGAAGACGGGATGAATACCTTCCTTAAGCAGATGGATGTTACCTTTAGACGCGACGGTGACACCAAGCGTCCTAGGGTCAACAAACCAGAGAGCAGACTGGATAGAGAACAAAAGAACAGTGGACGCTACTATTACAGCGCCTAATGAGCATTGAGTAACAGCGCTATCAAGGCTACCGCTATCCCCGAGACCACCATCTTTGCCCCACTTATGATAACGTTATCACCGCTGATGGTTCCAAGATAAACTCCTAGAGCGAACAGGGTCAACATACATGCTGCTGAGGATATTATGAAAGCCGACTGCAATCCAAACACCGACGGCACCAATAGGAATGGGATAACCGCGGGAATCGATGCAATAAAGGGCGCCGAACCGTCTACAAACGCAGCAAATATTGAGACGAATCTGCTAGCTTGCCCATAGATTGTGTCGTCTAGATTTATGAGCATGGCGTCCTCCAACTCGTTGAGGCTGTGGTTTCGCTCAGCGCTCTCTGTCATATAGGTTCCGCTGAAGCCTGATACCATCATGGCTACTCCACCGGTGATTATGACGCCGATTATGCTTCTAGGATCAGTAATCTCTCCCAGCCATGCACCCATAACTACTCCCAGGCTTGTCATGGCGCCGTCGAAGGCGTTCATGGCAAAGTATCTTCTGATTATCTTCTGGGCGCCTGTAACTGCGAAATATTGGCTGACCTCTGATAATTTTTCTCTTATACTTCGGGCTATTCCGTTTTCACGTTGCCCATCCTCAGGGGACTCTTCCACTAGGTCCTTCCCCTGAGTGAACTCGGAGCCAGTTTATGGTAAAAGGGGCTCTTCATTTGACTTATAGCACTCACCAGCCAAAAACCATGAACAAATATAAAAGTTATGAAGCTAGTCTCGCCCATAGACTAAAATATCAGCTCTTATGCACATGAAAACCATGGTGTTCAACGTTGTCCGGGTGGTCAGGGTTGAGCCAGGAGCTGAGCTTGGAGGTACTGTTTTTGATCAATGGCTTTACATTGAGTTCGGCGGCTCCACTGCATCTGTCTTTGACCCTGATATGATAGCGCCTGAGTATGCCTCGGGGGAGCTTCATGAGGTGAAGCTCAGCTTGATGGCTACAAGCGTTGAACTCAGCACGAGCAGCGCTTTAGGGATAAATGGGAACAGGTATTATGGGAGAATAGTCTCTGTGATCGAGCGGGATGGCTTATTTGAACACCTCTTGGATATTAGCGGTCTAAGGATTCACTTGGTGGAGCAGAAGAATTATCCTTTGTATGAGTATTTGGTGGTTCAGGGAAGGCTTGATCTGATTGACATAAAGCTTCCAGAGCCCAATGCATGGGATACTGTTTAGTTTCGATGGGCTTATCAAGTCTTAAACATGCCTTGAATCCATGGATAAGAGTACAAGGTGTTTCGGCAACAAGGACCCAGTCATGGCAGAGTACCATGACACTGAGTGGGGTGTGCCGCTGCATGATGATCGTGAATTATTTGGATTAATCCTTTTGGAGGGGGCTCAAGCTGGGCTCAGCTGGAGAACAGTTCTTCATCGGCGCGAAGCCTACAGGGAGGCATTCGCCGGGTTTGACCCTGAGATTGTCGCCGGGTTTACCCCTGAAATGCTTAAAGATATTAAGTTGAACAGCGGGGTGATCAGGAATAAACTGAAGATCGCTTCTGGGGTGAAGAACGCGAAGGGGTTCTTGGGCATCCAACGGGAGTTTGGTAGCTTCGACAAGTACCTCTGGGCTTATGTGGATCACAAGCCGGTGATGAATGTGTTTGGTTCATGGAAGGAGGTCCCAGCCGAGACCGAGCTAAGCACACGAATCAGCAAGGACTTGAAGAAACGTGGCTTTACCTTCGTTGGTCCCACCATCATGTATGCGTATATGCAGAGTGTCGGCATGGTCAATGATCACCTTACTACCTGTTTCCGGTATCAGCAGATCGTGGATGCGTATGGACAATGAAAGCGGATACTGTTCTAGTTAACGGCAACATCATCACCGTAGACCCTCAAAACACTGTGGTTCAAGCCATAGCCATCAAAGACTCAAAGATCATCGGACTCAGCTCTGACAAAGAGATCGAGCACTACATGGACACGGATACCATTGTCTTGGACCTTGATGGCAGAACAGTAACACCAGGATTCGTCGATAGCCACAATCATACATGCGAATACGGTTTCAGCGAACTCATACTGGACCTAAGATACCCCCGAGTCCAATCAATCAAAGACATCACCGAGCTAGTACGCGAAGCGGCCAAATCCAAACCCGAAGGCACATGGATCAGAGGAGTAGGCTGGGATGATGCATTGCTTGAGGAGAGACGCCCACCCACCAGACAAGACCTAGACCCAGTCTCGCCTAACCACCCTGTTATACTGGACGCCCAGACGCCTGTTCAGGTCGCTAACAGCTACGCCTTGGACCTAGTAAACGCAAGTTATACCAAAGAATATGATGGGTTGCTACTGGACCATGATGTAGCCTACAGGATCAGGCTTCTCGCACGAGATTACACAGTGGAAGAATGCAAGGAGGCTATATTGAGGGCACAGGATGCATTGTTCCGGGTTGGAGTCACCGCCCAAAAGGAAGCAGGAGCAACAGACACCATGATCCAAGCCTACAGGGAGCTTCACTCTGAGGGACGCCTCAAGATACGTAGTTTCCTCATGATAGGCATCCATAACGGTCAAACCACTGTTGAGCTAGCCAAGGAGGCAGTCTCCAAGTATAAGCCCGGAGGCGATGATGTGCTTTATTTGGGGGCTGTCAAGTGCAGCTTCGATGGGAGCGGTGGAAACAGGACTGCTTGGCTCTATGAGCCTTGGAACCGGAACTATACCGAGATCGATGGAAACAATACGGGTGGACCAATCATACCCGCACCTCATACTTACCCTGAGATCGCCAAGATAATCCACAATGCCGGGTTCCAGATTGGGGCTCATTGTGTTGGAGACCAGACGATAGACCGTTACCTGGATGCGATAGAGGCTGCAATCATGGCTTCTCCAAGGACTAACTGCAGGCACAGTGTTATTCACAATAACCTGCCAACAGATTATGCTATGAGGAAAGAGACTGCCATGGGAGACAACATTGTTGTAGAGGCTACCAGCGCCTATCTTTACTTTATTGGCGACAACTATGCTGGGAGCTTTGGACCCAACCGGAGCAGGCGCCTGATCCCCCTCAAGACATTACTGGATCGCGGCGTGGTTGTGGGCAATGGATGCGACTGGAATACATGCTTACTGAACCCCCTATACGGGATCTACGCCGCGGTCACACGAAAACCGAGGAAGGGGGTATATGGTGAACAGCCTTTTGGTGTTGATGAATGCATACCCCCTTTGGAGGCTTTGAGGACGTACACTTGGAATAGCGCTTATTGTATGTTCTGGGAGGAAAATATTGGTAGTTTGGAGCTTGGGAAGTATGCTGATCTCTTGGTTTGGGGCGAGAATCCCATTGGATTGGAGCCCAAAAAGCTGTTGGAGATGTTCCCCGAGGCAACCATGGTCTCGGGTGAGTGGGTCTACAAGGCAGATTAACCCCCTTTTACCGGGGTGGGCACCCCCTGCTACCCATACAGTATAAAAGGAGGCTTGTATCAATATTCCTCTGAATATCTACCAGAACCTTCTGGAGGATATGTGAAAACGTTGGAGAAACCAAAGATAATACATCTGACTTTAGATGTACTGAAACCCCATCAACCCCCACTACCCGAATTTGCTACCTTCATGGGTGAGCTACCGGGATTAACAAGAGTAGACATCTCAGTAGTTGAGATGGATGAGAAAACTGAGAGCCTCAAGGTTATCGTAGATGGTACGAGCCTTGACTATGAGGAGCTCAAGGGACATATGGCTAGGCAGGGCGCCGTTATTCACAGCGTAGACAAGGTTATTGTAGAGTAAGCTATGCCAACCATACCAACACTATCAACGTTTCTCGATAAACCAAGTGACATCCACCACGATCTTGTATTATTTGCTGCGCCACTAGATGCTACTACATCAAATCGCAGCGGCACAAGGTTTGGACCCGATGCTATTCGTAGGGAGAGCAGTTTTCTGGATACTTATTCGGTGCGGAGTGGGCTGGACTGGGATGATTTAGACCTTGGAGACATAGGTGATGTCGAATGCAATAGTGTAGAGTCTTGTCTTGCAGACATCGAGAAGACTATTGCTTCAATCAGTGGATTTCCTGTTATGCTGGGGGGCGAACATACCATAACCTTGGCTGCTATTCGTGCACTGAAGCCCGAGCTCGTGGTTGTTTTTGATGCTCATCTTGATCTCAGGTATGAGTTGTTCGGGGAGCGCCTATGCCATGCTACCTATTTGAGGAGGGCTATCGAGGAGACTGGTTGTAATGTTTTGGTGGTAGGTGCTCGTGCCTTGAGTGGAGAAGAGGTGGCTTATGCTGGTGTCTCTGGTAACGTGGCTTTTATCACATCAAATGAATGCCTCAAAGACTCCGAGGGATGTATCAAAAGGATCACACGAGATGTCCAATCAGCGGGCTCTGTTTATCTTAGCATTGACCTAGATGTCCTTGATCCTGCTTACGCGCCTGCTGTAGGTAATCCCCACCCAGAGGGGTTGAGCACAGGTATTCTCTTGGATTTTGTGAATGCGGTGATGCAGGGGAAAGTCTTGGGGTTGGATCTAAACGAGGTGTATCCCCATTATGACGCCGGTGTTACAGCTACTACTGCGACTTACATTGTGATGGAGTCACTGTATAGTTTTTTGAGGCACAGGGATGAGTGAGGTCATCGAGTGGGATATCCGTGTCCCATTGGTCTCGAATGTCTATGTCTTGGTCGATATCCTGATTGCCTTGATTCTGGTCTCGGGTGCTTTGATTGTTGTTGTACTCTATGTGACTGGCTTCATAGATGTTTATGGTGTTTTTAGGTTGTTTCTGATAGCAGATGGGGTACTAATCGTATTACTATTCTCTGTATTGGGCTTGGTTTTCACCAACCGCTTCCAACTCCTATACCGGTTGGATTCCTATGGTGTGCTTGTACAGGTGGGAGAATTCGAGAGCAGTCTCAACAGGATGGCTTGGAGTATAACTGGGTTCGTCCAGAGATACGGGGTAACTGGTGGAAGGGTCTTCTCGATGATCAATGAGGAGCTTTATGTCTCATGGGACAAGGTGTCTCGTGTTGTGTACGATGAACGGCGTCGTGTAGCCTCCTTAATATCGGAGGCTCGTCCTGTGATGAGGGTTTATTGCACAACGGAGAATGTTCATCTAATTTTCAACGCTATTCAGAGGTATATACCTATGCCTGAGGAGTAATCTCCGGCTCTCTTCTTGACCGCGTGATATTGTTATATCGTCCCGCGGCATATAGTGGTGGATACGGTGGCGGAAATTGAGTAATGAAGAGATAGTACATGTACGTGGAAGAGTTGCCCCAGAAAATCTAGGTACCAGTTATCTTTTATCTGCTGGATATGACGGGCAACAAAAGAAGGCATATGTCCGCCTCTACGAGCCCAATGAGGAGCAGATCTATCTCTGGTACGATAATACAGGACATTTACCCTATTTGATATCAAAAAAACCCGCCACCGAGTTAGGGGAAAATGACCGAGTAGTCAAGCATCAGGGCTTTGTCAGGTTTGATGAACTAGTCAAGTATGACGCCCTGCATGATCAAGAAATCCCAATAACGAAGGTCATAGCTGAGGACCCCCTGAGCATAGGAGGGGGAGCAGGGTGCATCAGAAACCTGCTTGATGAGAGCTGGGAAAACCGTATCCGGTATTATGCTTGTTATGTTTATGATCAGGGTCTGGTTCCGGGTATGCCATATCGGGTGTTGGATGGCAAGCTTGAGCCTGATGACTGGAGTATGCCTCCAGAGATAGAGCAGCAGTTCAACGACGTACTCCAAGGCTCTGAGGAAAGATTCGTAGAGCCCATGAAAGATTGGGCAAGGCTGCTCCAGATGCCTGTGCCGAATATCAGGCGTGTGGCTGTGGATATCGAGGTTCGTCCCAGCGTGGCGAACCGTATGCCTAACGCGGATGAGGCAAGTGACCCAATTATTACTGTTGCTTTCGCTGATAGCAATGGGCTTCGCAGGGTTATCCTATTTGATGATCTAAATACAGGGGAAGTTGTTGGTGATGTTCCTGGTGCCAACGAGGTAATGGTTTACGATACTGAGCGCCAAGTGGTTGAAGAAACGCTCAGGATTATTGACGATTATCCCATTGTTTTGACGTTCAACGGGGATGATTTTGACTTCAAGTATCTCAGGAACCGTGCAAGAAACCTAGGCATTCCTGATGCGGATATTCCTATTACCATTGGGCGCAGGTTTGCTTTCCTGACCAATGGTGTACATGTTGACCTGTACCAGTTCTTCAGGAACAGATCCATTCAGGGGTATGCCTTTGGTAACGCTTATCGTGAGTTCAGCTTGGATGATATTACTCAGGGGATTCTTCATCAGGGCAAGATTCCTGTGCCTGATTTTAACCAGCTGACTATGGCTGAGATGGCTGAGTATTGTATGCAGGACTCTTTCATCACTTATGAGTTGACGGCTTTCAACGATAACCTTGTGATGAACCTCATGGTGATGCTTCAGCGTATCAGCAAGATGATACTGGAGGACCTGAGCAGGTTTGGTGTAAGCCGCTGGATATTAGCGTTGATGGAGTGGATGCACCGACAAGAAGGCTGGCTGATACCAAACACACAGGATATAATCATCAGTAAGGGTGGAACCACCACCGAGGCAATGATCAAGGGCAAGAAGTATCAGGGCGGTATCGTGCGTGACCCTGTGCCGGGTATCCATTTTGATGTGACTGTGGTTGACTTCGCTAGTCTGTACCCGTCTGCTATCAGGAACTGGAACCTAAGCTATGATACGTTGCTCTGTGACCACGAGGAGTGCAAATCAAACCTGATACCGGGTACCCCCCATTGGGTATGCAAAAAGAGGAACGGCATGACCAGCACATTGATCGGTAGCCTGAGGGACCTCAGGGTACTCTGGTACAAGCCCAAAGCCAAGGACCCGGGACTCACAGACGACCAACGCCAGTATTATCACGTGGTCCAGCAAGCCCTCAAGGTATTCTTGAATGCCAGTTATGGCGTATTTGGGGCTGAGAGCTTCCCACTGTATTGTCCGCCTTTGGCTGAGAGCACCGCTGCTGTTGGCAGGTACGCGATGGAGGAAGCTGGGAAACGGGCTGAGGAGCTAGGTATTGATGTTCTTTATGGGGATACTGATAGCGTTTTCTTGGATCATCCCACGAAGGAGCAGACCGATGGTTTGGTGGCTTGGGCTGATGATGCATTGGGCATAGACCTTGAGGTTGAGAAGACCTACAGGTACGCGGTTTTCAGTGAGCGTAAGAAGAACTATCTGGGTGTCTACAAGGATGGCAGGATGGATATCAAGGGGCTCACAGGTAAGAAGCGGCATATTCCACCTATTTTGAAGGATGCCTTTGATGAGCTTACCCGGATTCTATCTGAGGTGCAGACTATCGATGAGTTCCCTGCAGCCAAAGAGGATATCAAGGGACTAGTGCAGGAGGTGCATCACAGGCTAACAGAACGGGAGTTCAAGATAGATGAGGTAGCTTTCCAGATGCAATTAGGCAAGCCCTTGAGGGCTTATGATACAAATCCTCAGCATGTTAAGGCTGGTAGGATGCTTGTGGAGATGGGGCATGAGATCGATCAGGGAGATATCATCTATTATGTTGTGACTAAGGATGATGTGTTGCCTGCGATTGTTGCCAAGCCGAGGGATGTTGATATCCGCAAATATGAGGAGTATCTTGAGAGTACCTTTGGGCAGCTGCTTGATGCTTTGGATATGAGTTTTGATGCAATGGTTGGGCGTCCTCAGCAGACTAGCCTTGGAGCGTTCTTCGGCTAGCCAGTTTATTCCATTGATGCCCCTAATATTGATCCAATAATCAAACCTAATAACCCGTGACCAAAAAGCATTCCCAGTGTGAATCCTAGTGCTGCTAATACGAAGGTTTTTCTCCCTGTGAACTTGGTCTCGTTTTTTCCGAAGAGTTTCCAGTCAAGCCAGTCTACGAAGCTATGCATAATTTTTGGACTGTTTTGCCTCGCCTGATTCAAGCCATACATCACTATACCCATAGCAGCGTAGCTTACCAATAGTATCTGTGCGGAAATATCACTGCCGGGTATGAGGTAAAAGTAAGCCATCACTATGGCTCCGATGAGGATAGACGCCATGAAGATGTAGAATATGGTGTTGAGCTGCTTCTTGATGTACTTGTGGCGTGAATTCTGGATGATTGGGGTAAGCTCAATATCTCCATTTAAGTTCTCATTGATATTCTGAAGTATGTTGACGGCTCGCTGTCCCAACTCAGTTAGACCATAGTCTCCCTCACTGTTCTTCTCTATCAATCCCTGTAGCTCATTGAGCTGGTAGTTTAGTTTGCTCGTTGTGAGCTCTGTTTCGCCTAGTATTGCGCTGTATCGGGTCTCGCTATTTGCCAGTATCTGGAGTATCTGTCTCCTTTCTGGGTGGTTGATTGCCCGGATTATAGCGTCTTGGGCGTTTTTTTGTTCCATTTTTGTTCAACTATGGCATCACCTGTGTGCCTTTATCCTTTTTTGACTACTAAATCATGACTATTTTTCTTGTCATGGCTGAAGATTGAGGTGCTTACTGTCAGCGTCCTTTGAAAAGGTGGGCTATTAACTCATATAGGCGGTTGAGTATATGTGGAAAAGCTTTTCTCATGAAATTCATCCCAACAA
>Ga0272444_10003811_pt1 | contig 13473 bp, 10 predicted proteins | sample SSMForm13_FD_201033 | JGI IMG/M metagenome (GOLD analysis project Ga0272444, IMG submission 201033) | Marine sediment archaeal communities from Little Sippewissett salt marsh, Falmouth, MA, United States - SSM-Form-13 | ecosystem: Environmental > Aquatic > Marine > Wetlands > Sediment ...
AGTGAAAAATGGCGTGTGCTTCTGTCGTGGGGAATTCCTCTGGCGGGATGCGTTTGCGTTGTCTTCGTGCTCAACGCGATTCGCTTCGGCTCGCCGCTGGCCAGCGGATACAGCGATCAACCGGAGGGCGTGCAGTTCAGCACGCCGTTGTGGATCGGGCTCTATGGCTTTCTCTTCAGCTCGGGCAAGAGCCTGTTTCTTTTCTCGCCGCCGCTGCTGCTGGCGCCCATCGGCTGGTGGAAATTGAGACAAAGAAATATTTCGGCGGCCGCCGGCCTCGGCGTCTGCGTGCTGCTGTTTCTCCTGTTCCAAGCCAAATGGCGCAATTGGGAGGGCGGCTGGTGTTGGGGTCCCCGGCATATCTTCCAGATTACCCCGATGCTCGCACTTTGTCTCGGGTGGCTCTTCGCGGAACCGAAGGTTTTGGCCAAGGCGTGGCAGCGCATTGGCTTGACCGTGATCATTACAGCAGGCCTGCTCGTCAATCTGCTGGGCGTTGCGGCCAGCTTCATCGACGTGTATTCCAAACTGCCCACCCAGGATCACGTTCGAACGCTCTTCGAACCGCTTTATACCCTTCCCCGCCTCCACTATCTCCTCATGACGCACGGCCAATGGGACTTGCTTATTCCCCGCATGTTGGCCGGCCCGGCTCCGATTCTGCGAGCCGCCGCTTGTATGGTTTTCGTGGTTCTCGGCATCAGTGTCTGGGGATTGTGGAAGACCTGGCCGCGGAAGGTTGAATGCTAAACGCAACGAGACGGCCGGTCAGCCGCCTCGCTCACAGATTCCTGATTTCAGATTATTCCCGCGATTTGAAAACTTCCTTACTTAATCAGCCGGAGGGCAAAGGGATACTTATAAAGCTCGCCGTTGCTGACCTTGATGGAAGCAATGATTACGAATACGACATCAACAACCAATACGACCAGCGCCAGAATAATGCCAATGCCCAGGCAGGAAAGAATCCCTGCGATAATTCCGGCGATCGCCATGGTAATCTGAAAATTCAACGACTCCTTGCCATTCTCGTCAATAAAGGGGCTTTCGTCCTTCTTCATCAGCCAGATGATCAGCGGGCCGATGAAGGGCCCGATAATCGGAATCCAAATTCCGGCGAGGGCAAGAAGATGACACAACATTCCCAAAGTCTGAGCCTGTTTTTCCTCCATGAGTTTCCCTCCTGTTTCGTTTCACCAACATTTATCGTTTTGGACGATACAAGTGTGTTGCCTGGCCGAAGAACGCTTCGGCGGATTCCATGATCGTTTCCGACAAGGTCGGGTGCGCGTGAATCGTGTCGGCCAGGTCGCGAGCCACGGCCGCCATTTCCACGGCCAGCACCCCTTCGGCAATCAATTCCCCGGCCCCCGGTCCCACGATGCCTACGCCCAAGACCCGCTCGGACTCCGGGTCAAAAATCAGCTTCGTCAGGCCTTCGGTTCGAGCCAAAGTCACCGCCCGCCCGGATGCGGCCCATGGAAAACGCACCACCTTGACGTTTTGCTTCTGAGCCCGAGCCTCGGTCTCGGTCAGCCCGCACCAAGCCACCTCAGGATCGGTAAAGACTACCGCAGGAATGGCGGTGTTGTCAAACGTGCTTTTTTGCCCCGAGGCCGCTTCGACCGCCACCTTCGCCTCGCGGGACGCCTTATGCGCCAGCATCGGCTGCCCGGCCACGTCACCGATGGCATAGATGCTTGGATCGTTTGTCTTTCGCTGCGCGTCAATGCGAACGAATCCCTTTTCATCGACCTCGACGCGCGTGGCCTCGAGCCCAAGGTTCATACTGTTCGGCCATCGTCCGACCGAGACGAGCACGCGGTCGAAGACTTCCTCGGCGGGCGCGCCCGACCCGCTCATGAAAACGGCAATCCCCTCCTTCCTTACTTCCAGCTTCTCCACTTTCGCGTTCAGAAAGATCCCCTCGAAAAGCCCGGTCAGCCGGGTATGCAGCGGGCGCACAAGATCCCGGTCCGCACCGGGCAGAAGCCCCTCGGTCAACTCCACCACCGTGACTTTCGAACCCAAGGCGGCGTACATGGTGCCGAGTTCGAGGCCGATATAACCTCCGCCGATCACCAACAATGTTTTTGGAATTGTTTCCAGTTCGAGCGCGCCGGTCGAATTCATCACTCTTGGATCGTCGATCTTGAACAGCCCCGGCATGGCCGGCACCGATCCGGTGGCGAGGATGGCCTGTTCGTAGGAGAGATGCGAGGGAGCGCCTTCGGGCGCCTGCCCCTCGTATTTCAAAGAGACCGTGCGTGAGTCGGCAAACGTAGCCCGCGCTTGGATCACCTCGACGTTGCGTCGCTTGGCCAGCTGTTCAACGCCCGAGGCCAGTTTATCGATAATTCCATCCTTCCAGGCTCGAAGCGCGTCCACGTCGATCTTCGGCTTCGCAAACTTGACGCCCCAATCCGCGGATTCCTTCGACTCTTGAATCAGCTTCGCCACATGCAACAGCGCTTTCGACGGGATACACCCCCGGTTCAGGCAGACGCCGCCCAGCTTGGAACCGGAATCGACGATCGTGACCTTCATGCCCATTTCAGCAGCGTGAAACGCCGCCGCATAGCCGCCCGGACCGCCACCGATCACGGCCAACCCGGTCTCTTGAGTCTTGTTTTCGGCCATCTTCTACCCTTTCCTTCTATTTCATAATACGAGGCAATAATTCGGACTTATCAGCGCTCAATAAACGTCATGCTTCGAGTAACAGCTGCATTGGGTCGGACAACACCTCACAGATCTTGCGTAAAAACCGCGCGCCGTCCGCGCCGTCAATGACGCGATGGTCGTAAGACAGGGACACCGGCATCATGATTCTCTGCTCCACCTGCTCCTGGCGAACCACCTGCTCCTTCCGGGCGCGTGAAATGCCGAGAATCGCAACCTCGGGATAGTTGACGATCGGTGAGAAAGCCGTTCCACCAATGCCGCCGAGGTTGGTGATCGTGAAGGTTCCCCCCTTCATTTCTTCCAGGCCGAGCTTTCGCTGACGCGCCCGCTCGGCCAACTGCTCGATCTCGACGGCCAGATCCACAACGCTCTTTCGATCCACGTCCCGGAGAACCGGAACAAAAAGGCCGTGCTCGGTATCGACCGCGACGCCGATATGGTAGTACTTCTTGAAAATCAACTGCCCTCCGGCGGCGTCGAGACTGGCATTGAACTGAGGATAGGCGCGCAGCGCCGCCATCGCGGCCTTAACGGCCAGCACCGTCACGGTCACCTTGCCGGGAGCATCGCCCCGCGAGACCGCATAGCGTTTTCTCACCGCTTCCAGCTCGGTGATGTCCGCCGCGTCGTATTGCGTGACGTGCGGCACGAGCTGCCAAGCCATTGCCATGTGCTCGGCCGTCTTGCGACGAATTGCGCCAAGGGGCTGCCGTTCGACCGGTCCCCATTGACTGAAGTCCGGCAGCGGAGGCGGGGCGGCGGCACCCAAACCGCTCATGGCCGCCGTCATGGATTTCTTGACAAAGGCGCGAACGTCCTCGGCCGTGATTCTTCCGCCGGGGCCGCTGCCGCTGACCTGATGCAGATCGACGCCCAGCTCGCGCGCAAGCCGCCGCGTTGCCGGACCCGCTGGGGCCGGCCGACGCTTCGGTGACTCCGCCGGCGGCGGTTCCGTTACCAAAGGTTCTTCTGCCGGTTCCTCCGCGCGTGGCGGCGGCGGCGGGGCGGCCTTCGGTTTCTCTTCTTCCAATACAGGAGGTTGCTCTGGTTCAGCAGACGGCGCGGGCGCTTCCTCGACGGCCGGAGCCGCTTTCTTTTCTGAGACCGCTCCGCCTTTTTCCGTTTCGATCGTCAGAATAGCCGCCCCCACGGATACCTTGTCGCCTGGAGCCACGTGGACTTTGACCACCCGGCCGCCCTCGGGACAGGGAACCTCGACGACCGCTTTTTCGGTTTCCAGCTCCACGACATTCTGTCCGGCTTGGATGACGTGGCCTTCTTCCACCAGCACGTTGACGACGTCCGCCTGCTCGATTCCTTCTCCCAATTCCTGCAATTCAAATTCAAAAGTCATTGGTTTCTTCCCAAATGGAGCGCGTTAAACTTCTCCCCTTGTCAAGGGGAGGCATCCTACCCCCTCGAGCTCCCCCTTGGTAAGGGGGAGAGAAATTTTCTCGCAAGGTTTGCGCGGCTGTTCCACCAAGCGTAAGGCAAATCCCCCTCATACCTTCCAGGACTCGGGCTGATTCGGATCGACTCCCAAATCCTGAATGGCTTTTTTGATTTCCTCTTTTTCAAATTTGTCTTGCTTGGCCAGCGCCCCCAATGAGGCAACTGTAATCGCTTTCGCGTCCACCTCAAAGAACCGGCGCAAGGCTTCACGCGTATCGCTTCGGCCGAATCCGTCCGTTCCGAGTGTGATCAGTTTCCCTGGAATCCAAGGGGCAATCTGCTCGGGAACCAATCGAACGTAATCGCTCGCGGCAATAAACGGCCCCTCCACGCCTTCCAGGCATTTTCCCAGATAGCTCGACCTGGGCGGTTCGGCGGGATGCAGCGCGTTCCAACGTCCTGCCTCCATGGCCTCGGAGCAGAGCTGTTTGTAGCTGGTGACGCTCCAAACGTCGCTGGCGACCTGATAGCGTTGCGCCAGGATTTCCTGCGCGGTCAGTGCTTCACGCAAAATCGGCCCGCTGCCGAGAAGTTGCACCCGCCCGCGCGCTTTCTCCACGTCCAAGCTTCGATACCGATACATTCCCCGAAGAATGCCTTCGGGCGCGCCCTCGGGCATCGGCGGCATCTCATAGTTTTCGTTATACAGGGTGATGTAGTAGAGCACGTCTTCCTGCGCTCGGAACATTCGGCGGATTCCATCTTGAATGATCACCGCCGTCTCATAGGCGAAAGCGGGATCATAGGCCAACAGGTTGGGAACGACCGAGGCCATCAGATGGCTTTGTCCGTCTTGATGCTGAAGTCCCTCACCGTTCAGCGTCGTTCGTCCGGCCGTTCCGCCCATCAGAAATCCCTTGGCTCGGGAGTCCGCCGCCGCCCAGATCAAATCGCCGACACGCTGAAAGCCGAACATCGAATAATAGATAAAGAACGGAATCATGTTGATCCCATGCGCGGCCCAAGCCGTTCCGGCGGCGATAAAGGAAGCCATCGAGCCCGCCTCGGTAATGCCCTCTTCCAGGATCTGGCCGTTCTTGGCCTCGCGGTAATACAACAGCGACTCGGAATCCACCGGCTCGTACAACTGCCCGATGTGGGAATAAATCCCGAACTGCCGAAACAGCGCTTCCATGCCGAACGTGCGCGATTCATCCGGCACAATCGGGACAATGGATTTGCCGATCTCCGAGTCCTTCATCAACCGGACCAACATGCGCACGAAAGCCATCGTGGTCGAGACTTCCCGCTCGCCGCTTCCCTTGAGAAACTCGTCAAAGATTTCCAGCGGCGGCGTCTTCAGCGGCAAGGGCACCATCGGCCGCCCCGGAACGTAGCCGCCCAGATCGGCCCGGCGCTCGCGCAGGTAGCGCATTTCAGCGCTGTCCTCCGGAGGCCGGTAAAAGGGCGTTTCGGAGATCTCTTCATCCGAAACCGGAATGCCAAACCGGGTGCGAAACTCGCGCAGTTCCTCCTCGTTGAGCTTCTTCTGTTGATGCGTAATGTTTCGACCCTCGCCCGCTTCGCCCAGGCCGTAGCCTTTGACCGTTTTGGCCAGGATCACCGTCGGCGAGCCTTTGTGCTCCGCGGCTGCCTTGTAAGCGGCAAAGACTTTCTCCGGGTCGTGCCCGCCCCGCCGCATTTTCCGAATCTCTTCGTCGGTCAGCGCTTCGGCCAGCTTTCGCAGCGCGGTCGATTTGCCAAAGAAATGCTCGCGCGTGTACGCTCCCGACTCCACGGTATATTTTTGGTATTGACCGTCCACGACCTCGCCCATTCGGGCAACGAGCTCGCCGCCCTCGTCCTTTTCCAAAAGCGGGTCCCAGTCGCCTCCCCAGACGACCTTGATGACGTTCCAACCCGCACCGCGAAAGGCCGCTTCGAGCTCCTGGATGATTTTCCCGTTGCCGCGCACGGGGCCATCCAGTCGCTGGAGATTGCAATTGATAACGAAAATCAGGTTGTCCAGCTTTTCGCGTGACGCCAGGGTAATTGCGCCGAGCGTTTCCGGCTCGTCGGTCTCCCCGTCGCCGATATAACACCAGATGTGCGCCCCGGACGCGTCCTTGATTCCCCGGTCTTCCAGGTAGCGATTAAAGCGCGCCTGATAAATCGCCTGGATCGGCGCCAGTCCCATCGAAACGCTGGGATACTCCCAAAACGTGCGCATGAGCCAGGGATGCGGATACGAGGACAGGCCGCCGCCCGGTTGCAGCTCGCGACGGAAGTTGATCAGATTTTCCTCCGTCAGTCGCCCCTCCAGGAACGCCCGGGCATAAATGCCCGGCGCGGCGTGCCCCTGAAAATAAACCTGATCGCCTGAGAAATCGTTGCTCTTGCCCCGGAAAAAGTGGTGGAATCCGACTTCGTACAACGTCGCCGCCGAAGCGTAGGTCGAAATATGCCCTCCGATTCCCGGCGCATTTCGATTCGCCCGAACCACCATCGCCATGGCGTTCCAGCGGATGATGCTCTTGATCCGCCTTTCGATTTCGCGATTCCCCGGATAGCGAGGTTGTTCGTCGACCGGAATGGTGTTGATGTAAGGCGTATTGGCGGTAAAAGGCATTTTCACGCCTTCGCGATACGCCTGCTCCTGCAAAAGAACCAGCAGCCGGCGAACCTGCTGAGGACCGTGCCTGTGCAGCACGTCCTCCAGCGAATCGAGCCACTCCTGGGTTTCTTCAGGATCCATGTCCTTTCGTTGGACACTTTCAAGTTCCGCGTCTTCTCTCATCGATTCAGCCACTTTCGGGTTTGTCCCGCCCCGCCGAGTCCACAAGGAAACGCCTGCCTCACGGCGCTTCCAGAGGCCTGGGAGCGTTCCATTCTCGTTCGAAGTCTAGCACCAGGCGAATAAAGGAGTCAAGGCATTCTCTACCGACAACGCCCTCCTTATCATTCATTATACTCAACTTGGAGGCGGATGACCGAGGGGAGGTTGGATTTTTTTGAATAAGACATTGGGGGCGGTTCGCGAACCGACCCGACGACCCCGCAAAATGCAGGCGAGACGCCTGCGGTACGAATGGGCCGATCCTCGGCGGCGATAAATGTGACGTCGCGGTGAAGAGTGAGGAAAATGGTGGGTGTCAGCCGTGTGCGTCAGAGCGACGGTTGAATGCTTTTACTGGTTTAATCTTTTTAGGCGCAAATCGTACAATTTCATGGCCTGAAGTACGCTGCACGGATTGCAGATCAGCGCAAATCGCAGCAAGATCACCGTGGAATTTTTCAGTATGCTCCATGCGGTGCATTCGAACCTCTTCGACAATCGGATCATTCATTTGTCAGCCTCCAAGAGTTCCTCGGGCGAGCAGATTTCCGGGCAGGTATATCCCGCATGCTCGATAATCGTTCTAATCTTCATGCGAGTAAAAGGATTGTTGAAATGCGCGAAATTCCAGGTGACAAGAACATCCATCCCATTCACAGTTGCGATGGCGATGTGAAGTGCATCTTCAGGATACTGTTCCGGGATGCCGTGTTTTGCAATGATCATCTCCGCCAGCGCTCGCGCATCGTCCTCAATATCGAGCATTCGGTACGGCCTAATGGCCTTGAGCCGCATCTGTGCCTGACTCTGATCTCCTCGTCCAGCCTCTTCGTATACCAGTGCCGAAACGCAGACCTCATATTCGCTTTCCAATTTCGGCCATAGTTCTCGAGTGGCTTCTTGGTGACCGGCAATCATGAGATCTCGACTCGGTCTCGCAGTCAAGTAGCTGACCACCGTTGTCTCAAGATACACACGCTTCTTCATTCTATTATTATATCCAATCCCGGATGCTTTGGCAAATGGCGATCGTCCTTAACTTAACCACTTGGAATTTTACCAAAAATTCCGTGCAATGCAACCGGCAAAGGGAGGGCGGCAGTACGGGACTGCATAGCGAAATGAAGAGGCCGTGATGGTGGGGAGGGTTGACGCACCGGAGATAGATGTGCGCTTAAATCGCGCGCTTGTCCCCGGTCGTTGATGAGCCCGTTGTTAGGGGCTACTGCTTTCCTTGGCTCGCCTGCTTCTCCTGATGGGCGGCGACAAACGCCTCCAGTTCCCCGCCCGATCGCACTTCAACATTGTCCGGAATCGCGAGTCCCTCCAGCCCGATCTTCTGGCCCAGGAACAGGTCGATACGCGTGATGAACTTCTCCGCGGGCTTGCCGGTCTCAATGAAGTCGCGTGCATAAGCAGACGCGTAGAGCGACCAATCCACCGGGATCTCAGGATCAGCTTTGCCCCAGGGAGAGCTGGCCCACTGCGGTCCCGGGTGAATGACGACCTGAAGGACGGTCTTCTCGAGCTTCGAGTAATCGTCGAGGAAAAGATTAAACGCCCAGGTATCGCCCGAATAGAAAAAGACGTCCTCAAAGTTGAGAAAATATCCATGAACACGATCGGGCCGATTGGCGAGATCTCTTAGTCCCTGCGGCCATTTATCAGTCCCGCCGACCGGTCCTTTGTGATCCGCCCCCACGGCGAACAACAAGGAAGGCACAGCGCAGGCAGCGATGAGAACTGCAAAAAATAAAAATCGTTTTCTCATTTTCTCCTCCTATGAATAGGCTCCTGATTGAAGATCCCCTTTACGGGGATTATCTCAGATAACCCAGCCCCTGAAGTCGCGACAAGTCTTCTTCGACATGGGAAGGGGACAGGGCCTCGACGCTCGATTTGGCGCTCTCGTTCTGCTCCCGCCACGCATCGATCTGCTCGAGTAAAGCCATCCCTTCTTCCCGAGACTGCGAGTCCCACAGGTTCTTGCTCTCGCCGGGATCGCTCTCGATATGGTACAGTTCGATTTCGTCCGTCACGCGCCGCCGGATGAGTTTGAATCCCCGGTCGGTGAGGCTTTCCTTCGGCTCGTCGTATACCGTGCCTTCGGAGAAACAGGGGGTGTTGCGGGGTGCTTCCGAGCCGGTCACCGCCGGCCAGAGGCTTTGCCCTTGAGACCCTTGCATGGCCGGAATCCCCAAGGCCTCCCGGAGTGTCGGCATCAAGTGAACCATGCTGAACCGCTCTTCATAACGTTGGCCCACGGGAATACCCGGTCCTCGCATGATCAGCGGAACGTGGATCAGTTCCTGATAGAGTGAATGGCCGTGGTAGAACTCTCCATGTTCCCACAACTCCTCCCCGTGGTCAGCCGTGAGAACGACAAGCGTGTTTTCTTCCAGGTTCTCTTCGCGAAGGGCATCCAGAATTCTCTCGATGTGATCGCCGACGTAGCGAACGTCTCCCCGGTACAGCATCGCAATCTGCTCTTTATCCTCCGGCGTCAGAAAATGTTGGCGCGATTGAATGCTCTCGACCTGCGGACCATGCAGATCGGGGGTGTGGGGGGCAAGGAAAGGCCCGATGCGATTGCCCGGCACGTCCTCCCGGTGAGACTCCGGCGGATAGAAAGGATCGTGAGGGTCCATGTAATGAAGCCACAGAAAAAAGGGGGCTCTTTTCGTCTGTGGACGGCCGAGTCGTTCGAGGGCCTCCTGTGTGATTTCTTTTGTCGTGTCTGGCAGCACGGCTTCACGGTTGTTCTTGTCCAAGCGCCATCTGGCAAGAGCGACGCGCCACGCCCGAAGAAACGGCGTGGGGAGGCCGAGCTCCTTCAGTCCCATCGCCCGCGGTGACCACTGGGGGTGATGATAAAACAAGCGGCTTTGTTCAAAGCCCTGATGGATGCCGCTCTCCCGGCCCAAGCCATAATTGCCGACGAGAGCGGTGGTACGATAGCCTTGCGTCCGGAGGTCTTCCGCAAGCGTCGTGAACGATTCGGTCACCCGGTAGATGCCGCCGTTGCTGCAGACGCTCGGATACCTTTCGGAAAAAAGGGACACCATTGCCGGCAAAGTCCAGGGTGCGGTGGAAATCGCCCGGCTGAAAAGCGTGCCCTCCTTCGCCAGACGTTCCAACCCCCTTGCCGGAGTTTGTCCTCCGTACAACGTCAGCTGTCCGGCACCCAGCGCGTCGCAGATGATCAAAACCAGGTTGGGTTGAGAGGAAGTCTCGGCGGGCGACACCGGCCTCGGCTGCTGGGGACGACTTTGCAGAAAGGAGAGAACAGCCAGTACGCCGACAGCGCCGAGGCAGAGTCCAACACAGATCTTTCGCCCGGAGCGACGTCGCAGAAGAAGGAGGGCGAGAGAAGCCAGAACAAGAAAGAACAGCCCCAGCAGCATCCGTCCGAATTGCGTCTGAGGTTCGAGTGTCCGGGTGAGCAGGGCGACCGTACAGACGAAGAGAAGCGCTCCGGGCACTGCGCCGGTTAACGGCGAGTGTTGTCTCGGGCCGCCGGGAAATCCGGGAATCCGGAAGAACAGAGCCGCAAAGCAGAGGAGCGTCGCGCCGGCCATGAAAATCATGGATATCGCTTCAGGCAGGGCGAACGCGATCTCGTCCGACGCGGCGATCACCTGCTGACACCCAAACAGCAGGAAGACCACGGCGGCGGAATTCAGAAGATAAGAAGGAACGGTGGTCGAACCGGAAAACCGGGATAGAACGGTTCCGATTCCTCCCAGGGCCAATCCGGCTGCAAGCGCTCCGGCGAGATAGAGCAGGCCTGTGCCGGTCAATGCATGGACGGAATTCACATGGGCCGTCCCAAAAACAAGAAGGGAAAGCCAGAGGTCCACCGATGCCAGATAGAGCCCGATAACCAGGGCATATCGGACGGGCATCAGTAGAGCATATCGGTAGATCGATGAATTGTCGGCCATAGTCGACGTACGATGGTACTCGGATCAGTCCCATAACCTCCTTTGTTCAAGATAAGATTGCCACGTCGCTCGCCTCTGGTGAACGCCTCGCAATGACGTGCAACCTATTCCCAGCAACACTTTCCCCTCGATCCCTAAACAAAGAAGGCCAACGTGCACCGGATACAGATACACCCCTGGCCTTCTGTTGGTTCGACCTTGTGTGCTGTCGGGTTGAGACATTGAGACAAAGCTCCGATTCTCGCCCATTGGCCGTCAAAAGGCCGGCCGTCAGCACAAAAACAACTACTGCATTACCTGGGATTTCCCATTTAATACCGTAATTCCCTGATTTTCTGATTCCTGTAAGGATCTGTCAAGCGCTTTCTTGTGGGAAATTGGGTTGGGCGAGGAAAGCGCGATGGCGGATGGGAAATAGGCGATGAAAAACCGGCGTCGATCTACGAGAAGGTGCGCTGTTAATCGATTTTTAGCTTCTCGTATGAAACCTTTGCCGGTATGGAACCTTTTCCATCGGCATAGACGATATGCGCCAGTCCTGAAAAGTCAGACACTAGGCGAAGTCGATAAGGGAACCCAATGCCCGGACCATTCAGTTTTTTCAAACTGCCTTGCCGGCTGCCATTGGCATTCAAGCGAACCAATCGCATATAATTGTCCGAATTCTCGTTCCAGGCAACATAGAAGTCATCCTCGACGACGGCAATCGCCGCACCATCCGATTGCTGAATGGTCTTGGACAGGTTCACCGGTGCAACTTTCTCGGTCAAATCGGGATTCAAAACGGTGAAGAAAACGTCGCGCCCTGAACTGAGAACAAAAATCATCGCGGTCAGGGCAATGTCTCCATTGTCCATTTCAATGTAATCCGGCTCGACATAGTTCTCTGCAAGAGTCTTGGTTTGGAGGATGCTCCCATCGCTTCCATCGACACGCACCGCGATCGCGGGATTCGATTCCCCCTGGTCGATCAAAACCAGGAAGTTGCCGGTTGAAGGAAGCCTGCGGATAACCGGACGAAAGAGCTCGGCGTTTCCGGAAGCCGCGAAACGAGTCCCCAGGGTCACCGGCGGGTCGATCAGCATATCCCCTTCCGGCGTGAACTTACTGTAGCGAATCTCCCGGGTATTGCCTCGAATTTCAGGGGCGGCGAAGCAATAGGGGCACTCGGTCCAGGTAATGTGGATATTGCCATCCAGGTCCATCACCGCATCGAATCGGTCGATATCATCCAGATGGCGATTATCGGCAACGTACTCCTTGGTGATCGGGATGCCATAAGCATTAAAGCGAATCATGGAAAAGCCCGACGAATAGTGCTTCCAGATAGCGAAGAAATCTCCCTGCTTGCTTTCCGAACCGACGAGGTCCAGATCACACAGAATCGGCCCATAGTATTCACCAAAGATATAGATATCCGGCTTTCTTTCTGTGAGTATCTGTTCGTTCATCCAATATTGGCCGCTCGGGAGGATGCTCGCATAGGCCAATTGAGACGTCATGACAATGCTGTTATCCGGAGCGCGCTCGGGCGTTCTCTTCACATAGATCGTGTAAGCGATTCCTCGTTGATCCACATAAACCTGGGGTTCGTTTCCTTCCGGAGTCAATTCAAGGACAACCGATTCATCCTCAGGCGAATAGTCGATTCCGCTTTTCCAATTGTTCAAGAAATCCATGCTTCGGTCTTCGTCAAAGAACACGTCCCACGATTGGGAAAGCACAAAAAGATCTTCGGGGCCGATGACGCCATCCAAATCGACGTCCTGAGCAGGCGCGGAACTGCAACACACACCAAACATCATAAGAGCGAGAGGCCACTTTCGCATGATCGAGTTTCTTCCTCTTTCGATATTGTCTTCTACACCGGGACATTCAATTTAGCAGATTGGTATGGAAAAAACAATCTCATATTCTGGAAAAGTTGGAAAAGTGCAGGCGGGGACGCCTGCGGTACTTGCCGGGTGCCATGGCCGCGGATCGGCCATGCTGAGCCAGGTTTGTAGTGTGCTCGTAAGAGCATGAAAAAGATCAGCGTCTCACGACGCCACGACAAACAGAGGCAGGTGAGGACACCTGCGCTGCGACACTCAAATCATACCGCAGGCGGTGGGATAATTCCGCTCACATTACTCGCCTGCGAATATAGGTAAATCTATGTGTTCACTAATTATGTCCCTGAACTCTTTCCGAATATTTCCACCAATATTTGGTCTTTGCAAATATTTGGGGATAGTTCCCGCTCCTCGGCGAATAAACAAAGGCATATAGAGTATTTGGGCTGGATCATTGCTATCCTTACCGCGCAAATAATAAATTGGATAAAAATATCTCTTACAATCCACTGTACGACGATAAGATATAACAAGACAGTGAGCCTCCATCTCAGTATTTGAACATTCAGGAATTCCATCGAATACTGAATATTCTCTTAGGTCAAATACTCTCTCTTTATCTGTCGGCTTTAATTCTAAAGAAATTACTTGAAAATCCGAAGGACAAACATAGAAACTAGACCACTTGTTCTTCATTTCATTGATATCATAGACCATTGCAGCATGCGCCAATACTTCAATATGGGAGATATCAACCGATCCTACATTAGCAATATAAATG
>Ga0272444_10003812_pt1 | contig 13470 bp, 12 predicted proteins | sample SSMForm13_FD_201033 | JGI IMG/M metagenome (GOLD analysis project Ga0272444, IMG submission 201033) | Marine sediment archaeal communities from Little Sippewissett salt marsh, Falmouth, MA, United States - SSM-Form-13 | ecosystem: Environmental > Aquatic > Marine > Wetlands > Sediment ...
GCAGCAGGCTGTAGAACACCCTGAGCAGCGGCGTTCCGAACACCGTGAGCAGGGCCAGCCCGCCCAGCGCGATGAAAGGCGCCATCTTGCGGCGCGGGCGCGCGAGCGCCATCAGCGCAAGGATAAGCGTAAGGATACCGACATAGCCCGTCGTGCTCACGTAGTTCTGGTTGAAGCCGTAGGGCGTGTCGGTTTTCTCAAGCCCTTTGCTCACGACGCCTATCTCGGTGTCGAGGGGATTCCCCAGGATGTCTGGTATGAAGTACTTGAGAGCGGCCAGCCTGTGATGGGCGCTGCTGAGTATCATCTCGTAGGGCAGAGCCTTGCGGTACGAATACGTGCTGAGCTCATATGTCGGAAGCAGCTGGAAGGTCGAGATGAGAAGGGCAACAACCAGCGAAAGCGCGACCAGCGAGAACACGATGACACGCTTCCTGCTCCCGGCTCCCTTCATGAGGAAGACTCTTATGAGCATGTAGACTACGAGCGAATAGACAGCCAGAAAAACGAGCTGCGGGAAACCGGCCAGTATGCACATTGCGACGGCGGCGGCCAGGAGCCCGGCGCGCCTCAGGCTGGCCTTCTGGACCAGGCCCTCGCCGAAGTAGATGAGCGCGGGAAGCCACGCGGCGGTCGAAACGAAGGTCGGCTGGCCGTACCGGGTGGCCATGAACCCCGAGAATGTGAAAGCCACGGCCGAGACGAGAGCCCCCCCGCGAGAGATACCGAGCCGCTTCGCCAGGAGATAGGTGAACACCGCGGCGATTATGAAGTGTATGTAGAGGTAGAGGTCCATCTGCTGGTAGGGGTCCACTGGGTACAGCGCCAGGTTCACGGGATAGAAAACACCCGACTGGTAGTTGGCGAGAAACGGCGTACCGCAGAACTGGTGCGGGTTCCAGAGGGGTATCTCACCCCGCCGCATCATGCGCGTCGCGAAAACGCGGCGCGGGAGATAGGAGAAGGTGCAGTCCGACGTGACCGAGGGCTCCGCCAGCTGCTCAGCCGTCGCGTCAGCGCGCCAGGGAAACGATGCCGCCAGCCGGAAAGTGACGAGAGTCCGGTCTGTAAGAAGCTCCATGGAAAAGAAGACGGTAATGAGGACAATCAGAAAGCCTATGGCGAGAACATCTTTCCTGCGTTCTGTCATGCTCCTCGCTATTTCCTGCCCCGGCCCAGGTATATCTCGGCCCATATCCTTGCCAGTTCTCTTAAGGTGCTGAAAACGTGGCTGGGCCTCACCGTACTGCTGCCACCTGCCCGGGGATAATGACGAACCCCGATCTCGGTCATTTTGAAGCCGTAGAAACGCGCCTTGGCGAGAATCTCGGTGTCGACGAAGAATTTCCTGGATCTTATCTCTATGACATCGAAGATCTCTCTCCTGAAAAGCTTGAAGGCACAGTCTATGTCTCTCACACGCAGCCTGAAGACGGTCCTGGCCAGGAGGTTGTATCCCCACGCCAGGAAGAGGCGCGTGAGCGGATCGTATCTGTATATCCTGAAGCCGCAGACGAGGTCATAGTCCTCGCTGGCGGGCAGGAAGTTCTTGACCTCCCTTACGTCGAACTGGAGGTCCGAGTCGGTGTAGAAGACCAGTCCCATGCGGGCGCTCGTAAAACCCGCCTTGAGCGCGTCGGCGTAGCCCAGGTTGGTGGGCTGGTGAATGGGCCTGACGTGGGGGTTTGAGGCGGCGAGGCCGTCTATTATCTCGGGGGTCCTGTCCGAGCTCCCGTCGTCGACGACTATGACCTCGTAGTCGTCGAGGCCGAGCGTCTCCGCCACCTCGACTATAGCCATGGTGGCTTTCTCTATATTCTCTTCCTCGTTATAGGCCGGGAGCACGAACGAAATCGACTTGCCCATTTTATCCGGTCGACCTCCTCTACCCGATATAGCCGATGCCCTCGAGGCGCCGCTTTATGTCGTCGCGGTCCTCCGGGCTCATCTCACCCGCGCCGATCCTCCCCAGAACCTCTCTATCGACAAATTCAGGCTGATTCTGAGCGAGATAGGTCTTGTCCAGCGCCGTCTCGGCGATCTTCCCGTCCATGGCCCGCGGGACAGGCAATCCAAGAAGATACAGGACAGTCGGCGCGATGTCCAGAATAGATAGAGAATCGATATTTGCGCCGCTCGCGAAACCCGGTCCGAGGCCGAGAAAAACGCCGTTCATCCGGTGGTCGCCCGAGTTTCCGTAAACCGGGTCCATGAAGTTGTTGCTGGTGAAGTCGAGCGTGCCGAGGGCCTTATAACTCATGTCCCTGGGCACGAAGATGACGTCGGGGGCCTCGTCGAGATATGGCCCCTCGTAAAGCTCCTCCCTGAAGTACACCCTGTCAAAGAGGTTCTCCCCCGTCGCCGGGTCCACGGTGGCGAGCAGGCGGTCTCTGACATCGTTGCGCACGGCCTCGTACTCGGCGCCGGCCTCGACCGACCCCCAGGGCTCGCGGCCCTTCAGGTTCACGTATATCTGGCCATAGTTGCCGCGCGAGTAGGCGCGCGTCGCCCGCCAGTCGACATCGGCAAGCGAGAGGAAGAAACGGTGAATGAGCATCTGCATTTTCTGGCGCGAGTGGAACCCGCCGGACAGCCTGTACTTGGCCAGACCGAGCGCCATCGAGAGCCGGTAGAGCAGGGTCGGCGTGAAACCCAGCCGGTACGCCGCCCGTTTAATGGAGGTCATCGGGCCGCGCTTGAGGTGAAGCAGGCCCTCCTCTACGAGCCACATATTGAAAGAGAGAAAAGTGTTTATGGGTCCGAAGCCGTGATCCGACATGATGACGACATTGGCGTCGCCCGCATCCGCGACGATCTCACCGAGGCCCTTGTCGAGAGCCGAGTAAAAGGCCTTGAGCCGCGGCCCGTACTTGCGGGCCTCCTCCCTGTCGTGGCGGGGGTGGGTCTCGTCCAGGAGGTGCCAGAGCTCGTGCGAGGCGCGGTCCGTGCCCCAGAAGTGGGACACCAGGAGATTCCAATCGATGCGGCCCATGAGATAGCGCGTGACCTTCACGTCGAAGTCGAGCACGTCGTCGAGTTCGTCCAGGACGCCGGCCACACCGCGGCGGGAGTAAACCTGCCGGTGGTAAAGCTTGTAAGGACCGAACTTTGACTCCACTTCCTCCAGGAGCCCGGGCGGCTGGGTGAAGTCGCGCCTTCCAAAGGGCGTCAGGAACCCGCTCAGCATGAAGCCCTCTACCTCGCTCGGCGGGTAAGTAATGGGAACGCCCTTGACGACGGACTTGAGACCCGCCTCGCCGGCAAGGTCCCAGATGGGTATGCCGTCCCTGAGGGCTGCGTTTACCGGAACCTCGCCGAAGGGATTGTGCGCCGACCTGGCCTCTTCGACGAGGCCCTTCTTGCGCAGCAAAAACTCGAACACGCCGTGCTTGCCGGGATTGAGCCCCGTTACAAAACTCGACCAGGCGGTGGCCGTAACGGGCGGAATCTGGGTGATGAGGTCAGCCGAACAACCCTTCTCGAGAAAGGAAGCGAGATTGGGCATTGTGCCGTCGGCCGCCAGCCCCCGGAGCAGCGTCCACGTGCCGCCGTCGAGTCCCAGCACCATAACCCTTCGAGCCGGTGAGTCGCCCATCAGGATGTCTCCAAACTCGAGAAGTTCGCGATCGCGAGGAAGAGGCCCGTGATCCTCGAGAGGAGCTTCAACCTGTTGGCCTTGAGCGCCTCGTCCTCGGCCATTACCATCACACTGTCAAAGAAGACGTCTATGGGCCGAGAAAGTTCCGAAAGCAGGTTGAGCGCTTCCCGGAAATCCTTCTCCGCCATGTAGGCCCCGTAGTCGGGAAGAAGGCCCGTGTAAGTTTCGTAGAGGTCGCGCTCGGCGTCGTCTTCAAAGAGAGCCGGGTCGGGATCGCCGTCGAAGCCGCCCTTGGTGATATTGTGGGCTCGTTTGAAGGCGGTCAGGAGCGACGGGAACTTCTCGTGGCGCTCGAACTCCTCGACGGCGGCGATGCGCTTCATTATCAGGGCGGGATCGTCGATGCCTACGTCGAGAACACCTGCGACCAGGTCATGCCTGAAGCCGCGGTCGACCAGAAGGGTTTCTACCCTCTGCCTTACGAAATCGAGAAGATTCGCCTCGAGCTCGGCCGCGTCGCCGGTGAGCCTGTCGCCATAGAGGGCGATGGCCTCGGAGAAGATGCGGCTTAAGGAAACATGTATTTCTCTTTCGATGAGTATCCTGGCGATGCCCATGGCCTGGCGCCTGAGCGCATAGGGGTCTTCCGAGCCAGTGGGAATGAGCCCCACGCCGAAGCAGCCGGCGAGCGTGTCCGCCTTGTCGGCGAGGGCGACTACGAGACCGCAGTCGGTCTCGGGCAGGACGTCGTCGGCGAAGCGCGGCAGGTAGTGTTCGAATATCCCCATCGAGACTTCCGCTTCCTCACCCTCGGCTTCGGCGTACTTGCCGCCCATATATCCCTGGAGGCTGGAAAACTCCTTCTCCCTTACCATGAGCGAGGTGAGGTCGGCCTTCGCCAGCTCTGCCGCCCGCCGGACGCATGTCCCCTCGCTGAGGCCCGTCGCTTCGGAAATGGCGCGGGCGAGCGCGGCGATGCGCCCGGACTTCTCGGCGACCGTACCGAGGGACTCCTGCCAGAGAACTCTCTCCAGGCCCGCGGCCATGCGGTCGAGCCCGGTTTTCTTGTCTTCCTGCCAATAGAAAAGGGCGTCGGCGAGGCGGGCCTTGAGCACCCTCTCATTCCCTCTGAGTATGTATCCTTTGGGATCGCTCGCCGTGTTGGCCACAGCGACGAACCTGGGAAGCAGGTTGCCCTTGCCGTCGCTTATCGAAAAGAAGTTCTGATGTTCCTTCATCGCCGTTACCACGACTTCACCGGGCATGTCGAGGAAGGCGGGATCGAAACTCCCGAGCACGGCGAGCGGATACTCGACCTCGAAGTTGACGATCTCCAGGAGCTCGTCGTCTTCCACCACCTGGCCGCCCGCCGATGCGGCGGCTTCGGCGACCATCGCGGCTATCATGCGTTTGCGCTGGTCTTGGTCGGCGATGACGTAATTGCGCTCCAGGACTTCGCCGTAATCCGAGGGAGCCTTGATCTCTATCTCGCCCGGGCTGAGAAACCTGTGCCCGCGCGTCTTCCTGCCCGATTTGAGACCGGCCCAGGCGATGTCCAGGACATCACCATCCAGAAGCGCCACCAGCCATCTCACGGGCCGCGCGAATAGCGTCCGGCTCTCCTCCCATCTCATCGTCTTGGGAAAAGATATGCCGCTTACGACATCGAGTAGAACGCCGGGGAGAACATCCGCGGCCGGCTCCCCCCGATAGGTCTTCTCGACGCATACGTAATCGCCCTTATCCGTCTTCTCCACGCGGAGCTCGGAGACGTCCACGCCGTGGCGCCTGGCGAAACCGGTCGCCGCCTTGGTCGGCTCACCGGACTCGTCGAACGCAGCGCTCGCGGGGGGACCGAAGACAACCTCGGACGACTCGCTTTGCTTCCCGGCGAGACCGTCCACCAGAACCGCGAGCCTTCTCGGGGTCCCGAAGGTGAGAATCCGGGCGCAGTCCAGCCTCGCCTCCTTAAGGCCGGCGGCCATCCCGTCCTCCATGGCCTTGAGAGCGGGTCTTACGAATGACGGCGGGAGTTCTTCGACGCCTATTTCAAAAAGGAGTTCCAAGTTCGACCTCTTTTCAGCCCGGTAAAGGTACGTTTACTTCGCGGCCTGGCCCGTCTTCAACATGGGAAAGCCCATCTCCTCGCGCTGCTCCACATACTTGCGGGCCACCAGCCTCGCCAGGTTGCGGACGCGGAGTATGTAAGACGCCCTCTCGGTGACGCTTATGGCGCCACGGGCGTCCAGAACGTTAAACGCGTGCGAACACTTGAGCACGAAATCATAGGCCGGCAGCACCAGACCCATCTCGGCCAGGCGCCTGGCCTCGCCCTCGAAGAACTTGAAGAGCTCGAAGTGCTTGTCTATGTCGGCTTCTTCGAAGTTGTACTTCGAGAACTCGTACTCGCTCGTTGAGAAGATGTCGGCCCAGGTCAGCCGGTCGTTCCACCTGATGGCCTTGATGTCATCGACTTCCTGGGAGCACATGGCTATTCGCTCGAGCCCGTAGGTCATCTCGCAGGTTATGGGATCCAGGTCTATGCCCCCCGCCTGCTGGAAGAAAGTGAACTGCGTGATCTCCATGCCGTCCAGCCAGACCTGCCAGCCGAGCCCCCACGCTCCCAGCGTCGGCGACTCCCAGTCGTCCTCGGCGAACTTCACGTCGTGGCTCTTAAGGTCGATTCCCATGACCTCGAGCGTCTTGAGGTAAACGTCCTGTATGTCGTCCGGCGACGGCTTGATGACTACCTGGTACTGCAGGAACTGTTGTATTCTCATGGGGTTTTCGCCGTAGCGCCCGTCCCGGGGTCTCCGGGAAGGCTCAACATGCGCAGCCTTCCAGGGCTCCGGGCCCAGCGCCCTGAGGAAGCTCGCGGGGTTGAAAGTGCCCGCTCCGACCTCGCTGTTATAGGGCTGGTGAATGGCGCATCCGTAGTCCGACCAGAACTTTTCGAGCACCAGTATGAGCTCCTGCAATGAGTAAGCCTCTTGGGCCATATCAGCTTTCCCTTATTCTTTCCAGGAACTCGAGTGACTTGACTCTCGCCCCCTCGCCCATCGCCATCCTCACGAAAGCCGTTAGTATATCGCAGGCCCCGCGGCTCAGCTCGACCGGGACCGGTTTTTTTCTCACCTCTTTGACTGTCTTGCCCTGGAAGCTCCTCATGAGGCCGAGAACGCCGGCGTCCAGGTCGACGACGTTTATGTCCTTATCGACGCACATCTTGCACAGCACGCCGCCCGACAGCATCCCGAAACTCAACCCGCTGTCGCCCGTTTCTTTCCCGCACTTCACGCAGGTCGAGAGCGAGGGCCCATAGCCGACCAGGTGAAGGAGCTTGAGAAGGTAATAGGCGAGCACGACTTCCAGCTCGTCCCGGGACGCGGCGTCGAACTCCCTCAGCGTGAGAACCGCATGGTCAAAGAGGTCCTCGTTGGGCTCCTCGGGAGGAGCGAATCGCTCGAGTATCTCTACCGCCACGCTTGCGTAAGCGAGCTTGGCGAAGTCGGCCTTGATATCCGAAAACGGGTTCAGGGTCTCGCTGTGGCTCAGGGTGTGGACGTTCCGGTTCTCCTTGGCATAATATATGATGAGCGAATGAGTTAGAATCTCGAGGCTCGCGCCGAACTTGCTCTTGGGGCGAAGGCTCCCCTTGGCCATCGCCGAAACCTTGCCGAACCTCTTGGTGAAGAACACCACGATCTTGCTCGTGTCCCTCACCTTGCGGGCTCTCAGCACGACGGCTTCGCTTCTATTAATGCTCATCGCTTCCAGGTCCCTTCGCATCTCCGGCGGCGGCGTTCCCGTCTTCCGGAGGCGGCGCTTTTCCGGCCCTGGCCGCCGCCCTCACCGGGTCCACGTCGCGCTCGGCGATCATTCCCGCGCTCACTACCATGCGGATGCCGTCCTCGACGCTCATGTCGAGCACCCTGACGTCCGAAGCCGGGATGACCATCATGAAACCCGAGGTAGGATTGGGGCTCGTGGGAACGAACACAGTCATGGACTTCTCGCCGATGCCGATGCCTCCCATGCCAACTATCTCGGATGTTACAAAACCGACGCAGTAAGCGCCCCGCCTCGGAAACTCGACCAGAGCGACTTTCTTAAAGCCCTTCGAACTATCCTGGAGTACGGCTTCGCTCACCTGCTTGAGCGTCCTGTAAACGGAGCTCAAGACAGGTATGCGGTCGAGTAAGCCATTATACCATTTCAGGAGCTTCTTCCCTATGAAATTGCCGGCGAGGAGCCCGGTGAGCAGCACGATCACTATGATGGCGGCGACGCCGATCCCCGGAACGTCCACGCCCAGGTTGGCCGCTATGAGACTCCTTAAGAGGCCGTCCAGAAACACGAAGAGCCTGTAGAGCACCCATACAGTGATCACCGTGGGAAGCAGTATTGCAAGCCCCGAGAAAACGATGCCGCGCAGTTTCTTCATGTCCTCAGAGTTCCTCGATCTTCGCCCGCCCGCCCAGGCCGTCGGCGATAATACGTACGCGTTCCAGGCGCTGGCCGACGACGCGGTCGACGACGAAGCGGAGCCCGTCTGCCTCGTACCCGTCACCCTGCGCCGGCACCTTGCCCAGCAGATTATAAAGATACCCGGCAATCGTGTCGTAGTCCTCTTCTTTTTTGAGGTCCGTGCCGAGTATTTCGTTCAATTCTTCGATGTGAATCTTGCCATCGACGAGCACTTCGTCCGCGCTGACGACCTGCACGAGCTTCTCTTCTTCCTCGTACTCGTCGTAAATCTCGCCGACGATTTCCTCGAGCACGTCTTCGAGCGTAACGAGCCCGACGACGCCGCCGAACTCGTCCACGACTATCGCGATATGCGTCTTGCGCCTGCGGAGCTCCTTGAGCAGCGCGCCCACCTTCATGCTCTCGGGGATGAAGTAAGCGTCGCGCAGCATGCCGCTTATGGGAGTTGTCACGCCGCCCCTCGCGATTACATCCATGAGGTCGCGCGCGTGCAGAATGCCGATGATATTGTCCACGGTCTTGTTGTATACCGGTATCCGCGAGTGCCCTCCCTCCGAGATGACTTTCATGGCTTCATCCACGGTGGTCGTTGCCTCGGCGCAAACCATATCTATCCTGGGCACCATGACTTCCCGGGCGATGGTGTCTCGCATCTCGAAGATGCCGTTGATCATCTCCTGCTCGTCGCTGCCTATTTCGCCCCCGTCGCCTTCGGCCTTGGCAATGGCCCTGAGCTGGCCCGCCTTGAGCACCATCTCCCGCGCCTGGGTGCCCGCAAGGAAGAGGCCCTGCGTCAGCAGGTAAACTCCCTTTACGAACGGATAGAGCGGCAGGAAGAGCACATACACGGGACGGGTCACGGCGACAACCGCCGAGACGGGGTCATGCGCGACATAGACCCTCGGAAGAAGGCGCGTCAGGATCGCAATCATGATAGTGACAACCAGAAGCGAGAGGCCCGCCGCGATCATGCGGCTCGTCCCGTCCGGATATGCCCGCCACGTGATCCTAAGCGCAAACAGGGCCGCCAGGACATTGCAGAACGAGCTCGACACGAGGAGCTTGATCATCAGCTCCTGCGGCGCCGACAGCATCCTGAGGGCGAGGTTCGCGCGCTTATCGTTCTCGTCTTCGAGCTCGGCCCGCGAGACCGAGAAAAACGCGAACTCGCCGGCCGAGAAAAGAGCCGAAAGACACAGAAACGCGGCCATCAAAAGTACATCCGCCAGTGTAGACGGGTCCAATCTGTTACTCCTCCTTATGCGCTTGTCGCTGCCGGAGACTGCCGGAGAACTTCTCCACGAATTCCTCCTGCAGAGTCTCCATATCCCTCCGTTCCGAAGGAGATCCGTCGGTATGGCCGATGACGTGCAGCGATCCATGAACGACCAGACGCAGAAGTTCCTCGGCCGCGCTTACGCCGAACCTCTCGCTGTTGGCACGGGCGGTGTCGAGCGAAATGTAGACGTCTCCCACCTTATCGAGCGGGAGTCCCTCCTCGGATAGGTCAAAGGCGATAACGTCCGTCGGGCCGTCTCTCCCGAGTGATTCCCGGTTGAGACGGGCGATCTCTTCGTCGCCGACGAACGATACGCTGAGGGCGTACTTCCTTATGCCGTGGCTTCGGAATATGTCCCGGATGACTTGCTCGAAGACAGGGCGCAGAAACCCCGTGGCGCCCGAAAGGCCGCCTATGTGGACTTGTTGACTATGGTCGTCGGACTCTTCCATGCTCCGCCTTGATTACTGCACTCCTTGGCCGGCTATGGCCTCGGCCTCTGGCTGCCGGGTCCATACCTGTCAAAGGCCCGTATGATCTCCTGCACGAGCCGGTGTCTTACCACGTCGTTCTCGCTCAAGTAAATGAAGTTAATGCCTTTTATACCTTTAAGTATCGACTGGATGAGAACCAGCCCTGAATCCTCTTTTTTGGGGAGGTCTATCTGGGTGACGTCGCCGGTTATGACCGCCTTGGAGTTGAAACCCAGCCGCGTCAGGAACATCTTCATCTGGTCCAGCGTGGTATTCTGGGCCTCGTCCAGGATGACGAAGGAGTTGTTGAGAGTCCTCCCGCGCATATAACCGAGCGGCGCGACTTCGATGACGCCTATCTCGAGCGACTTCTTGATCTTCTCCGCCGGCATCATCTCATAGAGGGCGTCATAGAGCGGGCGGAGATAGGGCCCCACCTTCTCCTCCAGGTCCCCCGGAAGGAAACCCAGGCTCTCGCCGGCCTCCACGGCCGGCCTGACGAGCAATATGCGGTCTATGTCCTTGCGGCGAAGCGCCCAGACGGCCTGGGCCATGGCCAGATAGGTCTTGCCCGTGCCCGCGGGGCCTATCGAGAATACGATATCGCATTCCCGCATTGCCTCCACATACTCCTGCTGGCCCATGGTCTTGGCGCGCACGATTTTTCTCAGGCCCGGAAATTCCGCGCGGTCCTCGAAGGACGGCTTGTCGTCTTTACCCTGGTCGGCGCCCTTGCCGCCCGTGTCGTTCCTTAAGGACACTGCGTACCTGAGATCGCCCTCGCCGACGGGATTGCCCTTGCCCGCCATCTCCATGAGATCTTCGATTATGGCCGCGACCTTGTCGACCCGTTTGGGCTTGCCCTCGATCAGCAACCTCTCGCCCCGCGCGACTATCTTGACCTTGAACTCCTCGCGGAGCTTCCTCAGGTTGACGTCGTTCTCGCCGAAGAGCTTCACCTGGTCCACGCCGGCGAGACTGATTTCCCTGGTTGTCGTATCGCTCACTTTTGTGCCCCATGAAGAAAGCTCTTGGCCTGCATGGCAGACCAAGAGCCTCTTACTGAATATAGACTTTCCAACAATCCCTTCCGCTCGTCCAAGATATAACCGGAGGAACTACCTCGGGATTTTGACAGCCTGACCCGGATGAATCAGATCAGGGTCCGAAATCTTGTCCTTGTTGGCCTCGTATATACGGGTCCACTGGCGCCAGTCGTCATAGATCTCCCAGTAGCCCGCGATCTTGCCCAGGTACTCGCCCGCCAACACGGTATGCATCGTGGGCAGGCCCCTCGGAATCGCGAGGATCTGATCTACGTAAATCAGGTTCGGATCCTCTATCTGATCCCTGTTGGCCCTGTAAATCCTGGGCCACTTGGTACCGTCGGCGTAAATCTCTTCATAATCCGAGATCTTATACAAGGACTCGCCGTTTTTCACTGTCCACTTGGTAGGCAGAGAGTTGTAATAGTCGATCTCCTTCTGGAGAGCGGCCGCCTTGGCCTTCATGGGGTTCAGCTCGGCGTCGATCTTCTTGATCTTCGCCTGGAGTTCTGCGACTCTCTTCTGCTCGGCCGCGAGCTCACCCTGGTAGTCCGAGAGCAAGTCCTTCTGCTCGGTCATCTCGTCCGCCAATGACATGCAGTAGGCCTCTCTGTCATCTCCTGACAGCTTCTGGTATTCCTCGTCGGTGTAAAACTGACCTTTGGACACATCGGCCGCAAAGGCGCTCGTTGCTACAAAGACCATCACGAGCGACATTGCGGCGAGCATAATGATAATTCTTGTCTTCATTTCGCTGCCTCCTATCGCCCGCTGCCCTTTTTCAGCATCTCGAGCTCTTTCTCGAGATCCTGGCTCTTAAGTTTCTTGAGCTGGGCTTCTTTGTCTTTGAGTTCTTTGTCCAGCTTGGCGCTCTGCGCCGAAGCTGCGTCCAGATCCGCCTTTACATCGGCTGTCTGGTCCTGGGCTGTCTTCACTTCTTCGGGCGGCACAGGGCAAGGCGGTTTTGGCCCGCATCCCACCACGAAGAATGAAGCTAGCAGGGCCAGAACCACGGTCGTGATTGCCAACCTCCGCTTAAGCATCACCGATCACCCCCTTCTTAAGGTGGTTATACCAAATGCTATATATACTCTCCCCCTCGAGTCCGCGCCACTTTAACAATACCCCCCATCGCTGTCAAGAAAAAAGCCCCTGCGCGAGGCGGCCACCCGGGGGTCAGGTCTTGAAATGCACAGTTCTCGGGAGCGCTGCCGAAACCGCCTATCTCCTTATTCTCTAACACTCTGGACCACCTCTATTCCCCCCTTCAATTGATTAGACGCTTGATTAGACGCTTAGGAAGCAGCATAATCTGCACCGGACAGGACGGGCGGGCCCCGACAGGCGACAGACGCCCGGCCAGACCGAAGGAGACACATATGAAAAGGACGCAGATACGGAGGAGCGGCCTCCGGGTGCCCGGGCCGGCAGGGGCCGGCCTGGCGGGCCTGGCGGGCTTACTCGTAGCGCTGGCGCTGCTCACTTCCTGCAACCCGGACTCGGGCTTCAACACGGTCAGCGACTACGACGTCGTGGCCACTTACTACGACCCGGACGCCGACTTCGACAGCCTCACCACTTATGCCATGCCCGACACCATAATCCACTTCCGCGACCCCGACGGCACATCGAGCCAGGAAGTCTCCAGGGCCTATGACGAGCTCATCCTTGGCCTGGTCCGGTCAAACCTGGAGGCCATGGGCTATGAGGAGGAGACCAATCCCGGGGCACACGAGCCCGATGTCTACGTAGTCGTCTGGGTGACCCTGGTCGACTGGCTTTCCACCTCCACTGAAGGCTGGTGGGACATGTGGGGATGGTACCCTCACTGGCCGGTCCACTGGGGACCTGCCTGGGGGAGCTGGTACCCGTTTCCGATCCAGTATTTCTACCGGGCGGGGACGGTCTTTATCAACATGGTGGATGAGGCGGAGATCGAAGAAGAGGAAGAGCCCTACATCAAGTTCATATGGGTGGGCTCGGTAAACGGAATCATGGTGGACACGTCTACGGGCGCTGCGGAGAGGCTGACCGCCAGCATAAACCAGGCCTTCGACCAGTCGCCCTACCTGGTGACCGAAGGGGGGCGGCCATGAAATCAGCGCTTATCGCAGCCGTCCTGACGCTGTGCCTCGCCGTTCCCGCTCTGGCCGTGAAAGGCATCGGCGGGTTTACCTATGACGTGTCCATCCCCACCGGCGATACCCAGATCTACACGGACAACACCAGCTTCAGAGGCTTCGGGATCGAGGCCAGGTGGTTCCGGGATGGTCACACCGCCGTTGGATTCACCTGGCACTGGAACGTGTTTCACCAGCAATTCGACGGCACCTGGGACGTGAAAAACGGCAACGTTACGGGCCACCAGTTTCACAAGGTCTATTCGTCGCCCGTGCTTCTGACCTATTATTACCAGTGGGGAGACGCCGAGTACGGCGCGGGCTGGCTCTACTACATTGGTCTAGGCGGAGGGGGATACTGGGTGGAAAAGACCCTGGAGGTGGGAACAGGTGTTCACCAGACCACCAACTGGCATGTCGGCCTCTGCCCTGAGCTGGGCTTCTATTACGGGCTGAGCTTCAACGC
>Ga0272444_10003814_pt1 | contig 13468 bp, 13 predicted proteins | sample SSMForm13_FD_201033 | JGI IMG/M metagenome (GOLD analysis project Ga0272444, IMG submission 201033) | Marine sediment archaeal communities from Little Sippewissett salt marsh, Falmouth, MA, United States - SSM-Form-13 | ecosystem: Environmental > Aquatic > Marine > Wetlands > Sediment ...
TGGCCGTACACCATTTTTTTCGCAGTCGCTACGTACACGTTACCGGGACCGACAATCTTGTCTACTCGTGGTATTGACTCTGTACCGTATGCCAGGGCAGCAACTGCCTGGGCACCTCCCACTTTGAATATTGTATCAATTCCTGCTAATTGTGCCGCAGCCAGCACAAGCGGATGGAGGTTTCCTCTTTCAGATGGTGTTACAAGAATTATTTCGTTGACACCGGCTACACCCGCCGGGATGGCGGCCATAAGAACTGTCGACGGGTAGGACGCGCGTCCTCCCGGTGCATATATCCCAACGCGATCGAGGGGGCGAATCATCTGTCCGAGTTCGATACCCTCTTCGTCTGCATCGATCCATGAACTCATTCTTTGCTTTTTATGAAACGCCTCGATTCGCTGTGCCGCCAGTTTAAGAATCTCATAATCTGCATCGTCAACATTTTTGACAGCTTTATCGACATCACCCTCAGTGACTTTTACCGTTTGCGAATCCAGCAAAACGCCATCAAATTTTTCTGTGTATTCAAAGAGTGCCCTATCTCCGCCGGTTGCAACATTCTCTACGATTTCTCTGACAACCTGTGTGATTGCTTCATCAATAAACATATCACGGCCTTGAATACGTTTCAGTTCTGCATCGAAAGACGTTTCAACAGTGCTGATAAGTTTCACCTTATTCCTTTACCCTCCTTATATTTGCTCCCAGTGATGATAATTTTTTTTCGATACATTCGTAACCCCTGTCGATATGATAGACTCTGGAAAGCTCGGTCGTCCCTTCTGCCACTAATCCGGCGAGTATCAATGAAGCAGAGGCTCTCAGATCTGTTGCCATGACCGGTGCGCCGCGAAGCCGGGGTATACCCCTGACAACGGCACTGTTTCCTTCGACGATAATGTTTGCGCCCATACGGAGTAACTCATTCACATGCATGAATCTATTTTCAAATACGGTTTCCCGAATGACACTGATTCCATTTGCGACAGACATTAAGACGATCATTTGTGCCTGGAGGTCCGTCGGGAAGCCCGGATAAGGAAGAGTCTTTATATCAACACCGGTTATCTTTTTTCCCCCGATAACGTGAAGACCTCCCGGGATCGATATAATCTCTATCCCCGCTTCCGTAAGCTTTGTGATAAGGTAATCAAGATGATCCGGTTCACATCCCATTATTTTCACATCACCGTTCGTCAATCCTGCTGCGATCATATACGTTCCCGCTTCTATCCTGTCGGGTATTATCGTTGCTTCTGCCGGATGAAGGGATGTTACCCCTTCAATGTGTATCATATCCGTGCCGGCGCCTCTTATTTTTGCCCCCATTTGATTCAAAACGTGAGCAAGATTGATCACTTCAGGTTCCCGGGCGGAATTTTCCAGCAGAGTCGTTCCCTCTGCCAGTGTGGCCGCCATCATTATATTTTCCGTTCCCGTAACGGTGGGGATATCGAAGTAGATTTTTGCTCCTTTCAGTTTCGACGCCCTTGCTTCAACATATCCTTCCTTGAGGTCAATATCGGCGCCCATTGCCTTGAGGGCTTTGAGATGTAAATTGACCGGCCGTGCACCGATTGCGCATCCTCCCGGGAGAGATACCCGGGCCCGGCCCATCCTCGCCACCAGTGGTCCTAAAACGAGAATGGATGCTCTCATTGTCTTGACGAGATTATATGATGCTTCGCAGTTTGTTATATGATCAGCATTGAGTTTCAGGGGATTGTCTCCCTTGATTTTGACGCCAAGGTTCATCAAGAGCTTCTTTATGGTTTTTATGTCGGCGAGGTTCGGCACATTGTGAAAAGTATTCCATCCTTCTGTCAGGAGCGATGATGCGATAATCGGAAGGGCCGCATTTTTCGATCCGCTGATCGTTATCTCTCCATGCAGTCGCTCTCCACCCTGAATGATAATTTTATCCACCCTTATCTTCTCCTTGCTTTCGCAACTCTTTCTATTCCGGCGTAATCACACTGGAATCCTATATAATCATACTTTTGTGATTCCCTCAACAATCTTTCGACTGTTTTCCATTGTCCGTAACCCATTTCCATGACAAGCCAGCCACCTTTTCTCAAATGATTGCTGCCATTCATAATAAGTTTCTGATGAAACTCGGTACCATCAGGACCGGCAATCAGTGCCTCTCTCGGTTCATAATTCCTTATTTCATGAGAAATGTGTTTGAATTCCTCATCGGAAATGTATGGCGGATTTGAAACGATAATATCAAATTGTTCTGAAAGAGATTCGAACAGATTACCGCAAAAGAAGAAAATGCGTTCAGCCACGTCATGTTTCCGGGCATTTCTCTTTGCAATGGTAAGGGCTTCTTGAGAGATGTCTACGGCAAAAAACTGAAATTGTGTCAGTTCCGTCGCCAGCGCTATACTGATTGCTCCGCTTCCCGTCCCAATTTCCAGAACGTTCCCTCGTCGTAACGTCTCATTTCCAATGAGCCCGAGAACGTCTTCGACAAGAATTTCTGTTTCGGGTCGTGGTATCAGTACATGGTGGTTAACCTCAAGCTCGAGCGAAAAAAATTCTTTTATGCCGGTAATGTAAGCAATCGGCTCGCCTTCAATCCGCCGCGCAACTCCGGTATACAAACCTTCTAATTCTTTATCAGTGAGACGGTAATCGCCATTTCGGTAAAGGGCTGATCGATCTCGGTTACCATAGTAGCCAACCAGAATCTCTGCATCAAGTCTCGGTGTATGGATATTGCATTTTTTAAGCTGATCCTCGATGTTATTCAGAATATCGACGAGGCGTCCAGTTTTTATATGTTTCATAGTTTCGGGGTGTCGCTGATCCTCGTTGCGTGGTTACAGTAATTCCGCTACCCTTTATGTCGAGGGAACTGTGGCATATTTGTATTGTCATTGTAAAGTGATTTGTGTCTTTAGAAAGAAGCTGCCTTTAACGATTCGGTTTGATAATATGTGATGAGAGCATCAATGATGACCTGAATATCTCCGGCAAGAATGTTTTCCAGGTTATAGAGCGTCAGTCCAATGCGATGATCGGTGACCCGACCCTGTGGAAAGTTATATGTTCTGATTCGTTCACTTCTATCGCCACTTCCGACCTGATTTTTTCGTGCCGCTGAAATTTTTGCATTCTGTTCTTCAGTCATTCTGTCGAGGAGCCGTGCCCTGAGAACCTTCAAAGCCTTTGCCCTGTTTTTATGCTGTGATTTTTCATCCTGGCACGTCACGATTAATCCTGTCGGAATATGGGTAATTCTGACGGCTGAGTCGGTCGTATTCACACTCTGGCCCCCATGACCGGTGGAACGAAATACATCAATTCGCAAATCATTCGGATCGATGAATACTTCCACGTCTTCAGCTTCGGGGAGCACCGCTGCAGTGACGGCGGAGGTATGTATTCTTCCCTGGGCTTCCGTAACAGGAACTCTCTGCACGCGATGAACCCCGCTTTCATATTTTAATTTACTGTATGCGCCTTTTCCTTCTATCAATATAATTACCTCTTTGAATCCCCCGGAGCCCCCTGTAGGACTTGAACTGACTACCTCGATTTTCCACCCGCACATCTCTGCATACCGTGCATACATGCGAAAGAGATCCGCCACAAAGAGTCCGGCTTCCTCTCCTCCCGTACCTGCCCTGATTTCTAAAAAAACATTTCTCTCATCATTGGGATCTTTAGGCAATAATAGAATTTTTAACCTGTTCTCGAGGTCTTCAATTTTTTTTCGAAGCAACGGAATTTCTTCCTTTACCAACTCTTTTAATTCTTCATCACCCTCGCGAAGCAATTGCTGATCTTCCTCGAGATGTGTACTTGTCGTCTCATATTCCCGGTAGGTTTCAACAATATCCGAAAGGTCGGCATGTTCTTTTGCGCATTTCTGAAATTCCAAGCGATTATTCACCACGGCGGGGTCACTCAACATTCTTTCAAGATCGTGATGCCTCTTTTCAATTTCTTTCAGTTTTTTAAACATACCATTCCTTTCACATTGTACATTGATTATGGCAGAGAAGGGTATTTGCTACAAAAAGGTCCAAGTCGACAGAGTCATGTCGTCTGATAAGTTGTAGGAAATTATTACCGTTGACATAGACAATCGTGGTGGTAGTTGTTTTAATGACGGGTCATAGTCTTGGTTTAATTATTATTTCTTCTTCTTGTTATTTTCTACGCCTGAATATTTTTTTCTAAAACTTTCAATTCTGCCGGCCGTGTCTACGATTTTTTGTTTTCCCGTTATGAAAGGATGACAGCTGGAACAGATTTCTACCTTGATGTCTTTCTTCGTCGATCGTGTATTAATAACATTACCACAGACACAGGTTATTGTAGCGTCCGAGTATTCAGGATGTATGTCTTGTTTCATTTCTTTTCGTTCCTCCTTCAGTGTTGCGACAGTGCCCTCATGGTAGTTCGCATGATCAGTAAAGGGAGTATTATATTCATTTGGGATTTAATTTCAAGAAATCTTTTTATTGATTCATCGAATCGAGAAAATCTTTATTCGTTTCAGCTTTTCGAATTTTGTCAATGATGAACTCCATAGCATCCACGGGGTTCATTTCCTGAAGAAGCCTTCGTAATATCCATATCCTGTTTAAATTTTCTTTTTGTGTCAGCAGCTCTTCTTTCCGTGTGCCTGATCGTATAAGGTCAAAAGCAGGGAAAACTCTTCTATCGGCAATCCTGCGATCGAGATGAAGTTCCATGTTTCCCGTGCCTTTAAATTCTTCGAAAATAACTTCGTCCATTCTGCTTCCCGTCTCAATGAGGGACGTTGCTATAATTGTCAGACTGCCACCGTACTCTATATTTCTTGCGGCCCCGAAAAATCTTTTCGGTTTGTGAAGAGCATTGGAATCGACACCACCGGAAAGAACCTTACCGCTGGGAGGAACGACAGCGTTGTAGGCCCTGGCAAGTCTGGTTATGCTGTCAAGGAGAATGACAACATCACGGTTATGTTCTACGAGCCGCTTCGCTTTTTCAAGAACCATTTCAGATACCTGTATGTGACGTTGTGCCGTCTCATCGAAGGTTGAGGCTATTACTTCACCGGCAACGCTCCTTTCCATATCAGTGACTTCTTCAGGCCGTTCATCAATCAACAAAACCATGAGAATAACTTCCTCATGATTTTTTGTAATACTATTGGCTATATCTTTGAGAAGAACCGTTTTCCCCGCCCTGGGAGGTGATACGATCAATCCCCGCTGACCTTTTCCAATCGGGGTAAAGAGATCCATCACTCTTGTTGAGAAGTTTTCGGAATCTGATTCGAGCAACAATTTTTCTTCGGGATAAAGGGGGGTAAGATTATCAAACAGAATTTTATCTTTTGCTGCTTCGGGGGGTTGAAAGTTGACCGACCCGACCTTCAAGAGAGCAAAATATTTCTCGCCGTTTTTGGGAGGTCTCACCTCTCCCGAAACGGTATCTCCCGTTCTGAGATTAAATCTTCTGATTTGAGAAGGAGAGACATAAATATCATCCGGGCCGGGAAGGTAGTTATACCCTACAGACCGAAGAAAACCGAAGCCATCGGGAAGTGTTTCCAGTACACCTTCTTCTTCAATAATTCCGTCTTCTTCAGCTTGAGCTTGAAGAATAGCGAAAATGAGATCCTGTCTCCTCATTCCTGTGGCATCAGGTAGTTTAAGTTCTTTCGCGAGTGCGGTGAGCTGACTGATGGTCTGCTTTTTTATGTCTGAAACATTCATAGGCCTTACCCTCTGTAAATAATCTTTCCACGCAATGTAAAATGTTTCCTCTTATTATAAAACTATGCGATATGTACTCTGATCATTCCGTTTTCTGCCGGAGAAATAATCAGACATTTTGATAAATTCCCTGGATACATTCAAACGATGGTTACTGAGAACATAGTAGAAACACTTCAACAAGGAAGGGTTTGTAAATATTTTTATAAGGTTCATGAACCTTTATATCAAACGAGGATTCATGTCAAGTTAATTTTTGAGGACCTGCTGCTTAAATTTATTTTCGCTGGGGTAACAATCTGTTTAATGACGTTTTTCTCCGAGTCCACCCTTGTGTTTATTGCTTGATTCAGTATTTTCCCGACTCTTGTATGAACTTAGAAATATGAATACCCCGTTTTGTAAACGGGGATAAAACGGTTAGTAGCCGAAGGCAGGTATAAAAATATTGAGCGATGTTTCTTACGATGCCTTGCCTTATAGGCAGGGTGATTTACTGTAACATGATGAAGCTCAACTGACGGCCTGTCTGCCCCCCTTCTCCCCGATGAGAAAAGAAGGTATCCCGGTGACAGGAAGTGCAAATTCCGGGCGATGTTACGTTTACCGAAGAAATTCCGGCCCGGAGTATTTGTTGTTGATTGGCTTTTGGAAGATCCAGCATCCATCTTTCTGCTTTTCGGGATTTTTTGAAGAATAAATCCCTTTCCGGGTCTTTTTCCATTGCCGTCCAAACCGTTTCATCCACTTCATAACAGCAGGGACCGATGGAGGGACCGATAGTAACGATAATGTCTTCCGGTTTCGATCCAAATTCGTTGACCAAAATGCGAAGAGCCTTGCTTGCGATGTTCAGGGATGTTCCCTTCCACCCTGCGTGGATGGTCCCTATGATATGTTTTGCTCTGTCTACCAGAAAAATGGGGACACAATCTGCCGTTTTAATACCGATAGCAATACCGGGTTTATTCGTTATGATTCCGTCATAACCCGGATCGTGAGAATCGCGAAGATTGTCATCAATAATGAGAATCCTATCCCCGTGTATCTGGTTTACCGTAATGAAATGATCTTCCGGTATGTTGAAAGCACTTGAGAGGATTTTCCAGTTTTTCGAAATATTTGTTTGTGTATCCCCTTCGCTGACACTGAAATTAAGATTTGCAAACCGACCTTTACTGACACCTCCCCACCGTGTACAAAAGGCATGAGTTATACCCTTACATTCAATCAGCCGGGAATATTCTACGTACCGGACACCATGTATTTGTGAATAAGTGAACATATAAATTTGAAATTCAGGTTAAACATTCTGAGATTGTTAAAAAACACCCCTCAGCGGCGTTCTCCTCACCCTTCGTCGCTGCGACGTACGTAATGCGGCAAGGCCGCAAAGGTTAAAGATCAAAGTCTAATGGCTCAAGGTCTGATATTATGACACAAACACTAGAAAAAACCGTTCCTCAGCGCTCTGGGGGCGCAAGCGACGACTGCCGACAGGCAGGCGTTGGGGCGCAAAAAAATGAGTTCCTGCTAGTGGGCGTCACAAGGCAAGCAAATTCGGGAGCCTTGCATCTGACCGTTTTTGAACAGTCTCATGTTGGCACTTGTTTCCACCGGCCTGTTCACGGTTCACGCTGAACGGAAGAGCTTTGTCGCAGTGCTTCACAGGCATATGCCATGTCATCCGGCAACGGAGATGAAAACTCCAGGTATCGATCGTCAAGAGGATGATAAAATTCGAGTCTGCTTGCATGCAGTGCTTGCCGCTTAATCCGTTTGAGGATATTTCTCAGTATGTCGTTTTTGATTTCACCGGTTCTTTTCTTGGAATTACCGTAAACGGTATCTCCGATGACGGGGAATCCAAGTGTGTTTAAGTGTACTCTGATCTGGTGCGTTCTCCCTGTCTCAATTTCAACATCAAGAAGAGTGGCTATATCATACCGCTCAATGACTTTCCAGCGGGTTATTGCCATTTTACCCCGTTTGCTTTTGGTTGACATTTTCTTTCGATCCGTGGGGTGCCTTCCTACCGGTAATTCAATGAGTCCGCTTTCATCTTTGACCTGTCCGTGGACGAGAGCTTTATATACCTTTTTTACGATGTGTTTTTTAAACTGTTTCGACAGACCTCTGTGTGCCGAATCGGACTTGGCCACAATTAAGAGGCCCGAGGTTTGTTTGTCGAGACGGTGGACAATGCCCGGTCTCAAAACGCCCCCCACACCTGATAGATCTTTGCAGTGAAAAAGAAGAGCGTTAACAATGGTCCCGTGGTAATTGCCGGCTGCGGGATGGACAACCATCCCGGAGGGTTTGTCAAGTACAATGATCGATGCATCCTCATAGATAATAGTCAGCGGTATATTTTCAGGCGTGACATCATAACCTTTCGGCTCTTCTTTGGTAAGAATAACAAAATCACCTTCCTTTAAACGATATCCTGACTTCACCGTCCGGTTGTTCACTCGTACATTACCTTCGGTAACGACTCTCTTTATCTGTGATCGAGAAAAAGAATTCTCATTGTGAGACAGGAATATGTCAAGTCTTTCGCCTGCGTCGCGTTTACCGATGGTAAATTGAATGTGTTCTCTCTCGTTGTGAGTCATGGAACTTTGAACCTTTGTATACTGCTTCATGTTCTTGGTTTCTTTAAACGGAGGCTTTCAATCCATTCTCAATAATCGCAAATTCAGATTCGTCAATCGTTCGTAAATCAAGGAGAACTTCTTCGTCTGAAATTCGAGCAATAATGGGTGTTTCAAAATGGCGTAATCGCGCTCCCAATCTACTTGCCGATATACGGGAGGAATTGATGGCTATAAGAACCGTTGGAATTTCCTGTGTCGGGAGAGATCCTCCCCCGGACATTGACGTTCCTTTCTTCAGTAAGAACAGGAATCCCTCAAGAGGAGATTTCTGTAATCGTCTCAATAATTTTCTTGCTTTTTTCCCAATCGTGGCGACCGGTTCCGTCAATGATCGCAGACCCTTTATGGATGACAGCGCTTCTTCCGTGTTCAGATACTGTTTCATCGTTCCTTCCAAGGCGGCAAGGGTTAATTTATCGATTCTCAGGGCACGATTCAGGGGGTTTCTTTTTATCGTTTCCACGATATCTCTTTTCCCCAGAACAATTCCTGCCTGGGGACCACCGAGAAGCTTATCCCCGCTGAACGTTACCACATCAGGTCCCGCTTCCAGGGTATCCTGAACAGTCGGTTCTTTTTCAAAACCATATGTGCTTAGTTCAACAAAACACCCGCTTCCCAAATCATTCATGACGGGAATGTCATATTTTTTGCCAAGTTCCACCAGCGCTGACAGTTCTACATCTTCCGTAAACCCGGCGATCCTGAAGTTACTCGTATGAACTTTTAAGATGAGACCCGTGTTATCGCCGATTGCTTTTTCATAATCGGAGAGGTGGGTCCGATTGGTGGTTCCCACCTCTCGGAGTGTTGCCCCGCTCTTTTCCATAACTTCGGGGATGCGAAATTCACCTCCAATTTCAATCAGTTCACCCCGGGAAACGATGGCCTCTCGCCCTTCAGAAAGGCTATTCAGCGCGAGGAGGACGGCAGCAGCATTGTTATTGACAACCAGTGCATCATCTGCACCGGTAAGAGCACAGAGTATGTTTTCTACGTGATCATACCGCAACCCTCGCTTTCCTGCCTCGAGGTTGAATTCCAGATTTGAATAACCGCGGCTGATGTCAATAATTCTTTTCAGTGCTTCGTCGCAGAGGGGAGCTCTTCCGAGGTTTGTGTGCAAGATGATGCCCGTTGCATTGACCACACGGCGCAGACTATAGGTATGCAATCTCTCGATTGTTTCTTTTACTTTATCCGCGGCCGCTTCAGCAGAGGGTACAGACGGAATCCCATCATCCTTTTTCTTTGATGAGAGTATGGTCTTTCTCATTCGTCCAACGACGTGGCGGCAGGTTTTAACGATAAACTCTCGTGGTGCCTTATCTGTGACATGGTCCTTTTCCAAAATTAACAATATCTCGTCAATTTTAGGAAGTGCTTTTAAAAGGTTTTTCTTTGTGTCATCCATGGGTAATCCTCTTTTTTACTACCGTGCAGTGCAGGTGAGTCCATTGCCGTTTAGTGCTTCCCTCGTTTTGTGTCTTTCTCCAATTCTTCGTTAATATACCACACTCTAATACCGTATAACTCGCAAAGATTGCGGATATATCGTAATTTTTTCAGATCCTTCGAACAGGGATCAACAATGAAGATTGCCAGACCGGGACGTTTACCCGTTTCCCGGGCATAATGTAAAGCCTGGCCTATTCCCTCGTGAAATTTTGCGAGCCGATCAACTTCTATGGCGAAATCATGAGTCAGGAGATCAATCCTGCCGTATGTTACCGGTACTTCCATTTTGGCGCGTCCCTTGAAGTAGAAGTCATTGAACGCATATTGATAATCTCTTTCTGTTTTCAATCGTCCTGTCTGATGGACCGCACATCCTGAAATGAGGATGATCGCGAGGAGAAGCACATGCAGCATGTACATGTTTCGATACGTTTTCATGGCTTCACCGGTCGTAAAGAATCGTTGATGATAGTAACGAATGTTTGGTATAAGCATTGTCCCGATTATCGGGAATTGAGGCAAAAAGCCCTGAAGTTGTTGACTGCCGTAAAAAACTCCCGCATGATGATAATCCAGTAATACCGACCGCGGGTTGTCAGATAAAACGTGCCGTGATGATACTGCAATCCACCTGCCATCATAAAAGCGATGATATCCTTCCACAGGTACGGGAAAACGTGTGTACCGTATTTTTTCCTCAGTGGGCCAACCTTTAACTCCAGACCAAACAGATTCATTATGAAATCATAGCGAATCCGATCTGTTAATGAAAAGTCACGTGATGCCATAAGGGGAAGGTCTCCCTTATGCACCTGTTCTATGTACTGCCGTATATCGAACGTATTCGCATAACACCTGCCATGTAAGTAACCGATCGATCCGCTGCCCAAGCCGGCATATTCGTCATAATCGACAATATATTCATCGATCATGGCATCTTGCCGGGAAAAACACCAGGCAGATGAAAAACGGTAGAGAGGAAGCAGTTTTTGAACGATCAGATGATAAAATAATTTTTCCTTTTTATAATCTACCGTGCCGAGGGTTTTTTCCACAAGCCCACGGGTCAAATCCGAGACCATAAGGGGATAGTATGTTATCTGATCGACTCCCGTACTGATGAGTGTATCAAGATCTTTTTCCAGTGATTCATAGGACTGAACAGGAAAGTTAAAGATCATGTCTGCATTAAGCGTATCGAAATAGCCGGACGATTGTACCAGGCGTTCGGCATTCATCTCACCGCTTCCGTATTTGTCGTAACGCCCCATGGCCCTGAGAAGATCGTCGTTGAAGCTCTGTATTCCAACGGAAAGACGGTTGACTCCCACTCTTTTCAGTACGCTTATTTTCTCATCCGTCAGGTGGTTTGGATTGGTTTCGACCGAAATTTCTGTGATATGAAAACAGTTTTTCGCCACTTCAAGGGTCTCTTCCAGCTCATCAATCAGTACAGTGGGCGTTCCTCCCCCAACGTAAATGCTCTCAAAATCATAATCCTTTTCCCGGTACAGGTAGATCTCTTTTCTGAGGGCATTGAAATATTCACGGCACAACTTTTCTTCAAAAAGGACCCGGTTGAAGGAACAGTAAGGACAGAGTTGTTCACAGAAGGGAATGTGAATGTAAAGAAGACGGGGAATTGTCCTCTCACACGGAGGTATCACGGGTTTTTCCCCTTCGTCGAATCGCAGAGCGCTCGAAAACGCCCGACGTGCTCCTTCACCTATTAATTGAGCGATCACAGTATGTCTCCTCCCACGGGTAATTTCCAAACCATTCAATGACTCTATTCTCTGTCCACCGGTTTGAGTATTTCCTCCGCCTTGATTCATGAATAGATCATACGATCTGAAGTTAATCCCTTAACAAATATCTTGAAAGCGATCAAGAATTCTTACATGCTTCCCAATATCTTGAAAAAAAAGAATGATGGTGTTATGAAAAAACAGAACATACAATCATCACACGGGGTAGCGAACATATGGCAAAGACAAAAACATGGAAATTATGGGACAATGATACAGTCAATGAAGAAGAATCAAAACTTTTAAGAAGAACAGCTGATGTGGTTCCCATCCCTCTTGACGAGAGCAGCAAGAGAGATATGAAGATTCTCATTGACTCTTTCCTGGCGCGGGATGATGCCCTGGGTCTTGCCGCTCCGCAAATAGGAATCAGCAAAAAAATGGTGGTCTTCAAGAACAAGCATCTTGATGAAAGGGGATTCATAAAAAACGATAAGGATTATGATCTCCTGATTAATCCTCGGATTACCCAGTGCAGGGGTGACAGCGAGACATCGACAGAGGGATGTCTTTCATGTCCTGATATCAGTGTGGAAGTGGCTCGGTATAGTGAAATCAAGGTCAAGGCCTATGACAAAGAAGGTAACAAAATCAATAAAAGATATACCGGATTTCTTGCACGGATTGTACAGCATGAGCTTGATCATCTTGATGGAAAACTAATCATTGATCGTGGTGGATCGATTTATGTTCCGAAAGAAAAACAAGGATTCTTTAAGAAACTGTTTGAAAATGATTGAGCACCTATCCCTACTACTTTTCAACACTGGCGGGCAGGGTGTTCGAAACGGTCCCGAAGGATACGAAGCTCCGGCATCAAACAGTGTCGTGTTATTACAGACCCGGAAACCTTAATTCATGCTACCGGTAATAATGGGGCATCGGAAGATCTTTCACCGTGAAGAGGCCCGGCTTTGCATCCACTGTACCGGGAATAGAGTTCACCAGGATCGCCGATGTAGCCTGATCACCGGCAACACCCCCATCAATCGTAAGACTGACATTGGGAGTTCCCGTAATGTGGATGGCATCATGGGGATTCTCGGCACCAACATACATCCTGAGATCAAGACCGATAATCGTCTCATTTCCTTTAATCCCCTTTACGATATGCTTGATTCCCGCAACGTCACCCTTTTTTAAGTCGATGTACGCCGTTTTCATCGGACATCCCGCGATAACAGGATCAATCGTTTCCTCAACCGTATCAAAGGTCACGTCGAGATAGTGAGCAACAAAGAACATGGATTCGACAAGCCCGACATGACCGAGCGACTTTTTGGCAACCAGTTCTCTGAACGTCTCTTCACTCAAGCCGGCCCCCACTTTTTTCTGAAGCGGAAGTCGCCGAGTTCCCGCATCAACGATTCTTTCAACGGAAACATACCGTACATCCTGGCACACCGCCGTAAGGTGCAGTGGTAGAGCATCCATAATAAATCCGGGATTGACGCCCGTACCAAGGATCGTAACACCCCTGTCACGTGCCTTCCGATCTAACGCCTGTGCCGGCTTCTTGTTTTCATCGGAGGGGAATAATAGTTCTTCCGCAGACGAAACGATATTGATTCCCCCATCCAGGATTTCTTCCAGTTGGGAGAAGATAGTCCTTATCCTCGAGCCGGCACAGTGGACAACAACATCGGCATTTACTTTGGAAAACAATTTTTCTGCCTTGTCGGTCACAATAATTCCCGCATCACTCTTGAGACCCAAAACTTGTCCGAGGTCCCTACCGATAATATCTTTCGAAATATCGACGGCTCCGACAATCTCGATATTCGATTTTTGCATAGCCAGCTTTGCAGTCTCCTGT
>Ga0272444_10003815_pt1 | contig 13467 bp, 1 predicted proteins | sample SSMForm13_FD_201033 | JGI IMG/M metagenome (GOLD analysis project Ga0272444, IMG submission 201033) | Marine sediment archaeal communities from Little Sippewissett salt marsh, Falmouth, MA, United States - SSM-Form-13 | ecosystem: Environmental > Aquatic > Marine > Wetlands > Sediment ...
GGGCGTTGAAATACCAGTTGCCCTCGTAGGGCGGGAGGCCGACGAGCTCAGCCGGGTCGACTTTGGCCGAGTCAGGCCAGTTGAGTACGCCCAGACCGGTCACGTCGAGAGCGTAGCGCTCGGCGCCTGGTTTGTACTCGTTACCGCACTGACCGCCTTCGCCGCCGGCGGAGTCACAGCCCGGCGTATAGGTGTTGGTCAGGTTACGAATCTCGTCCCACAGCAGTCCGTCGAGGCTCGACGACACGTTCATGGCTATCTCGGCGTTAGAGGAGAATATGTCGTTTATAACCGAGGAGCAGTCATCGTAAGCCTCCGGCACAATGCCCAGGTCGAGCACGCGTATATGCCAGATATTGTAGAGGGCATACAGGTTGCCATCACACTCGGTCAGCGTGAACCAGGCAATTTGACCGGAGTTATAGCCGCCGTAGGAACAGGAAGCCGGGTTGACGTCGTAGGATCCGTACTGGATCATCGAGATCGTCCCGCCTGAGTAGGGACCGCTGATGGCATCCGACCAGTGGAACAGGTCGGTGCCGAAATCCGCCCAGTGGTAGCCCCCGCGGTAAGGATTGGCCGGACAGGGTTGGGCCACCCAAATAATGTGGAGGTACCCCCTGCTGTCGTACAGCAGTTCCACTTCGTCACTGGCCGTATACGAATCCACGTTACGTGGATAGGCGGTCAGGTTGGTCATCGGGAGATCCCAGGTAAGACCGCCGTCGGTCGACCTCGTGAAATAGATGTCGCAGTCATCATCATTAGCCTGTAACATACCGAGTGGAGATACATCGTTCGTGACAATTGCCACGTCGGCGCTGACGGGCGATGCCGCCATACTACCGCCGTACCACCAGTTAGTATCAATCACCGTAGCGGCCGACCATGTACCCGGAGTCGCCGAGCCGACCTTCCGGAAATAACTGACCGTGCGCCAGCCGAAACCGTTGTTGAGGTCGGGATAACCGGGGAGGCTCGGAGTTGTGGTTGTCTCCCAGAGAAGAAGATGTATGATAGTATCGCTTCCGACAATCTGGGTTTCGATAACCGGATTGACCGAAAGTCCGGCTGTATCTTCGAACTCACTGATCCAGCCAACTATGTAGGTCGATGGCGGGACCATCGACGTGTTGGCCGTCGAATCCCAGTAACAGCGATTGAACGGCGACTTGTCCTGCTGGAAGAAGATCTGGTTGTCCAGCAGCGTCGTCGAATCCTCCTCACCAATGTGCTCGGAGCGCATGGTGCTGCGTGTCGCGAAGACAGGGCGACCATCAGGCATCATCGACAGAACGACGCCCCGACCGCCGCCGTGCTCATGCAGCGCTTCGAGCTGGCAACCGGCCTCCTGGCCCTCGGGCCAGTTGGCACCGGCCGAGTTGGTTGCATTATAGAAGTTGTAGCCGGACTTGCGGTAGTTCGGGGCGGTAGCGCTGTCTATCGAGGCCTGCTCCTCGTAGACAAAATGTACCTCCACCCCGACATCCGAGATGGCATCCGGAGTCACATCAAACCCGCTGGCCACGTAGTGAGCACAGTGCATGTAGCTCTGCCAGTCGTCCCAGGTATTGTCAACGACTTCACCGATGCCGATGCCGGCGTTGGCGCTGGCGATTCCCAGGGGTATCATGACGGAATTGCCTCTTGCCAGCGGCGCGTCAAAGGCAAGGTTCTTCCGGCTCATTTTCTGAAGGTTGAACTGATCGATGCGATCCGTGGTGGTCGTCGCGTCGAGCCTGGGGTCCGCCTTGGCAGCGGCGGAAATCACCATCAGACCTGACAGGAGCATCGCAAGGATCAGAATACATAGAATCCTCTTTGTCATGCCATTCCCTTTCGAACGCTTAAAAGTTCTCTGTCTTCCCCCGGCGGGGAAGCGCTCTTCGATAGACAGTTGCGTAGGCAGGCGCGCGGAGCGTTAATATCAGTTGACCATGTCTCACGCGCCTCAGTTACTCCAGTCTGTGAATTCACCTCCCTTCTCGGGCGAGTTAATTCGTCCTGTTAAGCAATGCGGTAAGATCAGGCCGACCGCTCCGTACCCGGGAGCGGCAAGCTTCACACGTATTCAATGAAGCCTTATAGATTCAGGCATACTTCAAGCAGGCGCATCTGCGGCCGCCGATTGCACTCACGGCTGAGCAGTGCATCGAATGGTGGTATACACACAACCCCGGCGGCCGGTGTCAATCCAGCTGCGGGACAGCAGATACCCTACAGATCCTCTCGACCTGCACGCATTTGTCCGAGGACAGCTATGCTTACAAATTGGGGGACCCTTTCGCATTAACATGGTAACACCGGGCGACTTTTTTGTCAAGCTGTTTTGGGGGAGCTGTCGGGCGGCCGGCGGTACGGCTTCAGTCTCCGCGGAGGATTCAGCCACAAAAAAAAGCCGCTCCCGAGGAGCGGCTTTGGGACCGGCTGAGTCCGGTCGTCTTTGGTTCGCGCGATTAGTGCGGGGGCTGCGGTCCGTAATAGTAGACGTAGTAGATCAGGTAGGACACGTCGCCAATGTTCACAGAGCCGTCGGCATCGACGTCCGCCGTCTCGGCGACATCCGGCGAAGGACCGTCGCGGAACAGATAGCTGATCAGGTAGGCAATGTCGTTCATGGTGAACTTGCTGTTATTATCAAGGTCGCCACGGAGATAAGACACTATCAGGGAATAAGTTACGAGGGTGTCGGTAGCTCCGGCCGGATAGTCGGTGGCCACGAAGGTTACCTTGATCACCGAGTCCATATACGAGGAGTCGGCCGTGAACCGATAGACTGCGGTGCCATCGCCGTTGTCCACGAACGTAGCGCCGTCGATAATCGGGAACGCCTCGATCAAAATCGAGTCACCTTCAGGATCGGTCGGCGAGACGAAGATCTCGTACACCTTCCCTACCGGCACCTGCAGCGTATCTTCCATCTGGCGGATATCCGAGGTAAAGTCAGGGCCCTGATTGCCGGCCTCAATGATGATAACCTCGACATCGGCCGTGGTGCTGTCGTCCATTTCGTCCACTGCAACGAAGGTCAGCAGGTAATTGCCGGCCTGAGTGAAGTCGGGATTGAAAGTGAACTCGCCAATGCCTCCGGAGTAATCCCAGGTGGCGTTGCTGTCCGGCATACCGAGTACGGTCACCGCCGGATCGGTCGTACCATCGCCGTCCTGAGCGAACACCCGGAAATACACGGTCTCACCTTCATTTGCCGTGAACGGACCCATACCGTCGACAAAGCCCAGTTCCGGTGGCTGATTCCGGTTGATAACGCTGAACACAGCCGGCGCGGAAGTCGAGGATACGCCGGGATAGTCGGAATCAGTAGCGCGGAACACAACGCTGTACTTGGTCGGGTTGGAGACCGTGCCGCCCTGCGTGTAGTCGGGCATGAAAGTCAGGGTACCGGTCAGATCACCGTTGTCGACGAATTCCATATTGTCCGGCAGGGCCGAATCTCCGACGACGTTCTTGAAGGCCGTCAGTATCGGAACAGTGCCGTCGCCGTCGAACGACGTCACCGTGTAGACTACCGTGTCACCCTCATAAAGCGTCCGGTTACCGTCGTCGAATACGAACGGCAGCTGGTTGAGGTCGGTCACGGTTATGGTCATTGAGGTCGAATCGGTTTCGAGACCGTCGCTGGCGTAGAACGTTATCGGATGAGTTCCCGCCTGCGTATAGTCCGGTGTGAAATTAAGCGCCCCGGTACCGTCGCCGTTATCCGTGAAGACGGCGTTGGCCGGGAGAGTCGAGGTCGACAGGGTCGGGAACGTACCGTCGGGGTCGGTGGCCGAGCAGGTCACCAGGAGGTCGTTGGTTTCCTGGACTGACCGGTCGGTGATGTCCGCGATAACCGGCGGCTGATTGCCCGCCTCGGTAATATCAAACGTCACCGTCAGCGTTTCCACCAGCGTCCCGGCGTCATCGATCGGACCGTCATAGGCAAAGATATTGACATCGTAGATGCCCGCCTGGGTGTAATCGGGAGTAAAGGTCAGGACGCCGACGCCGTTGCCGCTGTCGAAGAAGACCAGGTTCGGGAACTCAGTCAGGCTGTCCAGGGCCAGGATAATATCCCCGCCGTCGGGATCGTAGGCGGAGATCATCTGTTCGATAGAATCGCCTTCGACCACTGTCGGTGACGGGTCGAAGTCGAACACCGGTACCTGGTTGCCGGCGTCGTATATCTGGATAAGGACCACTTCCTTGTCCACGGAGATACCGTCCGAAGCCTTTATGGTCACTGACTCCAGACGAGTGCCGCCCACGAAATTCGGAGCGTAGATGAAGGTCGCCGTACCATCGCCGTTGTCGATGAACGTCACGTTCTCGGGAGCGTGGCTGGTATCGATAGTCGGCGGGGGACCATCGGGATCGGTGGCCGAGATGAGGATGGTGAGATCCTCACCCTCCAGAACGACCTGCGGTCCGATGGAATCGAGAATCGGCGGTATGTTGTTGATAACAACGTTAATCTCCACCGCCTGCGTGGCCGAACCCTGCGGCACGCCCTGGTCCACGGCCAGGAAGCTGACCGTGTTCAGGCCGGCCTGGGTCGTGTCCGGCGTGAACGTGAAGGTACCGGTGTTATCGCCGTTGTCGACAAAGCTGCCGTTGGACAGGGTGCCGATTTGCGAGAGAAGGACGTGATGGGTCGGCACCGGATCGGTCGAGTCGCTTGCGCTCACCGTGAATTCTAGCAGGCCGCCGGCGGCCACTGAGAACGGTCCGATAGGATCGAACACCGGCGACTGGTTGATGTCGTTGGTCGTGATGTAAATCATGACGCTGGAGCTCTGCTGAGGCGTCCCGGCATCAGTGGCAAAGAAATTAACGGAGTCGACACCGGCATCGTAGAAGTCAGGCAGGTAGGTGAGGGTGCCGGTGCCGTCACCGTTATCTACAAAAGTATAGTGGGTAAGACTGGTAGTACTTGCCGAAAGAACCGGGAAAACAACACCGCCGTCAGGATCGGTGGCCGCTACCGTTATTACCAGAGTGTCGCCTTCGTCAACGTCGGAATTAGCGAGCGAATCGAAGACCGGAGGCAGGTTGCCGACTTCATTGACCGTGATATCGACAAGCTCGGTATCCGCCACCACACCGTCGCCGGCGATAAAGGTAATCGTGTACTGACCGGCCTGAGTGAAGTCAGGTCTGAATTCGAAGAGACCGGTACCGTTGAGACTGTCCGTAAAGGCGGCGCCTGTCGGCAGGTTCTCCGCGGTCAGGATCGGGATGGTACCGTCCTCATCGGAGGCCGTGATAAGGAATATCAGGCTGTCGCCTTCGGCTATTACCTTGGGTCCGATCGAATCCAGCACCGGTGTCTGGTTGGCGCCGTCGACTACGGTGATAGTAACCACCTCAGAGTCAACATCGGTCCCAAAATCGGTATCCGTAGCGTAGAACGTTACCGGGTAACTACCGGCCTCGGCAAAGCCCGGTGTCCATTCAAAGAGCCCCACGCCGTTGAGGCTGTCGACAAACGTAGCCGTCCCCGGGAGAGTCGAGGTGGTGAGCACCGGGACGGTACCATCGGCGTCAGTGGCACTAATGGTGAAGCTGAGCGGGACACCCTCGGTGGTTCCCTGCGCACCGATCGTGGCCAGTTCCGGAAGCTGGTTGACTTCGGTAATCGTAATCTCCACCACGATCGAGTCGACTTCCAGCGCGGCGTCGAGAGCTTTGAAGACAACCGTGTCAACACCGGACTGGGTGAAGTCGGGATTGAATGTGAACAGGCCGGTGCCGTCGGCGTTGTCCACGAAAGTCGCGTTGGTCAGCAGTGGATCGACCGACAGGCTCGGAATCTCGCCGTCGGCATCCGTTGCCGATATCGTCAGTTCCAGCGTCCCGCCTTCAGCCACCGTGGTGTCGTTGACGGCGGCCAGGACCGGCGTCTGATTGCCGGCCTCAATAACCTCGATCGAAACCACTTCGGAGTCTATCGAGATCGGTACGGCGGCATCGGTAGCGTAGAACGTCACGCTGTATATGTTGGCATCCGTAAAAGTCGGGGTCCAGGTGAACTGACCGGTTCCGTCCAGATTGTCGACAAACTGAGCGGTACCCGGGAGAGTGGAGGTAGACAATACCGGGATATCGCCGTCGACATCGGAAGCCGTGACAGTGAACTGGAGAAGAACATTTTCAGTGGTTGACTGGCTGCCGATAGCCGCCAGAAGCGGTTCGGCGTTGGCCGCGTACACAAACCCGCCGGTCAGAGTATTGGAGGTAAAACCGGTAGCAGTGTTCGCGACCAGGACGTCAACCGAAGCTCCGACCGTCCCGGCCGGAGTGGTAAAGGTCACGTGGAACGGGGAGACCGCCGTGGCGGCAAGCGGCGTGATGCCGAACTGGACAAACACACCGGCCGGATCAAACCCGGAACCGTAGACGTTCACCAGCGTACCGCCGGTAGCGGTTCCGGTAGCGGGGTCGATCGAGGCTACCACGGGGCTGTCGATCGCGGCCGTGTTGACCGAAATCACCGAAGAGTGCGGCGACAGGTTACCCGACGCGTCTTCAGCGATCACCACATAGCTGTAAGTACTGGTGCCGTTGACCGTGGCGTCGACAAAGAAACTGTCCGCAACTCCGGGATTGGCCAGGTTGCCCGTCGGGTCATCGATCCGGAAGAAGGAGCCGTTGGAGGTCCCCGCCCGCCGATAGACGTGATAGGTCAGACCTGGTACGGCGTTCCAACTGATGACCGCCCTGTTGGCTGAAACGGTCACGCCGGTCAGACCGGTTACCGCGTCCGGCCAGACGACCGGGGCCAGTTGGACATCTTCCTGCACAAATGATTCGACCGGGACAGATCCCGAAAGCTGGAAGCCTTCACCGTTTACCGTATTGTAAAACAGGTAGTCGTAAGGATTGCCGGGCGCTTCGGTCAGATAATTCTGGAAATCATCGAACCAGTTGCCGGCGTCATAGCCGGCGCCGTCGGCCGACTCGATCCTTATCTCTTCATCGGTATCATCCAGAAAACCGACAAAGTTGATTTCGCCGTTGGCCGGGGTGCTGGCGTCCGAATTGGTCACGTTGCCGTAGATCGATCCCTGCGCGAAGGCGGAAGTCGACATGGCCAGAACCATCAGGAGCACAAGCCCGGGCAAAAACGTCTTCATGAGCTTACTCTGCTTTGACCGCACTGCGGTACCTCCGTATATGTTAAACTCAACATTTCTCACAATCACCTGTCCCTCCTTACGGCGCCGGGAACGTCCCCGAGCCCGCGGCGTTGGTCTGATAAGGCTTGCCGGCTTTTATCGCGAAGTTGGTTCCGAAACCGACCGCAAACCGGGACACATAGTTCTGCGAGGCAGGTACAAAGTTGTTCAGGGTGTTGAGCACCCCGGTTATGCTGTTTATCACATCCTGGGCCACCGTGAAATCATCCTCGTACTCGAACGGTACCATGATGAAACCGAAATCGGTGGTGGCCGTTGTGCCTATCGTATAGCTGATACTTCCCGAATCCGGCACGGTGCCGGCAAGCGAGAAGACCGTCGTCGTGGCCGAGTTGATCTGGTATACTCCGCCCGGTACCACTGCGAAGTTGGTACCGAACCCCGCCGCGAAGCGGGACTGGTAGCTCTGCGACGACGGAATGTAGTTGTTGACGGTCAGGACGTTCGACGAACCGATTGCCGCAATCAGGCCGACCGCATCCGTTATACCGGTATTCGTGAACGGGATACCGATCAGGTTGTAATCGGTGGTGGCCGTCGTTATCAACTGGTAATCGTACTCGCCGACCCGGTTGGAGACATCGCCGTAACCGCCGAGGAAATCGACCGCCCGAACCACGTAGAAGTACTGCACGCCGGTGTCGCCCACCACGTTGGCTCCGTTGATGTCGAAGTCGGTGAACGTCAGCGTAGCCGGATCGGTGAAACCGATCGAGTCTAGATCGGTAGCCGCGAAATAGGCCGAAGTCCCGCGATATATCACATAGCGGTCCAGCGTGCTCGGAAGGCCGGAAGTATCAAGCGCGACGGCGCTCCAGTTGAGCTCGATGGCGTCCGCCACGATCTGAATGCTCAGGTCGGCAATGGCCGACGGCGGGGCGCCGCTTATTACATCTATACTGACCGTATCGGGAACCGAGAAAGCCTCACCGTCGCTGACCGTCAGCTCGAACAGGTAAGTTTCGATCACAGTCGGAACGAAGGTGGGATTCGAGGCGGTCGAATCGGACAGCGAGACGGCCGTTCCGGCGATCTGTATCCAGTCGTAAGTTACCGGGGTGAGATCCGGATCGGACGATCCGGTCCCGTCGAGCGTTACCACCTGCCCGGCCGGTACGTTGATCTGGTCGGGGCCGGCGTCGGCGGTCGGCGGACGGTTGGTGTTGGTAACCGTGATCGTAACGATCTCGGTATCGCTCAGGGAGCCGTCGGTCGCGATAAACGTGACATCGTACACGCCTTCCTGCTCGAAATCAGGCGTCCAGTCAAACGTGCCGGTGCCGTCGAGATTGTCGTCAAACGTCGCTCCGGTCGGGAGATCTTCAGCGGTGAAGTTCGGTATCGTGCTGTCGGGATCGACCGCCGAGATCGCGAAATTGAGATTTGCGTCCTCAGCAATCGACTGCGCGCCGATAGCTGCCAGCACCGGGCTCTGGTTGCCGGCTTCGTTGACCGTTATGGTCACGACTTCCGAGTCAACAGCGAGGCTGTCGTCCGTAGCGTAGAAGGTGACCGGGTACGATCCGCCCTGGGTGAAGTCCGGGGTCCAGTCGAAGGCGCCAGTGCCATCGCCATTATCCGTAAAGACAGCTCCAACCGGCAGGCTCGAGGTCGTCAGAGTCGGGGTCGACTCAATATCCGTAGCCGAGATTCCAAACGTAAGCTGCACGTTTTCAGTCGTAGACTGAGCACCTACGGCCGCCAAGATCGGAAGCTGGTTGCCGCCTTCGAGAACGGTTATGGTCACGATTTCGGAATCTATAGCCAGGCTGTCGTCAGTAGCGTAGAAAGTCACCGGGTAATTCCCCGACTGCAGGAAGTCCGGTGTCCAGTCAAAGGTACCAGTGCCATCGCCATTATCCGTAAAGACAGCTCCAGTCGGCAATGTTGAAGTAGTCAGGGTCGGCGTCGATTCTACGTCTGCAGCCGACACACCGAAGGTCAGTTGAACGTCTTCGGTCGTGGACTGCGCGCCTATGGCGGCCAGGATCGGGAGCTGGTTGCCGCCCTCATCTACCGTAATCGTGACGACCTCGGAGTCTATCGCCAGGGAGTCGTCGGTCGCATAGAACGTAACCGGGTACGACCCGCTCTGAAGGAAGTCCGGGGTCCAGTCGAAGTCACCGGTGCCATCGCCGTTGTCGGTGAACGAAGCACCGGTTGGCAGAGTTGAGGTCGTAAGCGCCGGCGTGGACTCTATATCCGTAGCCGAGACACCGAACGTCAACGGCACGTTCTCAGTGGTGGACTGAGCTCCTATGGCCGCCAGGATCGGAAGCTGGTTACCGCCTTCGCCCACTGTGATAGTCACAAGTTCGGAGTCTATCGCCAGGGAGTCATCGGTGGCGTAGAACGTGACCTCGTGGCTGCCACTCTGCGTGAAGTCAGGAGTCCAATCGAATGTACCGGTACCGTCGCCGTTGTCAGTAAACGAGGCGCCGGCTGGTAAGGTCGAGGTCGTCAGAGTCGGGACCGACTCGATGTCAGTAGCCGAAACACCGAACAGAAGCTGGACATCCTCGGAAGTCGACTGCGCCCCGATAGCGGCCAGAATCGGAAGCTGGTTACCGCCTTCGTTGACCGTTATCGTAACGGTTTCCGAATCAACGGCCAGGGAGTCATCGGTGGCGTAGAAGGTAACCGGGTACGACCCGCTCTGCAGGAAGTCCGGGGTCCAGTCGAAATCACCCGTACCATCGCCATTATCTGTAAATGAAGCGCCGGTCGGGAGGGTCGAAGTAGTAAGCGTCGGCGTCGACTCTATATCCGTAGACGAAACGCCGAACGTAAGTTGTACGTTTTCCGTCGTGGTCTGCGCACCTATGGTGCTAAGGATCGGCAGTTGGTTGCCGCCTTCGTTAACAGTAATCGTGACGATTTCGGAGTCTATTGCCAGACTGTCGTCCGTAGCGTAGAAAGTGACCGGATAGCTTCCCGATTGCAGGAAATCCGGAATCCAGTCGAACTCACCGGTGCCGTCGCCGTTGTCCGTGAACGAGGCGCCGGTCGGGAGGGTCGAGGTCGTCAACGCGGGAATGGACTCTATATCGGTGGCCGATACGGTGAAGGTCAGCTGTACATTCTCAGTGGTAGACTGCGCCCCGATGGCAGACAGGATCGGGAGCTGATTGCCGCCTTCGCCAACCGTGATCGTGACCAGCTCGGAGTCAACCGCCAGGGAATCATCCTGAGCATAGAACATGATCGGATAACTTCCGCTCTGAAGCGGTGTCGGCGTCCAATCGAAAGCGCCGGTACCATCACCATTGTCTGTGAAGACAGCTCCGGCCGGCAATGCCGAGGTGGTGAGCGACGGTACTGATTCTATATCTGTCGCCGACACACCAAACGTCAGCTGGACTTCCTCGGAAGTCGACTGATCGCCGATTGTCGCCAGCACCGGAAGCCGGTTACCGGCCTCATTGACCGTTATCGTCACCAGTTCGGAGTCCACGGCAGCGGAATCATCAGCGGCGTAGAACATGACCGGGTAACTTCCCGATTGCAGGAAGTCCGGGGTCCAGTCGAAGGCACCAGTGCCGTCTCCATTGTCCGTGAAGACAGCTCCAACCGGCAAGGTCGAGGTCGTCAGGGTCGGTGTGGATTCAATATCTGTGGCCGAGACGCCAAACGTCAACTGAACGTTCTCAGTCGTTGACTGCGCGCCTATGGCCGCCAGAATCGGGAGCTGGTTGCCGCCTTCGTTTACAGTAATCGTGACAACCTCGGAGTCTATCGCCAGACTGTCGTCCGTAGCGTAGAAGGTGACCGGGTAACTTCCCGATTGCAGGAAATCCGGAGTCCAATCGAAGGCACCAGTGCCATCGCCATTGTCCGTGAAGACAGCTCCAATCGGCAAGGTCGAAGTAGTAAGCGTCGGCGTCGACTCTATATCCGTAGACGAAACGCCAAACGTCAACTGCACGTTTTCAGTCGTTGACTGCGCGCCTACGGCGGCCAGGATCGGGAGCTGGTTGCCACCTTCGTTGACGGTAATCGTGACAATCTCAGAATCTACTGCCAGACTGTCGTCAGTTGCATAGAACGTCACCGGATAAGCTCCGCTCTGCAGGAAGTCCGGCGTCCAGTCGAAATCACCGGTGCCGTCGCCGTTGTCGTTAAAGACGGCGCCGGTCGGGAGGGTCGAGGTGGTCAGGGTCGGCGTCGATTCCGTATCGGTAGCCGAGACACCGAACGTCAACTGCACGTTTTCCGTAGTCGACTGCGCGCCGATGGCCGCCAGAACCGGAAGCTGGTTACCGCCCTCGCCTACCGTTATCGTCACCAGTTCGGAGTCAATCGCCAGGGAATCATCGGTCGCGTAGAACGTTATCGGGTAAGATCCGCTCTGAAGCGGGGTCGGTGTCCATTCGAAAGCACCGGTACCGTCGCCGTTGTCCGCAAACACGGCGCCGGTCGGCAGGGTCGAGGTGGTCAGGGTAGGAGTGCTTTCCTCGTCTGTGGCGGATACGCCGAACGTAAGGAGTACATTCTCCGAGGCCGACTGATCGCCAATGGCCGCCAGGATAGGAAGCTGGTTACCGGCTTCATCGACCGTAATCGTGACGATCTCCGAATCAATCGCGAGGCTGTCGTCTGTAGCGTAGAAGGTGACCGGATAGCTGCCCGACTGCAGAAAGCCCGGCGTCCAGTCAAACGACCCGGTGCCGTCGCCGTTGTCCGTGAACAGGGCGCCGGTGGGAAGAGCCGAGGTCGTCAGAGCAGGCGTTGATTCTATATCTGCGGCAGAGACGCTGAAGGTCAGCTGGACGTTCTCAGTCGTGGACTGCGCACCTATGGCCGCCAGGATCGGAAGCTGGTTACCGCCTTCGTTGACCGTAATCGTGACGATCTCGGAATCAATTGCCAGAGAGTCGTCGGTCGCGTAGAACGTGATCGGGTACGATCCGCTCTGCAGGAAGTCCGGCGTCCAATCGAAGGCGCCAGTGCCGTCTCCGTTGTCAACAAAGGATGCACCAGCGGGAAGAGTCGAGGTCGTCAGCGTCGGCGTGGACTCAATATCCGTGGCCGAAACGCCGAATGTCAACAGGACGTTCTCGGTCGTTGACTGCGCGCCTATGGCCGCAAGTATCGGCAGCTGGTTGCCGCCTTCATTGACCGTGATCGCGACTGTCTCGGAGTCGGCAAGAGCGCCGTCGCCGGCAATAAAAGTGACGTTGTAGGTGCCGGACTCGAGGAATCCCGGGGTCCAGTCGAACGTCCCGGTACCATCACTGTTGTCCGTGAACGAAGCTCCGGCCGGAACATCGACCGCGCTGAGCGCAGGAATGGTTTCATCGGGATCGGAGGCTGAGATGCTAAAGAGCAACTGGACGTTCTCGGTAGTAGACTGCGCGCCAATGGCGGACAGAACCGGCGCCTGGTTGCCCGACTCGTTAATCGTTATCGTGACCTGTTCGGAGTCAATCGCCAGGGAATCATCCGTAGCGTAGAACGTAACCGGGTAGACGCCCGCCTGGGTAAAGCCCGGGGTCCAGTCAAACGTCCCGGTACCATCGCCATTGTCACTGAAGACCGCGCCGGTCGGCAGGGCCGTCGTAGTCAGGGCCGGGGTACCTTCGGGGTCCGCGGCGCTGACACCGAACGTAAGCAGGACGTCTTCCGTCCCCGTCTGCGCTCCGATGGTGGCCAGGACCGGCGGCTGGTTGCCGGCTTCATCGATAGTAATGAAAACCAGTTCCGTATCGGCAGCGACACCGTCGCTGACGAAGAACCTCAGGCTTATGATATCGGACTGCAGATAGTCCGGATTGAAATCGAAATTTGCGGTGCCATCGCCGTTGTCCACGAAACTGGCGTTCGGCGGCAGCGCGCTGGTGGTCATGGTCAGGACCGTGCTGTCGGCGTCGGAGGCGGTGATCACCAGGTTAAGGCTCTGCCCCTCGGTGACGAACTGCGGGCCGATCGGATCGAGTACCGGCGGCTGGTTAACATTGTTGACCGTGATGGTCACCAGCTCGCTGTCGGAAGCTTCGCCGTCGCTAACGTAGAAAGTAACATCCCACGGACCGGCCTGGTAGAAGCTCGGGGTGAAGGTGAAATCACCGGTGCCATCACCGTTATCCACGAACGAAGCGTTGTCCGGGAGCGTCGAGGTGCTCAGGGTGAGCAGCGTAAGATCCGGGTCGCTGGCGCTGATCGGAACGTTTAGGGTCGAGTTCTCGTCCACCGTCTGCGCGCCGATAGCTGCAAGAACCGGGTCGCGATTAATGTTGTTGACCGTGATCGCAACAACCTCGGAGTCGATCGC
>Ga0272444_10003816_pt1 | contig 13467 bp, 8 predicted proteins | sample SSMForm13_FD_201033 | JGI IMG/M metagenome (GOLD analysis project Ga0272444, IMG submission 201033) | Marine sediment archaeal communities from Little Sippewissett salt marsh, Falmouth, MA, United States - SSM-Form-13 | ecosystem: Environmental > Aquatic > Marine > Wetlands > Sediment ...
GGATTTGGGTGGTCGGATTTGGGCGGATTTTTGTGGCCGGGAAGTGGGTTTTCGTGTGGTTTGCGCGGGGCGCACATGGGGTTTTGATGTGCTTTACACGGCGCAGAAGTACGTTTTCATGTGTCTGAAACGGTGCGGAAGTGTGTTTTGGTGTGTCTGTCGCGGCGAGCAAGTGGGTCGGAGTGGTGGTTTTACGTAGTGTTTGCGGGGGTTTTGCGGGGTGGATGCCGGGTGCGCATGCACTGGGCGCGGGGCGGCGCGGGCTTTTCGCGGGAGTTTTGCGGGAGTTTTGCTTGGATTTTCCGCTCAGCCGGGACCGCAACGGGTGGGGGTTAGTGTGCGGGCGTCGTCGGGGGTGTCGGTAGGCTCTACCACGGCGATGCCTTTTGCGACGAGTTCATCCCAATGTTTGGAGTTGAAACGACAGCCGGGGTCGCCGGCATGGAGCTGGCCATAGTATGCATCGGCCCGGGCGCGACAGCCACCGCAGTAGTTCTTGAACGCACATACCTCGCAGTGGTGCAGCCGGCGGCTTCGATCGTTGAGGATGTCCCAGAAGATGCTCTGCCGGAATATCTCCTGGACGGGTTTCTGGCGTATATTGCCCATCACTCGGTGGGGCATGTACACGCATGGCGTGACGTCGCCGTTGGGTTCAATGCATATATAGGTACGTCCGGCGCCGCATCCGCCGAGGTACTTTGCGACGACACGTGCCTTAACTCCGCTGCCGGCGCCGGCATGCGAGCACGAAACGCGGCCGGAATCAAGCGCCGCGCCGGCCAGGCATACGCGTCCGAGTTGCGGGGCCGTGGAAATAACGCCGATTCCGCCGGCCTGCATGCGTCGATTGAGCATGGCCAGCAGTTGTTCGCGTTGCTGCGGTGTGATATCGCCGCTGACCATTTTGAGCCCGCGTCCTACCGGCACGAAGTTGAAGTGTGCGAAGCACCCGGCCCCGATCTCTTGGGCGAAGTCGATCATGGCCTCGGCTTCGTCGTAATTGCCTTGGTGGACGCACATTGCGATGCCCAGACGCAGGCCAGGCGTGGCGACGACGGTCTTGGCGCCCTCTACGGAGCGCTCCCACATGCCCTTCACGCCGCGGAAAGCGTCGTGGCGGTCAGGGTTTACGGAGTCCAATGATATCTCCACGTAGCGCAGGCCGGCGTCGGCGAGCTTGCCGGCGAGGTCCGGCGTCATGGTAGTGCCGTTTGTGGCGATGGTTGTATGCATTCCCCACTGCTTCGCACGGGCGATGCACGGCAGAAGATCCTTGGAAATTGTGGGTTCGCCGCCCGAGAAAGCCAGCATTGGCAAGTGGATACGTCCGAGTTGGTCGATGAGGCTGAGCTTCTCGTCGAGGCTGAGTTCGTCGGCGAGGGCGTTGTGTTCGCTGTCCTGGTAGCAGTGTTTGCAGGCGAGATTGCAGCGATTTGTGAAGTTCCACACGGAGAAAAGCGGTGCGCTGAACTTCTGCGGTACGGTCAGGCCGAACTCCGCGACGCTCTTTGCGACGATCACAAGTCCTCTTACAGTAGGGACATGCTCACTTAGCCGTTTGCGGAACGTCTCGGCGTCGGTCTTGCCCCTCATGCGGTCGATGAACTTATGGAGCAGCCAGTATCTCAGCCGGCGCATTTTGGGCACGGCGGGGTTTCGATAGCTGTGGATGGCTCGTTCGAGTGCGGTGGTAGCCCATTGTGCGGGGAACTTTTTATCTGGGCGTTCTTTAGAGAGCACTCGCAGCAGCCAGCGCACCGGTCGCATGCGGAGGTAACGTTCAAGCTTGTGATGGTAGTCGATCTGCACGAGTTCGTTGGTGACCTGGTCGGCCAGGGCATCGCTGGATCTCGCGCATTCACCGCTGGTTAGGTCTCCATCGTCTGTGCGAAACGGGCTCTTGTCGTGGTTGTCCGAGGGCGGGAAATCGTGGAGATACTGCTTGCCGATCGCTGCGGCAGTGGAATGGGCAGCCGGGGCGGTGTAGGACTCATCTCCCTGCGCGTAATTATCGTGATTGATTGTCATTACGTGTCGCGGCGCGGGTGTGGGGGGGCTATTGTTCCATGTCGCCGGGCTCGACGATGATGGCCAGGCTCGGGTTGTATTTTGGGTATCCGTTGAGCTCGGCCGAGACGTACAGCACCTCAGCGACGGGCCAGTCCGGCTCGACGGGCACCATCAGTTTGAAGGAGCGTGTTCCGCGGGCCGGCAGCGTCCAGTTTAGGATGTTAGCCGTTGCTGAGCCTGGATATACGTGCACCTGCTCGTAAGACATTCCGCTTCGTTTCAGGATGCGTACGAGCACTGGCGCGCCTGTGGGGGAGTGTATTTCCACGGGCGATATGGTTGTGTTGACTGCTTTGACTTCGAGCGCCATCGTCTCGCCTGTTTTCCACGAGCGTTTCGGCAGGCGGATCGAAACGTCCAGCCCTTTGCCCTTGACGGTGTTGGCGATGGCCTGCGAACCGGATGTGATTTCCCCGTTGGGCTGACACCCGACGATCAGCATAAGCGACGCACAGACAAGGCAAATCAGCGAAGTCTTCATAGTTGTATCTCCAATGATTGATCCAGCTTATGGTTGAGCCTCGGCGGGCGAGGCTTCCTGATTGGCTGCTTGGGTGGCAAATTTCCGTTCGCTTACTGCGCGATAGTCAGGCCCGCAGTTCCACGTGCAGAACGGGAATACTCCATCCGGGGTCGAGTATAATATCACGCAGCGTTTTACCCGTTCGACATCGAAATTGTACCTATCCTGGAAGTGCATTCCAGCACATAAGAGCGTCTTGTAGGTAAGCTGCTCGCCCTTGCCACGCCCGACCTTCTTGTCCACAAGGCCTCGCAGCGACCGGATAAACCGCCGTACCGACAGATCGGGCGGGGCGGAATCGGCGCGGAAGTGCCTCTTGAACATTCGCATTGCCCGGAGTTTGTCCAGCCAGGTTGCCCGGCCTCGGTCGCGGATTTGCGCCGCCAGGCGGTTCATTTCCCAGAACATGCCCTCGATGTCCAGCACCTGCGGGAACGGGTAGACCTTTTTGTCCGGCGAGACGAAGAAATACGTCCCGAACGCGCAGTCCGGATGGCAGGTGGGGCGGATCTTTGGCGACCCGGAAAACGCTTCCAGAAACTCACTTAGCGGCGAAACTATGCTCAGCGGGAACATGTCGCGAAGCGGACTTGCGCCGGAGGCGTCGGCGATATCGTGGGCGAGGTGCCCCAGCGTGTACCGCTGGCGGGCGCGCTGCTCGTAGTCGATACGGCCGGTGAAGGCTACTGGCTGATAACTGATTGCGCTGACCGTGTCTATGTTGTCCACGGCAAAGCGGAATATCGGCTCGACCTGGTCGTCGGTGACGCCGCGTATGAGCGTCGGCACGAGGCAGACCTTCAGGTCCAGCTTGCGGCAGTTCTCGATGGCGGCGAGTTTCTTTTCCCATATACCCGGATAGTTGCGAGTCTCGCGGTAGGCTTCCTCGCCGACGCCGTCGAACTGGAGGTACAGCACGTGCAGCCCCGCCTCGGCCGCCTTCTTGGCGAAGTCGAAATCCGCCATTCGTATGCCGTTGGTGGCGATCTGAATGTGACTGAAGCCCATCGACTTTGCCTTGGCGACGATCTTCAGGAAGTCCGGGTGAATCGTTGGCTCGCCGCCGGTGAATTGGACTGCCGTGCATGGGATCGGCCTAAAGTCCCGCAGGGCCTGGAGTTGCTCGACGTGTTGTTCGTAGGTCGGCTCGCAGACGTAGCCGGCAGCGCCGGCGTTGGCGAAGCAGATGGGGCATCGCATGTTGCAGCGGTTGGTCAGGTCGATCTGCGCCAGCACGGACCCCGACTGGTGCTGGTTGCACAGTCCGCAGTTCGACGGGCATCGCTTGCCGTTGGTGATGCGTGGTTTCTGCTGTCCGGGCTGCTCGCCAAACGTCCACCATGCGGCCTTGGAATACAGCAGGGCGTCGCTGTTGACCATATCGCGGAAGTGCCCGTGCTCCGGGCAGGTCTTCTCTGTGTGAACCGCTCCATCTTCGACAAAGTGCCGCCCGACGATCACGGCTGCGCATTGCGGGCAGAGTGTTTCGACGGTTCGCGGTAGGCGGCGGATTGGCGGGTGGATTCGCGATCCGCCGAAGGTTTGCTTGGCGCTGCCGGGGAAATCGCTGGCCAGGTCTGTCCAGATCGCGTCGTGGTGGACCTGGCGATGCGGGCCACAATCGGGGCAGTTAAACGTCAGGACAATCTGCTCGCCGCTACGGTCGAACACTGCGGCGACTACCTTGCCGCACGCGGGGCACGTCGCCTGGGTCTCCAAAGGCAGTTTTGCGAAATGGGCTTCGAACCGGCGAATGCTGCGCCGATGGGCGTCCATGCTGTCGTCGGTGGGGTGTGCCTGCCCCGGGCCGCAACTCGCGTCGCATGCTGTGTCCTGCCTATCGGCGTCAACAACCCGTTCTGTCATCCGTCGGAGTCCTCCGGTCGCAGAGCTGCCTGGCGATGCGTGCCGGCCTCTCAGGCCTTGAAACACGGCGGGTAATGCCGCGTCTTTTTCTTGCGTTTCTGGTAGCCGGCCGCCAGTTCCATGAAAATATCCAAGTCTCGTTCCATGTTCGAACTGGAGGCGTCGAAGTAGAAGTTTCGGATCGGAATACCGTCATAGTCGGCCGAGACCGAGTGGTAGACCGCTTCCGAGACGATTCCGTTCATGCAACTGAACGGGCTGATGTCGATTATGCCATCTACCCCGCGGCCTTGGAGGTAGGCGCTTTTGCCTATCGAGAGCGTCATTTCGCCGAGGGCGCCGTCGGCAGGCAGGTAAGGCCAGGCCGGCTTGAGCACCTCTTCATATATATCGTGGGGCTCTTCGTAGCCAATGAAGTCGTCGTGGTATGGCGCCAGCAGCTTGTGTTCCTCGCGGCGCTGCACGGCATTTTTGATCATTGCCCCGGCCATCGACAGGGAGAACGTCTTGCCGTCCCGCTTGAGCAGGCTTTTTTGCGACCAGTTGGTGTACCAGACCCATTCCGAGACGTCGCTGATCCATGCCTCGCCGCCGTGGGCTTCGATCTTGCGGACGGCGTCGTAGTTGCTGAACGTGTTCAGGCGGCAGAATATCTCGCCGACCACGCCAATGAGCGGCTTGCCCTTGACATAATTTGCCGGCACGGCCCGGAAGATATCGCGCGCGCGGATCATCGATTCAACCAGCGCCGCCATCCGATCCTTGCTCGAAAGCGTCGGGTCGGCCATGACCGCCTCGATAATCTGCATGCACTCCTCGAACGCCTCGTCGGCGGCACCTGGTTTGGTTTCATAGGGTCGCGTGCGAAGAAGCATTTTCCGCAGTATGTCCGAGCAGACCAGTCCACGCCACATCTGCCGCATGATGTCCGCGCCGTGCTCGCCTATGCCGTCGTAGCTGTTCTTGCTGGTCGGCGAGATAACCGGCACGTCGTCGTAGCCCATCTCGTCGAGCACCTGGCGAAGGTACGGGGCGTACTGGCCGAACCGGCAGGGGCCTTCCGCTGTCGGCATGAAGAACGCGTGGGCGGTGCGGTCGAAGTCCGGCGCCTTGACGATCCGGAGAAAGTCGCCCATCGTGACTTTCTCCGGATAGCACTCCTCGCCGCTGGTGTAAAGCCCGCCGAGTTCGAGCGTGTCGGCGTTGGACTCCGGTGTGGCCGACGCGTCGATGCCCACCGCCCGAAACGCCGCAGCCATGAACCGCGCGCCGATGTACGTCATTCGCGGGATCCACACCTTCCGCCCAGCCAACTGATTGGTCGAATTCTCTGTTGCCATCCTCTATCGCTCTCGCCCGAAGGTACTTTTACTTTCTTTGCCATGCCAGACCGCCGCCGACACGCCGACACGCCGACACGCCGACACAATACCCCAGCCATCCGGGAATCCCCTCGTCCATCGGACCATTCTAGCCATGACGCCCCGTCCCGCCAGCCCAAACCGACACCGATATCAGCAGGACACACAATACCCGCCACCCGCGAGTGTTTCAACCCGCCCTGAGGAATCCGAGCCCATGGCAGTCGCCAGTCTGATTCTCAGTTTCAGCATTCTTATATTACCGGAACCGCGAAACAATGGCCTAAACTGCGATTCTTAAGCAGGTTGCCAACGGGAAAGTGGCTGTGGGTAGTGGACAAACGAGCATCAATGCATATCCTTATACAGACAAAGTTTAGTCAGTCCGATCTGGCCTTATGCGCCAGGCCAGTCATCGGGATTCTCGACGAGTTGGCCACGCTGATTTCGGTAGCGAGATTACCATGGATAACAGAAAACCATTGATGGATGGCTTAAGGGAATTCGGCGACCCGCGAGATTCCTGGCATTGGAAGACCGGCGAGGTGGACTATGTCGCACAGCTTGGTTTGAGCGAGGCGGATGTGCCGGAACTGCTGGCCGTGGCGGAGCAGTGGGCTCAAGACCGGGACTGGCCGGAAGATCAGGATGACATGTCGCCCTACGCACCCATCCACGCCTGGCGGGCACTTGCACAATTGAAGGCGACCCAGGTCGTCGGCCCGCTGCTGAAGTTGCTCGACTTGCTGGATGCCAGGGGGGATGACTGGTACCTCCATGAATTCCCGAATGTCTTCGCCTGGATCGGACCAGTGGCTGCCCCGGCTTTGACGGATTACCTTGCCGACCCGGGCCATAGGGATTTCCCGAGAAGCTGCGCTGCGCATTCACTGAGGGAACTTGCCAAGCGATACCCGTCGGTTCGCGACGAGGTGATTCAAATACTGATCGATGCCCTGTCGCGATTCGAGGACACCGATACGACGATCAACGCCTTCATCGTAGGGCATCTGCTGGACATGAAGGCGACCGAGGCCGCTGAGATGATCGAGCGCGCCCACGCCGCCGACCGCGTGGATACCGAAATCAACGGCACCTGGTACTATGTGCGCGAAGCGATGGGAGTCAAAGGTCTCGGCCTCGTGCCGGAGCACCTGTCCCGACCCAAGCCGCCCTGGGCATACCAACGGGTTCCAAGTGCGGCCCCCGCCCCGCTGGGCACCCCGGCCAGCCGGAACGATCGCGGCAGAGAACGAAAACGGCAGGAGCGAAAGCGCAAACGCCAGAACCGCAAAAAGAATAGAAGGCGATAAAGCACTTCACATTTTCGATGTCCTATTCAGGCGTCGGCTAGCAGTCCGTTTAGAAATGGGTCCGCCAGCGAGAGCGAGCAAGAATGTCGGCATCAAGGAAGAAAACACAGGCAATGCCTTAGCATTGCGGAGGCTTTCTGACGCAGACGCGCAGACATTCGGGCCGCTCGCAGCAAGGACAGCTTTCTAAACGGGCTGCTAGGGCCAGGCCATCGCCGACGACGAGTCGCCTGGGCAGTTCTCCCGAGGAATTTCGATGTTCTCGTTCACTCCGGGCCGCCCTGTCTTGCGGCAGCCGATCAGAAAAGGGGGTGTTTGCTTACTGTCTTGGTGGGGTCTGCCTTTCCGACGATGGTCCAGTGTTCGGCGATTTTGCCTTCTTCATCGAAACGGAAGGTGTGGATAACGGCGATGCGAAGCTTCGTCCCGTCAGGCCGCACGACCTCGCGGTGCGTCTGCAGGTAGACCAGGTCGCCGTCTGCGGCCACGAGCTTGAAGTCGACTTTTGACGGCTTGCGGTCCTTCCAGCGAGGGTTCGTCTGCAAGGCTTTGGCAAGTGCGTCGAATCCATCAGCGATTCCGGGGTCGTGCTGGATGTACTGCCCGGCGTACTTGCGAGCTGCCTGGTAGTTGATGTCGCCCATGAGCAGTTGGAAGAACTCCATGGCGGCCTTTTTGTTGGCCTCTTCGCGGCTTTTCGCGTTACCTGTGGGACCAGCGGCGGGCGTCGCTTTCGCCTTTGCTCTATCGGCGCCGGCCCTGAGTTCCTGGGCAACGGTCAGGTAGTAGTTCCGGCCTGTGGCGGTGAGGAGTTTCTCAGCCAGGGCCGTCAGTGCGTCGGCCTTGATTCGTTTCGGCTCGGCGGCCTGGGGGTTGAGGACGAGCAGGTAATCGCAGAGTTGCGCCGCCCACTGGGCATCGCCGCCGGCCAGCGCCTCGCGAGCGCGTTTGAGCAGTACATCGGCACCACCGGCGAGCCTGGCCACACGTTGGGCCTCGTCGCGGGGAGTCAGGCGGAACAGGTTTGTGGGGTTGCCGTCGAACCAGCCGAGGTAGCCCTGGAAGATCGCCCGCACGGCCCACTCCACGTTGCCGTAATACTCTCGCAGGTAGTCCTTGTCGGCGAAACGCTCGGGCAGTTTAACGTAGCTCACGAGTTCATCGGGCGTGAGGCCCTTGTTCATTCCCTCGATGGTCTTGTCGAAGACAAATCGTATGGCGTCGCGGTAGTCGGTCAGGGCTTGGGTGGCCCTGGCCTTGCCGATAATTGGACGCGTGTGGCCTGGCACGAGGACCTCGGGGCCTTCCTTGAGCATCATGTCGACCGCCTCAGCCCAGGCGCGGACATCGCGGTAGGGCGTACCGCGGATGGCGTAGGCATTGGGCCAGGACCGGTAGAAATTATCGCCGGATAACAGCACCTTCTTTTCCGGCAGCCAGACGTACAGTTGGTCTTTGGTCTCTCCGGGGGCGGCGACAAGCTCCATCTTCACACCGGCTAGCTCGATCGCCTTTCTCGCTTCCGAAAAGGTCTTGGTGGGAGCGATTCGCCCCGACTCTCCGGTGAATACCCGCCCCCCTTGTCGAGGATACATAGCCGGCGCGACCCCGTTGTTGATTCGCTTTTCCGGCGGGAGCCGGAACCCGGCTTGCCTGGCGCCGCGGGCGTTCTGGATGGTCAGGCCGACAGAGGAAAAGGCCTTGCCTTCGGACCCGAAATTGGACCGCGCCCAGATGTCCGGATGAGCGTCGCCGACGAACACGCTGGCCCCGCCGGTATGGTCGCCATGTCCATGGGTGTAGATGATAGCTTTGATCGGGAGATCGCTGATCTTGCGGAATTCTGCGAGAACGCGCCGGGCATGGGCCGGCGCCATGCCGGTATCCACGATGATCAGACCATCTATGCCGACGATCATGGAGATGTTGGCTGGGGAATAGCACACGGCGACGAACACGCCGTCGGCCACCTTAACCACGTCCTCGCGCAACTCCAAGTCGCGAGCCTTGAGGAGCCTGGTTGCCTCGGTATCTCCGGCAGGGGCGGCAGAGACCAGGCAACCGACGAGAAGGAGAGCTCCAGGCATGATCCAGATCCCAGACTTTCGTTTCGATGTGTTCATTGCGTTGACCTTTCTATGTAGTAGTTCATAGTTCGGCTACGAACTATCCGGACAAAAAAACTCCTGCCCTCTACGGGCTTCGCAGATTGCCATCCAGCTGAGCCAGCAACTTCACCAAGCTTTCGCGATCCCGTTGCGGCATCGCGCCGTAAACCTTCTCCAGGAGCTTGCGGGATACTTCCTCGAAATCATTTCGAAGGGCTGAGCCCTTTTCGGTCAATTCGACGTAGATGACCCGGCCATCTTCTTCCGATGGCAGCTTGCTGACATATCCGTGGGATTCCAGCGTATTAAGCATACCCGTCACGGTCGACTTTACCCGCCCGACAGCCCCGACGACGGCCTTGATGGGCACGGGCCTGTCCTGCTGGAAGAGGAAGTGCAGCACCGAACCGTGTGCTGCCATGATGCCGGCCAGGCCTCGGGCAGAGAGTTCCTGCTCGATCAGCAGATTCGCCTGCTCGCGAATCCTGGACACTTGCCCAACTATGCCATTGACGTCTACCTTGCTCACCTTCGTCGGCCCTTCCTTCTGGTGCTTCGATGTTCTGCTATAGAAGAATAGTTCGTGGCCGAACTATTGTCAAACTCTTTTTTTGTTTTTTGTCGGATTGACTGCCCGATGCCAGGTTACGGTGGGCCTGACTGGAAGGTTGCGTCCTGCCGGATGGGGGCTTCGATGTGCTTGTTCACTCCGGGCTGGCTGTGATTCGCACCGGGCCGAGCAGGCCGGAGGGTTTCAACGCTCCGCCGGCGCGGTATCGCAACGCAGTGCGAGTCAGGCGCTTCTCCGCGGGCTTTTTCGCGTCGCCGATAAGCCGATTCGTCCATAGGTTGGCGACCTTGATCTCCAACTGGTTTCCCTTTTCCTTCAGGGCGTCCGTGATGTCGATCCGCCAGGGCGCGCACCAGACTACGCCCAATTTCTTCCCGTTGAGCGCCACCCCAGCCATCTCATGCACCACGCCAAGGTCCAGGAAGACCCGCTTGCCCGACACCTTCGGGCAATCGAAGGTCTTGCGATATGACGCCATGCCGGAGTAGTGCTTGATATTATCCTCGGTGTGCTTGGTCCAGTCTTGAAGCGTCTTAAACGTGATCTTGGCGGGGCCACCCCATTTCGGGTCAAAGGAGACCTCCCATGGACCGTCCAGGATCATCATGGGTTCGGCTTTCGGGAAGTTCACCTTGTCTGAAGCCGTCTGCTTTTTGCCGGTCTCTTTGCGGGGGAAGACTACGAAGAAGCTCTGATACGGTTCGAACCGCATTGCAATGGTCGTTCGCTCGCCCGCCTGTTTGTACTGCGGGAGGGGGCGCGTTGCTGCTGTAACCGGGTTCCACAACTGCGGCTGACCCTTGCCCGCTCGGAAAGTGCAGTCCGCCTGAATCGTCTCGGCCGACTTGTTGGACACGAAATAGATCTCGCGATCATCCGTGCGACGGTGGCCATAGCGAACGGGTCCTGCTGTCACAAAATCCTCGGCGATGCCCATCTTCTTGAGTACGGAAGCCGCGGTGTCATAGTCTGGGTAGAGCCCCTTAGTTGGATTACCTCCCCAGTAGACCGCGCCTCGACCATAACTGCGTTTGGTGAGCTTGTCCGGTGCCTTCATGCCGCCCCAGAGCTTCCCCGCCATGGCGCGCAGTTTTCCGTCACAGGCAGGATAATCCGAGAGGCTCGGAGATTTGACGGGAGGCCAGCCCAGAACGGTCGCGCCGGCTTGGACCAAGTCGCTGATCCTGGCCAGCAGTTGCGGCGTCATAGTCGCAAATCGCGGCAGGACCATCAGGCGATATGAGCTGCCGCCAGGGAAGCTGATCATGCCGTTCTCTACCGTCGCCCGGTTCATCAGGATTCGCGGAGAGCATCCGTCAAATCCGTAGCCCTTTTTGTCCGGCAGCCTGGTCCCAGCCGCGGCCAGGGCATTCGACGGCGGCAGGAAGACCTGTGGAGCGCCTTCAGGGGTCAGGTAGAGAATGTCCGAAACTGTCACGCCCTGCTGCATCAGATGCGAACACCTCGCCAGATACTCGTGGTAATCCCTTACGAGAGGCCAGAACGTCTGCTTGCGGTTCCAGAACACTCCGTAGGGGCCGAAGGTCATCCCGGGGGCATCCTCGTTAGGCTGGTGGGCGAAACCGTGAATCGAAAACTTGTTGATCCCGACCGCGAAGGCCCAGTCGGTCTGATTCTTGAGAACCCACGGCGTGCGCTGCCAGTTTCCCCGGCCTGAGGTAAATGCCTCGGCCAGTACAACATGTTTGCCCATCGTGTGGGCAATCGAGGCGGCTTCTATACAACTGAACCCGGATAGAAAGCCATCGAACCAGAACTCACCGGCAGGAAAGTCTGCGTAGGATCCCAGGTCCAGGTCGCCGGCAGGGTTCATGTCGTATGGCTCGATCATCAGTCGCAGCCCGCGCTCGTGGCAGAGTTTCTTCAACTCTGCTGCGTGGTTGTCCAGCAACAGTTCCTGACAGACCTTGCGGACATCCCAGAGGAAGCGCTCGGTTTGCTCACGCGAGCCAACGATGCAGCCAGTGTAGCTTGCAAAGTATGGCCAGGCATCGTAACCGCGACGCTTCCTGAACTCCTCGCGAAAGCTGGGTGTCCAGTTCTGGCTGCTCATCTCCCAACTGTCGGCATCGAGTGCGACGAACCCGACCTTCCGGTCCCTAGTCCGCGGACCGATCGCCTTCAACAGCGGGTCAAAGAATGCCTCGAAATGTTTCGCGAGCGCCTTCTTGCTGAACTTGTCAGACTCCAACCCAAGCCCCGCTGCCGGCGCTGGACGCGTGTTCGCTCCCGTCGAACGCGCCGCTAACCGAACAATCGTCCATTCTCCCGCAGGTACATCCCATTGAAGTCGGCCATCGGCCTGTAACTTGCCCGTTAGATCGATAATGGAATTCGGGTCAATCACCTCGCTCGCCTTCGCGGCCGGATAGCTCACCGGTGACGGCATGTGCGGTCGCACGCCTCGCATGGAGGTAAACGGGTTGCGAATGAACAGAGCCTTCTCCTGAATGTCCGCAATCACCGGCTTGCGACGGGGAAACGCGAACACGGCGACATCTTTGTGGAACTCGGCGATCGCCTTCCGCATTTGCGGCGTCTGGTTGCGGTGGTAGCGGGAAATGCGCGGCGCCGGCAGGGGCAGGACCTGGTTGAACCGCCCCGGTCCCTTTGCAGTGACCGTTACCGGGACCAGATGCTGCATGGATTGCTCTGGGGTTATCCATGGCCCGCCCGTTCCGGTCCACCCGGGGCCTGTAATGGTGGTGAACTCCAGGCCGAGACGCTCGCATTCATGGACAGTGTGGATGAACTGCTTGCGCCATTTGTCGCTGAGGTATGGCGTGCCCCCAAAGCCGATGCCGCCGACGCTGCAGTCCATCCGCAGCAGACCGCCGATGCCGGCCTGCTTCATCGCCTCAAGGTCAGCAGTGGTGCCCTCGATGGAATAATGTCCATCCTGGCACGTCCAGTAGACCCACAGCCGAGCCGAGTCGGGCGGGTTCTGGAAGCTTGCTTCGAGTTCGGCAGCGCTGGCGATGCTGACGGAGGCTCCAAGGATGATGGCTATGAGCAGGTGGCTGGTTTTCATCACAATCTCACACAGGATGGGTTACGCATCGAAACACGGATGCCGAACTCGACCCTTACCGTTTGCCTGTCGGCCAGGGACTGTCGTTGGCCATTTCCCCTATCGTATCTTACGCTCGCAACCCGGCAAGCGCATTCCAAGGCGCCGCCTCCCGCAGGAGTCCGCTACATCGTCACCACGATGCGCAGTCAGTCAGGTATGCCGCCGCGCACGGCCAAGGAGTTGATGCCCCGCATCCGCCTGACGACTCTTCACGCCGAAGCCTTCGCGAAGGCCGATGCCACGCACACACCTGGGGTCGGTTGACACCGCCGGGGCGGTCGAGGCGCTGCCGAGGGTATGTCTTTGCGGTTATGCGAGATTCCGTCGACGATGCAATCCCAGCAGGCCCAGGGCGATCAGGGAGAAGGTGGCAGGTTCGGGCACAACCGTTCCGTTGATGACAATCGTATCCATGTCCTGGTCGCCGGTGCCGGTGCCGCCTGCGTACCATTGGAAATCGATAGTCATATCGGTCAGGTTTTTGTACTTCGGGTCGGTGAAGGGGATGGATACCGTGTCCAGATCGGGCCGATGGGTGCCCACCGCGCTGTAAAGAAG
>Ga0272444_10003817_pt1 | contig 13465 bp, 7 predicted proteins | sample SSMForm13_FD_201033 | JGI IMG/M metagenome (GOLD analysis project Ga0272444, IMG submission 201033) | Marine sediment archaeal communities from Little Sippewissett salt marsh, Falmouth, MA, United States - SSM-Form-13 | ecosystem: Environmental > Aquatic > Marine > Wetlands > Sediment ...
TTTCCTTACCCGCGTGATTATTGAAAAGCAAAGGGATATGTTAACATATACTAGTATCAGCATCCAAGCCTATGATTTTAGGCCCGTCAGACGAGGAGGCCTCTCCACTCTCGTGGGTGTCTCTGGCAAATAGCCCTTGACAAGACTATTATTAGTACATATATGGTCGTACCTTCAACAAATTAGCTGATTGTGAGGCTAATCCCCCGTCTGTTTTACAAGGAGGGGGTTTTTTATTTGAAAAGGAGTGAGACGAAGTCAGCCTGCAACTGGCCACGAAAAAGAGGCCAAGATATGGCCGCTTCGGTTATTAGGAAAGAGAACCATGAAAAACGACATTGAAATTGAAAAGGTGAGAAACATCGGCATCAGTGCCCATATTGATGCTGGAAAGACAACGCTTACCGAGCGCATCCTCTACTATACCAGGAGAATACATGCCATCCATGACGTGAAAGGAAAAGACGGTGTTGGCGCCACTATGGACTTCATGGAGCTTGAAAAGGAGCGCGGTATCACCATCACCTCAGCCGCCACATATTGTGAATGGCAGGATCATAAGATCAACATCATAGACACGCCTGGCCATGTGGATTTCACCATAGAGGTGGAACGGTCCCTCAGGGTACTCGACGGGGGGGTGCTGGTCCTGTGTTCTGTTGGAGGCGTTCAGTCCCAGTCCATCACCGTTGACCACCAGATGGCCAGGTACAAGGTGCCGTGCATTGCCTTCATCAACAAGCTGGATCGGAGCGGGGCCAACCCTTTCCGTATCATTGATCAGCTTCGGGAAAAGCTTGGGCACAACGCATGGGCCTTGCAGATTCCTATTGGCCTTGAGGCAGATTTTGTTGGTGTGGTGGACCTTGTTGCCATGAAGGCCACGTATTTTGACGGTGACAACGGAGAACTTGTGCGCATTGAAGAGATACCCGAGGACCTTCTTGCAGAAGCCGAGAAAAGGCGGGAGGAACTCATTGATGCCGCCTCCATGTTCTCAGATGAACTTACAGAGGCCGCCCTTGAAGGCGAAGTGACAGAGGATGTGCTTATTCAGGCCATCCGCAAGGGGACCCTGACCCGTGAAATGACTCCGGTCCTTATGGGATCGGCTTATAAAAACAAGGGGGTCCAGTCGCTCCTTGATGCCGTGACAGGATATTTGCCCTGCCCGAGCGACATGGTGAGTGAGGCGCTGGATGCTTCAAACGATGAGGCGCCGGTGATCCTTACTTCTGATCCCAAGAAACCCCTGGTTGCACTGGCGTTCAAGCTGGAAGACGGACCCTATGGGCAGCTCACATACATACGTGCCTATCAGGGAACCCTGGCAAAGGGCGACACCGTTATCAATGTCCGAACCGGCAAGAAGGTGAAGGTGGGAAGGGTGATCAGAATGCACGCGGACCAGATGGAAGACATCGCGGTCATGCCCGCAGGATATATTGGTGCCCTGTTTGGTGTCGAGTGTGCCTCCGGGGACACCTTTGTCTCTCCCGGGATCACCTTGACCATGACGTCCATGCACGTGCCGGATCCTGTCATCTCTCTTGCCATTGTCCCAAAGGATAACAAGGCCGAAATTAACATGTCCAAGGCCCTTGGCCGTTTCACAAAAGAGGACCCTACCTTCAAAACCTATGTGAGTGATGAAACAGGGGACACCATCATTTCCGGCATGGGAGAATTGCACCTTGAGGTCTACCTTGAGCGGATGCGTCGAGAATACAACGCTGACGTAACCACGGGCATGCCTCGCGTGGCATACAGGGAAACCATCACTGCCAGAGCTGAATTCGACTACTTGCATAAGAAGCAGACCGGAGGTTCCGGCCAGTTCGGCAGGGTGGGGGGTTACATGGAACCAGTAACGGACGAGCATTTCATATTTGAGAACAAGGTCGTCGGAGGGGCCATCCCAACCCAATTCATCTCGGCCGTTGAGAAGGGTTTCAAGCAATGTCTCGACAAAGGGCCTAAGATGGAATTTCCGGTTACGGGCATCCGAGTGGTTATCAATGACGGGGCTTCCCATTCGGTTGACTCTTCTGACATGGCCTTCCAGGCAGCCGCTCGCGGAGCCTTCCTGGAGGGGTACGCCAAGGCCAAAGCGGTTATTCAAGAACCCATCATGAAAGTGGTCGTGGAAACGCCCACTGAGTTTCAGGGCGCTGTCATGGGGTCTTTGAATCAACGCCGGGGAATGATCGTGGGTACACAGGATGAAGGCCCCATGTGTACGATTGAATCCCAGGTTCCCCTTGCAGAGATGTTCGGCTATTCCACGGTTCTCAGGTCGGCCACCCAAGGCAAGGCCCAATTTACCATGGAGTTTTTCACCTACAGGCAGGTGCCCAAGGGGATTACAGATGAGCTGGTCAAGAAGGCCGCCTCCGGCAAAGAGAACGTGGCATAATGGCGTCACCCATGGATGAAAATGATGGCAAAAACCGTAAGCGTAACCCACATTGAAAGGCCCAGAACGCTAGGCCCAAGAGGCGAAAGCGGAAACAAGTTATTTTACCTCAAAGACAGGAATTACTACATGCTAGAAAAAGACCTAATACTGCGGAATCCGTTAAGGCTCATGGGAAATGAAAATGAAGACATTCTTCCTGAAGGAGGCTTTGGCGCTGTCCTGGCACGAGCCGGTGTGGGAAAAACAGCCTTTCTGGTTCAGCTTGCCCTGAACAGCATGCTAAAGAGCAAAAATGTCGTCCATATTAGCCTGGACGACCCTGTGAAAAAGGTCTGTCTTTGGTACGAAGAGGTTGTCCGCAATATTGCGGATCAATACAATGTCAAGCAGATGGACCAGCTTTGGGAGGCCATCCTCCAGCACAGGTTCGTCATGACCTTTAAGGTCGAGAGCTTCAGTGTGCCCAAGCTCGAAGAGAGACTCACCGATCTTACGGAACAGGGTATATTCTATCCCCAGATGATCCTCATCGACGGACTGCCTTTTGATGAAACAACCGGTCAGGCCCTCTCTGATTTGAAGGCCCTTGCAAAAGAAGGCTCCATCCCGGTGTGGTTTGCCGTGCGTACCCATCGCCATGAAGAGCCGGGACCGGACGGCCTGCCTCCGCAGCTCTCCAAATTTGCGGATCTCTTTGAGGTCGTCATACGACTTCAGCCTGTGGAAAAGGAGATCCATGTGAAGGCGTTGAAGGGGGCCAGCTCATCTGCGGGTCAACCCCCATTGCTTCTGGATCCCTCAACCATGCTGGTGAAAGACAAGACGTAGATCCGGCAAGGAAGTGCAAGGTTAGGGTTAAGTCGACATCCTTCGCTGCATCCCGTGCCTCGTCTCGCTAGACACTATTGCCTCTTATCCCCACACCTACCCCAGGGCACACTCAGCGAAGAATGCTGCCATGGCAGACCTGCGGGGCTGCATCCAAGAAAAGAAATATTCACATTTGACAAGCTCTGGGGTAACATCCTAAAGAAACAAAGTGAGATTTCAACCCATCGGTTATGTTGAGAAATCTTGGCACGGTCTATCTCTGAACAGGCATTCGGGCCAGGGGGAATCGCTTCTCTTCGGCATCCAATGCCTTTGAGTCCCTCTGCCATGTATGTAGATGGAGATGGCTGAATGCCCCTTAAAGGAGTTTGTCTTAACGGGCTGTTGCTCAAATCCCTTTTCGCTGGCTCTGAAACGTTTTTTGACAAATCTAGGGCTCACTCCAGGTGATGTCAAAACTCCCCGCCGCGGCGGATCAACCAGTTGAAATCACTGATCTTTCGCTTCGCCAAGGTTTGTTGACAAAAAACGCTTCAATGAGCGCTCAAAGGGATTTTGGTTTGGGCAGCGGCCCGTCAACTCCGGACCCTTGCCAAATCACCCTGCGTTGGGGGAGATATGGAAACAGGTAAATGGCGGAGAGGATGATGACCGAGAAGCGGTATGACGTGGTGTTCAGGGGGGAATTGGCCCCGGGGTTTGTTTTTGAAAAGGTCAGGGCGAACCTTGCAAAGAGTTTTTCAATCAGCGAGCAGAAGGCCGACAGGATCCTCAAAAGCACAAGGGTCGTTCTGAGAAGGGGGCTTTCCGGGCAGGAGGCCAAGCGATACTGTGTTGCGCTGAGAAAAGTGGGGCTCGTTGTCTACTTGAAGGTTGCCCCCATGGAACGGCCCCTGTCCGGGCCGCCAAGGACCCCAGGAGTTCCAGGGGGAAAGGGTGCATCTGCGACCGACGTCGTTCCTCCGGCCCTGAAGGAGGGGGCCCTGCCTGCAAAGGATACTGTCACTAAACATTTTTCAGAGACGATCCCTTTCGAATTTCACGGAAAGGGTTCCGAGTATTTTCGCATATGGCTGGTAAATGTCCTTCTTTCCATCGTCACACTGGGCATCTACTCTGCGTGGGCAAAGGTTCGCAGAAAGCAGTATTTCTATGGCAGTACCCGGCTCCAAGGGGCCGGTTTCGAATACCTGGCCGACCCTGTCAAGATCCTCAAAGGCCGCTTGATCGTAGTAGGATTTTTCGTTGTATACAGCGCTGTTTCAGAACTAGTGCCTTTGGTTGGGCTGGCACTTGCTTTAGTTTTTGCTTTTGCACTGCCGTGGCTGGTGGTCCGATCACTGGCCTTTAACGCCCACAACAGTGCTCTTAGAAACATCCGTTTCGGGTTTCACGGCAGTTACGGGGAGGCTGCCAAGATGTTCGTCCTGTGGCCCATTGCCGCAGTGTTCACTCTGGGGATTCTCTCTGCCTATGTCTACTTCAGGCAGAAGAAGTTTGTCGTGGAACACAGCAGCTATGGCACAACCCGATGTGCCTTCATGGCCAAAGGATCGGATTACTATAAGATCTTCCTTTCTCTTCTACTGCCTGTCGTGGCGGGGGGCGTCATCGTCTCACTTGGCGCTGCTTTTTTTCCGCCTTTGGGGGTCCTAGGGGCGCTGGTGCTTTATCTGTACGCCTTTGCCTTCATGGCCGTTAAGACCACTAATCTCCTTTACAATTCCTCCAAGATTGGAGAGCACAGAGTCGAGGCCACCATGGAAGTGAAGGGCTATGCCATGGTTGTCTTGACCAACACCGTGGCCACTGCCCTCACGCTGGGGCTCTTTTACCCCTGGGCAAGGGTCCGGGCTGTCCGTTACAAGGTGGAGCACCTGGCCCTAAAACCCAAGGGAGATCTGGACGGGTTTGTGGCCGGCGAGCAGAAACAGGTGAGCGCCCTGGGAGATGAAATGAGCGATTTTCTAGATTTTGATTTCGGCCTATGATCACCATTAAAGGCTATTGGTACGACGGCAAGACCTCTGCGCAGGCAGGGGCCGTGTGCCGTATTTTCGATAGCGGCGCCATTCGGATCGAGAGTCGTGACGATGGCCGGACGCTGAAGACAGTGTCGGGATTTGCCGTAAGAACGTCCCCCCGATTGGCTAACACACCCCGTTATCTGTACTTTGCCACAGGAGAGACGTTTGAAACAGAGGACAACGACGCCGTTGACGCTGCCCTGAAACAGTTCAAAGGTCATTCCTTGCTGCACCTGGTTCACAAACTGGAAAGCCGAAAGGGTTATGTCCTTCTTTGTTTGGCCGCGGTCCTCCTCTTTGCCTGGGCCTTTGCCAAGTATGGAGTCCCAGTGACGGCAAGGCTCATTGCCGGGCGTCTACCGCCCACGGTGTACGGCCATGCCGGCAAACAGACGTTGCAGATCCTGGATCGATCCGTCTTTGGCCCCACAGAACTGGACGACGCAGACAAGGGGCGCCTCGTGACCCGTTTCGAGCCCGTGCTGGCCGACCACCATGAATACGATCTGAAAATCCTCTTCAGGAAAGGCGGGCCCATGGGGCCTAACGCCTTTGCCCTGCCTGACGGAACGATTGTTTTCACAGATGAAATGGTAAGGCTGGCAGAACACGACAACGAACTGGTGGCAATCCTGGCTCACGAAATCGGCCATATCGTTTATCGTCATGGGATGCGCATAGCCATACAGGATTCGTTGTTAGCCTTTGCCCTTCTGGCAACGACCGGCGATGTGTCCGGGACATCAGAACTTTTCATGGGGCTTCCTGTCATGTTGACGCAGCTTTCCTACTCCAGGGAGTTTGAAGCGGAGGCCGATGGATACGCATTGGAGTACCTCCGATCACGATCCATACCGTCGGTCCATTTTGCCAACCTCATGCGGCGGATCGAGGAGAAGGAGAAGACCGCCTTTGGCAAATCGGAGAGCAAGTGGGCCAGCTACCTATCGACCCACCCCATGACGGAAGAGCGGGCCCGCAGGTTTGAATGACGGGAGCGCGCGGGGCCCCGCTTTTGTTTCATTCTAAAAAACCCCGTCCTTTGGGCGGGGATTCTTTGCGTGGGCTCTTACTCTCGCCGGTCGTTTCAATAGGCTTCCCACAAGAGTCTGAAGTTTCAGTGCCATATGGATGTCAGACGATGACTAAAGAGAAGAAGGCGATCTGGGGATGGGCCATGTATGACTGGGCAAATTCTGCTTTTGCCACCACCGTCATGGCCGGATTCTTTCCTATCTTTTTCAAGCAGTACTGGAGCCATGGCGGTGACGTGAATATGACGACTGCCAAACTGGGGCTCGGCAACTCTGTGGCCAGTTTGTTGGTGGCCCTTATGGCGCCTGTCCTCGGTGCCATGGCAGACAAAGGATCGGCAAAAAAGAGGTTCATGGTGGGTTTTGCCTACCTGGGGGTTCTCACAACGGCAGCTCTTTTTGTCATACAAAGGGGCCAATGGCCATGGGCCATATTCTTTTACGCCATGGGGATCATCGGATTTTCAGGGGCCAATATATTCTACGATGCCTTGCTCCCAGTCGTAGCAGATGAAGAAAGTATCGACTATGTGTCAGGTCTGGGGTTTTCCATGGGATATCTTGGCGGAGGACTCTTGTTTCTCATAAACATATGGATGACGCTCAGGCCCGAAACATTCGGGTTGGCCGATGCTGAAATGGCTGTGCGTTGGGCCTTTGTCTCTGTGGCCATATGGTGGGCGGTGTTTACCCTCTTTGCCCTTTGCTGGGTCCCTGAGCAACGGGACACACCATCGTCCGTTCCCGGCGGAAATTTCGTGGCGGAAGGACTCCGGCAATTCCTGAGAACTTTCAAGAAGGTCCGCCATCTTAAGACTATTTTCCTCTTTCTGTTAGCCTACTGGTTCTACATTGACGGTGTGGACACCATCATCCGAATGGCTGTGGATTACGGCCTGTCCCTGGGGTTCGACTCAAAGGATTTGGTGGCCGCCCTGTTGATTACCCAGTTTGTGGGATTTCCTGCTGCCTTGGCATTCGGTAAACTGGGGCAGCGGTGGGGGGTCCGCAAGTCCATTTACCTCGCTATCGGCGTGTACATGGTCATCACCTCTTGGGGGACCATGATGACCAACAAAGAAGAGTTCTATATCCTGGCCATGGTCATCGGTCTGGTTCAGGGAGGCATACAGGCCCTTAGCCGCTCCTATTACTCACGCCTCATTCCCAAGAACCAGGCGGCTGAATACTATGGCTTTTACAATATGCTGGGTAAATTTGCCGCTATCCTTGGACCCGTATTAGTGGGCGTGGTCGGGCTGGCGGCCAGAAGAATGTTGATGCCCCCTTCGCCCACCTCGGAGCAGATGGCCTACGTGGGTCAGGTCGCTGCTCGATGGGGAATGGGATCGATTTTAGTACTTTTCGTCATTGGCGGAGTACTTCTCCACTATGTGGATGAAGACAAGGCAAGGGCCCAACTGGCCTACTTGTCAGACCACGAAAGCTGAACTGGCCCTCACACACCATCCACTCTCCTCCCCTTGATCTGCCCTGTCTCCTTGTTTTTGCCTGCGCTGAGGCCTTCATGACACGTTAAGCGTCCCCTTTGATTTCCGTTCCCTGAAAGAGACCGACAAAAGGGCCAACAGTCTGACGCCTTGGAGGCTTCTGTGTCAAATCTTCCCACAAAAAAAGAGAGAGCATGCGACAACGAACTGGAATTACAGGGCCTCGCCTCACTCCAGCGGGCTGGCGCGGTTCTTGCTTAATCTCAATGCCGAAAGCGGTGCCCTGTTCTCCATGGTCGAAGCCTTGTCTTGTGGCAGCTGTGAAGCACGCCTGACAAGATTTTCGGTAGTCCCATGGAAGCCATATGAACGAAACGACCATAAGGAGATACTTGCCATGTTTAAAAAAACTCTCTTTTCTTTTCCGGTAGCCTTTCTGGCCCTATACGCCTTTGCATTTGCAGGCCCTTACACGGGCAAGAAGATTCTCTACATTAATTCCTATCATGAGGGTTATGAGTGGAGCGACGGGATCTTCGCCGGCATCCAAGGTGTCCTCAACAGTGCGGATGTTCACCTCAAGACCGTGCAAATGGATACCAAGCGAAACACAAGCGAAGCGTTTAAGAGTGAAGCAGGATTGGCAGCAAAGCGCACTATTGAGGCCTTCAAGCCGGACGTCGTGATCACCTCCGATGACAATGCCTTCAAGCACGTCATCCTGCCGTATTACCGGGATGCTGCGCTGCCGGTTGTCTTCTGCGGCCTCAACTGGGATGCGTCCATATACGGCGCTCCATACAAAAATACGACCGGCATGATTGAAGTGGCCTTGATTCCGCAACTCTTAGATCACTTGCGGCAGTATGCCCGCGGAGACCGAATTGGGTATCTGGAAGTGGATGTCTTAACGGCTCGGAAAGAAGCAGAGTATATGAAAAGGCTTTTCCAACTGGATCTCCAGGAGCAGTATGTGAAGACATTTGATGAGTGGAAAAAGGCCTTCGTCGAAATGCAGAAAGACCTCGACATCCTGATTGTGGGAAACAATGCAGGAATTAACGACTGGGATGACAAGGAGGCGAGGCGTTTTGCGGAAGAAAACACCAAAACACCGACGGGTGGCATATACACCTGGATGATGCCCTATGTTTTGATCGGAGTTACCAAGGTGGAAAAAGAACAAGGCGCTTGGGCGGCGCAGGCAGCGCTCAACATCTTGGACGGTACCCCCCCCTCGGGGATTCCCGTCGTAGCCAACAAAGATGGAAATCTCATGTTGAATCTACCCATTGCGGATAGGTTAGGTGTTGTCTTCAGTCTGTCCATGATCCGAAATGCAACGATCGTTGACAAGGAGTAGCAGATGGGTTCACTGTCAATTCGCAAGAAGCTCCTCCTTGGCTTTCTCCTCGTTACAGGACTGTCTGCCTCTTTCTTGTTGCTTAGCTATTCCTCGCTGAGTCGAGTGCGGCAGTTGTCCTCCGAGGTCATCCCATTGACCGTGGAAATGTCTGTACTTCAGAAAAGCATCGAGTCCTATGAGAGTTTGGATAGCAAAATTGAGCGCTACCTACTGGTTGGAAGTGAGGAGCACAAGCGTAAGGTCCTTGATGAACTTGCAGAGATAAGCGAAAGCACCCACAAGGTGGCCATTCAATCAGCAACCGATTGCGCTTTGAGGAAGAGGCTTCAGAGGGCACTGTCCGAGTTAGAGGCCAACGTGGGTTTCTTAATATCCGCTAAGGAAGAGATGAACTCATCCTATGCCATGAACAAAGCCATCATAAACCTATATGAGACCATAGAGAATACCAAGCAGCTAAAAAGGGAGGTTCTGAAACAAGAAATTGGCAGACTACGCGGCAATATCGATCAACAGGACAGGGTTGTAAACTCTCTACTCAATCGATTCCTCATTATAGAACTCTCGATTGTCATTGTCAGTGTTCTTTGCGCGGTGGTCTTGTCAAGGTTTATTTTGGCCAACCTATCGAGGCTCCAGAAGTTTACAGGAGAGGTCTCTCGCGGAAACTTCGGCGCACAAATCCACATCAAGTCAACGGATGAAATTGGACAGCTTGCCAACTCTTTCAACAAAATGGCTGACAGCCTCCGGGACTCCACGGTCTCCATCGAGGTGCTCGAGGAGTCACAAAAGCGTTTTCAGGATGTGGCGGAAAGCTCGGGTGACTGGATATGGGAGCTAGACGCCGAAGGTCGATATACCTATTCAAGTCCTGTGGTAGCAAGTATTTTGGGCTACAGACCTGAGGAGATGATTGGCAAGCACTTCTATGACTTCTTTCATCCCGACGATAAAGAGGAATTGAAGAAAGCTGCCTTTGAGGGTTCTGCCCAGAGAAAGCCTTTCAGAGGCTTTGTGAACCGGAACGTGACTAGAGACGGTAGGACAGTTTTTATTGAAACCAGCGGCGTTCCCGTTTCTGACAAAGACGGAGAGTTCGCCGGATACAGAGGTGTTGATAGAGACATCACCGAACGGAAACGGGCAGAGGAGCTGTTGCGCCTTGACGAATCGCGGCTGGAGGCGCTTGTTGTGCTTAACCAAATGACCGAATCGACACTGCAGAAGATCACGGATTTTGTCCTTGAAGAGGCAGTAAAACTCACAAACAGTACAATCGGTTACTTGGCATTTATCGATGAAGACGAGACAGTGCTCACCATGCATTCCTGGTCCAGGGAAGCAATGACCCAATGTCGTATATCAGACAAGCGTGTAATCTATCCAATTGAAAGGACGGGTCTTTGGGGAGAAGCAGTGCGGAGAAGAAGAGCCGTCGTCACCAATGACTACTCCTCTCCCAACCCTCTCAAGAAAGGGTATCCAAAAGGCCACGTGAGAGTGATCAGGCACATGAACGTCCCTGTGTTTGATGGAGCAAAAATCGTTGCCGTGGCCGGTGTGGGAAACAAGGAGGCGGACTATGATGAATCCGATGTGCGGCAACTGACGCTGCTGATGGAAGGAATGTGGAGACTTGTTCAGCGAAAGGACGCAGAGGAGAAACTCCGACAAGCCAAAGAGGAGGCAGAGACGGCCAACCGGGCCAAAAGTGAGTTCTTGGCCAACATGAGCCATGAGATTCGCACCCCCATGAACGGCGTGATCGGGATGACAGGGCTGCTACTGGATACTGAATTGACGGATGAACAGCGCGAATACGCTGAAACCGTTCGCGCAAGCGCTGACTCGTTGCTTTCGGTAATAAACGATATCCTTGACTTTTCCAAGATAGAGGCCGGGAAGGTGGATCTGGAGGTCCTGGACTTTGACCTTAGGACAACCGTAGAAGATGTGGCTGATGTTGTGGCCGTGGCGGCCCAGACAAAGGGCCTCGAACTCGCCTGTCTGATCGACCGTGATGTTCCAGCCCTGGTGCGGGGTGATCCGGGGCGGTTGCGTCAGATCCTGCTCAATCTCACCAATAACGCAATTAAATTCACTGAAACGGGAGAAGTGATCATTCAGGTTACGTTGGAACAAGAAGATCCCTCTCACGCCACGGTGCGTTTTAGCGTCTCTGATACCGGCGTTGGTATCCCAAAGGACCGCATGGGCCGGCTCTTTAAGTCCTTTTCCCAGGTGGACACCTCCACCACCCGCAAGTATGGCGGTACAGGCCTGGGTCTTGCCATCTCCATGCAGCTTGCGGAGATGATGGGTGGGGAGATCGGTGTGGAAAGCCCTTCGACTTCGCTCAGGACAGGCGAAACGAGTAAGGGCGCGACCTTCTGGCTTACCGTTGTTTTGGAAAAGCAGCCAAAAGGCCGGGAGGCTGAAGTCGTTGTTCCTGAAGACATCCGCAGAAAGCGCATCCTGGTGGTGGATGACAATGCAACGAATCGAAAGATTCTAAGAGAACAGTTAAAATCGTGGGACTGTCTTTCGGAAGAGGCTTCAAGTGGGGCCGAGGCCCTGGGCCTGCTGAGACAGGCCCGGGCAGAGGGAAACCCCTTTGATATCGCCATTATTGATATGCAGATGCCGGAGATGGACGGAGAAACCCTCGGTCAGAAGATTAAGCAGGATCCCGACATCAAGGATGCCATCCTGGTTTTGCTCACCTCCATGGGCCAGCGCGGCGATTCTGCCCGCATGAAGGAGATAGGTTTTGCCGCTTATCTTAGCAAACCGGTAAAGCAATCGCAGCTATATGACTGCCTGGCCACAGTGTTAGGCGGAAAGAAGACCCCAGAGACAAGGCCCGCAGAGTCGATTGTCACAAGGCACTCCATAGTTGATGACCGCAAGCACAGGATACGAATACTCCTTGCCGAGGACAACGTTGTGAACCAGCTAGTGGCCCTGCATATCCTAGAGAAGTTTGGGTATCGGGCCGATGCCGTGGCCAACGGCAAAGAGGCAGTCGAGACCGTTAAGACCGTTCCCTATGACTTGATCCTTATGGACGTACAGATGCCGGAGATGGACGGATTTGAAGCTACGCGAGAGATTCGAAAACATGAAGACAAACTCAAGGCTCAAAGGGCAAAGGGCAAAGGGGGAAAGGGATTTCGGCATTCAGCTCGATTGGAACGCATTCCAATTGTGGCCATGACGGCCCATGCCATGAAGGGGGACCGGGAGCGATGCCTTGAAGCCGGCATGGACGACTATACGCCAAAGCCTATAGAGCCCAAGGAGCTGTTGGCAAAGATCGAAAAGTGGACCAACAAGAAGAAGAGGGCTATGTCCGACAATGAGAAGATTCAGGCACAAGATGATGGTGAGTTCGGCAAGAAGCAAGAAAAACCTCCTGTCAATCTGAACAAGGCCCTTGAGCGGGCCATGGGAGACGCGGCCTTTTTGGGACAGATGTTTCAAGAGTTCTTATCAAGAATACCCGGGCAGGTGAAAGAACTGAAAGCGGCCGTGAAACAGGGGGACGGAGAGACGTTGCAGCAAAAAGCGCACACCCTAAAGGGCTCTGCCGCAAACTTGAGCGCTGACACCATCGCCGCCACGGCCCTGCACCTTGAGCAGATGGGACGGGAAGGAAACCTTCAAGCAGGTGAGCAGGCCCTGGGTGAATTGAACGACAACGTGGCTCTTCTCGAGGCCTATGTGAGAGAGATCGATTGGTCAACCGTTGCTACTGGCCCGTAGCCTTTTTTCCTTTGTCACGCGAAGCCTCTTTTCCCTACCATTCATACGATCCCCTTCCGCCACACCGAGCATACAACCTGGGCAAAGGGCCCTTGTCGCGAGCCAGGAAAACGTCAAATCCTTGACGCGCTACAGCTCCCCAAGCCCGACAAGAAAAACACAATCACCTTTAATTACAACTAGTTGTTCCGTCCACCTCTCGGCAGGAGTTGGCATGATTTGTGCTGAATTGGGAAACGACAAGGTTTTTCCCCTGTAGACGGTTAACGCCCAAAAGTGTGATCCTTTGTCCATGGTGCAAGAGGCTAGATCCAAACTTGGGCCTTGATACATGGTGAGAAGCCTTCACCGTAAGGATGACAACTCGTTAGACATACGCTCGCTAACCCCGCAGCAAGCTATGGGGTTAGCGCTCGCTCATGCGGTTCACGGCGGCAAAACGCTTGCCATCTGTCCCGTCGATAGGACGGGTGAGAGGATATTCTAGATGAGACTTTTCAGTCGTTTTTCATCGGTCAAGCTTCGTTCCAAGATCTTGATCGGCATTTTGCTCTGCCTTGTCCCTATGT
>Ga0272444_10003818_pt1 | contig 13464 bp, 12 predicted proteins | sample SSMForm13_FD_201033 | JGI IMG/M metagenome (GOLD analysis project Ga0272444, IMG submission 201033) | Marine sediment archaeal communities from Little Sippewissett salt marsh, Falmouth, MA, United States - SSM-Form-13 | ecosystem: Environmental > Aquatic > Marine > Wetlands > Sediment ...
AGGCAATGACAAAGGTGAAGAAGAACCCGATCAGGTTCAGCTCCCGCCATGCCCTGCGCCAGGCAATGAGGACGATGCCGAGGTTGAGCAGGGCATAGTAGGAAAACAGGACCACGTGGCTCCCGGTGTCGGTGGAGATCAGCACCGGGGCGAGAAAGCCGCCCACGATGCCGAATAAGGCCAGGGACTTTGCGTCCTGGAGCAGGGCGAGCATCCCTGAGAGAATCACCAGGGCGAACATCACGGCAAAGGCGAGACCGTAGGGAAGGAGGTGATAAAACCTTGCTGCCGCGTACACGGTGAGGTAGAGCACGCCCACCCCTCCGCCCTGAAGGATCAGGCCGTAGACTCTCCTGCGCTCCCGAAAACGCCATCCCGTCCCGAGCAGGCCCAGCCCCGCCAGAAACACGAGGATCAGGCGAAACTCGATGGGAACCAGGTTGCGCTGCGCCGCGTACTTGAGCAGGAAGGCAATGCCGAAAAAGAGGACGATCACACCGATTTTCGTGACCACATTGCCGGTGGTGAAAAAGGCCTTCACATACCCGGCAGCCCGGCCGGGCAGATCGGTAATGGTCTCCCCGCCGGGTTCAGCGGGTTCGCTTGCGCGTGCAGCCGCAGGCTCGGGTCCGGCCCCCGGAGGTTCAACGGCCTCGGAATCCGCAGGCCGCTCAAAAGACGGAGGGCTTTCCTCTTGATCCGGTTTCTCGACCCCGCGGTCGGGCTGGGGTGGGGGGAGCGGCGTCACCTGGCGGTCCGGAGAGGATTCGAACTGAAAGGATGCGTCGGCCGCGGGTTCCTCGGCCTGGGGCTCTGCGGCCTTTGCGCGTCCCTCAATCATGGCCAGGCGCTTTCGCAGCTTGAAGATCTCAGCGGTCAGAAGCCCTAGGGCGAGCCCGTAAAACCAGCCGGCGTTTCGAAAGAGAAGCGCACCGATCAGCAACCCGATACCGCCCAGAAGCAGGTAGACCATGGTGAATCCTCTCCTCCTCCCCGTTGACCGGCAAGTCAAGCGAATGAAACGTGTTTTCAGAAGGCCGGCAGGTCCTGTCTTCTGACGAAAGGGCCGCGTTCACGCCTTGGATGAAAAGCGCGCCCTACGATACAGGAAATTCAGGCCGTGAGAAAGTCGATTCTTCCCCTCTTTGTCCTGGTCTTTTGACTATTTCACGCCCTGCTTGAACGATCCGGGCATGGTTTGGCCATGCGCCTTGCCGCCAGAAATCCCCCAACGGAGCATCTTCACCCAGAGCGGCCAGGGCTGGATGTCGGGGGGAAGCCCGAGCGACACCTGGGCAAGGGCGAGGGAATCCTCCAGCAGCGCGTCGTGCATGGGCCTGTACACCAGGGGCCACGAAGCGATTGCCCTGCCATGGGCCGACATTTTCAGGGTGTGTCTCAGGACGGGGGATTGCCCCGGGCGGCTGCGTGCGACCTCATATCCGTGAGAGCCGGCAAAGCCTTTGGGGGCCGTGAAGCGGAACCGGATGGATTGACCGGGTGTGTAAGCTTCGACAACGTATCGGATTGGGCCGTGGCCACCTCTGGCGCCCACCCCCAGGGGGCGGTCAAACGCCATGCGCGGCCATGCGTACCTCGGCCACAAGCGATCCTCCGGGGATGAAAGGGAATCAATGAGCGCGCCGACGGCTTCCGGATCCGCTTGCAGTTCCCGTTCGTGAATGTTCAGGACGTCCATGGGGTTCCCGGGTTTCGTTCAATGCCTTACGCATCACCCTTTTTTCAGGTATTGCTCGATGGCCTCCTTATGCCTGGCCACGTACTTGCAGCTGGGTGCCTCCCCGCATTTTCGGCAAACGAGGTCGTAGGTGGAGTTGATGGTGGAGCATCTGGGGCAGGTGTAGTCCTCCCGAATCTCTTCGATCCATCGCTTGTATCCCACTGAACGGATACGGTCAAGGTTGGCCCACAGGTCGATCCGATGCGGCATGGCGGATTGAAACGCCTTCAGGTCCTCGCACGGGAATTCCTCGCATTCACCGCAGAAGTCGAGGCCTCGTTCCTTCGCGCAGGCGAACATCCTGCAATTGTCGCAGTAGGGCAGCCGCTTGTCCGACCGACATCCATAGCACGCGGCCTCCTCTTTCGAGTACTGAAAGAGTGCGGCAAGCCGTTGTCGCCGCTTCGGTTCCTCCATGGTGGCGATATACCAGGAGCATGCCCCGCAGTAGAGCCCGCATACGGCCGCGTGTTTTTTGTCCAGGGCTCCAGATGCTGACGGTTGCTTTTCCATGTGTCTAATCGCTTTCGTCGATGTGTGGCCAGGGGATAAAGGCAAAGATCCAAAGGGCGACGATGTTCACAAACGGGACAAAGGATACCAACGCAAACCAGGGCGAATAGCCGGCCTTCCCCAGGATCCTGCCCATCCACCATACGGGAACGAGGAGGACCGCAAAGATGAGAATAAGAAGGATGAACTCCGGGAAGCCTATTCCAACCATAAAGGAATCCTCAATGCATGGGGATATCTTTCTTTTGGATCGGCCAATCTGAGAATGCCAGCTTGACGATGAGCGCGAGAGGGCCTGCTGCCGGCACCATCACCAGAAGGGACCACACAGGAGGATACCCTGCGCGTTTCATGACACGCCAAGAAGGAACGATCAAGAGAAAACAGTAGATCAGGTACTGAACGATTTTTTCAACTCCTTGAAGAAGTGACCGAAAACCGATTCCGGGCGGAGCCTATGCTCGCAGGACGCGCTGAACACTTGCCGGATCTCCTATACGATTTCCTTTTGGAGGCACTCCTCGTCGAGCGGCTTCTTGAGCACCGGCAGGGTCAATCCTACGGCTGTAAACAGCGCATGGCCGAAAAGGGGATGAAAGGCTGCGGTCTAATAGGTGACGCGCACCATCTTGGCCACGCCGTTCGTGTCGATTCCGAAGAGGTGCGTGTGCTTGGGGTTGTCCGTGACATTACTGAGCCAGCCTCCCGTGTTGTAGAGCTGCAGGGAGGGCTCCACGGCCATGGCCCCGCCGTTGTGGGTGTGGCCGTATACGTACAGGGTGGGCCGAAGAAACGACTCGCCCTCAAAGGTCGCTTGAATCACGTTGTAGAAGTCCAGGGCGTCGGTCTCCGGATGCAGGAGCTCCGGGGCAGGCTCCCGTGTGTACCTTCCTCCAAAGGCCCGGGGATGGACGCAAGGGTGACCTTTCTCCAGCCTCACGTAAAAGAGGTACAGCCACTCCTTCCAGGAGGATTCCCGGGTCGGCGGGTACCACCAGTGGTGGGTGAACCGCCACGTGGTCTCCTCGGCGCGGTCCAGGGTGGTCAGGTCCGCGTTTTCGGTGTTCGGCGTCAGGCCGTGCATCACCCCACTGAACAGGCCGGGGTTCACGAACAGAGAATCGTTCATGTGCCCGTGGGTGTAAAGGGACCGAAAGGGCCGATCCCGATACCCGGGCGGTCCGCAGTCCGGCCCCACGTACACTGGGTAGGCCAGTCGATACACGGCAGGATCCAGGAGCTCACCGAAAAAGTGCGACAGAAGAGGGCCTCTCCAGGCGTTTCCCTGCACGCCCTCGGGGTAAACCGGGTGACTGGTCTTGGCGGCCAGGGCCGCGTAAGCCTCGGACAGCTCGGGCTCGGCCTCTTCCGGATCGCGTTCCCACCAGGACGGACGGCCGTCAGCAGGCTGCACCCGCCACCACATCCAGAACACATGGTCGTGGTTCCCCGGCACATAGATCACGCGGCGGGGCCGAAGCCACTGGAAGAGCCAGTCAAAGAAATTCCTTCCCGCTTCAGCAGCACGCTCGATGGTGGCGGTCCCGAGCTCGAAGATGTCCCCCAGCAGCACGAGCTGGTTCACAGGGACTTGGGGCTCGTCATCCGCTTTCAGCCCGGCAAGCATGGCTACGCCGCGATACAGAGGCTCTAGGGCGCGCTGATTGGATTCCCAGTCCCAACGAGACCCATCCACAAAGGAGTACGCCTCTCCCATGTGCAGATCGGAGAGGCAGAGCAGTTCCAGCATGGCGTTCCCCCTGTTCCTCAATCACGATTCGTGGGTTCCCCGCCGGGATCTTGGCCGGGCTCGGGCTTTTTCAGGGTGCCCAGTGCGGGTGGCATCCGTTCCTCGGGCGGCGTTTCCTGAGGCGCGGAAGGGCTGGGTGGGCCCGCCCCAGGGCTTTGGCCTTTGCTCGGGGGTTTGATTCCCCGAAGGGCCTGTTCGATCCGTTCCACCATGCGCCGCAGGAGCTCCACCTGGAGCCGGCCGGCATAGCCCAGGACAAAGGCCCACAAGGGGAGGTCGATGGTCCAGTTCTTGGCCCAGGGCTCCTTGCCGCCGAACACGAAGTAGAGGAGGATCGATGTGGTCACGGCCCCGGACACGACCCGGGCCGAGTACACCCGCGCATGGGCCGGGTTAAAGGCGTAGGCGGATCCGAAGCGCCGAAACCGGATGAGAATCCAGACCATGGCCCCCACAATCGCCCAGAGAAACGCGGAGATCGGGATCAGGATGTCCTTGGGGACCGTGGTGTCTTTACACCCCAGATATTTCAAGATCTCGATAGGCACCCCGGAGACAACGTCGGGCGAAGATTGGGTTTTCTTTGAGTCCTCTGTTTTCTCAACCTCGGCAATACCCGCATCCGAGGAGCTCGGGGCCTCATCGAATGGACAAGTGATGAGAATTTGAAAGCAAAGGGCCACGACGAAAACGAAAATGGCATACCAGATCTGCCGAATCACGAATCGGCTGGCCTGGCTTTTCACGGTGGACTGCTGATCCGCCTCGGACCGCCCCAGGGCGTGTGCAGTGTCGCTGGGCGGCAGAGAGGCCCGCAGGCTCTCCGGGGTGACCGGTGGGGGAGGCTCTCCTGTGGCATCCTCGATGTCCGCCAGTCGCGCGCCATGGACCAGCCTGTCCACGGCGTACATGAGGGCCGAGGACGCCGCGGACACATGGCCGGGCGGCAGGGGCTGGTGGCTCTCATAGGCGGAGAGCACGGCCAGAGAGGATTTCAGCGCGCTCTCGGCCTGGAGGCGGTCGGTTTCGTCGATGACCTGGGTAATGTCCGTCCGCCGTGCCAGGTGGAATCTCAACAGGAGGACGTCCTCTCGAAGCCTTTGAATCCGATGGATGTCCTTCTCGAGGACACGATTCATGGGCGAGCCGGGGGCCCCGGCTCCTGGTGCCTGCCGATCGCTTTGGTTTTCCATGGCAATACCTCCTCATGCGGAAAGAGGACGGTTCAGGTCCCGTACGCAAGGGCCTCCTTTTGCCAGCTTACAGAAGAGGGAGGGGTTGCAAAGCGAGGCGAGCACGGGAGAGCGGGTGGGGATCCATACGGGCCGCGGCGCAATGATCGAAAAGGTTCGGAGTCAGAGACGGTACAAGGGGCATGCAGGAAGCTGCGCGCTCAGGAACCGCATCCTGATACAAACGCACGGTTTTCTCAATTTTCTTCTGTGCTCCTTCCCCCTAGCATGAATCGATCCTAATCGCAAGGAGATTGATCGGAACCGTTCGTGGCCCAATCGGGGAAGATTTCAGCGGGGACGCTCGGGAACCTTGCTCGAAGGCCCTCAAAGTACTCGGGTCCGTTGAGGCATTCCGGGTTCTCCACCTCGCCGCAGGGGATCTCGGCCACGCTCCACGTGCCTTTCCGGAGCTCCAGAAGGGCGGAGACGTCCTCGAATCGGTTCGAGCCATCCGGGGACTGAGGTTGGGTGTGTGCCCATGCCCACCCGTCCTTGACCCTCAGGTGCCGGACAACAAACACCACATCCAACCCGTGCATGCGCTGGATTTCCTGTCTCAGTGCATCCAGGACGGCCTTTCGCAGTGTGCTTCCCGGAGGCGGCGTGAGGCGCGTATCCGAGGCGCGGACAGGGGGAGGGGGGCTAAGGAGGAGGGCCGCTGTCAGCAGGACACCGATAAGGAGCGCTTGTTTCATTTTCATCTTCCACAGCTTCTCGCGTAGCGGCATGGTCTGGTCCAGGTTTGTCAGGAAATCACCAAGCGAAGGCCGTTTGCCCATGTCCGGTTCCTTTCTTTTCCCGCTCTCCTTCCCGTTCAAGAACGGCATGCATCTGCGTTTTGAAAAGGCCTCGCTCGTGCATCCCTCAAGCGTCCTGCCGGGAGAGACGAAAAGCGCAACCGCCCGCGGGGATCTCCTCAATCAAGGTTCCAGCCACTTGTACATGACCAGCGCGTCCACGTACCCCTTGGAAGGGTGATGAAAGGCCTTGGGAAGGCGGCCGACCGTCTCAAAGCCGAGTCTGTCCCAGAGTCGGACGGCTCCTTCATTGCTTGCGGCTACAAAGTTGAACTGCATGGCCTTGTATCCCAGTTGGCCGGCGATTTTCTGGGAGTGCTCGCACATGGCCGTGGCGATCCCCCGGCCTCGGGTCTTGGACGAAACCATGTACCCGCAGTTGCAGACATGGGAACCGGGGCCGGCCTGATTGGTCTTGATGTAGTACGTGCCCAGGATCTTTCCCTGGTCTTCCGCCACAAACGTCGCGCGCGGCGCCCCCATCCAGAGCCTTCGAGCTTCCTCTTTGGTCGTATCTCGGGGGTACGCGTACGTCTCCCCGGCCGATGCTACCTCGTGAAAGATGGGCCAGATGTCTTCAAAGTCGCTTTCCATCGCTTCTCGGATGTGCATGTCGATTCCTGATGCTTCCCGGTTGTTCGACATCGGCCGGGGCGGGGATGAAGGTTATCGTATGTAGTAGCCGGACACCCTCCACACCCCGTCCGGGTCCACCATGGGAGTGACCGTTTCGACGGCGGACTTCTTGTTCTCGTACGATGTCTGAAACTGAATCACCACATACTCCCCATCGGGTGCGCCGGGCAGGGTGGTGTGATAGCTCTTTCGCACCATCTTCCTGGAAACGACTTTACCGAGAGGCGCGCGCGCGGATTGGAGCGACTGCATCCACTGGCTCTCCGTGACCGCCTCCTGGAAGAAGGCCGCGGCTGCGCTCCAACTTTCCGCGTACTGGCCCCCATCCACCAGGGCCAACCAGTGGGTGGCCGCGGACACCGCGGCCTTCTCTTTTTCAGGCTCGGCAGCCGTCCCGGGTGCAAAATCCAGGACGACCGCGAGAACAACCGATATCATGATCTTCAGGGCCCATGCATTCCTTTTCATTCGATCCCCCTTGTCAATCCTGGTGTTGGAAATGCTTCGCTCGCGCGCCTTCCTTTCCGTCGAAAGGAAGGCCTCACGGGGCTTCAACCCCTATCCTTCGGGAATCGAAGGATCGGCCTCGATCCTCCCTGGCCCCTGGAGATGAGGGGCCCCGGGCCTGTTTACGGACGGGTCGTTCGTTCAATTCCCTGGATCGCCTTCTCCAGTGCTTGGTTGAACTCTTGTGGGCGGTTCAGCATCAAGAAGTGATCCGCCCCCTTCAGTACCATAGCATCGAAAGAAGCCATGTGCCGCCGATTGGCTTCGAAATTCACAGGCCACAGGTCCCCGTTGACGCATACGACCGGCAGGGGGATGTCCTCGAAGATGCGAGCCGCTTCACCCGTCACATATTGGGCCATCATTTCCCTCATCGCACTCAGGGCGACCGCAGGAGACGCAGCCGCCATGTCCGAGAGGATCCATTCCCGAAGCCGGGGGTCGGTTCCCGGGGCAATCATCGGTTCGACGAACTTCCGGGTGCCGCATTGAAAATCTTTTTCCAGAGGATCGATCATCTGATCCACCGCTTCCTGAGTCAACGGGTATTCGATGTTCTCCAGGGTATCCACCCCGATGAGCCCGATCACCCTGTCCGGCATCAGCCGCGCTGCTTCCGCGATGACCGATCCACCCATGGAATGCCCGATCAGAATGACCCGGTCACTGCCCGTGGCCTCGGTCACTGCACGGACATCCTCCCCGAAGGCCTTCATGGTGTACTTCCCGCGTCCTGAGCCGGAGTGGCCGTGGCCTGCCAGGTCGAGGGTCACAACGCGCCAGCGCTCTGATAATTCAGCGACCTGCTTGCGCCAGTAGCGGGCATCGCAGCTCCACCCATGCACGAACACAAGGGCCGGCTCCCCGCTGCCATATACCTCGTAGGAGATGGGCGTGCCGTCTTTTGAAGGGGCCACACGAGGCCACTCCGCCTGTGCCGGTATCGCACCAAAAGCCGAAAACAGGAGGAGCCAGCCGATGATCGCGACCCACAGGGGGCCTCTTCGACCTATGCCGCATGTTTTTCCGTCTCTGCCGGCCATCCTTTGATCGTTGTGCATTTTCCGCCTCCCTTTGCTCTTTCCGCCCGAGTTCAAACGCGGCTTTCCTGCCCTGGCGAGCTTCGGATTCAATTCGTTTCGAAAGGGTGGACCATGACGGTGTAAGGCGCGATCTCAAAGCCGCTTCTACGGTATGCGGCGATTGCGCGCTGGTTTGCCTGAAGCACATAGAGACGCAGTTCAATCGCTCCATTCTCGCGCGCATTGTTTGTGACAAAGGCGAGAAGAAGTTCCGCAAGCCCCTTCCCTCGGTGCTCGGGAGGAATGTAAAAGCTTTGGACCCACCAATAATCCCCTCCCCGGAAGTTGCTCCATTCGGTCACCACAGAGATGGAGCCGACCACAGCTCCATCTTCGGATTCAGCCACCCAATAGGTGGCCGGGGCTGAACCTCCAAGCCCCTCACCTACGCCAACGGCCACGGCTTGGGGGTCCGGGCTTTCTCCCTCGGTTTCCGTGGCCTCCTGGATGGTGAATGCGACGAGAACGTCGAAATCAGAATCCCTGGCCTCGCGTATATGGTAGTGTGATTGCACGAATCCTCCTCCGTCCCATCTCCTCCCCTTCCTTCGCCTGTCCTTTCCGCCCACACGCTCGATTCAGGTACAACGGCAATCCTCCATCTCCGGAGATGAGAGAGGTCCGTATCACGAGAGGACGGGATGGAAGTGCAAACCGGTCCCGAATGAATCGTATGGGTGATCCGTTGTTATACCACAGAACGCGGAGAATCAAGGACCATGTGTTTTAAAACGACAAAGGTTAGAGGCCCATCAGGACATCCCACCAAGTATAGTGCAAGGCTTTTTGGAGGGAAAAATGGGACTCTATCGTTTTTTTCACTCCTTTGACACGTACCTCTAAATAGATATACTCAGAAATTTCACGGGATAGCCCATCAGGATGATACATTTTTCGATAAACATGGTGACGATATTTTCCATCCATTTTTTTATTCATGTCGTGATTGATCATTTCGTAGGGGATGACTATTCCATTTTTGTCTTTGTGAACAAGGATAATGGAATCAGGAAGCAATTGGATATCATCATCTGTTGTGAAATCAGAGAATCTGATTTCTGAAATGTATTTCCCTTTATTTTCATTTTTCCGTATTTCTTGAAACATATGGGAGATTGAAATGGTAAAGTCCGTGTAATTCCGTCCTTCCGGCTCCTTCTCTACGGAATATAGGACGGTGGTAAAATCATATTTTTTGTCTTTCTCTCCAAAGTAGTACGTCCGATAGGGGAGTTTGGTCTCGGTTTTGTCGACGCCATAATCGTAATACAAGCAGCCACCCAGCAAAAACGAGCCCAGGAAAAGGACAAAAGCCTGGAGGATGGTTGAAGGAAACCGTTTCATCTCTTCTCCTCTCGTTTGAATCCAGCGGGCCGGCCAGCGATCGGATTCCTGCCGTTCCATGGAGTTCCAAAAACGTTGCACCGTTCGCGGCCTTCACTCAACAGGATACCCGGGATGCCTTTCGGCCTCTTCGCCTGCAATTCGTAGGATCGCATTTACGCTGTCTTCGATATCCTGTTGGGTGGTTTTCCATGAGGATACGCTGATTCTCATCGCGGTCTTTCCGTGCCATTCTGTCCCGCCGCACCAGCATGTCCCATCGTCCTGAATTCTCTGAATCACGCGTTGGGTCATTCCTGAGTCCCCAAAGGAGACCAGGACCTGGTTCAACACGACATCGTTCAGAACCTGATACCCGGCAGAGGACAGCTTGTCTGCAAACCAGGAGGCACTTTCACAATTCGATTCGATCAAGTTCGCCAATCCCGTTTTTCCAAGGGAACGCAATGCAGCCCAGATTTCAATCCCGCGACTTCGCCTTGAGAGTTCTGGAACGTAGCAAAAGGGTTCTCTCGCTGTCCTGGAAACCAGGTACGCGGCGGTCGTAGACATACAGGAAACGAGATGCTCCTTCTCTTTCACGAACACCAAACCGCTGTCGTAAGGGACATTCAGCCATTTGTGCGCATCCGTGGCCCAGGAATCTGCCCTGTGAATGCCGGTGAGCATTTGCTCGTACCGTGGCGAGGCGGCAGCCCACAAACCAAATGCACCATCGACATGCACCCAGGCATGGGCGGAAGAGGCGGCTTCGCAAATCTCTTCGATCGGATCAAAGGCCCCGGTATTGACATTGCCGGCCTGAGTGCAGATCAGCGTGGGCTCGTCATAGCGGGGAACAGCATTCGCACGCATCCTGCCCTGGGAATCCACTGGAACTCGCGTGACCCTGTTTTTTCCCAGGCCGAGCATACTCAGCGCCTTGAGCAGGCTGACATGCACTTCTTCGCCCACAATCACCCGTATCAGGGGGGCATGAAAAAGCCCGTCATTCTCCACGTCCCACCCCGCCCTTGCAAGCAGGGCGTGGCGAGCCGCGGCAAGTCCCGTAAAATTGGCCATGGTCGCGCCTGTCACAAAGCCCACCTCTGTCTCCGTTGGGAGATGCAGGAGATCAACCAGCCATTTTCGACAGACGGTTTCGATGTATGAGGAAACAGGCGATGCCACTTCAATTCCGGCGTTCTGGTCCCAGACGCCGGCGAGCAGGTTGGCACCCAATGGGGCGGGCAAAGCCCCGCCAATTACAAATCCGAAGTATCGATTCCCGGAGCTCGCTACGGTGGCTGGAGAACCGAAGCGATCCAGCTCATCCATCACGTCCAAGGGATCCATCGAATGTTCCTGGAGAGGGACATCGAATCCTTTCATGTTTACAAGGTGTTCCTTGGTGGGAAACACAGTCCTCTTGGGAAGCGAATGGATATAACGCTTGGCTTTTTCTGAAAAGGAGTCAATCAATTCGTCCATATTCCATGTCCTTCGCATCTATACGGATGGTGCCCTTCTGAACTCGAGCTTCAACTGGCCGGTCTGTCAATGCATGATTTCCGGGTTTCTTGCCCGTCATCGACCCTATGTGCATTCTCCAATCCCGGAAGACGATCTGAAATTTTCATGCAAGCTCTTCACGGCATACCCCAACATGACCTATCGTTTCAAGGCCCATCGTTGAGTCCAGGCTGTCCGCTGCGATGGCGATAGGGTATCCCATGCCCATGGAATCCCGGAATAAACCGGACTCCCATTCCCGGCAAGAGCAGCGACGCACAGGAGGGGTCTTGTCGGTGACGGAACCATGGGTCAAGGTATCTTCTCGCTTCAGGCGGCTCTCGGGGAAAGGCTTTCAAGGAGGATGGCCGGGTTGTTTCCTGTAGGGTCGGTCCGCTCACCTGACCTGCGCGTGCCGGGGAGGGGCGCCGGCCGTCAACAACGAGGACCCTTCAACCCGTTTTTCAGCAGCAGGGGGAAATCGGAAGCCGGTTGTGCGAACGAGTTCCTTTGTTTCGCAAACAGATGAAGACAAATAGGCAGGCCGCATGGGGGTACAACTTCGAAAATAACGGTTTTATGGACGTAGAAATGGATATTTATTTTACAGTTCCTCCTTACAAAAAATTCAGTTCCGCGTTCGGTGTAGGGTATTCTTTCTTTCGCATTGACATTTCATCTCCTATCTGGCTATCTTATCGTCCAAAGAGTTCTCCAGTCCTGATATTTTTCGTCCTCTGAATGCAGCACGAATCCCGTTTCGCATACGATTGAAGCGATGAAACCCTCCATCCTGTTCCTGCTCTTCCTGGCCATCTCCGTCACCGGTCTTCCCCTCATGGCCCCACAAGGGGTTCGGGCCGATGCAGGGAAGGATCGCGCCCCTCAAAAAGATTTCGTTGGTCAGATCTTCCCTCCTGTGCATAGAGAGATCATACGAATCCGACTTGCGGGCTCGGACTTTGCCCCCTTGAGCGGAGCCACCGTGGAGGAAAAGGTTCCGTCCCCCGGGGAATACTACCTCGTCCAGTTCGACGGGCCGGTCTCGGACAGGCATAGGGGCCTGTTGGAGGATGCCGGGGCCAGCGTCTTTGACTACGTGCCGGAATTCGCTTTTATCGTGAAGATGGGGCCGAAGATCAAGGCGGTGGTTGAAGAGCTCGAGCCTGTCCGCTGGGTGGGTCCCTACAGGCCCGAGTATCGAATGGACGAGAGAATCATGAAGAGACCTGCCGGCCCTGCTGGAAGGGTCTCGGCCCCGGAAGAGTTCATCATCACGGTTTTCAAAGGAGAGGATTTCGAGGGGATTGCGCGGGAGATCGAACGGCTGGAAGGGGAGGTCCTGGATTCCTCTGAAAACAGCTTCAGGATCAAGGCAAGGATCAGGATTGCGCCCGAGAGGATCGAGGAGATCTCCGAGATGGATGGCGTGAAATGGATGGAGCCGGCCCCCCGCTGGACCCTCTTCAATGACATTGCCGCCGGAATCATGGACGTGCCGCCGGTCCGGGACTACTACGACCTGCGAGGCTCGGGCCAGATCGTGGGCGTGGCCGACACCGGCCTGGACAAGGGGCAGACGATGCCCTCCGAGCTCCATGATGATTTTGAGGACGGCCGGGGTGGCTCACGGGTCCTGTATCTCTTTGACCGGGCGGGCGACGGGGCCGACGATGTCAACTCGGGTCACGGCACGCATGTGTCCGGGTCCGTCCTCGGGAACGGTCTCCGTTCCGGCAGCGACCCGGTGAACCAATTCTACCAGGATACCTATGCAGGCATGGCGCCCGAGGCCGGGCTCGTATTCCAGGCCGTCGAAGACAATGCGACGGGAGCCCTCAGCGGTTTGCCCACGGACCTGGGAGAGCTCTTTCGCCAAGCCTATCAGGCCAATGCCAGGATTCATACCAACAGCTGGGGCGCGGATGTGGAGGGCGCCTACACCTCTGACTCGGAAGACGTGGATCAGTTCACGTGGGAGCATCAGGACTTCCTGGTCCTCTTCGCTGCGGGGAATTCGGGAGAGGATGCCGAGGGCGACGGTGTCATCAACCTGCTGTCCCTTGGAAGCCCTGCAACGGCAAAAAACTGCATTACGGTCGGGGCCTCTGAGAACGACAGGCCCAGCGGCTCCTACCCATCCCCGGGGTTTGATGGCGTTTACGGAACAGGCACCTGGGCCATCGATTACCCTGCCGCGCCCATCTTCCCGGATCATGTATCCGACAATGCCTCCGGCATGGCGGCCTTCAGCAGCCGGGGGCCGTGTCTCGACGGGAGGATCAAGCCGGACATTGTGGCCCCGGGAACCAACGTGGTCTCGACCAGGTCATCCGTTGAGAGCGACGGGTTGTGGGGGGATGGGGGG
>Ga0272444_10003819_pt1 | contig 13464 bp, 8 predicted proteins | sample SSMForm13_FD_201033 | JGI IMG/M metagenome (GOLD analysis project Ga0272444, IMG submission 201033) | Marine sediment archaeal communities from Little Sippewissett salt marsh, Falmouth, MA, United States - SSM-Form-13 | ecosystem: Environmental > Aquatic > Marine > Wetlands > Sediment ...
CTTATATTGTATTGTAAATCAACTATTCCATTAGCATCTATATCTGGCCATGTCCAAGTATCCCAATAATTGCCTTGGATAGAACTATTCCAGACTGTGTTTGTCCCATTGTCAGAAGCATGTATTGTGTTATTGATGAAACTGTTTGAATAGAACGTGTTTCCATTGGTCAAAAATGGTAGGTTTAGGTCTACACCCATCCTATTGTTCTTCCAGGTGTTGTTGATATATGTTCCAGTGTTTGCTAGAACCACCTGTGTTGCCGTTCTGGTGCAGTTCTCAAATGTGTTCCCATATACCCAAATATCATCTGAACCACTATCCTCGAAACCATAATAACATTCTCTGAACGTATTGTTTTCTACACGTCCATTATCATTAGACGAGAATTTGATTCCATAATTGCTGTGTCCAACAAACAAATTGTCTGTGATATTGATATATCCCAGGGTGCCAGGAGTAATCATTCCATCTGAACCACCAAATAAAGTGTTGTTATGTACGAAGGTATAGGCAGAAGAAGTGTTCAATATTATCCCTCTGGATATACTATACATAGTAAAGTTGCAATCGTAGACTTCTCCCCCAAGACTATACCTCATATATACGCATGGAGTATTGTCAGATGCTTGCAATAATTTGAAACCAGATATGACGGTGTTGTTGTATCCACTGATGTAAAAACAAGCATTTTTCCCGGTCCCATTTATGGTCGTGTTTGCTGTACCATTACCAATAAAAGTAAGATTGTTCTTTGTTACTATTACTCCCTCAAAATATGTTCCCGACCAAACTCTAATAGTATGATTTTCTAGTGTGTCTATATCATCTATTGCATCTTGTATGGTCCAAAACATTTCACCTGTATCATTGTTTTGTACTGTCGGTTCTGGTGGAGAAAGCCAGCCATATGGTGTTGTCCAGGGATATTTGTCTTCACTAGCTATGGGAATAGGATAGTCTACTATCCCATCACTATTCTGGTCTGGAGTAGTATAGTTGTCATAATAGTTTCCACCAACAGGCATATCCAAATAATACGTGTTTCCTCCAACACCCTGGTCATCAATGTGGATGGTGTTGTTCTGAAAGTTGTTGTTGTAGAACGTGTTATGATGGCTATCGCTCTCCATATAGATACCCGCCTCAACACCATCCTCAATCGTATTATTGTACATAGTAACATTTGTAGTGCCCAAGTCTATCCACACTATATATTCTCCTTCTGTGAACGTGTTATGGCGTACTACAAAATCTCCCGCCTCATAGTTTTCTCCATAGACAAAGAACACCCACGTAGAGGCATCAGAATAGTTGCCGATAAACGTGTTATGTTCTATAATGCCCAAGCACTCCTCTGTGTAAAAACAAAGTCCAGAATTGTTGTCTTGGATATAGTTATGGGCAAAATATATGTTACCATCTCCAAAGAACTCCATATCTCCATTCCAAATCGTGTTATTGGTTACTATGGCGTTCAACGTATCATCTCCAGACAAACCAATACCACAATCACATCCCGTAATGTTATCCATCACCCAATCGCCATAAGCGGATAACACAAAACCATTTTCTACAAACACAGAATTGACAAAAATACCATTCGTAACACTCCCCAAAATGCTCGTGCCATCAAACACACAACCATCAACCAACATATTTGTACAACTACCTATCCCAAGAGCTTGTGAACCAAAACCCGACAAATCGTGGACATATACACCAATAATACTAATGTTCTCAACATCATCACCAAACACAAACCCCTTTTCTACATTGTAAATCTCCACATTATCAACAGTTAAATTGTTCAGACCATCCCCCAGATATATAGCAATTTCTATTAGTCCACTATCTGTTAATGCCATATCTTTTAAAGTGGTGTTGTTGGAAGAAATATCAAAAATCTTGTTCCCTGTGCCATCACTATCCAAAATCGTCTGTGATGTACCATTGCCAACAATAGTAATGTTGTCCGTTGCGATTGTGTTTACTTCGTTGTAAGTCCCATTCCAAACATATATTGTGTCTCCATCAGAAGCGTTGTCAATACCATCTTGGATTGTAGTATAGTCTCCGTTGCCGTTTACATCCACCACTATTGTATCCGCATCTGCTTTTGAGGCCAACATGACTAGAAATATTGTTGCCAAAAGCGCCAGGCCGACTATTGCTATCGTTCTCTTCATTTTTTTCACCTCTTTGGTTTTGCAATTTTCAGATATCTCTCCCTCATCTGGACCATGGCGTTTCTTCTTAGCATTGGATGGCCCCAAGATTCAAGCGGGAATGTTTTCGACATGTATTTTCTAATCAGTGATGCGGCTCTCATAGCCTCATCTTTTGTGAGTTTTTTCTTTGGTCTAGGATATTCTGGCAATTGTTTTCCCTCATAATACAAGTATTCGGTTATTGCTAGATAGGCGTCAAGATTTTCCGAGGTTGTTTTTTGTTTTGCATAGCTGTAGATTCTCTCTAGAACCCTCCGCTTGTCTGATTCTTTCGCTTTAGTATACTCATCTAGCGCGTCTAGGCCCGTGTCGCTGTTCAACGGGTGTTCCCCCCACCAACCACTTGCATTGAGTTGTATGGGCCCGTTTGACGTCTTTATGCCGTATGCTGCCATCCTATGCCTCTGTGGTTCGTTTCTCCATCCTTTAGCCTTGTTCTTTGGGACCTGTAGACTCTGAGTCCTCCATTTCCCTGTGTCTTTGTCCCTACATCTAACTGCCTGAACACCCGATTTTCTATATTTTCCACGATATGGCGTCTTCTCCACAGGGACTGTTGCAAAGGCCCCTGTTTCACATTCACTAGGATGGAATTGTCTCTTGTGCAAATATTTTGCCTGCTTGCTATACGGCATTAGAATCCTCCTCCTTTCTTCTTCGCTATTATAGCCAGAGAATCTTTGTCAACATACATGTTATATTCTCTTGGCGGAAACTTCTCCTTCAGGCCCTCTATATTCTCTTTTTTCGCAACCCAATTGAGAAGCTTCTTTTCTGAATCAAATTGTTTCACCTTCGTTCCTCCAGATATCATCCAGGGTTTTGTACCCGACATAGGCTTTACCGTCTCTGGGAAAGAAGCAGAAATTCCTCTTGCCGCGAGCGAATGACCTCTAGAATTGTCAAACCAGCTCAATAGTTTCCCCCAATCATCTCCTCCGACATCGGAAAATGAAGATTTCAGCCATTTGAAAAAGACAGTTATAACTCCCAACACCAGGGCCAACATCGCCAACCCCTCTAGAACATATACCGCCTCCAGTTCATAGAATATCTCAACAGTATATGTCGTTCCATCTATTGTAGTGGGCACTTCAGCCGATATCCACGTTTCATTGTTATCATATGGAATCACAGTTCCTTCCCACCTAACTTCCATCGGGTCCAATGCCCCATCGTTGTACCATGATATGTTAGTCAAATTTCCATCAGTCTTCAGATAGACTGTGTATAGGGGTTTGCTCGGAATCCAAGTTCTAAAGTCGGGTATTGGACTATACCATACTGTCGCATTCTCGTCTGCATATAGACTTTCGCAGTCTATCCACAATTCCTTCACGTTAGTTGTATTCACATATAGAGATAGGGAGTTCTGTGGATGGTATACGGTTATGTTTGCCGATAGGCTACTATTCTGTCTCTCTATGTAATAGTGTGAGTGTGTCCCATCTACATTGAATATATTGGTGTCTTCAAATGCCCTAGTCTCTAGGACCTGAGCTATTGATGCCGTGGACATTAGAAAAGCCGTTAACATAATTACAGTTATGGCGCACAATACCATTGTTTTCCCCATCGCCTTAGGTCGGGAGATGATTCTCATTCTTTCACCCCCTTTTTCCGACGGAACAACAGAACTAATACAGAGAGCGCCATCACCAACATTCCCATGTCTGTAGTAAAAGGTATTACCGCATTCTCCGCCCCTTCGGTCACGACCATATTGCCAGTTGGATATGTCTCATCCCAGTCAGATGCCAGATTATAGTCTTGGCCATTCAGCCACCTACTGATACTCTCTCCGCTGCCTGGAGCCGCCGGAACAGTTCCAATGAACTCTATATCATATGCAAAACCCCCTGGAGTAGCACCATATGCCACATAGTCTACGTTCCTATGCCAGAATAGGGTGTCGTTCAATGTGATGGTGTCGCTGGTATCGTTCAAAAAGTCTATGTCCTGCTTCCAATATATGTTCGTACTATCATTTGTAGAAGTGTTGTCGCTGGCGACGATATGTAGCACTAGATAGCCATTGGCAGCAATGCTAATGCTATCGAAAGTATATCGTGTTCCAGACTGGTTCTCAACCGTCCAATCCTCTATACTAATACTGCTCTCGCCCGTGTTGTGCAATTCTATCCACTCAGTATCGTTTCCACTACCATGAGAAGAAATCTCGTTGATAACAATCGGACACCCAATATTTATCTGCAAGTTAGATGTAAGTGTGAAATATTTTGGACTGCTATGGGCAACAAGTAGGGCATCATAATCCCAATAATTTGTAGTTCCTATATAGATTCGTGCACTCTCGTTCAACGTGGTAGTATTACCTGATAAGGAAAGCCTATATCCACGCTCAATCGTCGGATGTCCATGACTACACGCATACCTTATCCAATATCTTGTGCCCGCCGTCAGACTCGCCGTGTTGGTGAAAGTCACCTCCTGCCACTCATAACCCCCTGTGGAAAAATCAACATATTCCTCGCTTGTAACATTCGTGCCAGATGGGGCATTCCCACTATCAGATTCTATGCGAACACGCATTTGATTTGTTCCAGTACTATCAGCACCAACATCATATGCATTAACTTCCAAACTGCCAATAGTAAAACCCACCATGGGCACGAAACTCTGGTATATAGTATTACCCTGATTATCAACACTCACATAGGCGGTTCCGGGCCCGATATTGGTATCGAAACTACTCGTAGCCTCATTTGTGCCATACAACATTTCTTCATCTGTAGAGAAGGCAAAATCATAGACGTTTGGATGAGTACTATCTGTTTTTCCCTCTGAGGAAGTTATGTATTTGAAACCATTGTTATCATCATATGCACCAATCATCATATATAGGGGTAGGTTCTCACCATACGTGAACCCACAATAAGAGGTGGGGAAAGATAGCTCTATCAAATTGTTGGTAGTGTTCGCACTCACACTCACATCTGACAAATCATAGCTCCAACCAGTCCCACCCCGATAAAAGTTTATGCCCTCACCAGACACGAAAAAAGCGCCTTCAACTGCGTGTAAAAAGCTCACGTTGGAATTGTTGAAACCGTTGACAATCCCATCGTTGCCCCAATACCATTGGATAGCAATCTCGCTGAACCCATTTGTATAAGATTGGTTGTTCGTCACGTTCTCGAACTCCCATAACATAAAAGTATGAGTATCGTTGCTGGTACAACGCCACTCCAATAGGTCGAGAGTATCTGTTCCCCACCGACTCCCACTAAAATACGAGTATGTCCCATTGCCATTGTCATCTCCACTCTTGTCCGTCCAAATGAATTCTTGGCGAGAAGTGGTCATGGTATTGTTCTCTATATGCGGCGTTCCAAACCAATCTGAGCTATTTCCATCAACAGTTATCTCCGGATGGCTGCCCAACTTCTTTTCGGGTGGCCTACAATTTTGCAAGATGTTCGCCACCAACTCTTCCCTAAACCATGCATCTATCATGTTATTGTCAATCTCAAAAGTGGTAAAGATATGACATGGATTGCTGTTGCTCTGCAGTATCGGGGAGGAAGTTAGGCCAGTGAAGGTATAGATTTTGGTAAGATTGTCTACATCGGGAACAAGGCGGTCAGAAGAATTAACATCACTATCCCATGTGACGCTTACGGTGCTATTCATGAAGAAATGCTCGTCCAGATTGTAGCTTCCTTTCACCCAGCTAGATTGTGGGTCATCACCATACCATCCCGTAATCATCAAGACCTCTTTGGCAAAGTCTCCATCGTTACGATGAGTATAACCTATCTCTCCCCCCTCAATCCAGAGTTTTCCGCTGGCATTCACATAATCCCATAACACGTTCTTTTGTGTAGCTGTCAATGATTCTGTGCTATCTCCAAAGGATAGTATCACAAACTCATAGGACAACAATTCTTCGAGAGTGATGCTGTCACTAATCTTCTTCCAATTATAGTCATAGTTGTAATCGTCCATCAGACCATTTATATAGATATAACTACTCCCAGTAGAAGATATAAGTACGAGTACTCTATCTGTGCTATCATTGTAGCCGTCGCCGAGTGCCCTAGTACTTAGGTCGTTTGATATATCAACTACAACCTCTTCATAATAGTAGTTGCCATGTGTGTAGCTCACGAGCATCTTAGCGTTTATGACTGGGCCAAGGACCTCTATCTGGCCCCCCAAGAATGCAGCAGGACAATCAGCGGCCCCTCCATTGGAATAGGCAATCCAGCTAGCATATATCTCTCCCGCATGAACCAAGACTGTAATGTTGAATGTGCTTGACTCGAAATAATATGTGTCGAAGAGCTCGTTAGCTCCATACTCTTCTATATGGACCGTCTGCGGAGGATTATTGCTCGATTCCCTGTGCTGCGTAACGGGCTCATCTTCTTCTGCCCTCTGTTCCTCTGGAGTCACATATCGTATTGGTACATCAACATCATAAGAATGTGGAACATCCGTAGCTACCATCAAAGCTCCAAGGCTCTCTTTAACTTGTGTTATGGTTCTTCCTCTATATAGATTAGGTATATTTTCCCAGTCTTCAAAATTCCCATCAATCATTATCTGTTCGCGCGAGCTAGGCATGAAAACATTTTCTTCTTCCCTAATTGAAATAACTCCGCCCGGACAATAGACATAGTCTGAAACTAGGATTTCATTTCCCTGTCTCATCACCCATATTGCAGATGTGTTCTTTGCATTCATCACACCCATGTCAAAAAGAGATGCGCGTCCCACCATTGATTGTTTGTTATAGGATATCACATAAGCATTATAGTCATTCCATCCATTTGTATCTGTGCTTTGCCTCTCTCCAAACCTGAAGCCCATGTTTCTCGCGACTTTTTGTTGTGAGAAGTGTATGACTATCTTGTGTGTCGCTTCGAACCCAAATACCCTATATGTGTCCTCTGAATTCCCTAGATTCGCATAGATTGTTATTATGTTAGTCACATTTTCTTTGGTTCCAGAGTAGAAACGATAGTCTTCTGGTTCGAAATAGAAATAAAAATTTCTTTCTGTCAGATTTATTGCGAATGTGGCCTTTTCCTCTGTGGTTTTGTTGAAGGAATATACTTCAGGCCCCAGGGTCTCGACTGAAAAAAGTGCATTTGCACTGACTAGAATAAGCATCGAGACAACTATCAACCCCAGTATCGCCGGATAGATTTTGTCTCTTTTTTTGCCTAAAATCCCCGTAGGTTTTAGACTTTTGTTCGATATCCCATTACCGTTGACAAGCCCATTCCCATTAGTCAATCCATTACCGTTGACAAGCCCATTCCCATTAGTCAGACCATTCCCATTAGTCAGACCATTCCCATTAGTCAGACCATTCCCATTAGTCAGACCATTCCCATTAGTCAGACCAATAGGTTCGTTAGGACTTCTCAACGAATTTCTATTCTCCATTATCCTACTCATATTATTAAACCCCCCGCTTTCCCCATATTGCTCCCGTCGAGGCCAACGTCATTGAAACGCAAAAGCTCGCCACGATTCTGCATCTCTCCCACAATCTTACGTAGCTTCTCTACAGCATCCGGACTTCCATCGGTGTCAATCATATCCTCGAATTGTTTCTGCCTCTTTTCTCCTGGCTTTACAGCTATCAATATTATTCTGTCTTTGACCACTAATCCCATCAGAGTATATCCAAGTTTTTCTTTGGAACCTTCTGTCCTCATATTGTGGAGTCTGCAGCCGAGCACAAAATCCTGTGCTGTGAACATTGGGACCAAGTTGTCTGGATGATAATGGATATATCCAACATTGTATATGCTATCTCTTTCTCCATCCCAATTTAGATAAGAAGCATCGACATCATCAGAGAACTGGAAATCATTCATCAGTATGCTGCCATTGACTAGGTCGAACTCGGCTATCCATTCTCTTCCGTCTGCAATCTCATTGTATTCTTTTATTTGCTCTAACACATGTTGTGGAAAAAGCTTTCCCGTAACCTGTGTAGCCGCAGTTTTCTTCTTTGTGATTTTGTTGGGGATGCCATAAGCTGATAGTGCATGGCGTCTCGGCTCTTTTGCCCAGCCTTTGCTCTTCTTAGGCATCCTATACTCCTCAGTTTTTGCCAGAATATTATCTCCGGCTCTTCCTTGCCTTTCTCTTCTTCGCCCTGGTCTTCTTTCCAACCTTGGCCGCTCTCTCCATGGCTTTTTGGGGCCTTGCCCTTACGTTTCCACTTCCATCAACATAGTAGAAGGTTTTCGGACTTCTACTTATCTTTGCTACTATCTTGTCTGGCATTCTTTTGTCCTCCTATAGGAGCGTGATATTATCATGCTGGAACCCTCTCTAGCGTCCTTTCTTCTCTCGCTTCCTGCTGCAGAAAGGATAGGACTTGTTCATAGATTTCCAGCTTCTCTATGTATTGGGCGTTCCTGAGCATATTATAGCCAGTCATCTGGTCGCCCCATCTGTCAATTGCCTCCTCCAAATATAATGCTCTATTCTCATCTGAAGAAAGCCAACCCGTTAATGTAAATACATTCTCATCAGATTCTGGAGAGGAATCCGGAGTATCAACAAAATCTTGTATTGCCTCAGCCATAAATCTATATCTATAGTCGTCTGGCTCTATTTCTCCCAAAACTGGACTATCGTGTATCTCTTTCACGAGCTGCCTGAGCTCTGCTGGTACAAGCCGATTCCCAGTATCTTCTAGGTCCCAATATTTGTTTCCGTCGCTATCTAGTTTCAGAGCTAGAAACTGTTCATAATATGCTGCTTCTCCGGTAACAGTAGTTCTGTCTCCGATTGCAGAGGCCTTCATCCTCTTCCTCTGCTTGTTTCTAGTGGGGATTCCATAGGCTGCCAACATGTGTTCTCGCCTATGACCTCTCCACCCGCTTCTACTTTCTCTAGCCATCGGTCTCACTTAGAGTTCCTGCTACGATAAACACATAGGGGATATATATAATAGGGTGGTATTATCGATACAAACCCGGCGGAATCAAATCTTCGAAATATGTGCCCTTTCTTCCGGCCTCGAAGTCTTCCCTCCAAAGTGTGAACGGTCGTCTTCCCGTTCTCCTCATTTCGGGGCCGAGCTCTGCACCCAAGTTGTGCCAGAACGGATGTGCCTGCTCTATTGCCACCCCATTTATGAAGTCTATATCCGGATTTTCTTGAAAAATGTCGCCAATAACTTCTCTTCCCATTCCTGCACGCCTATACTCTGGTATGATGAAAACCTTGTCTACCTTGATTCCCTCATAGGTCTCTTCTCCATATTCCAATGGATAGGTGGGCTTCCATCTCACGAAACCCATCAGTTCATCATCTCTGACTATCAGGCGCAGGTCATCTTCTGCCTTTATTCTCTGAGCCTCCGTGTGCTCCTCGCTTTGGCCAGGAGACGGGTTGACTATATCATATAGCAGGTCAAAAACGTCTTGTGCAATCTCGTTCCCATCTTCTTGAATCCAATCAGATTCCCATGCACCTATAATCTCGTCTTCGTATTTCTCGAAGAACTGCGTGGTATATGTTCCCGAGATTCCCCGCGAAACATGAGTTATTCTCCCCGAAGTTATTCCCTTCGCAGCCATCGCATGGCGTCTGGATTCCCCAGTCCAACCACGCACCAGCTCACTTCCTCAATTCCTCTTCCATTGTTTCCTGGAACCAATGCATAAGCTGGCGAGTTATTAACAATACCGCTAATATCGGCAGAATCGCATATAGGATTATGTATGTCAGACCAATCCTCTCTGTTGATTCTTCTACACTCCCCGGCTCTGGAATGTGTGTTGTGACCTGCGCAGTATCCGTTGTGCCAACCGTGGAATTATATACTGTTAGGTTTATGGTTATATCGCCCCATATTTGGAAAGTATGATTGGCATAGGTTTCTGTAGAGTTGGTGTAGTTTCCATCCCCCCAAGTCCAATTATAATAGTCTGCTCCAAAGCTACCATTGGCATAGAACCATGCTTCTTTGTTGTAGAAGATGAGCGTGTTGTTTGCAGGAGCAGATATTGTGGCGTTTGGGTTTCCAGTTATGGTTATGGTTATCTCATCATAACCATAGGTTTTACATGTGTTATTGAAAACCGTTATATTTACCAAAACGTCTCCAAGCACATCTGTATATATGTGGTTTTTCAAAGAGAATCCCGAATATTCTTCAAAGTAGCTACCATCACCCCAACTCCAATTATAACTGTCAGAATATGACCCAAATGCGAGGAATTGTATGCTAGCATATCTTGCATGAGATGTTCCGTTTGCAGGAGCAGCTATTGAAACAGATGGAGTATATATAACAACATTTACCGTAATCGTTGTTTCATTCAGGATTCCCAGAACACTCGTGTTACCAACATATAGTGTTACGTTGTATGTTCCTGTTGAGTTATATATGTGGCTGACGTTCTTCTCAGTCCCATTGGTATAGCTACCATCATCCCAACTCCAATTATAGTATTCTGTGTTGATTGTTCCCAATGCACCAAACTGTATCTCACATTCGCCTAGCTCGGTGTCATAACCAAAATCGGTGTCGTTGGCTGGACTACTGATATTCGCAATCACGTTTCTCCAACCATCTCGATAGGTATATGGAAGATAATCATATCCACTATCACCACGTTCTGCAAGCGGGTTGTCTACAAATCCATCATCATCCACATCTGGACTCCACCATTGGTCAAAGAAGTTTCCTCCTATTGGTCTAGACAAGTTCCAGGTGTTTGTTCCAGCACCATATATCTCATCTATTGCATAGGTCTTGTTCAAAATGTTATTGTGATAGACGGTGTTGCACCATCCTCTATAGATTCTTATTCCCGTATCTTCAATACCGGGATTCGTGGATTCTCCTATTATCGTATTGTTGTAGAAAGTACAATTTCCCACACCTGTCAATAATCCTATATCTATCCCAATATACTTGGTTTCAAACACGTTTTCGTATATCTGATGCAACTCTCCAAACACCGCTATTCCTGTAACGCTCTGGCCTATTGCAATATTATCGTGTACTGTGTTGTTTACACCTCCGACATTATATTCTTGTGCGGTATTGTTGAACATGGTGCTATTATATCCCGACAAATAACAGGTCTGAGTGATATTGTTTTCATAGATTGTTATGTTCCAACCCTCTGCCCTTATTTCTCCTGTGCCAGTATTGTTGTAGACCGTTGTGTTGATACAAACATCACACTTAATCCCTCCAGAAATAGATGGGGAGAACGTGTTGTTGGCAATCCAGACAAAAGAGTAGTTCTTCAAATAGGAGTATCCATTATTGATTGTGTTATTCACTATGTCTATGTTGTTGCTACCAACATCTGTCTCCTCCCCATCATCATCTATATTTCCATAAAACGCAATCTGGAAGTCGGTGATATTGTTGTTTTGTATTCTAACATAGTCTCCATCATCATCATTTGTCCTGATTGAAATGGCAACTTTTCCAGAAACGCCACCAGTGTTGTTGAAATAGTTGTCATACACCCAACACCATTGACCCCACTCTGAATCATGTCTGAATCTCAATGCATGAGCAACCCCTCCACTCCTGTTGGCTTTTATCTCAAACCCCGTTATGTTCACCCAAGGAGCATTTACTGTGATTCCTGCATGGATATCAGTACCAGCTATGGTGGTTGTCGTGTTTATGGTCGTGTTGGTCGTGCTGTTTCCTATCAACGAGATGCTGTTGTTTATCCATATCCTATTGGTATATGTTCCTTCCCAGACATATATCGTGTCTCCATCGTTAGAGGCGTTCAGGGCATCTTGTATGTTGCTATGGTCGCCTCCAACTCCAACGGTTATGTCTGCGGCTTCTGTTTCGCCGGATGACATTAGGATAACTATTGTTATGGCTGCTATTGCTATTAGGCCTATTGCTATTGTTCTTGCCTTCATGGTCTTCACCTAAGGATTGTTACCCATAAAGACACGGGGGATATATATAATAGGGTGCTCTCTATCCTATAGAAAAGCAACTACCACCATCTTACTAAATTCCGTCAGCTACCCCCCCTATGCCCTTTCGGGCTTTGAGGAAGGGGCTTGAAGTTCGCTCATTATTCGTGGGCGTCCTCGTTTGGGTGATTCATAATCTGAATCGATACCGTTCTTTTTACCAACATCCACCAACTATATTCACACCGTTGCTAATAAACATTTCTATTGTGAACTCGTGATTCCTCCCCCACCTTTCGGAAGGGGACTCCTCACGACAAAGTTGAATGGTTTGTGGTATTTGGTCTTCTCTGGTATTTTTCTGGGCGGAGGCGGAACTGGTCTTGGCTGGATTTTTCCCTCTCCGGGTTTCTCTGATAGTGGCAAATAATCTGTTGCTTCGCCCCCTCCACTTATTATATATGGGTCGTCTACAAAACCATCGGTGTCTCCATCTGGGCCCGTATGATTGTCCCAATAGTTTCCTCCAGAGGGTTCAGAGAGGTTCCAGGTATTTGTCCCATCATCATAGGCATGTACGCTGTTTGTTAGGAAGATGTTGTTGTAGAATGTGTTATTCTCAACTCTTGGTTCTGCATATATACCATAATTGTTGTCCTTGAAAGTGTTGTTGTAGAATGTGCAATATTGTACTCCGGGGGTGTAGTCTCCTTCCCAACCCCAGGATGTGTCTTCGTCTAGATAGAGTCCTTTCTGACATCCTTCAATTGTGTTATTGTAGACCTCAGCATAGAAAGTCTTGTGTTCTATTCCAGTAGTACCCCTGACAATCAATCCGTTTGTGGCCCCATCTATGGTATTGTTGTAGAAAGAGAGATTTGTTGTGCCCATTGTCCGTATGGTATTGTTTCCAAACGAGTTGTGGCAGACCGTTATATTTATCGCCTCGTCAATATTGCTACCAAACAACAACGCATAGCTTTCTATTCGGATTTTCCTATAATCCTGCATTGTGTTAGTATTTATGAATGTGTTGTCTTTGAACGTGTGTTCCCTTCCACTAATCAAGACATAGCTGCTATTGTCGAAAGTATTGTTTTCTATATCTATATATCTTGAAACACTTGTGGAAAGAGAATGTGTGTGATTTATGAATGTGTTGTTGGAAACTGTTGCCCAGCCCCCATATAGCAATAGCATGTTTCCGTTGTAGAGAAAGTCTCTATAGAATTCGATTCCGAAACCATATCCATATGTTTCTGTTGCTTCGAAGATGTTGTCTTTTATTTGGCATCTGGCGCTATAATTGTATGGAATATAGTCTAGATAG
>Ga0272444_10003820_pt1 | contig 13460 bp, 10 predicted proteins | sample SSMForm13_FD_201033 | JGI IMG/M metagenome (GOLD analysis project Ga0272444, IMG submission 201033) | Marine sediment archaeal communities from Little Sippewissett salt marsh, Falmouth, MA, United States - SSM-Form-13 | ecosystem: Environmental > Aquatic > Marine > Wetlands > Sediment ...
CGAACCTTTTCCGGCTTGCGGGACGCATAGTCGTCGGACTCGCAACGGTCACCGCTCATGTTGTAGAGTTCCCATGGCTTGTCTTCGCCTGCGCATACGATCTTCCAATCGCCCACGCGAAGGGCCCTTGTTGGTCATATGGTGGAAGTACATGGATTCCCGCTCGACGGTCACGTCTTTGGCCAGTGCGGGCATGAGGCTCTTGCCCGGCATGGGCGCTGGAGTCAGGCCGTTCCATGACGGTTCAATCTTCCCGCCGGCCAGGTCCACCAGCGTGGGCGCCAGGTCCACGAAGTGGCACGGCGTGTGACGCAGTTCGCCGCGAGCCTTGATTCCCGCAGGCCAGTGGACCACCAGCGGCGAGGCGATGCCTCCCTCGTGAACCCACGACTTGTGCAGGCGGAACGGCGTGTTGGAGGCCGTCGACCATCCCGGCCCGAGGCACAGGTAGGACTTGGCCGAGCCGGGAGCGGCCGACTTATCGTTCATGTCGCCGCGGATGATCTGCTCGGCACTGGCGCCGTTGTCCGAGACGAAGAATATCACGGTGTTCTCGTAGACGCCCATTTCCTTGAGCTTGTCGATGACCCGCCCCATCTCCTGGTCGTTTCGATCCACCATCGCCGCGTGGATGGACATCTTGACGGCCTGGAATTCCTTCTGCTCGTCAGTGAGGTCTTTCCACGGCACGGCCCGGTCTACCTCGCCGGGTCCGATCTGCTTGACGAGTTCTTTGGCGGACAGATTCCAACTGGGAATCGTCTGCGGCTCGGGCTCGGGCAGGGCGCAGTTGACAAGGCCCATTTTGGTCATCCGCTGCCATCGCTTCTTGCGGCAAACGTCCCAGCCTTCGGTGTACTTTTCAGCGTACTTGGCGATATCCTCCGGCGGGGCCTGGAGCGGGAAGTGCGGCGACGTGAAGGCCAGGTACATCAAGAACGGTTCGTCGGCGTGCTCTTTTTCATGCTGACTGAGGAAGTCCAGGGCATGTCCGGCGATGGCCGTGGTGGTGTAGAAATCCGTGCCATCCGGGACGGGCGGCAGTTTCTTGTCGTCCATCTCGTGTTTTTTGGGACCGAAGTTATGGTCGTGGTCGTGCAGGACGTACGAGCGATCGAACCCGCCGTTGGCGATGGCCTTGGGGGCATTGCGGACGTGCCACTTTCCGCTGGTGTAGCAGTGATATCCGCAGGGCTTCAGGTAGTGCGGCAGGATGCGAGCCCACTTCGGTATCTTGCCGTGAGGCGGGTCCATGCGGACCTGCTGGGCGTAGTAGCCCGTAAGCAGGCACGTCCGCGATGGCCAGCATCTCGCGGTGGAGTAGCACTGGGTGAACCGCAGGCCGTTGGAGGCCAGCTTGTCCAGGACGGGCGTATCGACCTCCCCGCCGTAGCAGCCCGGGTCCGAATATCCCATGTCATCAACGACCACGACGAGGAAGTTAGGCTTCCCGGTCGGCTTGGGCGAATCCGCAGCCTTGCCCGGCGCCCCGGCCAGGGCCCTGCCTCGCTCCAGCGACTGCCCCAGCGCCGCCGCACCCGCCAAACCCGCAAACCGCAAAAAACCACGCCGCCTGAATGTACGCATCATCCTGCTACTCCTTTGTCTGTGACTGCAAGGCAGAGACCAGCAAACCATGGCCCTGACCTAAAGACCTGTTCGCCTCGGCGAGCAGGGATATTAACCTTCTACAAGCATCCGCCATTTATTTCAACCGCCGCGATGCCATAACGTATCGGCTTGCCCGCTGTCGTCAGTCCGCATATAGCTGATACCGAGCTTCGTAAACCGTCGTCATCGCGCGGAAGAGATGATACCCCCAATGACTCTCATAGCCGAAACGCCATTCCCACGCGGCCTGGGCTTGAGCATCCGGCGAAGCCAGTCCCCAAAGAGCCAGGCCGTCATGCAATTCACGGTAGATGTCCGCCAGGTCGTCATCGAGCATCTCCGCACGAGATGCGAGATGCAAATCGACCTCGCTGGCGTCGGCCTTGCCGCCACCATGATGCATAAACAGGCTCATTCTCTCTTGCCCGACAGCGCCGCCAATGGTTATGGCAACATCATGCCATTGGTCATTCGTCATCTCGAGCTTCTCGAACTCGGGGTGCTCCTTCTCGGGCATCTCCTTTTCGACTGGCAGGATCGCACCGTGCAGTCTCGCCAGGATTTCCTCCAACTTCGCGTAGAGGTCGGTGGGACGACCGTCGCCAAGAGAATCGATCAAAGCGCAGTACTCGGCGGCGACGGATGCGAAGGTGGACAGCGCGTTCATGTTGTCGGGGGAAATTGGCATTGCGCCACATCCTCTCTTTTTCATCACTGCCCGCCGCCCGCGTGCGACGATGCACCAGATGCACAGGCCGACGCCACCAAGGAAGCCCGCCCCGTACGCGGCGTTGTGCGCCCACAAGTCCGCCAGGAACAACACGTGCTTCTCAGCCGGCACACGGGAGGCCAGAGGTTCGAGCAGCCATACGCCGTTCGCCCTGCCGAAGAAGTAGCCGGCAAGCCCCGCCAGCAGCGTCACCAGACCCATCACGCACAGCACGACAGCGACCGGGCGGAGCAGACCTCGCCACGTAAGGCGAGGCCAACCTCCCACTCGCGATGCCAAACCAATCAGCAACCCCAGCGGCAGGCCAACCCACCACGTTGCGACAATACCCCAGCCAAATGCCAGCAGCGTGGGCGAATCGGTATTGAAAATCGGCGGATGCCCGATGGTGAAATACTCCACGCAAACCCTGGCCGTGACCTGGTCCTGCACGATCCCGTAAACACAGGCCGCGACAAGGCCCAAGATGACGATCTTGATAAACTCCATCCCACTCTCCGCGCTGGCCACCCACGATTTCAGTCAGCCAGGACATGCTAACCCAGGGGCATTGCACAAGCAAAGCTCATGTAAATGTCACCTGGGTAATCATCACTTTCAAGGTCAACGTATTCCTGTCGCTGAGGGCTCCGGTTGGCCAGGTCGCCGGGCCGGAGTGAACTGCAAGTGCTTGACAAACCCGCCCGGGCGGCGGAAAGATGTGGCCTGTGCTGGCCGGATTGGCCGTCGGGCGTCTTGCCCGCGGTGACCGGCCCGGGAAAGGCAACGGTCATGCAATTCAGCGTTCTGAAATGTTATGCACTCGCCTGGCGGTCATTCGCCAAATGGTGGATACCGCTGTGCCTTGTATCCGGCGCGCTGTTCGTATTTCAGTTTCTACCGCAATTGCTGGCAAGTGCCGCCATGAACGAATTCATGAGCACCGCCAATGCCCTCATGACGGCCATGATTCAGCAGAGCCCTGACAGAATCAACGACGCATTGGCACAAGTGATCAGCCAGGCCGGCAACGTAACGCATAAGTTCGCGACGTACTCGCTGTACCTCTTCCCGCTGGTGGCGCTTTTCACCGTCATCCTCCTCATGTACGCCAACCGGGCAGTTAGAGACTCGCGAGAAAAAGGCAGGTCCCTGGCTGCCGTGGTCTACATCACCATCGTTCACACAGCGATGGCGGCGGTCAAAATCATGGCACTTGTCCTGTTCATCGTGCCGGGGGTATACCTTTATATAAAGCTGCTGTTCGTGTCGCTGGTGATGCTGGAGCAAAAAAAGGGCGCGATCGAGGCCATGGTAACCAGTTGGCGCATGACCAGGGGAAACTTTTGGAAACTGCTGCTGCTGATGCTCATGAACGGGGCTCTGCAAGTCCTGGTCATGCCGACGATCATAGGCGCAATTCCGGTAACGGGCTTCGCCAATACCGCCAGGGCGGCCGCATTCAGCATGCTCCAGAAGACGACCAAACCCGAAAAGGTTCTGATTTCTGCCTAAACTGACCATACCTTTACGTCCGAAATAAACGGCGCAGACTTGACAAACCGCTTCCGTCCGTCAAGAGTTACTGCCCTTGCCCGTTTGGGCTGGCCTTCAGAACGACTGAACCGGCCGGCGAGCGGAACCGTTTAATGAGTGGACTCGATAGCGGCGAAGGCGAGAGTGGCACCATGGCGAAAACTGCCGGAAAAACCAGGACGAAGGCCCCCAAGGCCGCCAAATCCGGCGGCGCCAAGGCACCGGCCCCTAATGGCCGAAAGCTCGTCATCGTTGAATCTCCTGCCAAAGCAAAGACCATAAACCGCTATCTGGGCGACGATTACATCGTCAAGGCCTCGATGGGTCACGTTCGCGATTTGCCTTCCAAGAACATCGGCGTCGATATTGAAAACCGGTTCGAACCGACTTATGAACTCCTGGATGGGCGCAAGAAGGTAATCACCGAGCTCAAAAAGTATGCCAGGACCGCACCGGAAATCTTCCTGGCGACCGACCTCGACCGCGAGGGAGAGGCCATCGCCTGGCATCTGGCGGAGTGCCTCGCCACTCGCGGGCAGAAGACCCTCCGCGTGATTTTCAACGAAATCACCCGCGATGCCATCCAAACCGCCTTCGCCGCCCCGCGCGAGGTGGACATGGACAAGGTCAACGCCCAGCAGGCGCGACGGGTACTCGACCGGATCGTCGGATACGAGGTGTCACCCCTTCTGTGGCGAAAGGTCGCTCCCGGTCTGTCTGCCGGGCGGGTCCAAACCGTCGCCGTACGAATCGTCGTCGAGCGAGAGCGAGAGATCGAGGCCTTTGTGCCCGAGGAATACTGGAAGATCGGCGCGGTCTTCACGCCGGATATCGCCGGGGCCGGACAACTCACCGCCGACTGGCAAAGCTTCCTGGCTACCGAGGATGATCGGGGCAAGGGTCCCTCGCGCGATGCCCAGCAGAAATTCCTCTCCGAGCGCGGCGCCTTCAGGGCTGAAATGGTGAAATGGAAGGGCAAGCGATTCACCTGCGAATCCTCGGAGGCCGCCATCGCAATAGCCAAGGCCCTCGGCCTGGCCGTCGAACAAGTCGATGAAACCGCCGACCCCGACGCCAAAGGCCCCGCCCAGCGAAAAGTCACTGTGCTGGGCCGGCCCGCACCCGACGCCAAGCCGCTTGCCATCAGCGACCTGAACGTCCGCCAGAGCCGCTCAAGACCGCCGGCCCCGTTTATCACCTCGTCGCTCCAGCAGGCCGCATCCACAAAGCTCCGATTCGGCGCTCAAAGAACAATGCGGGTCGCACAACAACTATATGAAGGCATCGAAATCCCGGGGCGCGGGCAGATCGGCCTGATTACCTACATGCGTACCGACAGCAGACACCTCTCCGCCGATGCCGTCGGCCAGGCGCGAAAGTTCATCGGTGAGCAATTCGGCCAGAATTACCTCCCGGACAAGCCCAACGTCTACAGCTCCGGCAAGCGCGCCCAGGAGGCCCACGAGGCCATCCGCCCCAGCGATGTCAGCCTGGCGCCCAAAGACATTCGAAGCGCACTGAGCGATGAGCAATTCCGACTCTACGACATCATCTGGCGACAGTTCGTGTCCTGCCAGATGCCCCCTGCCGTGTGGGACGTCACCGAGGCAACCATCACCGCCGCCACGGACGAAGGCGACGCGCAGTTCAAGGCCATAGGCAGAACGCTGGCGTTCGACGGCTTCCTCCGAGTTATGGGCATGCCCTCCAGCGGCGAGCAGCTCCTGCCGGACCTGAAGGTAGGCCAGCCTGTCGCCCCGGCCGAGATCGACCCCAGCCAGCACTTCACACAACCACCCCCGAGATACACCGAGGCCGCGCTTGTAAAAGCGCTCGAGGCCGACGGCATTGGCAGGCCCAGCACGTACGCCGCCATCATCCAGACGATCCAGAACCGAAAGTACGTGCTGCTGACCGATCGCACGTTCAGGCCTACGGATATTGGCAAGGTCGTCACCGACAAGCTGGTCAAGCATTTCCCGAAGGTCTTCGACGTCCGCTTCACCGCGGATATGGAAGACCAGCTCGACCAGGTCGAGGAAAACCACGCCGACTGGGTCAAGGTGCTCGAAGGGTTCTATGGGCCCTTCCACGGCAACCTCGAACGGGCCGCCGAGGAGATGGTCCACGCCCGCGCCGAGAGCCAGCCAAGCGAGTACACCTGCCCCGACTGCGGCAAACCCATGGTCTACCGGCTCAGCAAGACAGGCCGATACCTCGCATGCACCGGATACCCGGAATGCAAGACCACGCACCCGGTCGACGAAAACGGCAAGAAGGTCACCGTCAGCCTCACCGACGTCGCCTGCCCGCTCTGCTCCAAGCCCATGGTGCTCCGCAAGGGCCGGTTCGGACCATTCCTCAGTTGCTCGACGTACCCCGACTGCAAGGGAATCGTCAAAGTGGACAAAAAAGGCGGCATCAAGCTGCCTAGCCCACCGCCACTGCTTATCGACCTGCCGTGCCCCAAGTGCGGCGCCCAGTTGAACCTGCGACGTTCAGCCCGCGGACCGTGGCTAAGCTGCTCGAAGTACCCCAAATGCCGAGGCCGGCAGGGATGGAAAGCCCTCACCGACCAGCAGCAAAAAGACCTCGAGCTGCAACTGCTCAACCACGAAAAAGCCAACCCCATCGACCCGCTGCGTAAGATGGACGGAACGACCATCGCCGCCGGCGAACCACCAGCCGAACTGCCCGCCGAATACCAGCCGCCCGCCGACGAGGACAAAGGCAAAGATGACGGCAAGGGCAAGGACTGAAGCCCACCACCACATGATTACGCGTCCTGCAAGCCCCGCCAATCAGGTGCATGCCAAGGCGTGCGCAATATGGCAAACTGCATAATCAAAACAAGGGCGCCCGCTCCTGATAGAGCAGACGCCCTTGTCGCGTTACACACCCCACCCACGCCTGACATCAGGTGCTTGCTGACCCACTCTTTGCGGTCTCTTTGGGGGTGCTTCGCATCTTCCCGGGAGTCGAGGCCGCGGCGGTGCGTTTACGTTTGCGTCGCCGGCCTGGCTCGGGAACGTCGGGCTTGGGAATGCGGACGGGGTGGTCGGCGACAACCTGGATGGCCTCGCTGACGGTGGTTGCGAAGAGGTCGGCCTTGATTTCGTCAGCCAGGCCGTCGGCGCGGTTGAACACGCCACCCATGGCCAGCACCTGCATCTCGGAACAAACGCCCACGTCGCGAATGACCCCTATGAGCTTTCGCGAGTTGGGAATGCCAGCCGGCTTCGTGCCGTACAAGCACAAGATGTCAGGCGTAATCTTGCCGACGAACTGGAGAATCTCATCGTTGGGCACGCCGCTGCCAAGGAACCAGACGCTCCAACCCAGCCCCTCGAAGAGATCCGCCGTGATCTGAGCGCCAAGTTCCTCGCCCTCACCTTCGCCGCAAACGATGACCATCCTCTGGCCATTCTTCGGCTTGCGGGCGAGCATGCCCTGGAGTTGGTCAGCCACCATGCGGTTAATCCGCGTGGCCATGTGCTCCATGATGATATTGATGTGGTTGCGGCGGTAAAGGCTGTCAACCTGGTCCATCGCCGGCCAGATTATCATCTTCAGCAGCTTGGAGGCGGGGATGCCCCTGTCCTGTGCGGCGAGAATTAACTCACGAGCCTGACAACGCTTACCAGCAAACAGATGTTCGAGGTACTGCTTGAAGAGTTCCGGCAATGACATGGTTTTGTCCTATTTCCCGCCACCAGGTTTGCTTCCGTGTGCTGCCTGGCGGCGTCCTTTGTCGTGGCTGAGAATCCTTCTCAGCTTTAATTTTGATAACTTAGTTAACTTGGGCAGTCTGCGTCATACAGGTAGGATCGGAAAGTGAAGCCTGAAAACTTGAGGGGTTTTGGTAAAATAGATAAAATGCGAAGCTAAGGCAGTTAGCGAAGTAGTGATTGGTGACCGGTCGTCGGTAAAAAACCTCAAAGGCTTCGCCCATCTGCCAGCCAGAAGCGACCAGCGACTGCCTACAGGCCAGCAACTACCATCTTGCTCGCAAGGGCTGATTGGCATACCTTATTGGCATGGCAAGAATTGGATTCGGTTACGACTCGCACCGCTTCGCACCCGGGCGGGCTCTCATGCTCGGCGGGCTGCGAGTGGAGTACGACAAAGGCTTGGCCGGACACAGCGACGCCGATGCGGTCCTGCACGCTGTCACCGACGCTGTACTGGGCGCCCTGGCTGCAGGGGACATCGGCGAACTGTTCCCGGATAGCGACCCCAAGTGGGCCGGTGCCGACAGTGCTGCCTTCGTACGCCATGCCACCAAGCTGGCCCGCGAGGCCGGCATGCAGATCGGCAACTGCGACGTGACGATCCTGGCCGAGGCGCCCAAACTGGGCTCCCTCAAGCAGGCCATGGCAGATCGCATCGCCGAGTTGCTCGCCTGCCCTGCCGGCCGCGTATCCGTCAAGGCCAAGACAAACGAAAAGATGGGCTTCGTAGGCCGCAGCGAAGGAATCGCCGCCGTCGCGGTAGTGATGCTGGAAGAGAACCGATAGAAAGAGTCCTTATCCCGTGGTCAGCCGATCGGACCAATAGATATGGCAAATGGGTTTTATGGGAGTGACACTGAGTGGAATCGAATCGAGTCGCCATTGCGCCGATTGGATGGATGCCTGCAATTATTTGCTAAGAAGCATCATTTGGCCCTCGAAAAGAACAAAACAAGTTGGCCAAGCCGTTCATTCGCTTGGGGAAAGAAGCCTGCGGTTCTTCTCGAAGTGTTCCTGGAGAGCAAACAATATCTTGCTTACACATTCTGGATAAGTGCATCAGATCATAGAAGTGGATCAGAATACTGGAAACATCATACATTCATAAAAGCTTCGCCAATAGAAAAGCTGGAAAGCGAGTTGCCTGTATTGCTCGAAAATGCTTATAGCAAACTGAACTCTTGGATCGAGAGTTACCCAAATGGCTGACAATAGAATACTCCTGGCCAGGAAATAACTGCGCGATTTGCTGCGAGCGATTCACTATCGCCCCAAAGCGAGATATCGCATACGGGATGGCACCGGGACAATTCGTGTCGAGCCAGACGCCGATCTCAACAACGTTGATAGCACCGATTATTGAAACCCTTACGTTCTGACACATGAAAGCTATGACCTGAGTTTTTTTTGGACCCTGTAATGCTGAAATTTTACAACACCGCCACACGTAGCGTTGACGAGTTCACTACCGTCGAGCCGGGCAAGGTTCGCATGTATACCTGCGGGCCTACGGTCTACAACTTCGCGCACATCGGCAACCTGCGGACGTACGTCTTCGAGGATGTGCTCAAGCGCGTGCTGCGCCTTTGCGGCTACGACGTCAACCACGTGATGAACGTCACCGACGTGGGCCATCTCGTTGGCGACGCCGATGAGGGCGAGGACAAGATGGTCGCCGGCGCCGCCCGTGAGGGCAAGACCGTCTGGCAGATCGCGCAGTTCTACTGGGATGCGTTCCGCAACGACCTGGCCAGGCTCAACATCGTCGAGCCCGACACCTGGTGCCGAGCCACCGACCACATCGCCGAGCAGATCGACCTGGTCCGCGGGCTGGAAGAAAAAGGCTTCACCTACGAGATCACCGGCGACGGGATTTACTTCGATACGTCCAAGCTGCCCGACTACGGCAAGCTGGCCCGGCTGGACCTTGCGGGGCTCCAGGCCGGGGCACGCGTCGAGATGAACGCCAACAAGCGCAATGCCACCGACTTCGCCCTTTGGAAGTTCTCCCCGACCGACAAGCAACGACTGATGGAATGGGACAGTCCCTGGGGCAAGGGCTTTCCCGGCTGGCACGTCGAGTGCTCAGCCATGGCGATACGACATCTCGGCGAGCGGCTGGACATTCACTGCGGCGGGATCGACCACGTACCGGTGCATCACACCAACGAGATCGCCCAGTCCGAATGCTACCTGGGCCACGACTGGTGCAACTGGTGGGTCCACGGCGAGTTCCTCGTACTGCCCAAGCCAAAGAGCAACGCCGACGGCGAGGGCGCCGCGAATGACAGTGAAGATGCCTTCACCAAGATGGCCAAGAGCGGCGAGTTCCTCAAGCTCGACCTGCTCGCCGAGCGTGGCTACGACGTGCTGGCCTACCGATACATGTGCCTGACCGCCCACTACCGCCAGCAACTGGTCTTCACGTGGGAGGCCCTCGACGGCGCCGCCAACGCGATGAAGAACCTCACCAGGCAGGTGCTGGAAATCAAGGCCCGCGCCGCCGACGAAGGCGACGGCCAAGACTGCGAGCCCATCGAGTCACACGTCAAAACGTTTCGCGATGCCGTCGAGAACGACCTCAACACCCCGCAGGCCCTGGCGGCAATGTGGGGCGTGTTGAAGGACACCGACGCCCCGCCGGCCGACGTCTACGCGACACTGCTGGAGATGGACAAAATCCTCGGCTTGGGCATGGCGGATATGCAACAACAGGCCCTGGAAATCTCCGAGCAGGAAATCGAGCAACTGATCGCCGACCGCCAGGCCGCCCGAACTGCCCGGGACTTCGCCAAAAGCGACCAGATCCGCGACGACCTCCTAGCCAAGGGGATAGTCCTCGAAGACGGCGCCGGAGGCACGACCTGGCGGAGAGCGTAGACTGACAAAAGAACGGGGTGGAAGAATTACCAAAGACAACCCAACCAACCCGCCGGCGTCAGGCAAAAAACGAAATGAAAGGTCTTTGTAGACGACCAAGAACATACGGTCCCCTTGGGGGGCGACAGCCAGAGGAGAATGGGATCATGACAAAGGGCATTAGGATTGCGACGATCGTGATGGGGGCAGCATGGTTGGGACTGGCTGCGGGGTGCTCCGAACCGCCGAACCGGCCTGCAGCACAACTATCGGCCGAGCCTGCCACGCAGCCGGCCTTTGATATGGGAAAGCTGGATCTGGGAGATGAGGATAGCAATTTGGGGCCGCCCAGCAAGTTCTATGGTTCCACCGAGCACGCCTATCACATTGTCTACGTGGTAGATCGCTCGGGCTCGATGGCCCCGACTTTCCAGGAAGTGCAGTTCGAGCTACTCAAGTCCATCAGCAAGCTTCATCCGACACAGGACTTCTCGATTATCTTCTTTAGCGGTGACGGGTTAAACCATGGTCCCCAGAAGCGCCTGGCCCTGGCGAGCCCAGAGAACAAGATCGCGGCCAGCAATTTTATCAAGGACACATCCCCCAGCGGCTGTACGATGGTATTGTCGGCCCTGAAGCATGCATTCCGAGTCCTCAAGCAAGCCGACGCCAACAAGCCCGGTCGGGTCATTTTCCTGCTGAGCGACGGCGACTTCGCCGGTATGGCTGGCGGCTCACAGTACACGACCCCCGACGGCAAGGCCCTCAACGGCAACGCGGCGGTGATTCAGTGGCTGCGGGACAATAACCCCAAGGAGGAGGAAAAGGGACGAGTGCATGTTTGCACGTTCCTCTACCTCAACAGGGACCCCGAGCCGATCAAGGTAATGGAAACCATCGCCAAAGAGAACGCCGGCCGGTTCAAGCTCATCACCACCGACGAGTGATCGTGGGAGATGCACCTGAACGATCCATCGCCGGTAGAGGAGCATTTCATCGAAGCCCTGGCGAGGTCCAGCAATTGAAGCAGCAGCCAAACCACTCGCCCAAGCCGCCGGCGTCAGGCAAGAAACGAAATGAAAGGCCGTTGTAGACGACCAAGAACATAAGGTCCGCCTTGGGGACGGACAGCCAGAGGAGTGTCACGATGAGGCACAAACAGATCATTATCGTCATGGTAGTGCTTGCGGCCGGCGCGGCCGGGTTCCTTCTGGGCTGGGCCGTTTGTTCGCGCCCGGGACAGCGGAATGATCAGGCAAGGGTGTACGGGATTCAATTGTACGGGTACAGGGACGAAGGGAATTCGGGGGTCTATTGTATCAACATCAGCGGCACGAACGCTGTCCGTTACGTGGTGCGGCGAATCGCGGACGGCAAGAGCGAAACGCTGTCCACCAAACGGGTCGAGCGCGACAGTGATTCGGAAGACCTGATGATGGCCTGCCGAGTGGATCGGGACGATGCGAACTCGCAGGTCTTCAATTGGATGTGCCTCTGGAAAGGGGGGGACTCCATGACGAAGATCCCGATTCCACGGGGCAAGAGAATCATCACTAGCCCCATGATGGTGACTTCTTCGATGAAACACCTGCCTAATGGAGAGATCGTTTATAAGCTATATATGGTCGACAAGGACACGGGGCCGGACGAGTTGACCGGCTCAGCCATGTTGGAAAAACAACTCAGCGCACTTGAAAAGCTCACCGCGGAGCGACGGGTGGAATGCATCACCATTTCAGTAAGGGATGTGGCACAAGAAACCAAATAGACCGTGCCGCATGTCTCACGATGCTCCCGGCCGCTTTTCGGGCATTATGTGGTGCGCGGCTTTTGTTTTTTCTTTCCCTATTACCTGCTACCTATTACCTATTACCTGTATGGCGGCGAAGGCGAAGGCATATCGGATACTGGGCATCGACCCCGGGTTGAACATAACCGGGTACGCTGCCGTGGACGTTGCGGGCGGCGGGCCGGTTATTGTCGAGGCGGGGACGCTGCGGACGAACGCCAAGGCGGAACTGGCTGAGCGGATCGAGCAGATTCACGCGGACCTCACGGGCGTGCTGGCGGAGTTGAAGCCGGACATGATGGCCATCGAGCAGTTGTACGCCCACTACAAACACCCGCGGACGAGCATCCTGATGGCCCATGCTCGCGGGGTGGTGATTCTGGCGGCCCAGCAGGCGGGCGTGGCGGTTCGCAGTCTGGCGGCGACGGAGGTCAAGAAGAACCTCACGGGCAACGGTCACGCCTCGAAGCTTCAGATGCAGCGTGCGATCAAGTCATCCTGCGGCCTGGCCGAGCTGCCCGAGCCCCCTGACGTCGCCGACGCCCTGGCGATAGCCCTGTGCGCGATGCGCAAGTTGGACCGGTGAGGCGAAGATCCCAGAACTTGCTACCTGTCTGCCAGTGGCAAGTCCCTGGGATTCGGAAGCCCTTCTGCTTCTACCTGCTACCTGCGTTCATCTTACGCTTCCTATTCCCCCTCTTTCTCAACAGGATCAGGCTTGCCGTTTTCTGGCGTCTTCAGCATATGAGGCGCGCGTTTGGCCAGCACGGCCGTGCGGATTTCTTCCTGGAGGTCCGGGTTATCCTTGAGGAACGCAATGGCGTTGTTGCGTCCTTGTCCCAGCCGGGTGTCGCCAACGCTGTACCACGATCCCTGTTTGACGATAATATCATCTTCGGCGGCAAGATCCACCAGGTCGCCAACCACGTTGATTCCTCCAGCGAAGAGGATGTCAAACTCAGCTTTCCTGAACGGCGGAGCAATCTTGTTCTTCACAACGCGGGCGCGGACGCGATTTCCGACAGCCTCGTCGCCTTCCTTGATGGTGGTCACGCGGCGCACGTCGATGCGGACGGAGCTGTAAAACTTCAGGGCATTGCCACCCGGCGTAGTCTCCGGGTTGCCGAACATGACACCAATCTTCATTCGGATCTGGTTGATAAAAATCACGCTGGTGCGGCTTCTGCTGATGGCACCGACGAGTTTTCGCATGGCCTGGCTCATC
>Ga0272444_10003821_pt1 | contig 13458 bp, 13 predicted proteins | sample SSMForm13_FD_201033 | JGI IMG/M metagenome (GOLD analysis project Ga0272444, IMG submission 201033) | Marine sediment archaeal communities from Little Sippewissett salt marsh, Falmouth, MA, United States - SSM-Form-13 | ecosystem: Environmental > Aquatic > Marine > Wetlands > Sediment ...
AATCCGAACGCCATCGAAGAATACGAAGAAGAGAAAAAACGCTACGACACCTATATGGAACAAAAGGAAGACCTGGAAAGCGCGATTGAAGAACTGCGTCGCGCCATCGCCAAGATCAATAAAACCAGCAAAGAGCGTTTCACCGAAACCTTCGACCTGGTCAACGCCAAATTCGCCGAAGTCATTCCGTTGCTGTTCGGCGGCGGCAGTGCGCAATTGGTGTTGGTCGAACCGGAAAAGCCGCTGGAATCGGGAGTGGACATCATCATCCGCCCACCGGGCAAAAAGCTGCAAAACGTGAATCTGCTTTCCGGCGGCGAAAAAGCGCTCAGTTCGATCGGCTTGATCTTCTCGATTTTCCTGATCCGCCCCAGCCCATTCTGCCTGCTCGACGAAGTGGACGCGCCGTTGGACGACGAAAACGTCTATCGCTTCAACACGCTGATCGAAAAGATGGCCGAGCACAGCCAGGTCATTCTCATCACCCACAATAAATCGACAATGGAATGCGTCGACTCTCTGTACGGCGTCACCATGCAGGAACAGGGAGTGTCCAAGCTGGTCAGCGTAAGGCTCGTGGAGGAACCGCCGCGCCACTAAAGCGGGCGATTGCATAAGAAAGGCCGGTCCTGTGTGCGGATCGGCCCTTCTTTTTTAATTCGATTTTTCTGTCGTGACGATTATTCGCCGGTGACCATCGCTGCCGGGTGTTCAAAAATAACGTTGATGTCGACGCGACGCCATTTCTGATCTTTCTTGCGTTTGACCACTTCGGTGCCATACCCGTCACTCAGGTCGCGCAACGCTATTTCATGACCCAGCGAACGCATGTAGATACGACTGCGGGCGACGCCGTTCTGCGCCAACACGTAACGCACCACCAACGCACGGCGCGCGGCGAGTTCCAGGTTGTCTTCGGCGGTGCCCGGCGGATCGGCGTAGGCCGAAAGCAGAATGTAGAACCGGTGATCCTTGGCCATTTTCTTAAGAAACGCCGCCGCTTTATTCAACTTGTTGCGTTCTCCGGCAGGAATCGCGTTGGAGTTGAAATCGAAATAGACCGACACCTTGAAGTTTTTCAACTCTTCGGGCGGGCCGATTAAAGCGGGCGAGTTTTCTACATGCTGTTTACGGGCAATGGCGCAATTGCGCGCCAGGTTGGCCAGGTTAACCGTTTCACCGGCGGCGACTTGAGCGTTCTCAATTTCTTCGTCGCCGACCAGAATTTCCATCTGCTTCAGTTTCATTTCGGCGCTTTGAAACTCATCGGGGCAGTACTCGGGCGCCTGCTCATCGCGGGCCTGTTGCACTGCGCTTCGGGCCGCTTCGATTTGCGGCGTAATATCCAAGGCTGAGGGGCCGCAGCCGATCAGCATAGCCGCCGCACTTATCGCCAATACAAGAATGAATAGACGTTTCATCCGTTTCCTCCCGGCTCGATACAGGATCCTTCGCCGATTTCTACCGCTAAAAAAGATAAAATTCAATCATTTTATACCTTGAAGTCGTGACCGGTGCAAGCGCTGTTTCACGACAAGGGCGGAAAATAACAAGCAATGATCGTAAGTTGTCTCTTCAGCGAATGCGCTGCGGGAAAGGCATCCGGTTCTGTTGACGACGGCGGGCAGCGCATTCGGCGGCGCTGCGATAGAGTAAAAGCGCCTGCTGCATGGCCGAAGCGGCCATCTCATCCTGCCCTGCATCGAGAAATTCCTGAGCTTTCTGCATTAGCGATTCGGCGGCGTTCCATTCGCCGGCGCACCACCTTTGGGCATCAAGTGAGGCGGCGTCGAGGCGAGCGCGGTCGATCTCGTTTTCCAGCCCGGACAGACGATGGCCCGTACCGGCACAGCCGGCAACCAGTAAAACAACTGCGATTACAATAAGATGACTGCGTTTCCACATTTTTTTGTCGTTTGGCGCTGCTGCGCTCGATCAACGCATGTTGCGCAATTTCTTTTTGGCGATTTCCGCTTCTTTCGAATTGGGGTAGGTATCGATCACCTTCTTGAAAAACAGGCGAGCGTCGGAAATCTGTCCGTTCTCGTAAAAGCAGATGCCCATCCGTAAAAAGCCGCCGGGCACAAATTCGCTTTGCGGGTAGTTGTTGACCAGGGTGTCGAAGGCCAGAATCGCCTCTTCCCAGTTGCGTTGCTTGAAATAGCATTCGGCTAAAAAGTACTGGGCCTTATCGCGTTGCGTGCTGTTTTTGAAGCGGAGCAGAAATTCGCCGAATTGGGCTTTGGCCGCTTCCAGGTTGCCCTGGTTGAACAACGCCATCGCCTTGTTCATCTGCTCTTCTTCTTCCATCGCCGTGTCGATGTCGCCGACTGCGCCGCCGGTGTAGGTAATGCCCAACTGTTTTTCCACCTTTTCCAGCCGACGGCTGATGCGGTTGAGTTCGGCCGCCATCTGCCGGCGCATGCTTTGCACCTGGCTGCCGCTGACGGTGTTGTTGTGAGTCACTTCGTCGAAGCGTCCCTGCAACACCTGCACTTCCTGTTGCAACCGCTCAAAGCCGACGTAGGCCTCACCGGCCACGCGCGAGCTGTCGTCGAATCGTTGGCGCAAATCCGCGTTTTCCTGTTCCAGTTGTTCCACCCGTTGCTGCAGTTCGGCCACACGGGCGTCAACCTGCTTGCTTTGCGATGTTTGAATCAGACAGCCGGGCAGCAACAGCAAAAACAGAGCCAGCAGCGATAACGTCAGATAAAGCGAATGCCTTTTCATCGACTTATTCTCCTTGTTCGAACTCAGGATGCCGGTTTTTCCAAGCAGACGGATCATACCACTTGGCCGTCGGGCGCTCAACATTCGATCCGCCGATCCTGTACTTTACATGGACACGAAACACTACCGATCGGTTCCATGTACGCAACATAAAGAAAGGGCTTGGCGTGGATTAACCACAACCAAGCCCCATTAGATGTCAGTTCAATCAGTCGCTGAGATCAGTGAACTCAACGCGACGGTTTTCCTGATAAGCAGATTCCGTCATGCCTGCGGCAAATTGAGTGGTCTCGCCGCCGGATTTCTTGGTCAGGCGGTTGGAAGCCACACCGGAAGCCACCAGGAAGTTGTAGACCGAAGTCGCACGGCGCCCACCCAGGGCAAGGTTGTACTCATCGGTACCGCGAACGTCACACCAGCCAGTGAGGAGGAAGTTCTTGTCCTTGAACTTGTCCTTCATCTTGGCGGCGGTGTCCTGCAGACCGGCAACCTGGTCGGCGCGGATGTTGTAACGGTCATAGTCAAAGTAAACCGCATTCAGCTTCGCCTTCATTTTCACTGGAGGCGGAGGAGGCGGAGGCGGAGGCGGCGGAGGCGGAGCAGCCAGCTCTTCCTTCTTCTTGATCGCGCACATCTTCGCCTGGTTGTACAGGTTGGTCGCCTGCTGGAACAGCGGCATCGCAGTCGCCCACTCTTCCTCGGCATCGGCGGCCATCGCTTGGTTCATGACCTGCTCGGCGGCCATCCACTCGGTGGCGCAAAGCTGGTCAGCCTCGTTGGCCTGGGCTTCGTTCTTGGCGTTAATGGCATTCTGCTTCACCAGGTCGTAGCCTTCCGGCGGACCGCAGCTTGCCACCACGAACATGACGGCGAGGCCCAAAATGATTAAAACTAGGGACCTTTTCATGAAAATTCCCTCCATCCTGTTGTTGACCTAATAGCTGGTCATTATACCCTTTACATTATTTGTAATGATCTTAACGCCCAATTGCAAACTAATCCAGTAATCTCGGTGACCAAGAAGGATTCTTATCATCCGCCCCCGGCCTTGTCAACAGTTTGGTGTAACTTGCATCAACATTAAATAGCCGAATTCCACGCCCCGTACCCGAATTGGTCGTCAGCGCTATCGCACGGCCATCCGGTGAAAAATGCGGGTATTCACAGGAGCCGAATCCCTGCCCCTGCGTAATAACCATCGCCTCGGAGCCATCCGGATTCATCATGATGATGTGGAATATACCACTTTCACGCGCACTGTAGACGATTTTATCCCCGTTCGGTGTATGCGCCCAATCCGGACTTTGGTTGTACGCGCCGTGATAGCTGATGCGCTGAACATCCGTGCCGTCGGATTTCATCCGCCAGATTTGCGGCCCGCCGGTGCGGTCGGACACAAACGCCAAGCCGTCGCCGCGGGGCGACCACGCCGGAAATAATTCGATGGCCCGGCTGGCTGTTAACCGCTTTGGCTTACCGCCGCGGGTACGCACGGTGTAAATCTCCATGTTGCCGGTGTAGCTGATCGCCAACGCAATGCGGCTGCCTGAAGGCGAAAAACGGGGCGAAATGATCAAACCCTTCACCTTTAAAATTTCTTGTGGCTGCCCGCCGTTGGCGTTGATCACGTACAGGTAGTTATGGACGTCTTCGGTTTTTCCGCTGGCCCAGGCGAAGGCGATCCGGCTGCCGTCGGGCGACCAGGTTGGATTTCGCACCTGGCCGTTAAGGTAGGTCAGCCGGCGCTTGTTGCGTCCGTCGATATCAATAACGTACAGTTCTTGCGTACGCCTGCCGGATACGTAGGCGATTTTCGTTCCGAAGATGCCGCGTTCGCGGGTCAACTCGTAAACGACGTCATTACCGAACCGGTGCACCATCAACGGCCAGTCGTCGGGTTTGCCGGAATATTCTTTGCCCAACAGCAATTGCTTGGTCGGTACGTGATACAGGCGGAATTGCACGCGCAGACCGCCGTCGCGCACGGCGAAGCTGCCTTTGATCAGGTATTCGGCGTCGATGACGCTCCAATCACGAAAATCGAAAGTTCCCGGCTTCACCCCCGAGACGTGGGGATTCTCCACATACATCGCCCGGTCGAGCACGTCGAAACGGCCGGTCATGCGCATGTCTTCGCTGGTCAGGTCGCACAACTTGCCGGCCAGCCCCATGCGATCGGGCTCGGAACCGATGTTTTTAAACAATGGCACTGCCATCGGGTCTTTTTTCACCATCGGCAGGCCGTCGGACGTACCGAAAATATCGACAATCAGGTCTTCGTCATCGGCCGGAGTCGGGTCGGTCGCCTGCGCATAAAGCAATGACGCGAACATAGCGATGACGATAGGTAAAATTGCAACCAGAAGCGTTCGACGAAAAGTCATGGACGTCCCTTATCAATAAGCTCGTTTGGACCGTGGATGAAAGCGCACCAGTATCCCCTCGTTGCGCAGTTGATCGGCCAACAGCCGGGGCGGCGGCCTGAGCGGACTGGCCTTGAGCACCGCCGAGAGACAACTGCGGTCGAGGGGCTCGAAATTGGAAGATTTTGCGATGAATTTCCTTATCACGCGCCCGGACGAATCGATGTAAATACGCACAACCACTTTCTTTTCCAGATATTCGCTGGGCAACCCGCCTGGCAAAGACCATTTCGAGGTGATCTGGCTGCGCACCGCCGCCAGATAAGTGCTCAAAATGCCGCTGGCGCTGACCTGCCCCGTACCGCCACCGCCGTAGGTATCCTGCGCGGCGCGTTTTTCGCGGATCTTATCGACCGCGCTTTTCATCTTCTGCTTATCGCGCCAACCCAGCCGGTTGGTGTTGACCTGACGCTTGCGGGTGATTTTCACCGCATCGGGGTCGTGCTGGGTATCGCGTTCGCGTTGAATGTCGCGGGCTTTGCGCGGATCGCTGCGGCGCACAGCTTCCTGATTGCGATCGGGCGCGTTCGGGCCGAAACCGGGACCCTTGGGCAACGTGTTGGTCAGTTCGACTTCAATCGGCGCCGTATCGGCTTGGGCGTCGTCGGGGAAAAGTTGAGGCAGAAAGACAAAGGCGATCACGGCAAAGACATGAACGGCGACCGACACGCCGACCATCTGGCTGAACAGCCGCTCGTAGTTCATCGAAAAGATGCGTTTCCGGATCATCGCTCCTTCGCCTAGTTCTCATCCGGCGGTTGCGTGATCATCGACAGTTTTTCCGCGCCGGCTTCTTTTGCAATCGCCATTGCCTGTACGACCTGGCCGTAGTTTACCGTTTCATCGGCACGCAGGTACAGGGTTTTATCGACGCGTTGATTAAAAACAAGCTTCAATTCCTCTTCCAGCTTGTTCATGGATATCTTCGTTTTTTTTATGCGCATCTGCCCGGTATTGTTGATGATCAACACCACCGGTTCTTCTTCGCCGGTGTCCAGCGCGGTCGCTTTGACCTTCGGCACGTTGACCGACATGCCCTCCTGCATCATCGGCGCGGTGACCATGAAGATGATCAACAACACCAGCATGACGTCGACCAGGGGCGTCACGTTGATTTCGCTCATGAAGCGACGGTCGCCGCCGCCACCGAATGCCATGATCCGCTACTCCCTACCGAACGTTTACCGAAACAGGTGACGTTCGAGAATATTCGTGAATTCGCTGGAAAAGCTGTCGATGCTGCCTTCCAGCGACCGCAGCCGCGCGGCGAAATAATTGAAGGCGACAACAGCCGGGATCGCCGCGAACAAACCCACCGCAGTGGCTACCAAGGCCTCGGAAATACCCGGGGCGACGACCGCCAGCGAAGCCTGTCCTTTCAGCCCGATGTTCTGGAAACTGTCCATGATGCCCCAGACCGTGCCGAACAAACCGATAAACGGCGCGGTGTTGCCGACCGTCGCCAGAAACGGCACCGCTTTTTCCATCTTGGTCAGTTGCTCGCGGGTCGTCCGTATCATCGCGCGGGTGACGTTGTCGCGAACGACGGCGTTGCTCGGCCGCGGACTGTCGTCGGGGCGCGCGTCGGAGAAATCGTCTTTCTTCTTTTGAAAACGTTTAATTTCGTCGTAAGCGGCGGCGAATACCTCGGCCAGCGGGCTGTGAATTAAATCTTTGCTGGAACGATAGATATCGTCGAGCTGACGCGATTCCCAGAAGATCTTAAGAAAGATCTCGCTTTCCTGGTGTGCGCGACGCAACAGCAGCCACTTCATAAAGATGATCGCCCAACTGATGACCGAAAACAGTACGAGGATCACCAAAACAAGTTTTACAACCGGACCGGCGTCGCCGACCAGCTTGAATACGCTGGCGCCGTTCTGCTCGGCCTGCCCGAGAACAACCTGCGTTAAACTAAACCAATTCATTCATCATCCGTTTGCTGGTTATCGTCCGTCACTTTGGCGTCAAACGTATTTCATGACACCTGTAAAGTCAAGATAAAGCGGGGAATACATGCCCTTATCTTGTAAGCAAATCGACCCATTCCACCAGATCATGGGTGACGTCCTTTCCCTGCATTAGAAACCTAAATCGGGGAAAAGGTTTCACCTGCCTTTTATCTTGTCCGCTTTTGAGTTAAAAATGCAGGTAGTTTGTTCGTGGAGTTAACATGAATCAATCTCGTATAATCTGGCTTGTGACTGTCTGCCTGTTGTTGGCGGCCGGTCTTTTTCTGTTGCAGTGCAGTGACGACAGCGACGACGACGACGACACCACCCCCGATAACGGCGACGAGCAACCCCCGACCGATCAAACCATGGTCGGCTGGGCATTCGGCGACAGCATTTACCGCTATAGCGATGGCTACTGGCGCGAACAGCCCGACGAAGCCGTCACCGGTAAGTTGATCGCCGCCGCGTTTATCAACCGCGATTTCGGCTACGCCATCTCGGAATACAACGTCTACCGTTACAACGAAGGCGTCTGGTCACGAATCACCCCGCCCGATTACCCGCTCAGTGCGGCGATGTTCGATATCGCCATCGCCGACGGCGGCGTGGTCTGGTTCGCCGCACGCGATCCCGACGGCGAAGGCTACCTGATCAAACACCTGCCGACCGGTGAAAACGCGGTTTTCAAGCTCAATCCGACCATCAGCACGATCCCCGTTCTGCTGAAGGCGATTCTGGCTGTTCCCGGTGATCCTTACTTGCACATGGTGGCCGAAGTGGAGGGCTACTTCCAACACTGGGCTTGGAACGAGCAAGACAAGGTAACCGACATCATCATCGCCAACGACCCGGAAAATCCGACGGTGGAAATCAACGACCTGGCCATCGCGCCCGACGGCGCGCTCTGGGCTGCCGGTTGGGATCTGGCCGACGAATTGCAAACCGGCGTATTCTGGCGGCGCGGTGCCGAAGCCTGGGATCGCCGGCCGGCGATGGCTTCCACCGATTGCCGCACCACATCGGTTCGCAAAGTGATGTTCACCGACGACGGCATCGGTTACGCCTTGGCCGACTGCATCTGGAGTCAAATCTATCGCAGTACCGACGCGTCCAATTGGACGGAAATGAGCCTGCCGGGTGACAAGGGAGAAGAATTCGTCATCAACGATATCTCCCTGATCAGCGACACCAAAGGCTGGGCCGTCGGCTACACGTCGGTGCTCGACGAACCGCTGCTGCTGTTGCGTAACGAAAGCGGCTGGAATCAATCGCGGTCGCTGGACACCGATACCGGCCACGAGCTCAACGCCGTCGCCATATTCGACTACCCGCTTCCCGGCGGCGTGGACGACGATACGCTCGACGATGACACCGCAGACGACGACACCGGCGATGACGATACCGGCGACGATGATACCGGCGACGATGACAGCGTTGACGATGATACAACACTGTCAAACTGACCGGCATTTCCTGCAACAACAACGGCAACCGGATTCATGAGCAACAAGCGACGCAAACAACTGGCGACTGTTTTTCGCTTGCTGGCTGTTATTGCCGTTGCAACGCAATTGATTCTCTATCGCGCTTTCCTCTTCGGCGGCTTTTTACTGGTTTTCCTGCTCAGCCTGTTGCTTGGCCTGTGGCTGAATTACCGGTTGCAGCGTAAAACACCGCTGGTCGACTCCCTGCTGACCTTCGGCGCGCTGTTTCTGGTGCCGCCGGGATTGATCGGACTACTGGCCAAACCGGTCTGGATTCTGTTTACCTTGCTGCTCGGCGGAGTCGGCGCCTGGCTGGGGAAAACGCTTTACCGCTCGCGTACGTTAACGATATTGGCCGGTCTCTGGCTCGGGTGCCTGGCCACTTCGCTGGCCACCTTTGATGCGCTTTCGATTCGCGTCGAATCCGGGGCGGACACCTGGCGCGGCGAACCGATTACCATGATCGACGCCGACTGGGACGCCACCCGGTATGCACGCGTACTAACCACGTTTCCGCCCTATTACAAAATGCTTGATTTTCCCGAACCGCCCGAACACGGCGATCCGCTTACGGCAACGGTCTTCGGTGCATTGACCCGCGGCGATAATTCATTCGCCGTCCGTCCATTTCACAATCACGGCAGCGTCGAGTTGAATACAGAAAAATTTTTCATCAAGAAATGTCTGCCGTTGATGGACATGGCTTACTACCGCAAACGGCGACAATGGCTGCTGTTGTGCGGCGGTAGCAATAAACTCGTTTTCTATCGTTCCATACCCGCGGGCGAATTGGACAACATCAGCAACTTGGGCCTCTGGCCGAGCAAACTGGCCATACACCAGGAATTGGAACGAGTCTTCATTCTGGATCCGTCCTACGGCCGTCTTTACTCGTATGATCTGGAAGCGGGCGAAATGTTGCGTAGTAGGTTGGTCGGTTTCGGCGCCAGCGATGTCATTGTTGCCCCCGGCGGCAAATATGTTTTGGTCGCCTTACCCTATTTCGCCAAGGTTCTCGTTTTACATCCGGGTAACCTCGAAACGATCGCTTCCCTCCGTGTACCGCTCGGCACGGCTTATCTCGCCGCCGATCCGCATAAAAAGCTGGTTTACGGCGCAACGCTGCCCACCGGCAAGCTGAGCGTCATCGACGCCGAATCGCAAACCGCGGTCGTCACCGGCACGTTTCGCAGCCCGGTGCTCGAACTGGCTTACGACCCGGCGCACCGCTGGTTCTACTGGTTGACGCCCGCCGATATACGCTGGGCGCCGCTGGCGGAAATTCTGAATGATTAGTTCAAAAGAAATGAATTAGCAGCCGCAACCGCCCGAATCGAATCCGTCATCTTCGTCATCGTCGTCATCATCGTCGCCGGCCGTGTCGTCGTTATCGTCGTCGTCCATGCCGGTGTCGTCGTCGAAGCCGATGTCGTCGTCGCTCGCATCGTCGTCGTCATCGTCGGTTACATCGTCGTCGCCTTCGAACTCGTCCATCCCCGACGCATCGCCGCGCGCCACCTTCAACGAACCGGCATCGGCGTCGTAATAGGCGATGTTCACCGTTCCGTCGGCGTCCACGGCGATTGAACAATGCCAGCCGACATCGCCGCCCGCATCGAGCACGTAGCGATGCCACTGCGCGCCGTCGTGTGCGGCGTAACGGATCATCTTGCCGCCGTCGTCGAAGTAGCACATGTGCGGGTTGCCGCCGTCGTCGAGGGCCAGGTCCATTTGAAAACCGCACCAGCCGCTGCCGTCGACCACTTCCGTATCGAAATCGTCCCATTCGCCGAACGCGTACTTGAGTCGGCCATTGGTGAAATCGTAATAGCCGACGTGAATCATGCCGGTGCCGTCAACGGCCAGACCACTGTCCCAGCCCACTTCGTCTTCGCCGGTACCGTCGACCGCAATCGTCTGCCAGGTTTCTTCTTGCCCGCGCGCCAGGCGCAATGCGCCCTCTGCGTCGTCGAAGTAGCTGATCAGAACATCGGTCGACGACAACACAAAGATGTCGGTGTAGTTGCCGACTTTGCTGTCGGTATCCAGGTAGTACGAATAGTAGCTTTCCGGTTCGAACCACAGATAAACGAGATCTTCGCTCGCATTGTCCACGTAGGCGATGTGCGGCCAACCGTCCGGATCGGCCATGATGCTCGCACCCAGCCCCACCGGGCCGTGGTCTTCCAGCGTTGCCGTATACCAGTTGCTGCCGTCGCGGTAGGCGTATTTGATGTCGAGGTTTTCGTTATCCAGGTAAACGATGTGCGGATCTTCACCGGTATCGACGTACAATCCGCAATCGCCGCCGACGTCGCCCGCGGTATCGACGTTGGTCGTCTGCCAGGATGTGCCGTTGTATTCGGCCACCTTCAGGTTGCCGTTGGTTTCGTCGTAATAGCAGACTGCCGGCAGGCCGGTCGTGCCTAGGGCGATGTCGGTGTAAGCGCCGACACCGCCGCTGTCCACCGTTTCGATCTCGAAGTCCGCCCAGGCCGGAAATCCCAACAAAATCAGGAAAGTCAGGGCCAGGATCACTTTTCTCATCGTCTTCCTCCCATCGGCTTTCCGAGGCTCCCTGCATCGCAGGTATTAAGTAGACATCGGTAATTATGCACGAGCGCTTGAGCGCTCAATGGGTGGAATCAGGAAACCAGTTCGATCAGACAAACAACGGCATCGGCCGCATCCTGTTCGTCGTGCAGGCAGGAAAGCGCATCAACGAGAAATTCTTTGGTCTGCTCGGTTTGCGGATCGGTGAACAACTCGGCCAGATTGATTTCGGTGGCGGGAATCAAACCGGGCAGATTCATCGCGTTCAACAGCATATTGAACGACGCCAGATCGAAAAGTTCGACTGTCGCCGGCGATTGATCCAAATCCGTGCCTTCGGCCAACGCCGCCCGCAACTCCCAACCGATCGCAAGCAGCACCGGCATGACGTCCATGATCACCGGGTCGAACGGGGTTTCGCCGCACCAGATGTACATTTCGCTCGGGTCGCGCACGCCGTTGCCGTTTTTGTCCACATAGCCGAGTACGTCGTTGTATTGTTCGTCGCCTTCAGCGTCCACTCGACCCCACACGTCGACCCACTGCGCCGCGCCGATGGCGAAGTTCAACTGCGCACGTTCCAGTCGCCAGCTTTCATCGGGCAGCGGCAACAGAAAATCCGGGTGATCCGAATCGCCCAGAATCAGCAGCAAGATTTCAATCAACTCGGACACCAATGTAATCGGATCGGTTGTCTCGCCGTCCATCAGGCCATCAAACAACGGTGAGTTGAAAACGTGGCCGAGATCCATATCAATGCTCGTGCCCTGCAGTACGTCGATCACACCCTGCACCAGGCGGATGACGCCCTCCAGCCACATCAGGTCGGACGCGTCCCATTCGCCGCCCAGGTTGGCGAAGGCCGTGCCGTTGAGCGCCAGCGGAAACGCGGATAAATCCAGCGTCACTGCGGAATCGGCGGCGGCGTCGCTCAACGCGAGCAACATCTCGTCGAGCACCGGTTCGAAAATGTGTTTGATGAAATGGTGCGCGGTGTCGTCAAGGTTGCCGTCGGGGTCGAGCCCGTCCGGGTCGGTGCTCTGCGCAAAAATCTGATTGCCGTATTCCCCAGCGAAGGCGATAACCTGATCGAGAAAATTCAGCAACTGCTGCACGTCGGAAAGCGCCAGGCCGTAACTCGCGGGCGGATCGTGCGGCCGCGCAACCAACGCCAATTCGAAACATTCGTGGGCAATGAGGCTGTCGCCCTGAGCCAGCGCACGGCTCCCCTGTTCGAGTAAAGCGTCGTAATCGATTTCCGGTTCGTCGCCCGTTTCGATGGCGCAGGAAGCCGCCAGCAGAATCAGCAAGATAATCAGGCTGCGTTTAATCATTGCTCAAATCCTACCGGCCCGGTCCGTCGTGTCAAGACGGACGGTTTGACAGCCCCCGCTTCGTCGTCGTAACAAGAAAAACATGAAACGCATTATGCTGATTACGATCTTGGTGCTGGCGATGACGCTGGCCGTCGCTCAGGCGCTCGAGACCGAAGGTGAGATTTTTGTCATGTTGGTCTTCTCGCAAACCACCGGGCCGACGATGCTGAATAAAATTCAGGGCGACATCGGCATCAGCGAGCCGATCGAGCAATTCTGGAAACGCGGCGTCAGCGCTTCGCGCAAGCTTGAAGCGGACACCTACCTCGTTTATGCGAAGAACGTCGAGGTTTGCAGCTTCAACGATTGCACGCCCTGCCCCGATAAAAACCTCGAAGTTGTTTTGCAGGCCTTGGAAAAGGAACACGTCAACTTCCGTTGGAAGGCGCGTTGGGATCGCGTCGAGAAAAAGTGGACGTGTCAGTAAAGCGGATCAGCTCTTCTACTTAAGAACTTTAACCGGCGCAAAAAGAGACTTTTCCAGCAACCGTCCGACGGGGAACTCTTGGAAGTGGTGCGGCGCAAAGGCGATGCCTCGAGTCAGGCGCGCATCGAAACGCACCGGCGCGGTCAGCTCGACGCTGTCGGCGCGTACCTTGGCCGTTTCGCCTTCGCTCAGGTTCAACGCCGCCGCGTCGTCGGGGTGCATTGCGATCCAGGGATCGGGGCACACCTGCTTGGGTCCCTCGGCCCGCGGCGAAAGCGTGCCGTTGTGGTGCAACACCGGTCCGGTCACCAGCAACAGTTCGCCCTCGACCGGGTCGGACAGCGACGGAATCGGACCGAATTGCAGTTTGACGTCGTCGGCTTGCTTGAAACGCGGCAGCATCACACCCTGTCGGCCGATCGTCCGTCGTTCGACGCCGGCCAGGTCGGGCACGTTGATTTCGATTTCCCGCCACAGATCCATCATTGATTCGGTGGCGACCGGTTTGCC